>Ga0272443_10000897_pt1 | contig 48913 bp, 43 predicted proteins | sample SSMAcet12_FD_193581 | JGI IMG/M metagenome (GOLD analysis project Ga0272443, IMG submission 193581) | Marine sediment archaeal communities from Little Sippewissett salt marsh, Falmouth, MA, United States - SSM-Acet-12 | ecosystem: Environmental > Aquatic > Marine > Wetlands > Sediment ...
GGAGTTGCTCTTCGAAGGTCATTTTCAAAGGTCGGTTACCTCGTGGGGTCAAAGGGTTCATCCCGATCATGGCCTCTTGTAAAGGTTCGATGATGTGCAAGAACGATGGAGCGGGTGCAGTGCATGTATGCTTGACGCTGTGCGGCATGGCGTAACCTCCTGATATCATTTAGGAAAAATTTCGCCGCACCTTCATTGGTAAATGTCAAGCAAAAAATGCATGAAAAGCGCAAAATTTTGTATTTTTTTCGTCAATTCATATGCAAAATCCTAACCGGAAATTACTGAGCCAAAGTGGGTATGTGTATATTCTTGGGGCAAAAGGGGATGACAAAGGCCATTATGTCATAAGTTATCAAGGAAAGCGTGACGGTGAAAATATATGGAATGCACAAGACAGGGATGGCAGGCTGTTTATTCAATCCATCGTTGGAAAGGCCGTTGAGTTGGCAGGCGGTGAAGTGGCGACCGAACGGTACCCATGGAAGAATAAAGGTGAAAACTCCGCGCGCATGAAAATCGCCAAGATCACGTACTACGAGCCTTGGGACTGGGTCATCGGCGCCGGGGTCTATGAAGATGAGTTGAATACCGCCGCGGTTCAACTTGACAAGGGAATCAAGTCCATGATGTCCTACATCTCGATGATGTGCCTCGCACTCGTCGTCATCGGTGGTGGTCTGTGCATGCTCCTGGCCCGCGGTATCGCCAAGCCGCTTCAACGGATTATCGAAGGTCTCGAGAGCGGCGCCGATCAGATGGCTTCAGCTTCCGGACAGGTCTCCTCGGCCAGCCAGACGCTTGCCGAAGGCGCATCCGAACAGGCTGCTTCACTGGAGGAGGCCTCCGCATCCCTGGAGCAGATGTCGGCCACAACCACCCAGAACGCCGAGCATGCCTCCAAGGCGGACACCTTCATGAAAGAAGCCATCGCGGATATCAACAATGCCGATGTTTCCATAAGAGACTTGATGGGGTCCATGGATGAGATGTCCAAGGCGAGCAGGGAAACCCAGAACATCGTAAAAACGATTGACGAGATTGCTTTTCAGACAAATCTGCTGGCGCTCAATGCCGCTATTGAGGCCGCCCGGGCCGGTGAAATGGGCGCGGGCTTCGCGGTCGTGGCCGAGGAGGTGAGAAACCTCGCCACAAGGGCTGCCGATGCCGCGAGAGACACCGCGGGCCTGATCGAGGCCACTGTGAAGAAAATCGAAGACGGCTCGGACCTGCTGAGCCGGACCAATGATGCGTTTGGAAAGGTTTCCGAAAGCTCGGTAAAGACAGGCGAACTTGTGTCCATGATTTCCGAGGCATCCAGGGAGCAGGCTCAGGGCATTGAAGAGACGAGCGTCGCCGTCTCCGAAGTGGACAAGGTGGTTCAGCAGAATGTGGCCAATGCGGAGGAAAACGCCGGGGCCGCCGAGGAGATAAACGCTCAGGCGGAACAGATGAGGGGGTATGTCATGGAACTGGTTTCCCTGGTGGAGGGGAGCAGTCAGAAAAGAGAGCGACAGAAATCCGGAAAGGGTCACTTTTCACTGAGGCTGCCGAACCGCTCGACCGGCAGGGACCCTAAAGAACAGCTGGGTGCGGGAGATTGGCTGTCGGAGGACAACGTCAAACTCATCGCTGAGAACTAATCCCCCGCGGCGACACATTGCCGCTTGTTGAAGACAGTCAAAAATCACGGCCGCCGCCTGGAAGGGGTCCTTCGATCGACCCGCCCGGGAGGCGGCCTTTTTGCGGCCTTCGCCGGGATGACGATGCGAGGGCGCGCCGGAGAGGTGGGGCCGGGCACCGCTGAGCGGTGCCCGGAAAAAGGATCACTTATGAACCGGCCAGTTTGTTTGCCTGGTCCACTAGCAGGGATTTGAAACGATCCAGGCCTACCGGATACCCTTGTATGGGAATTCCCATCCAGTCCGAGTATTCCAGAAAGTCCTCGGGTTTTTCCGCCATGTACTGATCCACGTATCCGATCCCATCCAGGACAATCGCCCCTCCCGTGTGCTTCGGAAAATTCTCGTTGGCAAGCCCCTGGTCCCATCCCTTGAACACCTGGTGCCGGAACTTGATCCAGCCGGGCGTCATCCACCAGACCTTCTGGCCGCCGGCCAACTCCTGGGCGATTTTTTCCCGTTCCGCTTCACTTGCGAGCATGTCCATGCAGTGGGTGGCGTCGATCCTCGCCACGTCCGGCCCCTGCTCCTCGATGATCTTTTTCATGGTCCGCATCGGCTCATTCGCATTCACGTAACAGAATTTGCCGCCATAGACCACAATCACCTTGCCGGCCTTTTCCTTGGCCCGGCCTACTTTTTCAATGAGCTGGCGCTCCAGTTCACGGGGGTCCTCGTGGAGACCCGGTGTGGTAAACATCAGGTGCTCGGTGTCCAGGAAGCCCGACTCCCGGAGATGGTTCAATTCCAGGCTCAGGGTCCCGCAGGACACCACGGCAATATCGGCAAAGGATATCTCGTTCACGGTGACGACTCCTTTCTTTTTTTGTTCACGGAAGACGCGCCTGCTCCGGATCGGCAAAGGTCTGTTTGTCAGTACCTCGCCGCCAGTGCGTACCCGGCCGCCATGGCGCTGAAGATGTCCTGGACTTCCCGTGCATCTCCTATGACCTCGGTGTCGGCCGCCGGCTTGCGGGTTTCCTCATCCGGTCCGGGGGCGGGGATCATTCCCGAAGCCGCAATGACGCTCTGAAAAGGTTCGAGGGACATCCTGACCCCGTCCTGTTCCACATCCACACCGCCTTCAAAAAAGGCCTTGACCGTGGTGTGGGGCATGAGAACGACATTTTCCATTTCCCCGACACGCTTCAGGGCCAGATTTTTGGTGATCATTTCCATCATGCTCCCGATCGGGTCGGTCCGTTTGGTGGCCACCACGGAGTAGCCGTCCCTTCCCAGCTTTTCCGTGATCTCGAGACCGGTTCTCCCCGCCCCGATAACCAACACCCGTGGGCCTTTCACCTCCTTTTTTCTGGAAAAGAACTCCAGCGAGGTGAGGGTGTGCTGGCTCTCGAAACCCTCGATCTCGGGTATGTTCTGAAGCGACCCGGTCGCCCAGACAAGGAGATCGGGCGCAACCTCTTTCACAACGGACGAATCCACGGACCTGCCGAGGATGAGGGTCGTGCCCGAGGACCTCAAGGATCTTTCGAGCGAATCGAGACAGTCCTTCATCTTTTCTTTCCCGGGCGCCTGCCAGGCCAGGGCGAATTGCCCGCCGAGGCTGTCCTCCCTTTCGTAAAGATGGACCTCATGGCCCCGCCTGGTCAGATACAGGGCCGCGCTCATACCCGCGGGTCCCCCACCCGCGATGAGGGCCTTCAACGGGCGCTCCGTGGGCTTGAGCGGCGGCGATCCGATCTCCGGGTTCATATTGCATCCCAGGGGCTGTCCGTTCTTCACCCTGTGGAGGCACCCCTGGAGGCAGTAGCCGCAAGCGATCACGTCCTCCCCCCGCTGCTGCCTCCATTTTTCGATCAGCCCGGGATCGGCGATCAACGGCCTTCCAACGGCGATGAGATCGGCGAGCCCTTCCTTGACGATGCTTTCAGCCCGTTCCTGTCTGCCCATTCTTCCGGCGGCGATGACTGGAAGGCCGGTGTTTTCCCGGACCCACGCCAGGGCGGCCATCTGAGGCTTCTCGGGCAGGCCGGCGTGGTGAAAATACCACGGAGGGCTGAAACAGGCGTTGCCCATGCCCACGTGCACGGCACATGCGCCGGAATCCTCGGCAAGCCTCAGAAACGATGACATGTCCGCGGGATCGATCCCGAACTCCGGAGACATCTCATTTCCGGAAATCCGCACAATTTTCGGGATCCCGGGCGCCCCCTCATTCACGGCCGCCAGCACTTCCCGGGCGAAGAGCAATCGATCCCGGCCGTAAGCGTCGTCCCTCTTATTTATTTTCCCATTGAGAAACTGGGACACCAGATACCCGTGACCGGCCTGGATTTCGATCATGTCGAATCCCGCGTCCACGGCCTTTTCCGCCGCCGATCTGTAGCCGCCCGTGATCGCCTTGATTTCCTCCTCGGCCAGGGCCTCCGATTTTTGGCCGCTGGAGGCGCAGGTGACGCTTGACGGCGCCTTGGGTGGGGTTTTTGTGGCCATGGGATTCGCGGCCGCGCCTGCATGGTTCAGGTGGAGACAGGCCAGCCGGTCTTCCTTGTGGACGACATCCACAATTTTCTTGAGCTCGGCGACGCTTCCCGGGAGGTGGACGCAGAGCTGCTTCGGGTGCTCCTTGCCTTCGGGGGTGACAGAGACCGGCTCCAGGACGATCACCGCGGGTCCCTGGCTTGAGATCTGCTGATAAAACAGCAACTGCCGGTCTGTCACCGTCCCGTCGGGACTTCCGGAGCCAAGCTTTATCGGGGGGAACAGAAAGCGGTTTTTCAGCGGGGCGGTTCCAAGGGTGTATTCCTCGAATAGTGTGTCCATGCATTCCTCCTTTCGCGCGTCACAGGGGGTTGAATACTGGTTTTTTCCCCTTTCAGGGGCTCATATCTCGAGGGCCTGGACCACATCCTTCCAGATCGTCCTGGCCGCTTCCGCGCCCGCGGCGTTCCCGTCATACTCGATGACGCTTTTCCCCTGGACCATGGCCTCGGTAAAGACAGGATCATAGGGGATTCGACCCAGCACGCCTATTTCGTTCTCCCGGGCAAAATTCTCGATGGCCAGGGCCTCGCCGGGATTGAGATCGGCTTTGTTGACGCAGACCATGGTCGGAATTTTGAAAAAGGCGGCGAGCTCCGCCACCCGCTGCATGTCGTGCCTGCCCGAAACCGTGGGCTCGGCCACCAGGAGAACTGCTGTCGCACCGCCCATGGAGGCAATCACCGGACAGCCTATCCCAGGGGGACCGTCCGTGATGAGCACATTCAGGTGTCTCTCCTCCGCGAGCTTCCTGCCTTCCTGTCGGATAAGGGTCACGAGTTTTCCCGAGTTTTCTTCGGCGATCCCGAGGCGGGCGTGGGCCATGGGCCCGAAGCGGGTGTCGGAAAGATACCACTCCCCGCATGTGTTCAAGGGAAAATCAACCGCCTGTTCCGGGCAAAAGTAGTGACAGACGCCGCAGCCTTCGCACGCGATGGGATCCACCACAAAATCCTCGCTGATAGCGTTCCACCTGCACAACTCCCGGCATCGACCGCACCGCGTGCACTTTTCCTGATCGATGACGGCTGTGTGTCCGGAATCAAAATCGTGTCGCTCCCTGATCCGCGGGTCTGCGATCAAGTGGAGATCCGCCGCGTCCACATCCGCGTCACAAAGCACCTTGTTTTCCGCAAGGGCGGCGAAGGCGGCCATCAGGCTCGTCTTGCCGGTTCCTCCCTTGCCGCTTATCACAACCAGTTCCTTCATGCCGGTTTACTCCGCTTCACTGTGAATGTGAGTGATTTGATGGGCATTAAGCTTCCTCGAGACCCTGTCCGTCCGCCTGTGAGAGCAGCCCTTCTATCCGATGGAACAGGGCCCTGAATTTCTCCTTCCACTCGGGCATGGCCTCGACGAGCATTTCGCCCCTGGAGTAGGACTCCGCGACCCTGCGGTCAAATGGGATCTCCATGAGAATGGGGATGCCTTCGCTCTCCGCGTATTGCCTGACGCGATCATCCCCCAGGTCGGACCGGTTTATTATGAGCCCGCTGGGGAGCCCGAGGACGTTGACCGCCCCAACGGCAAGCTTGAGGTCGTACAGACCGAAAGGTGTCGGTTCCGTGACCAGCAGCACAAAATCCGCCCCTTGCATGGCGGTTATCACGGGGCAGGACGTCCCTGGAGGGGCGTCAATAAGGGTCACCATGTCGGCCCGAGTGAGTTCCCGGACCCGCCGGATCAAAGGGGGTGACATGGCCTCGCCGATTCTCAACCGGCCGTGCGCAAATTCCAACCCGTTCCTGCGCCCCCACTCGATCACACCCAGTTCGCGCCCCACTTCGGTAATGGCGTCCGCCGGGCACGCCTCCATGCATCCCCCGCAACTGTGGCAGAGTTCATGGAACGGCAGGACGGTTTCACCGATGACGACAATCGCCTTGAACTGGCAGATCTCGTTGCATTTCCCGCAAAGTGTACACTTTTCCATGTCTACTTCGGGCACGGGTGTGGTGATCGTCCGGGTCCCTTCCGTGGCGGGCCTTATGAAGAGATGGGCGTTCGGTTCTTCCACATCGCAGTCCAGGAGTTGAACACCGTGTTCAAGTGAGACGGCCAGGTTGGTTGCCACGGTCGTCTTGCCGGTCCCTCCCTTTCCGCTGGCTATGCTGATGATCATCAGTTTACTCCTCAAATGTATAGAGTCGAAAAAACATCACCGGATGCAACAAATGTTCACTTGTCTTCAAATTCTTTGATCCGTGCGTCGAGGGATTCCAGCTGCTTGCGCATTTCCTCGGCCTTCCGCCGGAGATCGGAGAGCCCTTCTTCCCCGGATGGCGTTTCATTCCCGGGAGAAGCGGCCGGCGGCACGCCTGCCATGCCTCCCCCTCCCCCCATGCCCCGTCCCATGCCGCCACCCATACCGCGTCCCATGCCGCCGCCCATACCGCGCCCCATGCCGCGACCCATGCCTCCCCCCATGCCGCGCCCCATACCGAAGTGGCTCTGCACGTTGGGGGTCTCCGTCGGGGAGAGCTCTCCTCTCTTGAATCGGTCCACGGCCTGGCGCACCTGACCAGAGACGCCCGTAATCACTTGAATCCCCGCGGCTCCAAAGGTTTGAAAGGCATTGGGGCCGCAGTTCCCTGTCAGGACGACCGATGCCCCTTTTTGCGCCATGAGCTGCGCGGACTGAGGACCCGCGCCGCCCCCCAGGGCAATGTTCGGGTTTTGCAGGGCCTCGAAATCCATGGTGTCCGTGTCGATCAGTAAAAAGTAGGCACACCTCCCGAAGCGCGGCTCCACAGTGTCTTCGAGGGTAGGGCCGGTTGAAGTCACCGCGATTTTAGACATGATTCATCTCCTTTTTCCGTGTTGCGCAATCGGATCCGCATCAAGGGATCCGGCGCCGTTTATTCCCGCAAGAATGGCCTTCCTTGCTCAGTGGCGAAGACCTCCTGTCATCCAGAACCTGGGGTTTGACAGTGAATCCTCGAGGTATGCATTCAAAACTTCTTCCGCTTCTCCACAGATGAACGGGATCAACCGGATTCCATACCCTTCCAGAAGGCTGGCGTAAAAATCCGATATGGCCCCGCAAATGAAAGTTCCCACCCCAAGATCGAAAAGCCTTCCGGCCAGGTGGAAAACGGTTTCCACCTCGAGGCATTTCGTGCACCTGTCTCGAACGATTCTATTTTCAACCTCCACGACAAGTAACTGCCTGGCCGAGTCTGCCACAGGGGAAATCCGGTTTTCCCAAACGGTCAGAACGACTTTCATTGCCCATCCCCTCCACGAGGAGATACAGTCGCAATGTCCATGCCGAATGAAAGAAAATACTCTTAAAGAATTTTATAATGCTAATTAAAGACATATTTTGTCAGGAATAATCATCCTGGGAAAAGCGGGTAACTATTTGTGGAAGTTTCATTATTGAGACTCAACTGGAGGGGTAAGGTCGCATTTGTGAGACCTTAATGCTTCATTCTTTTCGGTGGCAGGATTCCGAGCGCCTTGATCTTTCTGAACAGGGTACTTTTGTGAATACCCAGCTCGCGTGCCGCGGCCAGCCTGCTGCCGTTGTTACGTTCGATGGCGTCCAGGATCACGCGGGCCTCCGTGGACTTCACGACCGCGTTCATGTTCCCGGCCGCGGAGGGCGAGGATCGAGTAACCCGCAGGTTCTCAGGCAGGCAATCAAGATCGATTCGCGCCTCGCGGCAGAGGACAAAGGCATGCTCTATGATGTTTTCGAGCTCCCGGATGTTCCCCGGGAAATCATGAAACATGAGGACCGACAACACCTCCTGGCTTATCTCATCCACCGTTTTGTCCCGCAGCCGGTTGAAACGCCCGATAAAATGTTTCACCAGCATGGGGATGTCCTCCTTTCGTTCCCTCAATGGGGGGAGATCCAGGCGGATCACGTTGATGCGGTAGAAGAGATCCTGGCGAAAAACGCCTTTTTTGACCAGGCTTGAGAGGTCCTTATTGGTGGCGGCCAGGATGCGAACGTTCGCCCGAACCGGTGATGTGGCCCCCAGGGGTTGGTACGTGCGGTCCTGAAGCACGCGCAGGAGCCGGACCTGGAAGGCCGCGCTGAGGTCGCCTATCTCGTCGAGGAAAATGGTTCCGCCTTCGGCTGACGCGAAAAACCCGGGCTTGTCCTTTCGTGCATCGGTAAAGGCCCCTTTCTTGTAGCCAAACAGCTCCGATTCCAGAAGGGTGTCCGGGAGCGCCCCGCAATTGACCGCAACAAAAAGCTTTTCACGCCTGGGGCTCAACCCGTGGATGGCCCGTGCAAGGAGTTCCTTGCCTGTCCCTGTCTCTCCTTGAATCAGGACCGTGCTGCCGCTTTCCGCAACTTGAGGAAGGATCCTGAAGATTTTGTGCATCCCCGGGTTTCTGCTCACCATGTCCCCGACCTGAAAACGTCCTTCCAGCTCCTTTCGCAGCTCTTCCACCAGGCTCATGTCCCGAAAGGTCTCCACACCCCCCAGGACTTCCCCCTCAGCATTCTTGAGCAGGGATGTGGAGACGACGACCGGGATGTGGCGGCCCTCTCTGGTGAGGATGTAAGTCGAGGAATCGATGAAAGATTTTCCGCGTTTCATGGTTCGGCGAAGGGCGCAGTCCCTCTCGCACATGTTTGATCGAAAGATCTCCCAGCAGAATTTACCCACGGCCTCCTCGCGACGCACGCCGGTTATGGTTTCAGCGGCCCTGTTGAAAGAGGTGAGCCGCCACTCGTGGTCCACCGTGAAAACCCCGTCGGAGATGCTTTCGAGGATGATTTCCGTGACGTCTTGAGGAATCTGATATCGGTTGTCTTTTTTCACTGGATTCCGGACCGGGCTTTCTCCATCAAATGACCAATTGTCGGCCTTCCGCGAAGGTTACCAAAACGATGCGAAAATAGCCCGTTTTTTCCCCTTCTTTCGAGGGAGTCGCGTGTATGCCTCTTAGGGCGCGTGAACGAAGGACGCGACCGCCCGTTCGGCGGCGGTCAAGGCGCCCTCGAGGTAGCCGCCATCCCTGTCGGCGGTTTCCGTGCCGGCGAAATGGAGAGTCCTGTCCCACATGGAGGTCCGGCCGTCCGGAGGATGGTAGTGGGGGTGTTGCACCATGGGCGGCTGGTCATACGCTGTGGCGGTAAAGGGTTCCCGGGCCCAATCCTGGTAGAAGACCGCCACGGGCCGGGCCGCCCCGCCGCCAAAGAGGACGGCCAGCTGTTCGAGGATCGCCTCCATGAGAAGGTTTTCCTGATCTCGGTAAGCAGCCGGGATTCCCACAAACCCGGTCAGTCCATAGGGCGCCCGGCCGTCGTTGGATCCGTCGTGAATCTCGGACAGGGGGCCTCTCTCGCTGAAGGCCTCACCCGAGAGCCCGGAGCGCCGCCAGAAAGGTTCGTCGTACAGGGCGCAGAACTTCGCCTGACCCGCCATCCAGGTGCCGATCCTCATCATCGCCTGGGTCATCTCGTGAGACAAGTCCGGTATAAAGAGAATAGTGGCCGCGGCAAGTCGCGGCGGGAGGGCGAGAATCACCTTGCGGGCTCTAAACGTGCCTCGCTCTTCTTTTTCCAATTCGCCCACGGTGACGAGCGCGCCATCCTCGGTCCTTTCAATCCTGCAGACGGGGTGGCTCAACCTGACAGCGTCTTCCGGTACAACCTCGCTGATTTTTTCGATCAACGCCGCCATGCCTCCCCGCAGACGCCAGGATGCGGGCTCGTTGGAGAAACCCCTGACAGTGCGCACCGCCCCGGAGGCGTTTTGAAACCGGCCATTGCCCTCCTCATATTGGCGGTATCCCTGCAGGCCGAGGACGCGAATGAGATGGGCCGTCCTCGGGTGAATGGCCGGCCAGTACCAGGAGGGACCGAGGTCTGAATAAAAACCTTGATACTCGGAGCTCAAAATCCTCCCGCCGATTCGATCCCTGGCCTCGAGAATGACAAGAGTCTTGTGCATACCGGTCAGGAGGCAGGCGCCATAAAGTCCGCTCAGGCCTCCCCCGATGATGATGGTGTCCACTGTTTCCTCACACATGCCGGTCTCCTCGGAATTTAGCATTGAAAATATTTTTCGCTCTTTTTAAATTAACGGAAACTGGGTCGGCAATTAAATCGCTGTGAAACACGGCTTGAGCGCTGCGTGCCGCGCCACGAAGACAGCAGTCCAGCGTGGACTTGATCGCGAGCCTTCACGGAGGCATGTGAATATGTTCGAAAGGGGCGTCATCCACGGGCGTTTCCAGGTGGTGCACAACGACCACTTGACCTATCTCCTGGCGGGGAAGTCACGGTGCAGGCACCTCTTCGTGGGGATAACCAACCCCGACCCGTCTCACACCGCCGTCGATCCCGCCGATCCCAACAGGAGCACCTCCGCGGCAAACCCCCTCACCTATCTCGAGCGGCACATCCTCCTCAGGAAGGTACTGCTGGACGAGGGCGTGGATCAAGAAGAGTTCACAATAGTCCCGTTTCCCATAAATTTCCCGAACCTCTACGCTCACTACGTCCCAATGGATGCGGTCTTTTTTCTGACCATATACGACGATTGGGGCCGCAGGAAAATGGCCGAATTCCGCAGGCTAGGGCTCCGGGTGAACATTCTCTGGGAGCGCACCCTCGAGGAAAAGGGGATCACAGGGACCAGGGTGCGGGAGCTCATGGCCTCCGGCGGCGGCTGGAAACATCTGGTCCCCAAGGCCGCCGCCGCTCTCCTGCAGTCCTGGGGTATCCCGGATCGCCTGCGATCGGGAGTTGGGGCCCCCGCTTGAAAGACCGCTCATTATAAAACCCCACTGGTGAATTCCGATCTCGTTCGGCAGGGCCTGAGTGGTTCACGGTTTTTCGCCTGCCGTGCTTCACCCCCAAAATATGCGCATACGGCGGCGGTTTTCAACCATGGACCTTGACACGCGGCTCGCGGTGTTTAACTTACAAGCCACATATAGACGTTTCTCTTGAACTAACCTGCCCACGAACAACACGTGGGGCCACGAGCCGGGTTGACAATAGTTGCCCCGGCCTTTTTTATGGAGGTGTGAACAATGAAAGCCATCGATTCCGACGCATCCTGTGTGAATCCGGAAAGCCCGATATTTTTTCCTGATGCATATGCCAGGGAGGATGAGAGCGATGATTTGAAATACTACGACAAGGACAGGTTTGTAAATCATCTGGACACTACCGCGCTCCGGACGGTTGAGCACGTGATCGGTTCCCTGGTCAGGGAAAAGGAACCGGTGATTCTGGACCTCATGGCTGGATGGGATTCCCACATTCCGGACACCGTGAGTCCTGGGAGGGTGGTGGCCCTCGGCCTCAACGGCAGGGAACTGGAGGCAAACCCCGCGGTCACCGAGGCGGTGATTCACGACATCAACAAGAATCCTGAATTGCCTTTTCCGGAAAACACCTTTGACGCGGTCCTGTGCACGGTGTCCGTGGACTACATGACCAGACCCGTTGAGGTCTTTCGGGATGCAGGGCGCGTCCTGAAGCCGGGCGGGGTGTTCATCGTTGTTTTTTCCAATCGCATGTTCCCGGAAAAAGCGGTCAAGGTCTGGAAGGAGGCGGATGACGGGGAAAGGCTCATCATTGTGCACGAGTTTTTCCAGGCGGCCGGGGGTTTTGACAAGGCGCGGGAATTCGTGTCCATGGGTCGCCCGCGTCCCAAGGACGACAAGTACGCCTCCGCCTGCATGTCCAGCGACCCGGTCTACGCGGTTTTCGCGGAAAAGAGCGGGGCGGGGGCCTGGCGCCCGGCGAGGAGGGTACCTCCTGTTCCCTATGGCGGCAGGATAACCGCGGAGGAGCTGGCCGCGAGGACGGCCCGCATCAAGGACACGCTCGAGTGCCCTCACTGTGGGGAGCGTCTCAGAAAGTGGATGGTCCCGGACAATCCCTTTTGCCAGACGTGGGATTCCGATTACATGTACATCTGCTTCAACGACGAGTGTCCGTACTTTGTCAGGGGCTGGGATCAGATGGAGGGCGAGGGGAACCGGGGCATGAGTTACCGGCTGATGTACAACCCGGACAAGGACAGGTGCATGCCCATACCCGTGCCCTCCCCGAGGGCCCTCAGGGAAGGGATCGCCGAAGACTGATAGGCGGCGACGGACTGTCCGCGCCGTGCCGTCCGGGGCGTTCATCGGGAACAAGGCCCGCGGGAGCGGGCCGCGATTTCCAAATCCGGCGGGTCTGTCAGTCCTCGAGCCAGCTCTCGCACAGGGTGTGGAACACGTCGGACAGGTAGACGAGGCCCAGGATCTTGTCGTTTTCGAGAACGGGTATGCGCCGTGCCCCGTTCCTCACCATCCTGTCGATGACCACCACGAGGTTGTCTTCAGGGGAGGCCGTCACCACGGGCGTTTTCATGATCTGCTCGACCGTCACCTGGTTGAACTGATCCATGTGTGCCTCGATTTCCCCCGTCCACAGGGAAGGCTTTTCCATTTCGTAGTTCATGAACGGTGGGCGAAGATGGTAGAGGATGTCCACCATGGATATCATCCCCACGAGGCGCCCGAAGTCGTCCGTGACCATGATTCCGAAGGGCTTGTAGCCTGTGGGCCGGATGTCGCTGCCGAAAATGATGCGGGCCGCCTCCTTTACGAGGGCTTCCGGTCGAACCGTCTTGTATTCGGTGACCATGAGGTCCTTTGCGGTCAAGTCCATTGTGCCACCTCCCAGGTATTGTTAACAAACCGTGGAGCGCCAGGAGAGATCTTATAAAAATTATACGGAATCCGAAACATTCGGTCAATGGGCACTTCTGCGCGGATCAATAGTCCGCCTCCCGGACAAAGGGCTTGTCGTAGAGAATCCTCTGGAGCTCCCTGTGGGTGAAAAAGGGGTCGTCGTTCCTGAGGTAGGGGAGCAGGAGCTTTTTCTTTCTGAGAAGGTCCCGGGAGATGACGGCCGATATCTCGTCGGGCTCGTGAAGCGCCGCCTTGGCCTCGCTCTGGCCGAAGGGGTTGATGATCTCGCTTCCGCCCCAGAAGTTGTAGCTCGTGCCGTCACATCGGGGGAAGGGGGCCTCGGCCTCCAGGGTAAGGGCCGTCTCCTCTCCCGCGTCGGACACCCGCCGGTAGGCGTGGCATTCCTCGCCCACCCGGTTGGCGCAGATGTTGTAAATCCCGAATATCCTCGAGTAGAACTTGTTGATGATCCCCCAGCTCTCGATGTTGGAAAACTCCGAGCCCATGGAGCCCTGGGAGGAGTTGAATATGGTCACGAAGATGTCGGCCTTCTGGGTCACCCCCAGATAGGGGAGGGACGGGTGCCAGAGGTCGTTGCAGATCAGGACGCAGACCGTGTATTCCTGCAGTTTCAAGACCGGGACCTGCTTGCCGCACGAAAAGAGCTTTCGTTCCTCGAACACCCCGTAATTGGGCAGGTTGAGCTTTCTGTAGGCATACCTCACCTCCCCGTCCACGGCAACCAGGGCGGAGTTGTAAAAATTCATGGACGGGGACTCTTCAATGAACCCCACCACGGCTGCCGTTCCTTTGGTGGCCTCCACAACGGCCCCGATCTCTCTGGAGTCCAGGCGGAGGGCCACCTCGTGGTATCTCTGCCCCACGAAATAGCCGGTCAGCGCGAGCTCGGGAAAGGCAATGAGCTGTGCACCCTTTTCCCTGCCCACCCGGATTTTTTCGATGACCTCCTCCAGGTTATGTTTCAGGTCCAGCAATTTCGGTGCGGTCTGGTAGACGAGGACTTTCATGAATCCCTCCATTTGGATGACTCCGCGGCCATGGCCGCGGCGAGCAGGTTGAGTGCCAGGGGCAGGGAGATTTCGGGCAGGGGGTCAAGCCCCCCGCTGACGTCAAGCCCCGGCAGGCAGAGCGTGTGGCTGATGGGGTATTTGTAGATGTTTTTCCACGCCGGCCGGCTTTCCAGGGCGTCCTGGGAGATGAGGATGGTCCTGGCGTACCGGCACCCGAAGGTGGCCATCTCGTCGAGAACGCGGTCAAGGAAGCGTTCACTGCTGGCGTCCATGATGATGAGGTTGTCATTCACCGGATCATACCCGGGCTTGAGCACGGGGAGGTACCACGCGCCTTCCGCATAAAAGGGACTTTTGGCGTGGAGGGGGATATCGTCGGGGGGCGTGGACAGGAAGTCATCGACGGTCCCGCCACTCAGGAATGAAGTTTCCCACGCGGACACCCGTGCCTCGCCGTAGGCACTCACCATGTGACGCCGCCGCTCGAGGCGGACGAATTTATGCTCAATTCTCGGATCCACCGTCACAAGGGGTCCGTGAACGCTTTCCCCAAACAGATAGGACTCCAGAAAAAGAGACCCGTTTCTTTCGAACCTGTGGGCGAAGGAGGGACCGGTGCCGCCCGGGGGCGCGATCAGGAAGGCTGTGGAGTAATTCCGGTTGTCCCTCATGGCTTCCGCGATGCCGCGCCTGAGGGCCTCGCAGTTCAAGACGGCTCCCACGGCGGGGCCGCACCGGCGGAAGTGCTCTTCCACGGTACTGGACCGCCACGGGTCCTTGAGCTTCCACAAGGAAGCAAATAATGAAAAGAGGGACGCAAAGAGGGCCTCCTCCTCGCAGTTTTTGAAGTCGTCCCGGAGGAGAGCGGCCCCGAGTCCCGATTCAAAAACCGCGGCTGCGTCCTTGTGCAGACTGGGGCCGCAGAAAAAGCAGGACGAGGATGCCTTTTCGAGAACAGGAGCCAGCAGGGCCGGGGAAGGAGCGTCGGCCGCCAGAAAGAACGCGACCGTGTCCCCTGGGAAATGCGCCCGGAGGTCCTCCGGGACCGTGACCCGCGGGGTGCACCCCAGGAGGCGGCTCCAGTGGGTCGAAAGCGTTCGGGCCGTGTTGTGGGCCGCCCGGTCCAGGGGCACCAGGAGCATGTCCCCATCGTCGGGGACCTGGTCGAAAAGCGCCTTGGAGAGACGGTCCATGCTCATCGAAAAGGTTTTGAAAAAGGACTCCGGGCCGGATCCTTCCCGCATGGTCATCGCAAGGAACCGCATCCCGCCGTAGTAGGCCTTTTCTTTCTCACCGGCCTCCGACTCCCACAGGCTTTCCCTGTCCAGGCCGGGCTTGTCGGCCCCGCCCTCGAGGGGGCCCGCACAGGAGGCGGCCATGGCCGTGATCTCGGCCGCGGGGGTGCGGCCCTTCCTCACCACGGATCTTCCGGCGGTCACGGATTTGGCCCTGTTCCTCGGGAAATCCTCGGCGCTTCTCCCGTGGGCGAGACCGTAGAGGAACGCGAACCTGTAGTAGAACATGAGGTCCACAAAAGGCTGGAGTTCATCGTCCACCTTGGGCAGGAGAGCGAGCCTCCCTCCGCACGCCTCTTCCATCATGGCCTGGTGCCTGCCGGTGAAGCCCACGGCGGCAAACGGGATTTTCCGGGCCTTCAGGCCCTCCATGATCCCGAGCGCCTCCTGGAGGCGCGCCTCGTTCGTGGCGTTCACTATGACGAGATCCTTCAGGGGATCCGCGCCCATGGAGCCCGCGGACACCTCACGATAGTCCAGGCAACGGCCAACGGCATTCCAGCTGGTCTCCTCCAGTTTGAAGGCAGCTTCCCTCCCCGTACCGGTCGTGTACATGGCATCGACAATGACCGCGCTGCGGCTTCGGGCGCTCTCCGCGGCCAGGGTTTTGCTGAAATTGAGGATCTCCCGGTCCTGGAACACTTCCGCCAGAAGGCCGGGCAGGGCCTGAAGGCCTTCCGTCAGAGGGGTTCTGTCCGCTTGAGGGAAAATCTTTGACGAAAGCCACAGGGCAAAGAGAGACACGTTGAAGAGCATGCACAGGACGCTCTTAAGACCGGGAATGGTGACCTCTTCCCCGCTCAGGGCGGGGAGCACGCCCACGCTCCTGGAAGCGATGAGACCCATGTCGGAGAAAACCTTTTCGGTCACACCGATGATTGCCGCATTCATTGCCTGGAGGTCCTTGGCCGCCGCCACCATGTCGGCGGTGGTTCCGGACCAGCTGAGGAGCAGGGCCAGGTCTTTTTCAGGGATGACGACCCTGGTGATGTCCTCCACCTCGGCGGGCCTCAAGGAGACGACCTCCATGCCGGGCAGGGCCTTCTGGATGAATCGGCGGGCCATGATCCCGGCATGGTGGGAACTGCCCATGCCGAGGAGGAGAATCCTTTCAAGGGAGGAGAGGTTCTTGCCGAAACGTCTCCGCAGGATACTCTCCCGTATGTCGAAGTCCGGGACGGTCTCATTTTCCTGGAGCCGGAACTGGAGTATGTTCTCAAACCTTTCGGGTATCTCCTCGAGGTGGAGCTCGTAAAAGGATTTCTCGAGGTCCTTTCCGGTCTGGAAGGGGTTCAGGAGGGTCTCGAAGGACTCGACCGAGGACATGGGATTGCCTTCAAAGTCGGAGATAGTGAGGGTGCGAACGGGCCCCCTGTCCGTTGGAAAGGACTGGAGCCTGGCGAATGTCTCCTCCCCTTCCAGGGGATGGATGCGGACCCGGAAGGTCTCGAGGATGCCTTTCTCCTGGCTTTCGTATCTTTTTTTCTCCGCAAGGAGTTTGGCCCTGGAACCGCTGTCCGCCCTGATGGCGGTCAGGTTTGCCTGGTGTTCCTTCCACAGGGAGTTGAGCCCGAGGACTTTTTCGCGGATGACGCACTGTGGAAAAAGCCCCATGGCGGCATTGATGTCCGAGACCACCATGAAATCCTGAGACCCCGATCTTTGCACAATGAACACGGGCCGGTTGTGGCTTGCCACGTAGAGGCAACCCGGCGAGGTCAGGCCCATTCCCGCGGCGGCTATCTGCCCCCCTCCCTGTGAAATGCATCGGGCCGCCTCGATGAAGGCGAGGGCGTCGAGGTCGACCGGATCCTTTTTGTTCAGGCGCCGATGTACCTCGTAGTCAATGGAGCGGCTGCCGATTCCGAACTCCTCCAGGTGCTGATCCACCTGGGACAGGACCGCCTCGTATCTGCCCTTTTCGCCCCGAAGCACATCGAAGTAGTATCCCCAGAGGAGCGCGAAAAACTCGGAGGAATTGCCGCTCCTGAACCGGTATCCCGCGACCTTGCCGAGAAACTTGCCGAGTTTCTCCTCCACATCCCCGCTGAACTGCCCGTTGAGGACGATGACTCTCTGCCTTCGCGCGTCGAAAAAGGGGTGGGCGTTTTTGAGGGTGACGGGTGCCTGCAGGGCCCACCTGCCCTGGCTCAGCAAGGGAGAGGAGAGGAATCGGAGAAAGGCCGGGTCGGTCCTGTCCCCGTGGCGTGATCCGCCGTCCGAAGACGACCTCACGGCCGATGACAACGGCGGGTTCTCCCGCCCCCTCAGGTAAGCCAGAACGGCCGCGCCGGCCCGGCCGTAGACGTTCACACCCTTTTCCGCATGATACAGGGTTCTCCACCCGCCGAATTCCCCGGCCTTTGCAGCCTCCGGCCACATGGCTTCCAGGGTCTCTTGAACAGCCTCATGCAGCCCGGGGACACACGGGAGCCGGCTGAGGAGGGCTGCGTCCAGCAGCCTGAACAGACAGCGCACCCCGTCCCGGTCAAAGTCCTGGGAAATGGGGATCCGGAGGTTGACGAGGTACTTCCAGAGGTATTTTTCCGCGTAAGGCGTGCCTGGCTGATCCCCGCTGTAAATCCTCCGCGGCCTGGGGGAGCGCTCCTCGAAACTCGCTGTGTCGAAGAGGCGGTCAAAGGCCCCCATGATCTCCGAGGGTTCGGCCGGGAGAAGGCCTTTCCCCCGGTCCGCCGCGAGAACCTCGGAAAGGGTCCGCCGGAAAAGGGTCCGGACAACGGCCGGTGAGAGATCGTAGTCCTCGCTGAGGGTCTGGAGCGTGCGCTGGAGGTGCCGCCTGGACCGGATCCGCACGAGGGGGAGGGCGCCGGGCCTGCCGGGCAGGCCGGGAGGGATGCGCAACGGGTTATCCAGGTCCACGAGGTTCTCGTAGGTCTTGTAGGTTTGTTCCCCTTTTTCCAGGGATTCCAGGATGTCCGTCGGCAGGCCCTCGAAGAGGAAAAGGCGCCTCTGGGCAGCGGATGTGTCCCCATCAGCTCCGGACCACATGTGGAAGAGCAACTCGGAGGCGTTCGGGTAAGCGGGCTCCTCGAGCAGAGTCTCCACAAGCGGGGCGATCGCCCCGAGACACCTGCGGGTCCTGAGGGGTTCGGCGTCGTCGCCGAAGAGGCCCACGCCGGTGCTGTCGGGCGCGCGGTAGGTGATGGCGGATATGGCGGTGAGTATGCGGGTCAGGTTGTTGCCCGCATCCCCGAAGTAGCCTACAATCCCACACATGGAGGGCCTCCCTTCCTGCATGTTTTATGGAGTGACCGCGCAGGGGAGCCGATGTCGACTCACAGCGAAATCACCTGCCTGGAGGCAAGCCCAATGTGCAGGATGGGGCGGGGGATGTCAAGCCCTGCCGAAAGCGCCCCCTTGTGCAGGGCTGCTGATGGTATCGATAATTCACACCACAAACGCCCTGCCCGTGTTCTTCAGGGTGTGGTCGTCCCGCATGTAGTTGGCCACGCTCCCGTTCCTGGCGATGGCGTCGAACCCTTCCGGGTCGTAGGCGTCGATGGTGTAGTCGGGCGCGTCGTCCGGGGTCGTTTGCCGGAGGAGTTCTATGTGGCGCTCCAGTTTCCCGAGGGAAAAGGCGATGAGTTCCTTGAGAAAGCCGAAAGAGTGGCGCATCTGGTGGAAGCCGTATTTCTTCATGATGGCAAAGCCCGCCACGGCCTCTTCTTCCGCCTTCTTGTTGGGGTGTTCCTGGCTGGTGGTGGCCGCGGTTTGAATGGCGGCGAGATTCAGGTATTTGCAGACCTTCTCGGTCAACAGGTTCGCGATGTTGTGGGACACGAGCCCCAGGTCCACCGCGTAGTTTTTCTGCAGGTTGGCGATGGATGGAAGCCCGGCGTGGACCGTGGTGAGCCCGGGGTTCAGGAGCTGGGTGAGGGTGATGCCGAAGAGCGCCTCGGCGTGTGTCAGGGTGACCAGCCCGGACATGGAGTAGGGGCCTGAAAGACCCGCCATGGGCATGGTGGAGACGTAGATGGGCAGGCCGGCCTTGACGCAGGCCACAAAGGGTTCCACCATGCTTTCTATGAGGAGCAGGGGGCTGTTCAGGATGGAGAACTGTATGGTGATCCTGCCGCGGGCTTCGTGGATCTCCCTGGCCCGCTGGATGCCTTCCTCGGTAACCGCCGCCACATAGACGGGTTTGTCGCAGTTCTCGACAATCGTGTCCATGACCTTGACCTCCTGCTTCTTGAGCAGGACCCCCCTGGCCATGAACTCGACGCCTTCCGCCTGGTTGACCACGGTGGCGATTCGGGTCAGGTGTTCAAAGGTGGGCTCGATGAGATCCCCGGTTTCGTCATCGTGCACGAATGGGGCGGTCCCGCCGACGCCGAAGCTGTTTTCCGGCACCCAGTATTGATCGCGCTTGGGTGTGGTGGTGAGAGCCTGCTCCACCAAAGCGCTCAGCACGTGGATGTGGTGCGAGCCGTCGTCATAGGCCGCGAGTCCCGTGTCCTCAAAGACTTTTCTCACCAGGGGTGATTCGCATCGGACTCCGACCTCCTCAAGGACCCGGAGGGCATCCGCGTGTATGCGCTTGATGAGCTCCGAGTTTTCAAGCGGAATATCCTCTCCCTGGGTTTCGATAATGGGTACGGTTGATTCCATAGGGTTCCCTCCTTACTGCTTGAGACCATCGGTCATGTGGCATATCGTTTCCCGCCGCAAGACAGGCGGGAAGCCGCCGGTTTTCCTCCCGGCCGGGACCTACACGTGAAGGCGCATGCCGTCGTAGGAAAAGGCCATGTGGTCAAGCCCCTTCTCTAGTCTCTGGTAATCCGTGTGGCTCCGGTTCCAGTATTCCTCGAGATGGACAAAAACCGTCTCTCTGGCTCCAATCCGCCGGGCGAGTGCCGTGGTTTCGTCAAAAGTGTACAGAGTGCTCCTGGAAACGTGGTTTTCGGGATACACAAACCCGTGCTTGAGCCCTGTCTCAAAGATCCCCGGCTGTATCAACAGGAGGTCGGGGGCCTGCACATCGGGTCGTTCTTCCGGAAAGGGCTTGATGTCGCAGGGCGCGCAGACCACCCGGCGGCCGCCGCTGGCCAAGACATAAACATAGACCCACTGCACGCCGCGGTCGATGGGTACGGCCGTGATTTCCACGTCTCCGATCGTGACGACCTCTTCGAACGGGACGATCTCCAGAAAACCCTGTTCAACGTAAAAATCGATCAGTGGACCGTATGATGAACAGATTTTCCCGATCCTCTCCCGAATTCCCCTGGGCGCGAGCAGCCGGATGCGCTTATCCGGATAGGCCTTCCAGATGCGAAAATCCAGTGTGATCTGCTCCACGACCCTGAGCCCCTCCACGTGGTCTGGGTCCAGGTGGGTCAGGAGAAGATAGTTGACCGCCTTTATCCCCGCCCGGTTCAGCTGCGAGGCGACTTCGGCCGGGGTGTCGATCAGAAGACTGACGTCGTGGACAAAGAACGACGGCCCGGATCTCGAGAACGGGATTCCCCTGATCCTGGCCTCCTCGCAAACCCTGCATTCGCACAGGGGCTTGGGGATCACCATGCAGCCGCCCGAGCCTAAAATCGTGAGTTCCATGACTCCCTGATATCGCAAGGTCACAGGCCGAAGCCCCCACGCCGATGGAAAAGCGGGGGGCCTTTACTCGGTCAGCTCCAGGGAAAGGGGCTGTGGGACACGGGGTGGAGCTCGCCTTTCCGGTATCGGTCAAACCGAAAGGGCTTCAGAAGCCTCTGCTCCTCGCCCAGAACCTCTTTGGCCACCAGTTTCCCCACGCCGATCATCTTGTAGCCGTGGTTGGAGTCCAGCATGAGGTAGCAGTTTTCCTTGAGCGCGTCGAAGATGGGGAAACTGTCCGGTGTGAAACATCCCAGTCCGCCCGAAGGCTCGTTCTTGTAAAAGCGGAACTTGTCCTCGTAGCGTTTCTGGCAGTGCCCCAAAGCGGAGGTCCACATGTGGACGAACTCCGGCCCCACCACGAAATCAGGCGAATCGATGCCGTAGGGGTCCACATCGGGGTAGCCTTCCACAATGTAAGGTGCCGCCCCGCCCTGGATGCCCCCGAAGTTGAGGTCGGGTTTGTAGTAGATGCCCCAGAGCTTGTCCGTGATGAGGGACCCGTCCTCGCTCGAATAAAGGGGCGCGTCCGTGTCCACGTGAATGACCGGCGGGGGATTGCCGTTGTTGTCGTAGCCCAGTTTCGGCTCCACGCCCAGTGTCCCTTCCACCAGGCACAAGTAGGTCCACATGCGGACGTTCTCGTGGATCTTTCCGTCCCTCCCCTTGACGTCTATTTCGTCGGGAAGCCCGAGCATGTCCCAGAAGGTCTTTGCCCAGGGTCCGGGCCCTGAGATGACATAGTCGCATTCGACCGCGCCCTTGTCCGTCTCCACAGCGGTGACCGTGTCCCCGTTGAGGCGAAGCCCCGTCACCCTGGTGCCCGTCATGATGCGGACGCCCTCGGCCTCCGCCTTGTCCGCCAGCCGGTAAAGGGAGCGCATGTTGTAGGCGAACCCCCCTTTTTTCTCGTGAAGCACGGACGTGATGTTCCGGGCCTGCCAGTCGTGATAGATGTTTTCCCGCATGTACTTCAGGCATTCCTTTTCGCCCTCCACGAACACGGACTCGTACCCGATCTCCTTTTGCTGTTCGTAGATGGATGCCACGTCCTCGTGCATGGACTCGCACGATATCTGCATGTAGCCCAGGGGATTGTAGCCGTAGCCTTCCCGGTCCTCTTCCCACACGGACACGCTGTGGGCCATGAGCTCCCGCATGGCGGGCTGGAAGTAGTTGTTGCGGATGACGCCGCAGGCGATGCCCGAGGCGCCCGCCCCTATGGCCGTCTTGTCAATGAGAAGTATGTCCCGGCCGGATCCCGCCTTCCTGGCCTTGAGCTCCAGGGCCAGGTGCCAGGCGGTGCTCAGGCCGTGAATGCCGGCTCCGATAACCACGTATTTGGATTTATTGGGTAAAGCCATATTATTCAGCTCCTGTTCTTTTCATTTGGTAAATTCACGTCTTCAGGTTTTGAGGACCTATTTGAACGGGTCCCACCTGACGGTCTGTTTCTCATAGGCCGGCGGAAACTGCTGCAGGAACAGGTCGTAATAATAGAGTTCCTTAAAAGAGGCAAAGGGCATTCCGTAGGCCGCCTTGGGGCGCGTGTTGATCTCTTCCGGGTCGATGATGTTGGAGACGATGTCGTCCATGACATCATCCATGCCCACGCCCATGGAAAACCGCAGCTTTTCCCGGTTGGCGATTTGCTCGGGGAGCATGTCCCTGAATGCCTCCCGGAGGACGTACTTTTCGACCTGTTTCTCGCCGTATATCTTCCAGCTCATGGGGATCTTCTTGCTGAAGGCCACCACGGAGCTGTCCAGGAAGGGTGTCTGATAGTCCACCCCGTTTGCCATCCAGCTTCGGTCCAGCCTCCGGAGGGCCGTGTTGTACGAAATTTCCAGGAGCTTCCTGGCCAGGCGCTCCCTCTGCTCGGCGCTCTTAACCTTGGGGTTCTTCAGGACCATCCTGTATCCGCCGAAAAGCTCGTCGGCCCCTTCGCCCACCATGACGGAATTGGTGAACTTGCCCACCATGCGGGAGACATAGTAGTTGGCGATAATGCCGTTGATACAGTCTTCGTCAAAGCTCTCAAGGTACCAGACCGCGTCCGGGATGAAGTTGATGATGTCTTTCCTGGTGATTTTGTAAATGTGGTGCTCCATCCCCAGAAACTCGGCCATGAGCTTTGCGTTTTCTATGTCCGGCCCGGGTGCGTCCTCCAGGGTGCCGGTGAACAGGTGGAGATTGGACTTGAACTCTTTTGCGATGGCCGCGATGATGCTGCTGTCCAGGCCGCCGCTCAACGAGACGGCGCCCACGCCGTCCATGCGTTTCCGGACGGCCTCGATCAGGATTTCCCTGAGTTGTCGCGCGCACAGGTCCATGTCGTCCCCGAATTCCGGCAACTCCGGCTGAAAGGCCTCAAAGGGCCTCAACCCCTTCTTGGAACTCAGGATGTGTCCGGGGGGCAGCTCGTGAATGTCGAACTGGAGGTGGTCGGTCAGCCCCTTCATCTCGGTGCTGAAATAGAATGTCTCGTTGTTCCACCCGTAGAAGAGGGGCCTGGAACCCACGTGATCCCGTGCCAGGATAACCTCCTCGTCCTTTTCCACGATGGCGCAGGAGAAGATCCCGTCCATGCGGGAAAAGGCGTCCTGCTCAAACTTCTCATAGAAATCGCAGAAGAGCTCGATGTCCGTCTCCTTGCCGTCGCGCTCGTTCTCGAGTTCGCCGTCAAAGAGGACGTAGGGCCTTTCCTCCACGGATGTCGAGTAGGTGCGGCGCGGGGTGATGTTTATCTCGTTGGCACCCACGGCGCCCCTGTGGTCGAAAAGTGTCCTGACCAGGCTGTTGTCCTGGCCCCGGTGTCGCATGAGACGCAGCATTTTTCTGAGGTCCTTCGTGCAGTCCTTTTCCATGCGACCGTGTTGGGATATGATTCCGGCGATACTTGCCATGGTTCAGCTCCTTTCATAACATGTGAGAATTCCAGCCAATAAGACTCGTGCCCTTTATCCCGGAGGGACCGGAAGCCAGCCGGCTTGACGAATAGAAGGTCACCGGGCCGCGGATTCCATCGGGCCTCTCGACGTTTTCCCGGGCTCGCCTAGTTGACGAAGATTTTTCCCAGGTTCGCCGTGGTGAGCGGGTCTTCCATGTACATGCCGAGGCCGATGTTTCTTATGGATTCCATGCCCCTTTCGTCGTAAGCCGGCATGACGATTTCAGGGGATTCCTCCGGCCCCACCACGTCGTGGAGGCGCATGCATTTTTCGAGTTTTTCGAAAGAAAAATCGATGAGGTATCGGAGAAAGGCATAGGGGTGGCGCATCATGTGAAAACCGTACTTTTTGCACATGGCCAGACCGTTTCGGGCGTCCTGGTAGGCCCTTTCCGTGGGGTGTTCCTCGTGGGTCGTGCCGCAGCTTTGACAGGTGGGCAGGTCCAGCATCAGGTTCAGGTGGGTCATGAGCAGGTTCAGCAGAAAATGACTCACCAGCCCGTAATTTGGATTGTACTCGATCCTGGGGTCCGCGATGGTGGGGAACCCGGCATGGATAAAGGTCACACCGGGGTTCACTATCTGGGAGGCACACAACCCGAACAAGACCTCGGCGTGGGTCATGGAGAGGACGCCGTTGTAGCAGTAGGGCGCGCTGATGCCGGCCATGGGCATCGCGGAGTCGAAGACGGGCAGACCGGCCTTGACCACCTTGTAAAAGTGCTCGGAGAAGTTCTCATTCACCATAAGAGGCGACCGGGTGAGGCAGAAGACGATCATGATGTCCTTCTTCCCCTCATAAATTTCCACGGCCCTCTGGAGGGACTCGTCCGAGGTCACGGCGAAGTACATGGGCTTGGAACAGTTTTCGACCATGATGTTCATCTGTTCCACCTCGTTTTTGAGCTTGATCCCCCGGCCCATGCCGCTCACGGCTTCGTTTTCCTCGGCAATGCGGGCTATTCGGGCGGCGTCCTCCGGCCTGGGGAAAACCCCGCCCTGGCCCGCCTCGTCGTCGTAGACGTATGGCGCGGTTCCACCGATAAAATAGCTGCTCATGGGAACAAAAAAGTCCTGGACCTTGGGCACGATTTCAAGACAGCGGTTCACAAGACCACTGGTGATGAAGATCCGGTTTTCCCAGACATAGGCAAGGCCTTCCTCTTCTTTTTCCTTGAAGGCACTCAGGATGTCCGGCTGGGTGCACCCCACGCCAAGGTTTTCAAGGATCCAAAGGGCGTCTTCGTGGACTTTCAACAGCATGTTCACGGTCTCCTTGCCGAATACCTTTTCAGATTCCTTCATTTGTTCTTTGTTCACGATGAAAAGCTCCTTTATAGTTTGTAACTGATGAATGAATTCACAAGCACCCGGCGGAATCCTTGTGCCGCCTTCTTGCCCCACGGGAGTCATCCGCCGGTGTGAAACCCCCGGGAGACTTATCCAGGGGAGGAATGTTCGTCGCTTACCGGACATTCAGAACAAGGAAGCTTCTTAGTCAAAATGTTTTAATAGAAAATATCTATAATATTAATTCTTTCTAGTCAAGCATTTTCTTGCGTAAGTGTTTTTCTCTGGGGGGAGACAGATCCGGGTTCCCCTGGGGATTGGAGGAGAAGCCTCCAGCGGGGCGTTGGATTCAAAACAGGGTAAGACAGGGTTTTAAACCGGGGACGCACGGGAAAAAAGTCAAGAGAAGACGAAACAAGGCGTGTCTTTGTGACGAGGGGAGGATTACTCTACTTCGAGATCCTGAACGTCCAGCATGTGGGTCAGGGCCTGGAGTCCGTTCAGTATCTTCTCCGCGTCGCTCAGCGAAAGGCTCCGCAATCCATCCATGATTTTCTGCTGTATGGGGGGAGGGGCGTTTTCAGCCAGCTTTTTCCCTTCCTCTGTCAGCTCGATGGTTATGACGCGCCGGTCCGGGGAGCTGCGGACCCGCTGAACGAGTTTTTTCTGCTCAAGCCTGTCAATGATCCCGGTCACCGTGCTCGGCTTTACAAAGATGTGGCGGGCTATCTGGGAGGAGGGCATGGCCCCGGCCTCGTAAAGCGCGAGGAGACAGTTCAGCTGCGCCGCGCTCACCTGGTGTTTTTTGTTGAGTTCCTTGGAGTAGAGGGAACCGGCCTGCATGAGCCTGCGGATTTGATGAATGATCTCCCTGATCAGGGGTTGCATTTCATCCACGGATAGTTGTTCCAATGAACAATCATTTTTCTGCATTGTCAACCTGCTCATAAAAAAGATAGGCCAAATAAATATCACAGCACGAATTGTCAGGTAAAGAATTTAATCGACCCTCAAGAGGGGGTCAATTATTTTGTGCGGGCCCGGCGCTCAGTCATCCTGTCCGGAAAGGATCGCCATTTTTCTGTCCACATTGTCCCTGATCCAGTGGGAGTCCCACCACTCAACCGGGTTCACGGGGGTCCCGTTCACCAGGACGCCGAAGTGCAGGTGATCGCCGCCCGCAAGCCCGGTGCTCCCGGTGCTCCCGATGATCTCGCCTTTTTTCACCTCCTGCCCCCTTGTCACCTGAATGGAACTGAGGTGCCCATACAGGGACATCAACCGCCGGCCGTGGTCCAGGACCACTGTTTCGCCGTAAATGCCCAGTCTTCCGGCATACAGCACGCGACCATGGTTGGCCGCGGGAACGGGGGAGTTCGCCAGGGAGGCCAGGTCCACACCCATGTGGCTTTTCTCGTCAATCTTCTCGCCGTTGTAATAGTAGAACCGTTTGTCCGCGTACCTTGCCATTGTGGCGGCGTTGTCCAGCCTCAGCCACCTGCCTTCCCAGAGCTGCTCCGGCGAGGACTCCACCTGCAATTTCAACAGGACCTGGTGGTTCTCCACTCGCATGTCGTTGTTGATCTTCAGGTATTTCTCCACCGGGGTCGCGCTCGGGTCGAACATGTAGAAACTGAAATAGGGCAGGATTTGCTGAAGGAAATTGTCCGAGATGTTCATGCGGTCCTGACGGAAATTCTTTTTCTTAATCTTGTGATAAAAGGAACCCCTGGTTTCATTTCCGGCGCGGTCCCGGGCCCACAAGGCAACCTGCGTGTCCTCCCCGATGTCGTGGGGAGCGGCGAAATAGCAGATGCGGAGATCCTTCCCCTTGGAGTCCTTCACCGGAAACCCCGGAAAGAAGAGGTTCCCAACAGCCACGCCGCTTTCCTCGATATCCGAGGACGCCTGGTAGATGACCAGGCAGGTCCCACCCTGGTTGACATAATGAAGCCTGGTGAGTGCTCGAACCGAAGGCGGAATTGTGTCCACCATGAGCGTTTGAGCGGCAAGAGACCTGTTGCCGTCTCCGCCTCCCCGCCTGGAGTGGTCATAGACGGTTGCGATGAGTTCCGCCCGGCCCTGTGCCAGGTTCAAGGCCCGAGGGTCGATGGTGAACGCTTCGGTGTGCCGGTGGGTTCCGTCACTGTTCATAAGACCTTTAAACGGAAATTCACGCTCGAGCACGGTCATTTTTCTTCCGGATTGATCCAGAATGATCTCAAGGGAACGAAGACCACGCTTTTCGTCCGCTGCTTCCACGGTGAAGGTCCTTTTGTCGGAGAGAAAGGACGCCGGAGGCTTGACGGCCACCACCGGGGTTTCGCCTTCAAAGACATGATAGACAAACCAGCCGAATACCGCGAAAACGGCCAGTACGGTTAGAGTGAACAACGTCAGCACGACCTTCCTGCTTTTCTTCATACAGGATCCTTTCAGCTCACATGCTTGATGCGGAGAACGATCGCCATTCTTTATACGGTCCGGGGGGCTCCGGTTTCTCCTGTTGAAAAAACATGAGGACCGAGTACATAGCAGTTCTCAATGGATAAGGCAACATCTGATGGATCGCCCCTTGGATCAAAACGGCACCCGGGGCCCATGCTCAGCCCGGATCGGAGATTCTTGGGGACTGGGAATCCGCCAGGGTGCGGCTCAAAGAGGTGACACGCTCGAGTATTTCCTCATAATCCAGGGTCTGGAAGGATCGGTCCTTGAGGAGTACCCTGCCGTCCACGATCACATGCCTCACGTCCGCCCCGGTCGCCGAATAAACAAGCGCCGAGTAAGGGTTGAAGAGCGGCTGCATGTTGGGACGATGGGTGTCCAGCACGACGATGTCGGCGCACTTCCCCCGCTCGAGGGTTCCTGTCCTCGTTCCGAGGCCCATGACGTCAGCGCCCGTTCTTGTGGCCATGTCGAGAACCGTGCGGGCGGCGAGGCACAAGGGATCTCCGGTGGAGACTTTGGCCAGCTTTGCCGCGGAATCCATTTCCCGGAACATGTCCAGGTTGTTGTTGGAGGCACACCCGTCGGTGCCGAGGCCGACCCGCAACCCGGCCCGGATCATGGCGTCCACCCGCGCCGCGCCGGATGCCAGCTTCATGTTGCTTTCGGGGACATGAACAGTCTTCACCCCGCGCTCGGACAGAAGGTCTATTTCATCATCACTCAGGTGCACCGCGTGGGCGGCGACAAGATCCCCGGCCAGGACCCCCAGGGAGTCCAGATAGAAGACCGGGCGAAGACCGGTTCGGCCCACGATCTCGTCGACTTCGCCGCGGGTTTCGCTCAGGTGGATTTGGAGAGGCAGACCGAATTCCCGGGAGATTTCCACGGCCCCCTGAAGGGTTCCGGTCGAGCACGTGACCGGGCTGTGGCAGAAAAGGCCGGGGAAGACCCGTTCGGAAACCCGGTGGTGCTTTTCGAGGTATTCCCGGCCCCTCTGCAGGTTTTCTTCGGGCCGGTTCACCCCGGGAGCGGGAAAATCGATGATCCCCTGGGCCATCAAGGCCCGCAATCCGGACTTTTTAACGGCCTCGAACGCGGTATCTTCGAAAAAATACCCGTCCATGAGACACGTGGTGCCGGAGGCGATCATCTCGAGGCACCCGAGAAGGGTGCCCCAGTAAACGGTCTCCGGATTGAGAAAACGAGCCTCTGCAGGAAATATCTTCTCGAAGAGCCATTCCCGGAGGGGCAGGTCGTCGGCATACCCGCGGAAGAGGGTCATGGCCGTGTGGCAGTGCGTGTTGACAAGTCCCGGCAGAATGATGCCTTCTGTCGCGTCCAGGATCTCGACCCCCGAACCATGCGTCGGCGCCCGTCCGGGGGGCTCCACCGCCATGATGCGGCCGTCCTTTACCAGAACGCGGCCTTCGGGGATGGGCTCTTCTCCCTCGATCATGGTGAGGATCATGCCTCCCTGAATGATCATGTCCGGGGTTTCGGGTTTCGCCCGGTCCGGGGCGCTGGCGGTTCGGCTCGACATACACGGCATTATATGGCTTGGCAGGGGCAGGTCAAGCAAATCAAAAGCCTTGACAACGGGTTCTGTTGTGCTGCCTAGTATGCCGATGAAATCAAATGACAAAACAGGGGATGTCGCCCTCGGCCCCAACGAATGCCTGGAGACCTTCCCTGACGGCGAAATGCGCCTGATCCAATCCAGGACCGGGTACAGGTTTTCCGTGGACGCGCTCCTCCTCTCGGACTTCCTCACGGTGCGAAAGGGCGAAAGGGTCCTGGACCTGGGGACCGGTTGCGGAGTCATCCCCCTCAAGATCCTGAGCAGGGGAGAGCCTGCCTGGGTGGTGGGCCTGGAAATCCAGGGGGAACTCGCCCGCCTGGCCGCCAAAAACGCGGTGATCAGCGGACTGGACGACAGGATGAGGGTCGTGCTCGGGGACCTGCGGCATCTCCCCTTTAAGATCGCCTGCTGTGATGTGGTGGTGTGCAACCCCCCCTACCGGCGGAACAACAGCGGGCGGGTCAATCCGGACCCCGAAAAGGCCGTGGCCCGGCACGAGATCTGCGCGTCCGCTGACGACGTGCTGGCGGCGTCACGGCGTCTCCTGAAAAACAAGGGCAGGTTGTGTCTGGTGTATCCAGCCTCCCGCCTGGCCGACCTCCTCTGCCGCATGCGCCGGCACGGCCTGGAGCCCAAGCGGCTCGAGATCGTCTACCCGGACACCGCGAGGGAGGCAAAAATGGCCCTCGTGGAGGCGGTGGCCGGGGGCCGACCGGGTCTCAAGGTCCTGCCGCCGGTCTTTGACCAGGGGAGGTACTCCATTTCCTGAGCCGGTGAGTCCCGACTGCCCGGAAACGCCTTGCAATTCGCCGCGCGCTGTTTCGAGGCATGCCGGCCGCACCTCCCCGCCGAATGGAGGCCTTTCAGCGGGACGCGGCCCCTCGTGCGGCCAGACGCCCCAGGGGGACGTGGATGAGGAGGAAGGCCCCCACACCGAACACAATCGTGGGGAAGAAGAAGACCGCATGGAGAAGAATGGCCGCGGAGAGGCTTTCTTCCGGGCTGAATCCGTGCAGCATGAAGGCATACTGAACCGCGAGATGAAACGTGCCTATGAAACCCGGGGCCGAAGGGATCATCACGCTGATGGACGCGATGGCGAGAATAATGAAAGTTGACGCAAGGGACAGGGGGAAGTTCAGGGACACGGCAATGAATTTGATCTGAAAGAGCCCGGTTGCCCAAACGGCGCATGAGAGAAGAATCGCCCAGATCCAGTATCCGGTCTTTTTCATGGGGACCAGGCCCAGGCTGAAATTCCGGATGATGTCGATCGCCGCTGCTTGCGCCCTTTCCGGGAGGAAGAAGAGGAGCTTTTGAAACAGCCGCAGGCAGGCCTCGGCCTTCCACTTGAAACCGGCCAGGACGAGGATGAACCCTGCGTAGGCCGCGGGCAGCAGGATACCGGCAAATCGCAGCCACGAAGCAAGGGTGCTCCACTGCGAAGTGAAATCCGTGATCATCAGCCCCACGTAAAGCACCCCCAGGAGGACCACCGCGTCAAAAAGCCTTTCGACCACAAGGGTTCCCAGGGCCGAGCTGCGGCTGCACCCCTCTCGAAGGCCGATGTAGTTGGCACGGACGATTTCACCCAACCGGGCCGGGAGGAGGCAGTTGGCGGCAAACCCCACCAGGACGGCCAGAAGCCTGTTTGAGAAGCCGGTGGCCTGTATGGGATCCAGAAACAGTCGCCACCTGACCGTGCGGAGGATCTGCTGGGTAATCAACATGAGAACACCGGCCGCGAGAAACAGGGGTGCGGCGGATCTCATTTCATTCAGGACCTGACCGAGGTCTACCTGATCCAGGGCGAGGTAGACAAAAACGGCGCTCACGGCAAGCCCGACCCAGAATTTCCAGTCAAAGGCCCGATCCAACCCGTCTCCCCCCGGCCCGGGATTCGAAGATCCCGCGCGCCCGCCGGACATCCTTCCCGATCTGGTCCATCAACTCCTCGAGGCTGCCGAAGGCCTTTTCGTCGCGAAGCCGTTCAAGGAAGATGACGCGTATGTTTTCTCCCACAATGTCGCCCGAAAAATCAAGGATGTGGGTTTCGATGGAACGGAACCTGTTAGCGAATGTGGGATTGTTGCCTATGTTGGTCACCCCGTCATAGTGCGTGCCGTCCACGACAACCGTTACGGCGTAGACGCCTTCCCTGGGCACGAGCTCGTCCAGGGGTTCGATATTTGCCGTGGGGAACCCGAGGAGCCTTCCTCCCCGGTTCATCCCCTTCACCACGGTCCCGGAGATTTGATAGTCGCGGCCCAGAAGCTTTCGCGCCCCCTCCAGATCGCCCTCCCGAACCAGATTTCGAATGGACGTGCTCGAGACAAGCATGCCGTCAATGGTGATGGGGTTCACCACGTGGACCCTGAACCCTAGCTCGTCCCCCATCTTTCTCAAGAGGGAGATGTCCCCTTCCCTCCCGGAGCCGAAGGAGTAATCATACCCGACCACCATCTCACGAATCCCCAGACGGCCCAGAAGAATGTCTCGAACGAAATCGTCGGCCGAAATGGAGGCGAACTCCCTGGTGAACGGGAGGCACAGGATGAAATCCATGCCCATTTGGGCAATGAGCTCGAGCTTTTGTGTGGTGGGGGTGATCAGGGGCGGTGCACTTTCCGGACGCATGACCTTTATGGGGTGGGGGTCGAAGGTCATCACCACGGACTGACCGTCCAGGTGCCTGGCCCTTGCGCGCACTTTTTCAAACAATGCCCGGTGCCCCTTGTGAACTCCGTCGAAATTCCCGATGGTGAGTACAGGGTTTCTCAGGAGTTGATCCAGTTGGTTGAGATCCGTAATTATTTTCATTGGAACGATTGTCTTTTCCTCGCGCTGGGACCGAGCTCGAAGCCTTCAGGGTCCCAATTTTTTTGTGGACGTCTAGAAATATGCTGTTGACAAACCCGAATGCAATCTTTAAATATAAATTTTCGATTCAAAAAGATCAACGCCGAAGTGGCGGAACTGGTAGACGCGCTAGGTTCAGGGTCTAGTGGGGGGTCCCCCGTGGGAGTTCGAGTCTCCCCTTCGGCACCACAGTAAAATCAAGGGGTTAAGCGATTTGCTTAACCCCTTTTCTATTGCCTCATTTTAACGTGATTTGCCCTAATTTCTCGCGATTTAACCCCCTCCATGGCGGAAAAATGGAGGAATTTTTCAGGCCACCGACCCGGCATCCCTGGCCTGGCGCGGCCCTGTGTTTTTATATGGGCCAGCTGGGGGGTGACAGGGCTCTATGGAGGAATTCCTCCATGGGCTTATCGGATCCGTGGATCCTTCCCTGGCCGCGACGTGGCTCCCCTTGGCCGCGAAACCTCGGATTGCTTGGAGGGCTGGGGGGGTTGGGCTGGGTGGGACATTTGTCCCAGCTTGCCTCTGCGCTTTTTTCAAAAAAAATGCACCTGCCACAAACCCTCGAAAACACTCGGGATACCCTCCGTTTTTTGCGGAACGGTAAACAATTCTTCAAGGGTTTCAAGAACATGTGGTGTTTTTGGGGTTGACTTCCCCTGCGGGGACGATATATCTTGCGAACAGTTGTGCAAATCACACAACAAAAGAGGGAGGCCAGCAAGATGAAGCAAGTCGAATTTTCACAGCCTCAAGTATGCAAGGCATTGGGCGTCGAATACCAACGTCTGCGAGAATGGATGAAGGCGGGGCACATCAAGCCGTCATCCCCTGCTGGTGGGCGTGGATACCCAGCACGGTTTCGCCGGGAGGAGATCTGCCTGGCCGGGTTGTTCTCGCACCTGCTAGGTCTCGGGTTCTCCCGTGCAGAGGCCGGGGAGCGGGTAAAGCTCATGCGCTTGCAGCAGCATTCCTTGCTCCACACGGACGGTGATCTCCGAAGGGCTCGCTTTGTGGTGATCCCGATGGGGCCAGGGTTTTCACTCGGGCACAGCGTCGTGTGCTCGGAAGAAAGCTATTTCCAGGCGCTCAAGGAGCTTCATGGGTCCCGGGACATGGATGACTTCGACAACGTCCTCATTGTCAATTACGGGAAAATCATCGACCGGGTGGACAAGGCCCTTGAGGGCTTGCGGTAATTTTTTTTGTGTTATCAGTTGTGTTGTCTACACAACACAAGGAGGGATCATGAAAGTGGAAAAACTTCAAATGCTGAGGGCCATCATCACGCTGGTGTTCAGGACCCAGGCCGACTTCGCCGCACACCTCGGGACCGATCAGGCGCGTATATCGGAGATCCTGACCGGTCGGAAAGCGCTGACACGAGCGAAGGCGGAGAGGTGGGCCGAGGCGCTCGGGGTCCCGCTTTCCGAGATTTTTGAGGAGGGCTGATGAGATGGCACGACAAATTGTAGACCTCGACGGCCTGACCGAGCGGATCCCGCTCACAAAACCAGCGGTTTACCATGCGATCAAGCGTCGGGAGCACCCATTACCGTACAAGAAAATGGGTAAAAAATTACTCTTCGACTTGGAGAAAGTCTACAAATGGTTCGATTCTTTACCAGGGAAAGACCTCGCAAATTGATACATCTTGGAGGGTGACGTGCTCCAACTGATCGATTCTGAAAAATTCATTGTCAGCTTGATGATCCAGAGGCCGTCCGAGATCCCGGAGGCCCGGGCCGCGCTCTTTCCCGAAGATTTCCACGAGGAGCTAAACCGGGCTGCGTTCGCGGCCACTCTCCAGGCCTACGACGAGGGCGACCGTTTCGAGGACCTCAACGGCATCGCGGCGCGGATGAACGGCGTGAAGGGCAAGGATGCACACCTTCTGGAGCTGATGAAGATGATCCCTGTTCCAGGCGCGCTCGGCCATTACATCCAGCAGCTCAAGGAGCGCCGTGCCAGGGAACGCCTGGCTGACCTGGTAAACAAGGTGCCGGCTAACCTGAAGGCCCTCTCCTTCCAGGAGGCCCTCGCAGAGCTGCGACACGACCTGACGGCCATGTCCGAGACAGACCCGCTCTGGACCCCACAGAAAAAGCTCATATCCGCCGGGGAACTCCTCGCCCAGGACTTTCCAAAGGACGGCGAGATCATCGGCTCCGGCATCCTTCCGGCCCGGGGCGGCATGATCTTGGCCGGCGAATCCGGGGTTGGGAAAAGTATGCTCGCGATGGAGCTGGCTGTCCACCTGGTCATGGGTTGGGAATGCTGGGGAATGCCGATCCCCACCTCACGACGGGTCCTCATCTGTGAGCTGGAGAATCCGCCGAGGACGAAGCAGATTCGGCTGCGCAGGATGCTCGAGGGCCTCGAAATCGGGAACCTGCCGGACAGGCTCATGTTCTCGGACCCGGCGCTCACCCGTGTAAACCTGGCCGTTAAGGCCGACCAGCAGGCGCTCCTGGACATGATACGGCAGGCCGGGGCCGAGGTGGTCATCTTGGACCCATTGTCCAGCTTCCACCAAGAGAGCGAGAACGACAACGCCAAGATGAGGTCCATCCTGGACACCGTGACCGAGATCAACCACAAGGCCGGGACCACGGCTGTTGTTGTCGATCACTTCGGCAAGCCACCGGAGAACGGATCCACAGTGGAGCACCGGCTCCGGGGGGCATCCTCAAAGAAGGACTGGGCGGACAGCCTCCTGGCAGTGGTCCCCAGGAAATCCGATAAGCACATCCTGCGGGAACTCCATTTTCTCAAGGTCCGCTCGGGACCACAACCCAGGCCGGTCATCCTGGAGCGAAACAAAAATTTCATCCACAGCGTCACGCACGAGGACACCCTCTGTCCGACATGGCAGGTGGCGGAGATCCTGCGCGACCTCGGGGGCAGCGTGGACAGGCAGGGTCCCCTTGTCGAGGCGATCATCGAGGCTACCGGGTGTACTGACCGGAGCGCCCAACAGTTCATCAGAAACGCAGTTGGGGCGAATGCGATAACCGAAAAGTCGAAGGGGAGCGGACGTGCAAAATCATACTCAATTACCGCCTAAACCCTGGCGCGGGGTCGTTTCCACGGTTGCTGATTTTTCCTCGGTTAAGTCATTGGAATCAGGGGAAAAGAAACCCTGGAAACGGGGTAGCGAGGAAAACCACTCTTTTCCACGGTATAAACCCTTGAAATCACACAACTTCGTAACCCAGGAAACCCTGGCTATATATAATATATATAGGACCGAGGAAGTCCCTCGGTCCCACTATATTCCAGCGTTTCCCGGGTCCAGACTAACAAACTTAAACCGAAGGAGGTGAGGCATGAAATGGACGTGGCTTTTTCTGAAGGGGTTGGTCGTGACGTTGGGGGGAGTGCAGCTTGCTCTCATGGCGTGGGTGCTTTGGATCACCTGGGGGCTCCGATGATCGCGACGATATCAAACCGCATCCACCTGGCGGGAGCCCCTCCCGAAGTGGCGCGGGAGATCAAAAAGGCGCTGACCATGGCGAATCCGAAATTCGAGGACGCCCAGAAGCAGTGTCGATGGACAGGGTCAATACCGCCGACCATCCGGGGATACATCGAGCAGGACGGGCAGCTCTTCGTCCCTCGCGGGTTCCTGGCGGACCTGGAGACCGTCGCCGGGCGGTACGACGAGGAGCTGGTGGTTGAGGATAAGACCCGGGTCTTGCCGCCGGCGGAGCTTGAGTTCAAGGGTGGCCTGCGGGCCTTTCAAGAGATCGCCTGCACGAGGCTCCTCCAGCGGGATGACGGCGTCCTTTGCGCGCCGACCGGGGCCGGAAAGACCTGCATGGCGCTGGCGATGATCGCGGCCCGGGCGCAGCCTGCCCTGGTGATCGTTCACACGAAGGAGTTGCTCCGCCAGTGGATCAAGGCCATCGAGCGGTTCCTCGGGATCCCGGCCGAGCAGGTCGGCGTCATCGGCAACGGCACCCGGCGTGTTGGTGAACGGGTCACCGTGGCCATGGTGCAGACCTTGTGTAAGTGCGCTGACGAGATCGCGCCGAAGGTCGGGTTTGTCGTTGCGGACGAGTGCCATCGCTGTCCGAGCCGGACCTTTACCGAAGCGATACAGGCGCTCGACGCCCGGTATCTCTTGGGTTTGAGCGCGACACCGTGGCGGCGGGACAAGCTGGGGCGATTGATCTTCTGGACCTTGGGGCCGCTCGCTCATGAGGTTCAGAGGCGCGAGCTGGTCCAGAACGGGGATATTTTGAGGCCGCGAGTGGTGTGGCGGGAAACGAAATTCGACACCCAGCTGGATCCGAGCCAGGAGTACACCACCGTTTTGAGTGAGCTAACCAAGGACCCGGACCGGAATGAGCTTATCGCCAGCGACGTGGCGGTGTGGGCGTCTATCGAGCCCGAGGGTATCGCCCTGGTGTTATCGGATCGGAAGGGCCATGTGAGCGCGCTTCAGGCCATCCTGGAGGGCAAGGGGGTGGATGCCGTGACCCTGGTCGGGGACATGCCCGGCCGAGCTCGTGAGGAGGCGCTGAGGGCCATTTTGAGCGGGAAATCGCGGGTGCTTATCGCTACCGGCCAGTTGGTGGGCGAGGGTTTCGACCTACCGGCGATGAGTACGTTGTTCATGGTGACGCCGATCAGGTTCTCCGGCCGGGTGCTTCAGTATATCGGGCGCATCCTGCGGCCAGCCCCGGGAAAAGACAAGGCGGTGGTGGTGGACTACCGCGACGGCCGGGTGGGCGTACTCGCTCATCAGGCCGAAACCAGGCGGAAGGTATACGGGGAGCTGTGAGCATGGACGCATTTATTGGCATAGATCCAGGCAAGAGCGGCGCGGTGGCCCTGTTGACCGAGGGAGAAGCGGTGGCAATCGATTGGCCTGGGGATCCCGGGGCAGCGGCCACCCTGCTGGCGATCTGGGCCAGGCGCTACGATATCCGGCTGGCGGCACTGGAACGGGTAAGCGCCCGTCCTGGGCAGGGCGTCGTGTCGATGTTCTCCTTCGGGCAAAACTACGGTGCCTGGATGGGGATCCTGGCGGCGATGAGGATCCCCTACATCCTGCCAACGCCGAAGCAGTGGCAGGCCGGTGTCGTGGACAGGAAGGCCGGGAGTGACCCGAAGGCGCGCAGCCTGGCCGCAGCCCGGAGGCTATTCCCGGAGGCGGACCTTTCCCGAAAGAAGGATCACGGCAGGGCGGATGCCCTACTACTCGCCTGGTACGCCAGGCGCGAGGCGGGAAAATAAGGGGTTGTTAGGTATTAATAGTTCACCATTAGCTAATAGGAGGTACAAGAAAATGCCGAAATTGAAGAGAAAAGCGGATCAGGAGCTGGTAATTGGGGATAGGATTTGTCCTTTTTTGGCCGGCCCAATGCTGGCGAGGGGGGCGTCTAGGGAGCTCCTCAAGAGCGAGGCGAGGTGTTTACACGGGTATTGTGAACTTTTCGTGTCAGGGTGTGTCCTTTGCGATGCAGTATTTTCACTGTTGGAGACGCCGGTGAGGAGGACAGTCTGTCAATAACTTGACACTTAGTCAAATCATTGACTCAAAACATTTTGAAAGGAGGGAATTTTGACATGTGGCGAATCGTCGGAGCAGGTGGCGGGCAGGAACAAGGAAGGGTGACTATCCCGCCCAGGGTGGAGGGGGAGCCCAGGGGGCGGTGGGTCTCTCCGGCCGGGAAAGGAGGTGATGAGCAGGGACCAGAGGGGGTCCGGTACACGCCGGTGGATAACCAGGGACCGGTGGCTGGGGATCACATCGAAGAGGCCTGGGACATCATCGCAGGGCCGCGCAAGGGCAACTATTAACCAGCGAAAGGAGAACGAATCATGGCAACGAAAAATGTTTCAGTGTCGGTAACAACTAGAGCAAAAGGCCGGGAGCTGGCCCCCACCATGAAGGCGGGAAAGTATCGCGAGTATTATGGCGAAGCTGATGACAAGAGCTTCATAGTTGTCGTGTATTCGCAAAAAAACAACGCACCAACTCAAGTGACGGTCACTTACTGAACCAGCGGGGAGCCTCGCCAGCCGGGGCTTCCAAGCTCATCGACATTGGAGGTCGATAATGAAAAAAGAAGTAGATTGGCAGGAAGCATACCAAACCATGTTCACCGAGGCCCTGAAGGCCTCAACTGAAGAGGCGCTGCGGGAATACGAGGTGGCAATGTCGGAACTCAAAAACGCGGAGGTACTTGTCAACAGTGCGCGCCAGAAGAGGACGGCCTTGACGGTGAAGAGGCAGATCGCGATCGCTTCGGCTTCGGTGGAGGGTGACCTGGATGTCAGCGTGGCCATGGCAGCAAAGATATCCGGTGAGATCCAGGCACTGGACGAGGTCATTTCGAACTTGGAAAAGGCCCTGCCTGAGAGGCGTTCCGCAGTCGAGCAATCGCAGAAGCTTCTAGGGAGCGGCGTTGCCGGGGCTCTGAGGCAGTGTGAATATGACGCCCAGACTGCCCTGAACCAGGACCTTGAACCGTTCGTCAAGCGGATGTCCGCATTCGGTGCGGCTCTCCCGGCTTCGATCATTGAGCTGGGGCTGCGGCTTCCACCGAATTCGGTGCCGTCAATCGGCCTGGTCCCGGTCACCATGAAGGACTTTTTATGATAGGAGGTCGCCATGACCAGCGGAGACGCAGATTTTGACCGACTACTCGATGATGTCTATTCAACCTACGGTGAGCAGCCGGATGTCTTTGCGCCCAAGAGAAGCGCCAGACGAGCCGATCCGCCACCACACAAGCAAACGAAAGGAGAATTGAACATGGCAGGACCGAAGGGTATTAACTACGGGAAAGGGAAAGATCCATTGGCCGACGGCTACAACGCCAACATTCCGCGAGAGGCAACCAGGGCACAGTCAGCCGCAGTTCGCCAGGGCCTCCGGCAGCAGGGGCTCTCGGACGACGACATTGCGACCGCATCCGGTCTCTTGATGAAATACGCGAGCGATGACAGCCTCCGGGCAGTGGACAAAAGGGGTCTGACCAGCTCGCCGTCATTGGTCAAGAGGCTGATCCAGATTCATGATGACATGCAGAACAAAATCGTGGACGGACCACCCAGGACGCCAGGGATCCCACGGATGGCGGATTACAAAGAGTCGCAGCGTCCCCATGGCGAGGTGCTCGAGCACCACTATCGCCAGGAGGTCAGGGAAAAAATCTCGCGGGCAGTTTTTCAGGACGGGCTCGAGCAAGCGGAGCGGGCTCCAATTGATCTCTTGAAAGATCGCGTCCCGGTGGTGGACCCTCCCAAGGACTCCGAACTGTGATGCCGCCAAGACCCGCGCCCCGGGCGGAGGAGAACAAGCAGTCAATGGGAAGATGGGAAAAAGGTTGTATAAAATTGGACAACCTTAAACCCATCGACACCCAAGCCGAGCGAGCCAAGTTGGGGCTTAAACGGGCGGAAGTGTTGAAGCCGTTGGCGGAGGAGAATAAGACGGCAACGTCGAAGAATGCTCCTCGCAATGAAAAGGGGCAGCTGCAACCGGTTTGTTGAGAATTAGACAAACCGTTCAAGCCCATGGACACCACGGCGGAAGCTGCAACCTTTGAACGGGTCGGGAGGTCAACGGCGCATAAGTTCGCCTATCGCGCCCTTGAATGATTTATATCTTGCATTTTTTGTCATAAACGAATAAATTGCTACGCACCTTGCTGAAAAAGACGAATTTTCTATCTTCAAAAAATTCAAGACATCTAATCTCTGAGTTTGTTCTTTAAAGGGGCCGACATCATTCTTACACGGCTCTCCATAATTGATAAAAGCGAGGTGCAGCATGTCAAATTTGTATTCAACTCTCCAAACAGCGGTAGAGAAATATGCCGCCATTCGTCTGGTGATTCAACTTAAGCCCGGTAATGCAGATGGACTTGTCTATCCACCCACTTATGACCAGGGGCAGCACATTTTTCGCCCGGCTTGGATCGACGGGGGGAGAAGGGAAGCTGTCTTGTTGGACTCGGTTCAGAGTCAAGCAAATAGAATAGAGACTACTATACTGAACGCACATAGACGCCGGGAAATCATCTATCCCGACATTGTCCTGGTAGTCCCAACATCTGGCGGGGAGGAGCGATATTCGGTGCTTGAATTATCGCACCGTGTGTATGATGCTGCCTTGAGAAGTTCGACTGTAGATGGTCTGCCATTTTCAAAATCCCCGCTTGGTGAATCCATCTTCTCCGCCCGTCGAGAGAAGGCCACGGGCCTTTTTTTACATGCTCCCATCATCCTTGCCCTGGGTGGTTGGGATAGTCATGGAGGCGGCGGTCCTCTTGTAGCGAAAATTCCTCGTATGCTGACCTCTGAGATCGTAGGCTTAGATGCACAACCTGTTTCAACAGGGGCTGTAAAATTTGACCCCATGGATATACGGAAGGATGCTGGACCGCTCTATGACTCAAAGGACCCGGAGCGTCTTTATGAAATAGATAAAGGCAAAGCTAAGAAGGGTAGCAAGGAAAAACCGCCTTCGCAGAAGGGTCTGGGGAACGTCCCGAGCTTTATAGAAAAAGGGGCTGTCATCACGGAAGCAGTCCAGACAAGCCTGATTTCTTTATCGGCAGCACGCCGCCTCCACTTTGAGGTCGAGAGCGGTGACTACAATGAGGATCATGATCATGCCTGCCGGACTGCTGTTGTTGCCCTAGCCCTTTATGGTTTACTCGCTCAGATGGAAAGCGGTTATGATCTGCGATCCGGGTGCAACCTCTTCCCGGTGCAGGAACCGAAAATGGAGATCATTGGCCGCACTTTGGATGAGGTGGAGTATTTTTCCCTAAGCGCGGCGGATGCCTGTAATGCACTTAAAACTGCTCTCAGTAGATGTGAAGAACTGGGATTCAAGTGGCGTAAGGAGACAATTTATGCCCAGGCTGACGAACGTCTGATCACTCTAGTTGAACGTAGCCGCAAGGCCACAGGCGAAGATTAAACATGTACATCAGGGTCTATTACCCATCAGGCCGCTGCTATGCGGCAGAATCCTTTGATCCGTCCTCACCTGAATGGCCACCTCATCCCTCGCGCCTGTTTTCGGCTCTTGTGTCCTCCGCATATTGCAGTGGCGGCGGGATGACGTCGGTTAAAAGGAAGTCTCTCGAATGGCTGGAAATACAAGCGGCTCCAGTCATTGCCGCTCCTCCTGCTGATCTAAAAGCGGCGCCAGTGAATTATGTGCCACCTGGCGACATTATTGGAGCAAAAGGAAAAAAGGGGGAAGAAGCATTCGAGCACCCCGTTTACCGTTGGCGTCAGCCTCGTTTCTTCCCCAGCGCTATCATATTGGGGGAACCTGAAATATATTACGGGTGGCAAGGTGATCCCACAGAGGACGTCCTTGCAGCATTAGATGATATAGCCTCGGGATTAACCCACCTCGGAACTTCTCACTCCTTTGCAACGGCCACAATCCACTCTGGCGAAATGCCGATTCCTCCGACCCTCGTCCCCAAACCCGAAGGCACGGACTTTTATCGTGTGCCGATACCAGGCCGTTTACACGAACTCGATTCAGTGTTCGGGCAGTTGACAGGCGTTCGACGCCCGACGCCTATTTGTGAGCAACTCTTCCCTTATAGGACCTCTGACCGAAAAATACCAAATGCAGACCCCGATAGCATGGCTTTTGTGGTATTGCGAATACGAGAGACAATGCATGGTGCGGATACGGCTTCGTACCTTGGCCGTGCATTGAGACGAGCCACCATGTCTATTCTCGGAGATTCTTGCCCTGAGGCGGTTCATGGGCATAATAACGGGCCGCATGTCGGATGGCTTCCATTACCCGATGTCGGGCATGATCACGCGAATGGTCGGGTGTTGGGAGTAGGCATTGTTCTTCCCTCTTCAATGCTAGAAGGTGAACGTAAGCAGGTACTCATTGCGTTGAACCACTTGCGGAAACTGCGACTCCCGGATGGCAGAATCGCCAACCTCACAATTCCAAGCCCGGGGGAGCGGTTGCCGTTAACCCTCACCGCAAACACCTGGATGAAAAAATGTGCTACCTGGGCCACCGTCACACCAGTTGTTCTTGATCGTCCACCTAAGAAGCCCAGAAATGTCCTCTTACAGGAGGCCCTCGCAAATTCTATTGAATTTGCTGGCTACCCGAAGCCTGAGGAGGTTCAGGTTTCCACCTTCAGTCTTTTTCAGGGGGCTCCTCCAGCCTTCCAAGTACCACACTCAAAGCCACGGTATCATGCCACTGTGAAGTTCAAACACCCTGTTCAAGGACCAATCTTCGCGGGGAGGTTGAGGTATTTCGGGGTGGGGCTATTCAAACCACTCTGTTGAAGAAAACCGGATGGTGATTCATGGATTTCGAATCCTTTTTCCGAGCAACACATGGGCAGAATCCTTTTCCCTGGCAGTCTGAGGTCGCCAGAAGATTCTTAAATGGCGATCCTCCTGGTGCAATAAACCTCCCCACAGCCTCTGGTAAAACAGCGATGATTGATGCCGCTGTATATTGGGCGGCATATGGTGGACCAAGCCGGATTGCCTTTATCATCGATAGGCGTGTAGTGGTTGATGAGGCCTACAATCGAGCTTTGCGCATTTCTGAAGGTCTTATGGAGGGCAGGGCACCCGAAATTGAAAAACGGCTTGGTCCCATACAAGTCGTCCGTCTTCGTGGGGGTGTTCACGGGGATGACGACTGGGTTTTGTACCCTGAACGCTTGACAATACTCATTTCAACGGTTGATCAAATAGGATCCCGGCTCCTGCACCGAGGTTACGGAGTAAGCTCCAGAATGGCTCCTCTCCATGCAGGATTCGTTGGGAACAACGCCTTATATATAGTGGACGAAGCACACATCTCTTTACCCTTCATTGAAACGGTGAGGGCCTCCGTTAAATGCGGCGCCGGCGTACGCATGATCACAATGTCGGCAACATTATCCGATCAGGATAGCGATAGGATGGAGCTTACGGATCTAGACCGGTCCAATACAACCCTGGCATGTCGCTTTCGGGCTGAAAAAAAAGCAGAGTTATTAAAAGCCTCCGGTAAGGAGGCGGAATTCGTTCGAGTCGTGGCGGATGCTGCCGAGGATCTCTCAAAGAGCAGTGATGCTGTGGTGGTCGGGGTTGTTGTTAACAGGGTTGGTACTGCTCGTGCCGTTCAACATTTTTTGGTCAACCGAAAGCACCCTGCGGTCCTGCTTACCGGTCGGATCAGACCTTATGACCGTGACCGGCTTCTAAAATCGTTTTTGCCTGAGATCCGGGCAGGCAGGGTAAGAAAGGAAAGTGAACCGCTCTTCGTTGTGGCCACTCAAACGATAGAAGTCGGGGCAGACGTTGACTTCGATTCCTTGGTTACAGAGGCAGCACCCCTAGACTCTCTCAGGCAGCGATTTGGTAGACTTGACCGGCTTGGGGAGTTGGGCATTTCGAAGGCTGTGATTGTTTACCGAGAGCCCAAACTGGACGAAGACAACAACCCCTCTCCTGATCCGGTGTATGGATCCTCGATCCATTCAACATGGCAGTGGCTGGTTGATACCGCAGAGGAAGGTGCCATAGATTTTGGAATATATGCGATGGAGAATACCCTCAGCGGTAAAGAGGAACCTCCTGCGCACGAATCAAAACATGTCGCTACCATTCTCCCCTCGCACTTCCGCCTGCTTGCACAAACTGGCCCTGAAGCGCCGGAGATTGATATCACACCCTGGCTTCATGGAACCGGGAATAAATCACCCGACGTATCCCTCATATGGAGACGTGATCTGGAGCCTGAAAATGGCTCTCTCTGGAGCGACACCGTACGTATGCGGCCACCTCTCACGAGGGAGGCTTTGGAGATACCCATCTATACTGCAAGGGCTTGGCTGGAAGGTCGTCGACCCCAAGATGTTACTGACCAGGAAGGTTCAGAATATCAGCCTGCTGCCCAGGGGAATTCGGCGATGCCTGTTCTTCGTTGGCGCGGTCCAGATGAATGTGAAGTTGTTTACTCCCAGGATATACGTCCAGGTGATACCCTGATTATGCCAGCGGTTTATGGGGGGTGCGATGAGTTCGGGTGGAACCCGGCAAAAAAAACTGAGGTGCAGGATATCGCTGACATGTGCAGCCTTGAGCGTGGTCGAAATCATATCGTCCGGCTGGTCCCCGGACTCATGTCTTGGTTGGGCATATTTGAGGATCGAGTTAAGGGGGCTATCAATGACATAATCGCCGCAGAAACTGAAGTGAACCCTGAGGAAGGTGTTGATGAGGAGCGTATAAGAGAATCCCACTCAATCTTTCGCAGCGTCCTTTCTGAGGTGCAGCATCCCCTTCTAGAGCCCTTCAGCGATGGTTTTGAAATAGATCTCCTCCCAAAAGGCCTCATACTTCGAAATAAGGTGCCTGAGGACTTTGACGCCACCCTTTATAGCGGTGTGCCTGTGGAGTTAGAGAGACATCTGCAAGGTGTGGTGAAGAAGACTCGGGAAATAGCAACTGATCATCCTCACAAATCAGATATTTGTAAAGCAGCAAGGCTCCATGATATCGGTAAGAAGGAACCCCGGTTTCAAATAATGTTATACGGAGATGCTATTGAAGCTGCCGCAGGGCCCCTCCTTGCAAAATCGGGTCTGAAAAGATTTTCAGATCGTGTCGCCGCCTACTGGAATTCAGGGCTTCCAAGGGGGTACCGGCATGAGATTGGGTCTTTTGGGTATATCGATGAAGAAAATAAACTGGTGCGGTATCTTATTGCGACTCATCACGGCTATGGTCGTCCCTGGTTTCCTGCTTGCAGCGATATAGGTGCCCCCGGAGTTGAGATTACAGTATTGGGAAGTGATTGGTTGAAAGGCTTTGTAGAATTACTCGACGAGTACGGCCCATGGGCGCTGGCGGAAATGGAACTTCTTATGAGAGCCGCTGATGCACGGCAGTCCGCAGCAGAGAGGGCGGCTAATGATGTATGACCTGCGAGGGATGAATGCAGCCTCTCCCATCGGGTTTCTGGCAGCAGTAGGCATGCTGAGAGTTCTCACCGCTGATCGAGGGCTTGAACCGCGCCTGAGTTGGTGCGACGGCCACGCAGTTCTAGATGGCATTGATCCAAATATAGCCGTAACCGAACTTGCTGCCAACATGATAGGACGAGATGCCTCGCCGGAATTCACCTGGACTGACAGCCTACGGAACGTCACCCCTGAAAAATACCGTCAAGGCTGCATAGACATGGCCAAGGATCAACGTGCGTTAAGTTTTATGGCAGGCTGGGCAACGGATGGGATTTTACGGAACGGCGGGGTTTGGGTAACTCGACTGGACATGACCTCTGGCAGGCAGAAACTTCTGCAAGACCTTCGTGGGCTTGCTTCGAGGATAACACAAGTTCACCTTTCAATCGCTCTTCTGGGAGGGACCTACGAAGAGCAGGCATCTTTTGGTCTGGATCCCATTGCTGTTCGTTACCATGCCCATGAGCATAAGGCGCCGACTAAATCATCTCCACCTGGAAAGCCCGGGCTGGTATGGCTCGCCTTCGAATCCATCCCTTTACATCCCGTCTTACCGTACAGTCCGAAAATGGCCCGTACTACTGGTTGGAGGATAAGGCCAAAAACTGCATACGTATGGCCAACATGGGATTCGCCATTGACTTTAGAAGAAGTCGCAATGCTTCGTGCCCTTCCTGTAGAAAGGTTGATCACTAGGCCCGGGGTTACGCAGGTGTGGGTATCGAATTATGGGTCAACAGGAAAATATGGGATGCTATATCCGCCTTGGCGCGAACGTTAAGTGTGCATCGAATCCCTGGGAGGTTCGCACAAGGCTGAATATAAAGATTTTCAGGGACTTCCATCGTGATCAGTTTTTTACCTAGATGTTATATCGCGGTGCCTATCAGGGTTCGCGAAAAGCTACCTCATTTCTGTTCTTTGACAAGCAGTTATATAGAGGCAGTTACTCTCCCGGTGAGAACCGGGACTACGTTGAAGCAAGCCCATTCCGAAGAAAGCGGCCCGTATTCCCCGTTACTCTCCCGGTGAGAACCGGGACTACGTTGAAGCTGGCTGTTGACAACCACAATGTCTGGTTTCCATGGTTACTCTCCCGGTGAGAACCGGGACTACGTTGAAGCAGGTGAGATCACAACATGACATCACGGTGAAGAAAAGGTTACTCTCCCGGTGAGAACCGGGACTACGTTGAAGCTACATGCTCCGGGACGAGCTCTACTGGGAACTGCGGTTACTCTCCCGGTGAGAACCGGGACTACGTTGAAGCACCAACCTCGACGACCTCAAAGACGCAGTAAAGCGGTTACTCTCCCGGTGAGAACCGGGACTACGTTGAAGCATTGATGGGCACTGGCAGGTTCACTGCGAGGCCCAGTTACTCTCCCGGTGAGAACCGGGACTACGTTGAAGCACACACTTGTTGTCCACAAGCGGGATCTGCTTCTCGTTACTCTCCCGGTGCAAACCGGGACTACGTTGAAGCATGTTCCCACAGGTGGAAGCGAACCGGGTCATGGGTTACTCTCCCGGTGCGAACCGGGACTACGTTGAAGCAACGGGGACGACACGGGCTCGCTAAAATGGTGGGCTCCCCTTATCCTGGACGGCCCATTCACGGGTTGTCCTCCGCGGACCTATCGGCTGAAAAAGGGTACCACAGGTGCATGCATATTCATTCAAGGAAGAACTTGCAGTGTCTATAAGGTGAGACCTACCTCTTGCCGTCACCGCTCTGTGCGGCCGGAATCCAGAAAAGGTTAATCCTGGGCTCTGGTTAATCGATTGATAGTGGAATGTCCGGGGATCACGAAGGGCAAGAGCCTATGGACGGTGGAGAAGTGACTCGAAGCCCACCGCATCAACATATGAGCCTCCTTGAACTCTCCTGATTTTATGCTTGACATACTATAACAGGATCGTTAATGTATAACTAAACTTATTGAAGAAGAGGATCATGGAACACTGGGAGGAGGCAATTTTGGAAAGGGCTCGCAAGTTGGAGCCCCGGGCAGACGACCAGGCCCTGGTATCGCTCGGGAGGATGAGGGCGGCAACACGCGGTATGAGTCATGCCCGATTTGATGCGGCCGTTGTCAAGCTCGCGGAAGGGGGCAAGGTGTGGTTGCACCGGCACGCGCACCCCAGTGAGGCGCGCCTTGAAGATGTGGTCCGAGATGGCAAGGGCAATATATTTATAGGCTTGGTGATCAGGCCATGAACTTCCTAACCTGCAAACAAGCGTCGGAGCGCCTGGGGGTCAATGACTCCCGGGTTCGACAGTTGATCTTAGCCGGAGATCTTCCGGCAAAAAAGTTCGGCAATGCCTGGATGATCCTGGATGATGATCTAGAATTTGTAGAGGACCGACAGAAACCGGGATGGCCTAAGGGACGGCCGAGAAATTGAACGCACGGGCTAGCCCGACGGGGCGAAAAGGCAGACCCCTACTGCCCTGCCCGTGCCCACCTACCAAGGGGAGAGCGAGGGGCTTTCACCATGTCGAAATCAAAGACCAGCAAAACCCAGTACAGGGGCGTCCGAGTCTTCCCGGGGAAGAAGGGGCCGACCTACGAGATTGATTACATCCACCCGGGCACGGGCCACAGGGTGCGGAAGGTCCTGCCTAACGCGACCAGCGCCCTTGACGCCTCGGAGCTGCGCGCCATCGAGATCGGGGATGCCAAGCGCGGCATGTCCGAGCAGCTCTACAACGTGAAGGGCAGGGAGAAGCCGGTCCTCTTTGAGACCCTCCTCGATGAGTACCTTGAATGGGCCGAGACCGAGAAAAGATCCTGGCGGACCGATGTCCACAATGCAAAGCCGCTGCGCAGGGCCTTTGAGGGCAAGCTGGCCAGCGACATTACGTCCTTCGGGGTCCAGGGATACAAGATGTCACGGCTCAAGCTGGTGAGCAAGTTGACCATCAACAATGAGCTGGCATTGGGGAGCCAGGCCTTCTCCAAGGCTATCAGCTGGGGGAAGCACAGTGGTGTCAACCCATTTGAGGGCAGCAGGTTCAAGCGGGAGAAAAAGCTGAAACCCGGCTCTCTTTCACCTGAAGACGTGCAGAGCATAATTGACGAGATGCCCCATTCAGTGAAGCGCGACATGGTCGAATTCGGTTTTAACTGCGGCTGGAGGATCTCCGAGATCAGGGGCCTGAAGTGGGCCGATGTCGATATCGACCGGGGAAAGGCCCGGCTGACCGCCACCAAAAACAACAGGCCGGTGGAGATCGTCCTGAACGACGCCGCCCTGGATGTCATCAAGCGCCAGGTCCACAGGGGTGAATATGTCTTCTGCCACCTCGACGGGTCACCCTTCAGGACCAACCTGCCCGACGCCTTCAAGAATGCGGCCAGGCGCGCCGGGATCTACCTGCCGCCCCGGAAGGCGTGGCATATCCTCCGGCGGACGTGGGCAAGCATGTTCCTCCAGAACGGAGGGGACATCGCGACACTCCAAAAGCTGGGAAACTGGGAGGACATCTCTATGCCGCTCTGGTATGCGGATGAGGGCGGCGACGAGTACAAGCGGGAAGCCCTGAACAAGCTGCCGAAATTAGGGAAGAAAAACGGCCATGGAGGAAAAATGGAGGAAAACGCCGAGGCCTCTGATGTAACTAGCTGAAAACACATGTGGTATTTGATGGGACAATTAAGGTTCAGGGTCTAGTGGGGGTTGCCCCGTGGGAGTTCGAGTCTCCCCTTCGGCACCAGCATTGATTTTCAGGCGCAATCTCAAGGGGTTGCGCCTTTTGTTTTTAGGCAGGGTGCGGATGGGTGCGCCTCTGAGCCGCCCAATTTGTTCACGGAAATTGCGCATACCGCGCATCTCATGCCAGGGAACGTGGGAGGCATTTTACAGACCTCATCACTAGTGTCCGGTTAAGAAATCGGAAAAGCCTATAACCTACTGAAATCGATAGAAATATAAGATAATAACGCCGGTATCGATTTGAATTTTTGCTTTTTGGGTTATACTCCTGAAAATTTATTA
>Ga0272443_10000898_pt1:7500-48866 | contig 48866 bp, 38 predicted proteins | sample SSMAcet12_FD_193581 | JGI IMG/M metagenome (GOLD analysis project Ga0272443, IMG submission 193581) | Marine sediment archaeal communities from Little Sippewissett salt marsh, Falmouth, MA, United States - SSM-Acet-12 | ecosystem: Environmental > Aquatic > Marine > Wetlands >...
ATTGACATCGAGCAGACCGACAAGGTTTCCGACCTTCTCATGCGCCTTGAGAGTGATGACCCCCCGCGCTCCTCTGCGGGTAAGGCGGTAGTCATCGACCAGGCTGCGTTTGCCGAAGCCGTTATCCGTCACGGCAAGCAGCGATGTATCGGAACGCTTCGACGTCACCATAGAAATGCAGTACTCGTCATCATCGAGAGTAATTCCCTTGACCCCCATGGCCGTACGTCCCATGGCGCGGACATCCCGCTCGGCAAAACGCACAGCGTATCCGGAGTTCTTTGCCATAATGATGTCATGCTCGCCATCGGTCAGACGCGCTTCGATCAGCTCATCGCCGTCCTCGATAGAAATCGCGGCAATCCCATTGCGACGCGGACGTGAAAACGCCTCGATCTCGGTTTTCTTGATAAGCCCTCTGGCTGTAGCCATAACAATGAAAAGCGGATCGTCGAATGTCTTCACATTGATATAGGCACGAATAGTCTCGCCCTTCTGCAACTCCATGATATTGGCCAGCGAACGCCCTCTTGCCGTCCTTCCGGCTTCAGGAATCTCATACACTTTCAGCCAGTGGCAACGCCCCATGCTGGTAAAGAAGAGGATATAGTTGTGCGTCGAGGCAATAAACATATGCTCCACGAAATCGTCCAGCTTCGCCTGAGCCCCGGTGACACCCTTTCCTCCCCTTGCCTGACGACGGTAGCCGGAAACAGGAAAACGCTTGATGAAACCGTCATGGGTAACCGTGATAACCACATCCTCCTGGGCAATCATATCCTCGATGGAAAACTCCCCTTCCTGCGGCACAATTTCAGTCCGGCGCTCGTCGCCGAAAACCGCTTTTACTCTCAGCAGCTCCTCTTTGATAATCTCCATCTGGCGCTCGGGATTGGCGAGGATAAAACGAAGCTCCTCGATGTGAGCCAGCGTCTCTTTGTAATCGTTATCTATTTTCGAACGCTCCATGCCTGTCAGACGCTGGAGGCGCATCTCCAGAATAGCTTTCGACTGCACCTCAGTCAGCGCGAAGCGCTCCATAAGGCGTTCCTGAGCAACCGAAGCGTTCGGCGACTGGCGGATCGTGGAGATAACCTCGTCGAGGTTATCGAGACAGATCTTGAGTCCTTCGAGAATATGGGCTTTCTTTTCTGCAGCAGAAAGATCATAGCGGGTCCGGCGAAGGACGATCTCGTTGCGGTGCAGAATGTAGGCTTCCATCATCTCCTTGATCGTCAGCACCTTCGGCACCCCGTCAACCAGAGCCAGAAGTATGACGCCGAAGGTATCCTGCATCGGCGTATGCTTATAGAGATGATTCAAAACCACTTTTGCTACCGCGTCGCGCTTCAGCTCAATAACCAGGCGCATACCGTCCCGGTCCGACTCGTCACGGATATCTGCTATACCCTCGATCTTCTTCTGATGAACCAGATCGACGATCTTCTCAATAAGCCTGACCTTGTTGACCTGGTAGGGGAGCTCCGTTACAACAATGGATTCCCTGCCGTTTTTCTGAGTCACTTCGACCACGGCGCGAGCCCTGATAACCACCTTGCCCCGTCCCGTTCGATAGGCCTGCTTAACCCCCTCATAACCATAGATAATACCGCCGGTCGGAAAATCAGGCGCAATAATATGCTCCATAATCTCGTCAACGGTAATCTCAGGATTTTCAATCATGGCGATAAGGCCCCCGACAACCTCATTGAGGTTTTGCGGAGGGATGTTGGTTGCCATACCAACAGCGATACCTGAGGCGCCGTTGACAAGCATGTTCGGCATCGCGGAAGGAAGCACCCTGGGCTCTTCAAGCGAGTCATCGAAGTTGAGCGAAAAATCAACCGTTTCCTTATCGAGGTCCTTGAGCATCTCGCCTGCAATGCTCTTCATCCGTACCTCGGTATATCGCATAGCCGCCGGAGAGTCACCATCAATAGAACCGAAGTTGCCCTGGCCGTCGATAAGCGGATATCGCAGAGAAAAATCCTGCACCATTCGCACAAGACTATCGTAAACCGCGCTGTCGCCGTGCGGGTGAAACTTACCAAGCACCTCACCGACGATACGCGCTGACTTCTTATAAGGCTTTCCAGCCTGAAGGCCCAGCTCATGCATACCGTACAGCACTCTCCGGTGAACCGGCTTCAATCCATCACGTACATCGGGTAACGCGCGGCTGACAATAACCGACATCGAATAATCGAGGTAGGCACCCCTCATTTCCTCTTCAATACTGATCGGCAGAATTTTATCGCGCTGCATGACTGTCCTGTTAACTGATAGTAAAAAGTGAAATCATAAACTTTGAGACGGGACAATGTATAAAATACCCGCTTAAACTTAAAGATCCTGAACCGCTAATCAGGAGCCTGTAACTCCCCGGAAGAGGAGCTCTCGGGAGCAGGCTCTTCCACGACTGTTATCTTGCCGTCGCCCCAGAGCGACTCCAGGTCATAGAACCTGCGTTCGTCCGGCATGAAAATATGAACAACCACATCCACATAGTCGATAAGAACCCAATGCAGTGAATCGCCGCCCTCTATATGCAAAGGACGCTCATCGTCCTTCTTCAGCTCATCGACAATGTGCTCATATGCCGCTTTAGCCTTTCGCTCGGAATCGGCCGTAGCAAGAACAAAAAAGTCCGTTACACTTGTCAATCCTCTCACATCGAGGATTTTCACATCTTCACACTTCTTCTCAAGCGACAGCTCAGCGGCCCTTCGGGCAAGAAGCTCGCTTACCTCGACCTCTTCAACTGACTGATCCTCAATACGTTCATCGTGCTGTGCGTCTGTCATAAACCTCCGTGTTTTATCTCATTAAACAAGCATCGCAACCCCGTTCCCGCAAAAAAGCTCTCCGGAAACAGCATTGCTATTCGTATAAAAATATAGCAATGATTCAGCTCTTTTTCCCATGAGGGCGAAACTTTTGATGGTAGTCAGGCACTACCGAAGCCAGATCCGGCAAACAACCTGCAGCCAACGTCCTTTGCGCAAGGGGAATAAGGGCTTCAGCCGAAAAAAAATCAGCATTCGAAACCGCCGCACCCGAACGGGCACAGCATTGGCGAAGGCCGGCAAGTTCCCGCCCGACAACCACGCACTGAGAGCCGAACGGTTCGGCAAGGGCAGCAATATCGACAGCTGAAGCAAACGAAATATCACGACCGGCAGACCAGGCTGGCGCCGCCTCGCGAGACCAGAGCGTATAATAATATTCACCTTTACGGGCAGGAATGACAGGAACGATACAATCCGCATCGAAACGTTCTGCAGCAGCCAGAACCAGGGCTTCCATAGTCGAAACAGGAATCAGCGGAAGGCCGGCGCCGAAGGCCAGACCTTTGGCTGTCGCCATACCGATACGAAGCGCCGTAAACGATCCCGGACCCGACGATATCGCCAAAGCATCCAGATCGCCCAAAGCAACCCCTGCTTTGACAAGCAGACCGTCAATAAGCGGCACCATCGTCTCCGCGGTCTTCTGCCATGCATCAGCCCGCTCTTCCAGCACCCGGCCGCCAAGATCCAGCGCCACGCTGATAAACAGGTGCGAACACTCTATAGCAAGAATCCTATGAGAAGCAGTCAAAAGTTATTGGTCAAAAATCAAAAAAAACGAGCAACGGAAACACTCAGGGAGCATCGATCACGATGCGTCTGTCAGTATCGCCTGCAGTCTCAATAAAAACTTTTTTTGCGTTAGCGGGAAGCAGGTCCGGAAATTTTTCAGCCCACTCGACCACCGAAATATATGGGCCGTAGAGATACTCCTCAAAACCGATCGCATCGAGCTCCCCCGTGCTTCCAATACGGTAAAGATCGAAATGGTGCAGCTCAACCAGCTCCCCCCGCAGACTGCCTTCATAGATATTGAAAATGGAAAAGGTCGGACTTGTAAGCTGCTGCTCACAGTTGAACACCTGGGTAATTCCGCGCATAAACTCCGTCTTACCCGCACCAAGCGGCCCGTTCAGACAGACCACATCACCCGGCTGAAGACCCACAGCAAACTGCCGTGCAAATTCACGGGTCTCATTCAGAGAACGGGAGAAAAATTCTTTTGTCATAACCATCTTGCTTCACCACTCTTGAGAAAACGCTCAATCAGGCAAATTCAAACAGGATGAGCAAACCTGTTGAACAGCCAAGGGCCCGATCCCGACAAGTCGGAACTGTCGGAATGTAAGAAATTATGCCCGCATGATTACCTTGCCCCACATTCTTCTCTGCTATCCAGTGCGTCAGACGATGTTTAAAGCCTGTGCATCACCATACCCGTCATAATTTTGGGATAAAAGTAAGTCGACTTCTGCGGCATGACCTCACCCTCACCGGAGATATCCTGCACCTGATCGACCGTCGTCGGCTTGACGATGAAACCGGCCTGGATATCCCCCTTTTCCACAGCATTGAACACCTCGCGATCATCCTCGGTATAGAGAATATTCGTCTGACTCTGCATCGCTTCAAGGCTGATGCCCAGAAGACGCTGCAGGATTATCTCGTGCAGTACCACCACGCCGAGACGCTGCAGGGGACGAGAAACGCTATCGCCGAGAATATCCTCCGGCGAACCCTTCAGTCGAATACCGTAGACACCCTTTCGGGTCACGACACCGAACGCATAACTTGAATCTTCTGCATCGAGATAGCCCTTCAGAGCCTCCCGGTCATCGAGCGGCTGAATGGAAAAATGCTCCTCCAGTTTCGACAGCAGTTCTTCGGGATCGAAATGCAGCAGATGATGCACCATCCTGTGCAGAGGAAAAATGATCAATCCCTCGTCGTAGATATTTGCCAGATAGGCAAGAATAAAGTTATAGGGCTCGCATCCCGTATGAGACGGATTTTCCGCCATCCTGAGATTCCGGTAGTTCACTCCGGTCTCGTAACGGTGATGCCCGTCGGCGATATAGACCTGACGGTCGAGCAGCACCTGCTGTACCTTGGTAACGAGATCGTGATCGACGATCTTCCACAGCCGGTTCTGCACCCCCTGAAACACCGCGTCGACCAGAGGTTCATTCCCGGCGACAAACGCATCGATCAGTCTGTCTGCCTGCAACGCTTCGTCCGCGTACAATCCGAAAATGCTGCTGATATTCGTCCGAGTCTCTTTGAAAAGGTTCAGGCGGTCCTTTTTCGGACCGGAAAGCGTCCTCTCGTGGGGAAGCACCTGCTTTTGGCTGAATTCGTAGAGCCGGAGCGCGCAGAAAAAACCTTTGCGTGTATAGCTTCTGCCTTCCGGATCGGTATAGGTCTGAAAATAGGGATAAAGAGCTGCCTCATCATCCTGCACCAGAGCCCCCTTTGTCAGCCACGCTGAAATCCGCTCCGCAGCAGCAGCATAAGGATCCTCTTCCATCGGCAGTTCAAGCCTCACGGCATTGTAAGAAGAGCGATCGTAGAGCTCATGCTGCAGCGATGAAGCAATAATATCATATGGCGGACAGATGATCTCCGACATATCTCCGGCAGATGCAGGATCATAGCGTAATCCTTTGAACGGAATAATTTCAGGCATGATGGTTCTGGTGTTTACATGGCGCAAAAGACATTTTCTTCAGCTTTTTCAAGATAGAAAAAGCCTGACAATCACCCCCTTATCATCAATGCCCTTTTGGAAATTTCCGATGAAGCTACCGCAGAGAGATCCAGAAATCATCATAGCCATCCTTGACAATGACGGCTATACTGTTTCGGCGACAGAGTTCGAGCACTGCCAGGAAGGTGACAACAACGATCAGCGTCTCCTGAACCCCTTCGAGAATAGTTCGAAAAGAGACCTGCACCTGCCGATTGAGGCTGTCGAGAATGAAGGCGCACTGCTCATCAACGGTGACGGGCGCCTCCTCGACATTCTGGATACGGGTTTGAGGCCTCTTGTCCATCGCCGCCATGTATGCCATCATGAGGTTGTAGAGCGTAGGGCGGTTGAGCGGCTCGTCCATCTCGTCGAGAACCTCGGGCTCCGCATCCTCATAGCATCCACGGGAAAACATACTCAATCGCTGCTCCTCGAACGGACGAAGCTGCTCGGCGCCCTCCTTGATTCGCTTGTATTCCAGCAGTCGATCTACAAGATCTGAGCGAGGATCAAATTCATCGGCATCGCTGTCGTCCGGCAGCTCTCTCGGCAGAAGCATCTTTACCTTGATGCTCATCAGAAGCGATGCCATATAGATAAATTCAGCAGCGACCTCAAGGTTAAGGCTCTGCATTGCGTCGATGTAGGCAATAAAATCGTTGGTGATTTTAGAAATAGGGATATTGTAGATGTCGAGCTCGTCGCGCTTGATAAAAAATAACAGCAGGTCGAGCGGACCCTCAAAATCGTCCAGGCTGATACGAAATATGCTGTTGCTCACTGTTGTTGACCCCCTTTACATCAAAATAAATAATTAACGAAGGAAGAAGCCTGCAACCAGGCAATTCGTCAGGCATTTCATTAGAGCACCGTTATTAATGTGTTGCGCGACCCGAAGACTTGTCGGGATTCCGGTATCTGTGCTCCATCCGCCTTGTCTTCAGCTCGCTCACGACAATTAATAAAGCTACCCTTTACTATTCCAAAAAGAGTGTTACTTTTTTGATGACACGTCTCAACGAACATGATCACGACAAGATGAACAGGATATCGAACGCACTTCTCATAGCGCTTTTCACCCTTCTGCTTCTCGGTCCGACAGCGCTGGCCGCAAACCCGCAGGAGAATTTCAAAACAGGGTATGAACGCCATCAGAGCGGACGACTCAATGATGCCATCAGCTATTACAACAAGGCTATCAATGCCAACCCGTCATACGTGCTCGCATACCAGATGCGCGCAGCTGCATGGCACCAGAAAAAAGAGCACAGCCAGGCCAGAGCTGATTACTCGAAAGTCATTGAGCTCGGCGATCCTTTTTTCAAGGCCGTAGGCTACTTCAACCGCGGGATCGTCAACTACGACGACGGCCGGTTCACCCAGGCAATCATGGATTTAACCGAAGCCATAAGTCGTGACCATAAAATGACACAGGCATATGTACACCGGGGCATAGCCAAAAGCAAAATCGGGGACAAAAAAGGTCAGATCAAGGATTTTACCTATGCAGCGAAGTTTGGCGATAAAAAGGTCAGAAACTGGCTTGAAACGCACGCCCCTCATGTTCTGAAGCAGAAGCGGTAACCCCTTTACCGCTTCCTGCAGCAGGTCTGCGCCCTAAAAACCGAACTGACGGGTATCGACCCACTCCATGCTCAGGAGTGACCAGAAATCGACGGCAAGCCCCTGCAGAACATATTCGTAAGGTAACCACCCATAGCCTTCGGAGCCCCACTCTTCGCCCCATGAGTTACGAATCAGCAGAGCCCCTTTTTTCGTCGATGTACCTGTCGTATTAGTCACTTCCTTCTTATCATCGTAGCCCACAGCAACGATCGCATGGCCCCACTCCGCCTTCTCGGAATTGCCGGGAAACGGGATATCGCCTTTTTCCTTTCCCGAACCAAACGAGGGAAAACCATAGAAACCCAACAGAGAGGGAACCCCGGCAACCAGAAACTTCTTGACGCTTTTCAGCACCTCGTCGCGCTTGATATTCGACCCGAGAGGATCGTGACAGAAATATTTCAACGCCTCAAAATTATCGGCGACCGCATAAACAAAGGCAGGCGGCTCTTCATCATATTCCGGGTCGGCATCCGTATACTCCCAGTATTTCTCATGCGGAACCCCGCAAACCGCCAGCGCACCCATAGCATTTCTCAGCCATCCACCGGTATCGCCCGTAACCCCCATAAGATTACGGGTCGTCTTGTAGACAAAACGACGTGATCCATCTATATGCTCGCCGTAGGCACGTCGCTGAAAATACTCGACAACGCCAAGGACGGCATGAGCAGTGCATGCGCCGATTTCACCCTGATGCTCGATGGGCGAGCACCACTCGCGCAAGTCCACTGAAACCGGAATTGCACTTTTCGAGGACTTCGCCCCCGATTTGAACTTGAGTTTTTTCACCATATCGACAATAGCCGGCGTCTCGGCGGTGTAATCGCGCAGATCCGGCATTGGCGGAAGCCATCCGGTACCGAGAAAAGGTGATGATGTTGATGGCTCGATACGAATTTTCTGGGGAAGCATACAGTCCTCCATGTCTTGGCGTCAGAGAATACATAATAAACCGAATGAATGGGGATTCGGCGGGAGTCAGACTGAAAAGTAATGAAATCAGGCGTATTGCTGACGAATAAAAATCCGGAAAAAGAAAAAAAGGCGGCTGTAAAGCCGCCTCATCATATCAGATTCAGGATATCGTGGCAGTTCAGATCGCTGAACCGCCTCGTTCGTTCGTCCGTATCCTCACGCACTGTTCGAGAGGAGTGACGAAAATCTTGCCATCGCCGATCTCTCCGCTGCCGTGCCTCGCAGAATCGACAATGGTATCGATGGCAACGTCAACAAACTCTTCGTTGACGGCAATCTCAAGCTTGATTTTCGGCCGAAGATTAGGCGCGATCTTCCGACCGCGATAGATATCGATATCCTCCTGCCTGCCATGACCGGAGATCCTGCTCACGGAAATCCTGGAGATATTTGCCTGAATTAACGCTTCGCGGACCTGATCAAGTTTATCTTCCTGAATAATAGCTGTTATCAGCTTCATAGTTCTACTCCAAGGTTAGTTAGGATTGATGAGTCCGTAGCCCTGCTCACCATGAAGGCTGTGATCGAGACCTGACATCTCCTGAGTCTCACCAAGACGGAAACCAACGATCTTTTCAACCAGGAAGAGCAGTATGACAGACATCACTGCCGCATAGACGATAGTGACACCAACCGCTGCCGCCTGTATGCCAAACTGCTGCCAGACCGTCCAGCTGCCGCCCGCAGCAACAGCAGCATCAGCCATCCAGCTCTCACGAATGAAAAAGGTGAGGACAAGAGCACCGACAATACCACCGACACCATGAATTCCAAAAGCATCAAGACTATCGTCATAACCTGCCTTGTTTTTCACCTGGATAGCAAGAAAACAGAAAAGTGATGCAACAGCACCGATAATAATTGCACCACCGGGCTGCACAACGCCCGCTGCAGGCGTAATGGCAACAAGTCCGGCAAGAATCCCTGAAACCACGCCGAGACTGGTTGCTTTTTTATAGAGAACCGCCTCAATCAACATCCATGCCGAGGCTCCCGCAGCAGCGGCAATCTGGGTAACGGTCAGCGCCCTGCCGGTATCGAGGTCGCTTGCGACAGCACTACCTGCATTAAAGCCAAACCATCCGACCCACAAAAGACCGGCACCGATCAGAGTCATAACGAGATTGTTCGGGTGCATGACATTGTCAGGATAGCCTCTCCGAGCGCCGAGAAAAAGAGCGGCAACAAGCGCACTGACACCTGACGAAATATGAACGACAGTACCGCCGGCAAAATCTATAGCCCCGGCAGGTCCCATGTTAAACAGAAAACCGTCCTCCGCCCAGACCCAGTGGCAGATAGGACTGTAGACGGCAATACTCCACAAGGCGATAAAGACAACATAACCCCTGAAGCTTACTCGCTCCGCAAATGCTCCTGCAATAAGAGCCGGAGCGATAATTGCGAACTTACCCTGAAACATGGCAAAAACATATTCGGGAATCCCTGAATCCATGATCGACTCATCGATACCATTCAGAAGCACATAGTCAGGATTCCATCCGACGAGACCGCCGAGAATACCGGAACCGAAACTCAATGCATACCCGATCGTCGGCCATAAAACGCCGATCACAACCATGGCAGCAAAACTGTGCATCATCGTACCAAGAACATTCTTTGTTCTGACAAGCCCTCCGTAGAACATTGCCAGACCAGGGACCATGAGCAACACAAGGGTTGTTGCCGTCAGCATCCAGGCCGTAGTGCCGGAATCTGTCTCTGGAGAGGCCGCCATAACCGTATTGGCTGCAAGCAGAGCCACCAGAGTCGCTCCCCCGCTTCTGATCAGCTTTTTCATAGACACGTCTCTTATAAGTTGCAAATGCCTTACTTTTTTAAAAAACAGACACAAAGTTAAAAAAAAGATAAAGCACAACAAACGAAACACAGAAGAATATTACATTTTTGTGCCATCTCCTACGCATCAGTAGCCAAAAGCAACAAGAACGCGGTCAAGCATGCGACAAAATCCCCTGAAACGCAGCAGTGAAGCCAAAAAAGAGACTGAAAGCAAAAAATCGAGCGTAAATGTTAAGGATTTTTTTCATTCCAGCGCATTTTCTTTTTGAAAACTGCTTGACAGAAGAGTAAATTGCGGTTGTATTAGTCAATGGTTGACTGACCGCATTCAAATAATTTTGTGCTTTTGGTTGTTTGTCTGCGCTTCTTTCTATCAAAGCACATGTTTCTACGAGATCAACATGAACATTTACATTGGTAACCTGCCCTACAACATCACTGAAGACGACCTTCGTGAAGCCTTCAATGAATTCGGACAGGTAGACAGCGCAAACATCATTATCGACAAGTTTTCCGGCCGCTCAAAAGGCTTCGGTTTTGTTGAAATGCCAAATGACGAAGATGCTGAAAAAGCAATCGACTCATTGAACGACACCGATTTTAATGGCCGCACCATCAAAGTCAACCAGGCAAGACCCCGCGAAGAACGTCCTGTACGCAGAGATCGTTATTGATTCAAGGGAGATTGTAAGGAAGAATCTGACAAGCAGTCCGGTATAACCGGGCTGTTTTTTTTTACAGAAAACGGCTCCTGCAGAAGCCTCGGCGGCACACAGGAACCGTTGAAGAAATGAATCCCGGCCTTTCCCGGGAGGATCAGGCACACTAAAAGCAGATGAAGCCGCTACTTGTTATGCTCGATAAGGTCTTTCAAGGCCCAGCGCAAATCGGCAAATGAGAAACGGAACCCGAGCTCATCGAGAGCATGAGGGGCAACATTCTGACCTTTGACGGCATACTCAGCTCCCTCGCCCATCAATAACTGCACGGCAATCCTGGGGACAGGAACCAGAGAAGGACGGCTCATCACCGATCCGAGAGTTCTTGCGAAATCGTGCATTGAAACCGGATTTGGCGCAACAAGATTGATCGGCCCCTTCATAGCAGGATTATCGATAGCATCAAGAACAACATCCACCTCATCATCAATGTGAATCCAGGAAAGGCACTGCTGTCCTGAACCTACCGGTCCGCCGACAAACAGGTTGAACGGCAACAGAAGCTTCTGCAGCATACCTCCCTTCGTCGAAAGAACAATGCCTGTTCTCAGGATCACCAGACGGACGTCACCGGAAACCTTTTCAGCCTCTTTTTCCCAGTCATAACAGATTTTTGCCAGAAAATCGTCCCCTTCAGGAGAATCCTCCGTTAACTGAAGAGTGTCGCTGCAGTTCTCGAACGAACCATAATAGCCGACCGCAGATGAGGAGATAAACACTCCCGGCTTGCGCTTAGCTGCATTGATTGCGTCAACCAGATATCGGGTACTGAGAACACGCGACTCATAGCAGGCAACCTTATGCTCTTCACTCCAGCGCTCATCGAGCAATGGTTTGCCGGCCAGATGAATCACCGCCTTAGCACCGTCGATGTACTCGTTCCAATCACCCTTCGAAATATCCGAATCCCATTTTACATAGGCTGCCGCACCGGGCAGCTTAAGCTCAGCGCCTTGAGGAGAACGGGAAAAAACCACCACTTTTTCACCGGCAGCAATCAACTTGCCGGCAATCACACTGCCGATAACGCCTGTTGCTCCGGTAATAACTATCTGACCTTCCATGACTCGGCTGATTTTATGTATTAAACGCAAAACCCTTTAACGAAAGTATTAATAACAAAGTAACCGCACACGCAAGATAAATAATTCCCTGTACTACGTGCTGAATCGCTGATTTGCCGACACTGCAATGAGAGACCACAGGGATCGGCCCCTGTGGTGCTGCGCACAACAATCACTCCACTGTCACAGACTTTGCAAGGTTTCTCGGACGGTCGACGTTGCAGTTACGGAGTGTGGCAATATGATATGAGAGTATCTGCAGCGGGATGACATTAAGCAACGGGGTGACGGGTCCCGCGGCGGAAGGAATATAAAGAACGTGGTCCGCAAGAACCCCGATATCTTCGTCACCCTCATTGGCGATGGCAATCACCTTTCCCTTCCTGCTGCGAACCTCCTCGATATTGCTGAGAATTTTTGTGTATGTCGCATCGCAGTTTGCGATAAAAACCACAGGCATATCCTCATCGATCAGAGCAATGGGGCCATGCTTCATTTCGGCGGCAGGGTAGCCTTCTGCGTGGATATAGGAAATCTCCTTGAGCTTCAGCGCACCTTCAAGCGCAACGGGAAAGTTGAAACCCCGACCGAGATAGAGACAATTTTTCGAATCCTTGTAGGAACGCGCGATAGCAAGGATCTGATCGTTCAGGTCCAGAATCTTTCCAACCTTGTCGGGAACTGCGCTCAGTTCACGCAGATAGAGTTCGATTTCGTGATCATCAAGCGTTCGGCCTTTGCTGAGCGCAAGCGCAAGCAGATAGAGAACGATCACCTGCGCGGTAAACGCTTTGGTCGAAGCCACACCGATCTCGGGGCCGGCATGCGTATACATGCCGCAATGGGTCTCGCGTGCAATGGTTGACCCGACAACATTGCAGATCCCTATCACCGTTGCCCCCTTCTCTTTGGCCAGGCGCAGGGCCGCAAGCGTATCAGCCGTTTCCCCGGACTGGGAAATCACAATCACCACATCGTTCTTATCGAGAATAGGGTTGCGGTAACGGAACTCGGAAGCATAATCAACTTCAACGGAAATCCTGGCAAACTCCTCAATCAGATACTCGCCGATGAGACCGGCATGCCAGCTTGTACCACAGGCGCAGATGACAATGCGCCGGGCGCCCTTGATCTGTTCCAGATAATCCTCGATCCCGCCGAGGCGCACCAGACCGTCGTCGAGGCGAACACGGCCGCGCATAACATCCTTCATAACCGTCGGCTGCTCGAAAATCTCCTTCAGCATGAAGTGATCGAAGCCTCCCTTCTCAATCTCTTCGAGCTCAAAATCAAGTTCAGAAACCCGCTTCTCCTTCAAAACATTCTCAACAGTTTTAACCACGTAACTGTCCCGGGTCAAGACAGCCATCTCTCCATCGGAAAGATAGACGACCCTGCGGGTATGCTCGACGATGGGAGCGGCATCCGAAGCAATAAAAAACTCCCCCTCACCGATGCCGATAACAAGGGGACTGCCTTTACGGGCAACGATAATTTTGTCGGGTTCCCGCTCGGAAATAACGCACAGGCCATAAGCTCCGTCGATATGATAGAGAGCATTTCGAACAGCCGTCTCCAGATCGAACTCCGGATGGGCGTTCCAGATGCTGTCAATGAGATGAATCAGTACTTCGGAATCTGTATCACTTGAAAACAGGTACCCCTCCGAGGAGAGCTCTTTTTTCAGGGCCGTATAGTTCTCAATAATACCGTTATGGATCATAGCGGTTTTACCGTCTCTGCTCAGATGGGGGTGGGCATTTCTGTCGCTCGGGTCCCCGTGGGTCGCCCAGCGCGTATGACCGATGCCTATCGTCGATCCCTGCATACAATCACCGGACAACTCGAAAGTCTTTTTCAAGTCGCCAACGCTTCCCTTCTGCTTGAGAACACTCAGGCCGCTGTTGAGTACAGCAACCCCTGCGGAGTCATAACCGCGATATTCAAGCCGCTGAAGGCCTCGAAGCAACAAAGGAGCAGCCTCTCTGTAACCGATATAACCAACTATTCCACACATAGGCACACTCTCTTTTCGTTCATAACCGCTGAGGGCAGACAAACAACGGCAGGGATGGGGGAAAATCTTGAAATTAACACTCTTTATTATACAAAAAGCCCCTAAAAAACACGCTCCATTTCTGACTGTAAATGAGCGGCTTTAGCTGCGACGGCCTCTTCGAACGCTTCGACGCTCGCAAACTCCCCTTCAGGATAGATCACACCGCGACTGACGTTGATAAGAGCGCTCTGTGTATGCTCATCAACGCCCAGCAGAGAAGCCTCCTGAAGCGATCCGCCCTGAGCGCCAACACCCGGGATCAGAAAAAACAGGCCGGGTGCCGCTTTGCGAATCGCACTGAGCTGACTGCTTTTGGTCGCCCCGACGACAACGCCGGCATTGCCGTTACGCCCCCAGACGCTGACCTTTTCAAGCACACGAAGGTAGAGCGGCATCCCCCTGTCGAGCGGCTCTTCCTCGAAATCCGATGAGCCGGGATTCGACGTCAGGCAGAGCACAAAAATCAGCTTCTCTTCATAGTCGAAAAACGGCTCAAGAGAATCAAACCCCATATATGGCGCAACAGTGATCGCATCGAAGTTCCAGTGATCAAAAAACGCCCGGGCATACATCGTACTGGTATTTCCGATATCGGCACGCTTGGCATCGGCAATCGAAAGGCATTGAGAAGGAAGAAACTCCAGCGTCTCCTCCATATCACGAAGGCCCTCAAGTCCCCTCGACTCATAAAAAGCCGTATTGACTTTAAAAGCTACCGCATACTGCTCTGTTGCCCTGACAACAGAACGGTTGAATTCCAGAACAGGCCGCGACATCGACCGAAAAACCCCGGGAACCTTCATCGGGTCACTGTCAAGGCCGACACACAGCAGACTGCGTTTGGCTGAAATCTGCTCATTTACCTTATTTCTTGCTGTGCTCATGACATAACATCGTAATAGTTGAAACAGGATAAGACGCCAACACCTCCGTCACACAGGCTGTCAGCGTCAGGAATCAGGCTCAGACTGGCCTGAATCTTATCTACTCAATTGCATGCAGAAACACAAATAGAAACCACACCTCACCCCGATCAGGAAAACCCTCTCGCCCCCTGATGCGATGAAACTAATTAACTGGTAAAACGATTACATCAATGTTTTCATAATTATATCCGTATGGATACTGCGATTTAAGAATTTCTCTTGTAAATTAAGAGCTTTGCCGCCTTGAGGGCGGAGACAGACCTGAATGCGCATTCACATTTAACCCATGTACAGATAGATGGCCAATAATTTGTTCAAACCACAAAATCCTTATAAAAACGACCCCGACAACAACAACGAAAAAAAGCCGAAGTTCTCCCTTGTCTACTATGTCGTTATCATTCTGATTCTCGTCGGTCTCCAGCTGGCATTCTTCTGGTCCGGATCATCACAGGAGATCACCTACAGCACATTCCGCAAGTATATCACGGAAAACAAAATCGAATCGGTTAAAATCGCACCGGAGCGAATTTACGTCAAGCTCAAGCCTGGCGTTGTTCCCGTTACCGCCGCAAGTGAAAACGGCAAGGCACCCGCCATAGTAAACCCGGAATCATCAAAGGAATCACAGGACGTCTATGTCAACCCCGTCCGCGACGAAGAGCTCATCCCGTTGCTTGAAAACCAGGGAATCAGCTACAAGGGCATTCCCGGCAACAACTGGATCGCTGAACTCCTCCAGTGGATACTGCCGTTTGGACTCCTGATAGGCATCTACTTCTTTGTCTTTCGCCGGATGGGCGGACCCGGCTCCCAGTTCATGAATATCGGCAAAAACAAAGCCGCACTCTACGAAAACCTCGATGAACACACAAGGATCACCTTCAAGGACGTTGCCGGGCTCGACGAAGCCAAAGGCGAAGTTATGGAGGTCGTCGATTTCCTCAAGGATCCAAAAAAATATACCAAGCTCGGAGGCAAGCTGCCGAAGGGGGTACTGCTTGTCGGCCCTCCCGGAACAGGCAAAACCCTGCTTGCCAAAGCTGTAGCCGGTGAAGCCGATGTACCGTTCTTCAGCATCAGCGGGTCCGATTTCGTGGAAATGTTTGTTGGTGTGGGCGCCGCGCGAGTACGCGACCTCTTCCGTCAGGCAAAGGAAAAAGCCCCCTGCATCATCTTCATCGACGAGATCGATGCCGTAGGCCGAAGCCGAGGAAAGGGCGCCATGATGGGCACAAATGACGAGCGGGAAAACACCCTGAACCAGCTGCTGGTTGAGATGGACGGTTTCGCCACCGACAAAGGGGTCATTCTCATGGCTGCAACAAACAGGCCGGACGTTCTTGACACGGCTCTGCTTCGCCCGGGACGGTTTGACCGTCAGATCATGGTCGACAAACCTGATCTTAAAGGACGAATCGACATCCTGAAAGTGCACACCAAAAGCCTTTCGCTCTCGACCGACGTCAACCTTAAAGTGCTTGCCTCCCAGACGCCAGGCTTTGCCGGCGCCGAAATCGCCAATGCAGCCAACGAAGCCGCACTCCTTGCATCGCGCAAGGGGAAACAGAGCATAGAAATGAAAGACTTCGAGGATGCGATCGAGAGAGTTGTCGCTGGTCTTGAGAAGAAAAACAAGGTGATCAACCCCCAGGAAAAGCGAATTGTCGCCTACCATGAAGCCGGTCACGCCATTATCAGCTGGCTGCTGGCGGAAAACGACGCAGTACAGAAAATATCGATCGTACCGAGAGGCATGAGCGCGCTTGGCTACACGCTCAACCTTCCGCTCGAAGACCGCTATCTTATGACCAAAACAGAGCTGTTTTCAAGAATCTGCGGCCTGCTTGGCGGCAGAATTGCAGAAGATATCGTCTTCAATGAAATATCGACCGGAGCGCAGAACGATCTGGAAAAGGTTACAGAAATCGCCTACAACATGGTCGTCGTCTACGGCATGAGCGAAAAACTCGGCAACATCTCTTACTATGAGAGCAACAACCCCTATTATGGGGGACCGGGCGTCGACAAGAAGTACAGCGACCACACCGCCCGACTGATCGATGAAGAGGTCCACGACACGATCAGCCGCGCAGAACAGGCGGTACGTGAAATTCTCACAAAAAACCGTGATCGTCTTGAAGCCCTTGCTCAGGAACTGCTCCGCAAAGAGGTCGTGCAATACTGCCAGATCGAAGAGATTCTTGGTAAACGACCAGCCGGCAACGGCCCTGAACACATTGATCGGGAGTGCGATGAACATGTCGTCCAGGCAGAAGCAACCGACACTCCCGCTGAGAAGCAAAGCAATGAAGACCCGGTCAGCAAAGAGGAGCGCCTGAAGCTGGAAGCTGCTGTCGAAGAGATCCGCAAAAAAAGAGAGAGCAGCGAGTCATAAGCTGCAGACAGGAATGGAAAAAAGAGTACGAGCCGAAGTCAGCGGCAGAGTTCAGGGAGTCGGATTCAGAATGTTTATTTTCCAGAAAGCGATCCGGCTCGGGCTCGTCGGGCAGGTAGGCAACCTTGACAACGGCAACGTTGCAATCGATGTTCAGGGTTCTGAAGAACTCGTCACCAAACTGCTTGAAGCCGCGCACAGCGGTCCACCCGCAGCCACCGTCTCTGACATTACCGTTCAACCGCTGCCGCTTGACATGGCAGTAAGAGACTTTATCATAACCGCCTGAAAAGTAAACGACCGGCATGACTGCCGGTAGGGAAAAAAGAAAAACCGGCTGTAAAAGCCGGTTTCACTCTTCATTCTATGGTGGGTCCCGAGGGAGTCGAACCCCCGACCTACTGGGTGTAAACCAGTTGCTCTAACCAACTGAGCTAGAGACCCGCTAACGAGGTCGTTATTATAGCATGAAAATATGTAAATTCAAAAAAAATTTTCCTGCGCCTTGCACGACAACATTCTCCGGATTTGTAACCATTAGTGAAAAAAACTAAATTCAGGCCGATAACCAGGGATCATTCACCGCAATTATCAGCAGACACACCATTATGAAATCACTCTCTATCCTCGGCAGCACCGGATCTATCGGCTTAAGCACCCTTGATGTTGTCCGTCAGCACCCCGACCGTTTCACCATCACCGGTCTTGCTGAAGGTCATGACGTTACCCTTCTTGCAGAACAGATCAGGGAATTCAAGCCATCGATTGTCTCAGTCCGGGATGAAGCATCTGCGAATCAGTTGCGAGAACTGATCGGCGAGTCCGGTCTGGAAATCCGCTGGGGTATTGAGGGTGCTGCAGTCGTTGGCGAAGCTGATGGCTCTGATATGGTGGTATCGGCAATTGTCGGCGCTGCAGGTCTCGTCCCGACAGTACGAGCGATCAAAGCCGGTAAGGATATCGCTCTGGCCAACAAGGAAACTCTCGTTGTTGCAGGACAGCTTGTCTCAGAACTCGTCAGAGAACACAAGGTGCAGCTGCTTCCCGTCGACAGTGAACATTCTGCGATATTCCAGTCCCTGTCAGGTCACCGCACAGAAGATATTGAAAGGATCATCCTCACCGCATCGGGAGGCCCTTTCCGTAAAACCCCGGCGGAAGAGCTGAAGCTGGTCAAGCCGGAACAGGCCCTGAAACATCCGCAGTGGTCAATGGGCGCAAAGATCACCATCGACTCGGCAACCCTTATGAACAAAGGTCTCGAAGTCATCGAGGCACACTGGCTCTTCAACATGCCAGCTGAAAAGATCGGCGTAGTTGTCCACCCTCAGAGCATCATTCACTCGATGGTTGAATATATTGACGGCTGTGTTATGGCTCAGCTCGGCGCTCCCGATATGCGCGCACCGATCGCCTATGCGCTCTCCTGGCCGGAACGGTGCGAAAGCGGCATCAAAAAGCTCGACCTGACGCAGATAGGAACCCTGACCTTCGAAGAGCCTGACATGAAACGCTTCCCCGCCCTCCGGCTCGCGTTCGACGCACTCAGGGAAGGAAGAACCTATCCTGCCGTACTGAACGCCGCGAATGAAATTGCCGTTGCTGCATTTTTAAACAACAACATCGGCTTTACCGATATCCCGGCCATTGTCGACAAAACCATGCAGGCCCATGAGGCATTGACGCCTGTCGATCTCGACGAATATCTGGCAGTTGACCGCTGGGCCAGAGAAACTGCAGCGGCATTAACCCTGTAAGTGAACGGCTAAAGCCTTTCGACAGTTATATGAGAGAAATATCCCGAACGCTGCATAAAAAGCGGCATTCGGGATAGTTTATGTTAGCGAAAACCGAACCACCATGGATTTTTTGAGTACGACGTTTTATTTCATCATTGCCATATTCATTCTTGTCACCGTGCATGAGCTCGGTCACTTTCTGACAGCCAAGCTTTTTGGTATGCGGGTCGACAAGTTTTATATCGGCTTCGACTTCTACAACCTGCGCTTCTGGAAAAAACAGATCGGCGAAACAGAATACGGTATCGGCGTGTTTCCGCTCGGCGGTTATGTCAAAATCGCCGGCATGGTCGATGAAAGCCTTGACACCGATTTTCAGGAAAAAGATCCGGAACCATGGGAGTTCCGCGCAAAACCGGTCTGGCAGCGCCTGATCGTACTCGCCGGCGGCGTTGTTATGAACATGGTACTTGCTGCCGCGATCTTTATCGGTATGGCCTCTGTTTTCGGCGAAAGCAGGACATCGACCCTCAACCCCGCCTATGTGGCAAAGGGTTCGGTCTATGAGGCAATGGGCATGCAGACGGGCGACCGGTTTGTAAGCGTCAACGGCAAACAGGTTTCCTACTGGGAAGACGTCCTTGCTCCCGAAACATTTGCCGCAGGAAGTCTGCAGTACGTTGTCAGGCGAAACGGGACGAACATCACCATACCGGCGCCTCAGGACATTCTTACCCGCATTAATGACAGCCAGGCCCTCGGCATCCGTCCGCTCATGCCTCCGGTCATCGACCAGGTACTCGAAAACCAGCCGGCAGCCGAAGCCGGACTGAAGCCTGGAGCGCTCATCACGGCAATCGACGCCACACCGGTCAATGACTGGTCAGAGGTTGTCGCTCTGATTTCAGAAAACCCGGGAAAACAGATTACCGTCAACTGGAAATATCTCGATCCAGCCGCAGACGGCACGCTCAATGTCGACAAGATCCGTCAGTCAGGCATTGCCGAAAGCGCTGAGGTCATCCCGTCGGATATGGGCAGGATCGGCATCGCGCTCAAGCAGACACTGTCTATCGATCACAGAAAACTCAACCCTGTCGAAGCAACGTTTTATGGCATCGAACAGACCTGGAAAATGACAAGTACAACAGTCATGGGATTCGGCAAAATCCTGACCGGTAAAGAAGACTTCCGCAAATCCATGGGTGGACCGATCAAGATCGCCAGAATTGCCAACCAGAGCGCCGAGCAGGGCATAAGCAGCTTTCTCTACTTTGTCGCACTGCTCTCGATCTCGCTCGCATTCATCAATATTCTGCCTATTCCGGCGCTTGACGGAGGACAATTTGTCATGAACGCAGTCGAAGGGGTCATGGGACGGGAGATCCCCATTACAATCAAAATGCGAATACAGCAAGTCGGCATGGCACTCTTACTGACGCTCTTCATGTTCTTCATCATTAATGATATCATTAACCCTTAACCGGACCGGAAGACACCGCCATTATTCATGCTGAATAAACTCGAATCAGCAAAAGACCACTATATCCGTCTTGAAGAACAGCTCTCCGATCCGGACATCATCGGAGACCAGCAACGGTTCAGAAAACTCAACAAGGAGTACAGCGACCTCAAGGAGATCGTCCAGGCTTACGACCGCTATATATCGAATCGCCGGCAGATCGAAGAGGTCCTCGGCATGCTCGCCAAAGAATCGGACCCGGAGATGAAAGCCCTTGCCGAGGAGGAATACAACGAACTGCTGGCCGACCAGCCAGAGCTTGAACAGCAGCTTAAACTCCTTCTGCTTCCCAAAGATGAAGCGGACTCGCGAAACGTCATCATGGAAATTCGGGCCGGTACCGGCGGCGACGAAGCGGCCCTGTTTGCAACAGACCTCCTGAGAATGTACCAGCGTTTTGCGGAGCGACGAGGCTGGAAGTGTGAACTGCTTGAATTCAACGAAGCCAACACGCCCGGCGCCTGCAAAGAAGCCTCTATGGCAATAAGCGGTCACGACGTGTATGGCATCATGAAATTTGAAAGCGGCGTACACCGGGTCCAGCGCGTGCCGGAAACAGAAACCCAGGGAAGAATCCACACCTCGGCAGCAAGCGTAGCCGTTCTACCTGAAGCCGAAGAGGTCGACATCGAAATCCGCAAGGACGACCTGCGTGTGGACACCTTCCGAAGTGGCGGGAAAGGCGGTCAGAACGTCAACAAGGTGGAAACAGCGGTCCGTATCACCCATGCGCCCAGCGGCATCGTCGTTGCCTGCCAGGAGGAACGCTCACAGCTCCAGAACCGCGAGCGCGCCATGAAAATGCTCAGAGCAAAGCTCTATGACAGAGAGCTGGCGGACAAGAACAAAGAACGGGCAGATCTGAGGAAATCGATGGTCTCCTCCGGCGACAGAAGCGCAAAAATCCGGACGTACAACTTCCCTCAATCCCGCGTCACCGATCACCGCATCGGATATACGTCGCATGCACTTCCGCAAATCCTTGACGGCAATCTCGATGATCTTATCGAGGCACTCAAGCTCTACGAACAGACAGCACGGCTTCAGGAACAACAGCAGTAGCGGCTTGATTGCTACCGGTTACAGAAGGCTGCGATGCAATTATTGCAGATTCTCCGTATATTAAAAGTCTGACTCTTACACAAGAACCAATGATATCCTGTCTGAATCGGCGAACGCAAGGTCTGATTCAGGCAGATGCCAAGTACGATACAACCCGGAGACCCTGGAGAGAGCACTATGGAAATGGAAGCGACCGGTAAAAGCAAAGGCGAATGGATCTTCCACGCAGAGTTTCATGAAACGATCGATTATCTGTCCGATCATGCCAGGATACTGGCATTCAATCCGTTTTGTCATAAGGTTGAAAAAACAGCCAAAACAAATGTTTACAAATGGCATTTCCGGGTAACCGACCCGCAGAACAACCCGTTTGACGTCATATTCTACATCGAAGAGATCCAGGAACTGCTGGTTGAACTCCCTGACGAGTATGACAACATCGACCCTGAAACCATTCCTGAAGATATCATCAGCAAGCATACCGTCGGCAGAAAAATCACCTGGGCGCACCATCCCTGGGACAACACTATCGATGATCCGAAAAACTATATTTTCGAAGGAAGAGCATTTGCCGAAATGTATGTCAAGCCACACAGCAACGCCCAGACCATGGTCGACTTCGATCTCCGGGTAGACGTCAAATTCACCCTGTACCCCGCCTTCCGGATCATCCCTGAAACCATCATCAGAAGCATGACCAACGCAGGAATGTCTTTTATCATGCAATCGGCAACCGATAAAATGTTCAAAAGCATTTCTAAAGACTTCCGCCCGATTCAACAGGCCTGAAGCCGACCGACGGGAATCCCCGATAACCAAACATCATCACGCTTCATTGGCAAAGGACACCCAACAGTTCATCACGCTTCGCCGCTTTTCGATATCCATCGTCAGCGTGGTCCTGCTCATCTGGGCCGGAACAACCGGATATATGATCATCGAACACATGACTCCGGTTGATGCCCTCTATATGACCGTCATCACGCTCAGTACGGTCGGGTTCAGCGAAATCCACACGCTGTCGGAAAGCGGACGCATCTTCACCTTAGCTTTGATTATCGGCGGAACCAGTTTATTTTTCTTTACGTTAAGCAATGTCGCTGTCTTCTTTTTGTCAGGCGAATGGCGATCTCACTGGGAACTTCAACGAAATATCCGCATGCTCCGCAAGCTCAACGACCACTTCATTATCTGCGGCTACGGGCGCCTCGGGACCAATGTCGCAACAGAACTGCAGGAAAAGGGCATCCCCTTCGTCATCATCGATACGACCATCGAAAAAATTCTTCTGGCAAGGGACCTCGGCTACGTCGCCCTCAAGGGAAACGCCGCTGACGAAACCGTTCTGAAAGACGCCGGTCTGGATAAAGCCAGGGGCCTGATCGCCGCAGCCAATACCGATGCTGAAAATGTTTTTATCGTCCTCACAGCAAGAACCCTCAAACCCGGCCTGCATATTGTAGCCCGGGCAGACTGCGAAGAGTCGGAAAACAAACTGCTCAGAGCGGGAGCTGAACGCGTCGTACTGCTCTATAAATCCGCAGGCAGAAAAATGGCGAACCTTCTCATCGACCCCGGCCTGGAAGAGTACCTCGACGAACTCAATGACGCAAAAAACCTCGACCTCACCATGTCGCAGTTCTCTGTCAGCGAGAGTTCTTCGCTCTGTGGCCTCTCGTTCAGGCAAGCCGACATCTACAATCGCTTCCGGGTCAACATTATCGGCTACAAGCTGCCCGGAGGAGAGATCCATACAAGCCCTATACCTGCCGAGGTCATCCAGAAAAACGGCATCCTGATTGCTATCGGCAAACCTTCGGACATCGACGCACTCAAACAGTTCGCCGCAGGAGAAGAGGTAAAGACAGGTTGATTTGCTGAACTGTTGAAAACTCAACCGCAAAACCGAAAAAAACCATGGACTTTTACGATCTCGTTTCGAGTCGCTCAAGCCTCAGAAGCTTCATCAAAGAGAAACCGGTCCCTGACGACATGCTCAGACGGATACTCAATGCCGGAAGAATGGCTCCTTCAGCAAAAAACCTGCAGCCATGGACATTCAAGGTGGTCAGCTCGCCTGACAAACTGCAGGAAATTTACCCCTGTTACCCTGCTGACTGGATACAGAGCGCACCTCATCTGCTCTTCGTCACCGGCCGACCGGATGAAGCCTGGATCAGAAAATACGACGGCTATAACTCGATTGAAACCGATCTGACAATCGCTCTTGACCACATCATTCTCGCTGCGACATGGGAAGGTCTGGCAACCTGCTGGATCGAGGCGTTCGACCCTGCCCTGCTCCGCACGGCACTTGCTCTGGACGACGATGAGGTGCTGTTTGCATTCACCCCGATCGGCTACCCTGCTGCGGATGCAAAGCCCCGACCGAAAACAAGAAAAAATCTGGACGACATTATCCTGTTTCTCTGATAACGATAAGCCGCTTATCCCCATGCTTCTCCTGGCCAGAGGTCATGGGAACCCCCTATGGCCTCTGAATGACCGGATAGCTCTTCACAGAATTTTCAACGCCTGTCAACCGTTCTAGTAAAAGGTTCGGCACGATCAATGTAACAGGGGCGAACATGAGAAACATTGTATTTACAGGAAAAGGGGGCGTCGGAAAAACAACCATTGCCGCCGCCACAGCGCTTAAAGCAGCAGGAATGGGCTATAAGACACTGGTCATTTCGACCGATCCCGCCCACAGTCTCGGAGACTCCTTCGATATTGATCTCGGCTCGGCTCCGGTTAAAATCGCTGATAACCTCTACGGACAGGAGGTCAGCGTTTACGGAGACCTGAGCCTCAACTGGGAGGTGGTGCGACAACATTTCGCTCATCTGATGGAGGTTCAGGGCATCAAGGGAATCTACGTCGAAGAGATGGGCGTCCTGCCGGGCATGGAAGAACTCTTCTCCCTCTCCTATATCAAGAAGTACAATGAATCGAAAGAATACGACCTGCTGGTCATCGACTGCGCCCCGACAGGAGAAACCCTTCGTCTCCTCTCCATTCCGGAAACGTTCGGATGGATGCTCAAGCTCATGAGAAACATGGAAAAATATGTCGTCAAACCTGTCATACGACCCATATCCAAACGCGTTGGAAAACTCAGGGAACTGGTCCCGGATGAAGCTGTCTATGACCAGGTCGACAACCTCTTCTCGTCAATAGACGGCATTATCGAGCTCCTCTCAGACTCAAGCAAAACAACGGTACGCCTTGTCATGAACCCGGAAAAGATGGTGATCAAAGAGTCCATGCGAGCGCTGACCTACCTCAATCTCTATGGGATCACCGTCGATCAGATCGTCATCAACCGCGTCATGACGGATGCTGTCGACGGAGAATACCTGAAAGAATGGAAAGAGATCCAGAAACTCTACATCGACCAGATCGAGAAGTCATTTTCCCCGATTCCTATCACTCAGGTCCCTCTGTTGCGCAAGGAAGTCTTCGGCCTTGAAATGCTCTGCCAGGTCGGCGACATCATCTACGATACCTCCGACCCGACGGAGATTCTCTACCGTGAAGAGCATGTCGATATTCAGAAGAAAAGCGACGGGCACTATGTGATGAAACTGCGTTTACCCTTTGTGTTCGACAACAAAATGGAAGCCAACATCGTACAGGTTGGTGAGCTCATGACGGTCCGGCTCGGCAATTACCAGAAAGGCGTCGTGCTCCCCGCGTTTCTGGCCGGTCTGCGCGTCAGCAGCGCCGACTATGAGGACAAATGGCTTGTCATCAACTTTACAACGAAAGAGGAAACATCTGCATCTCCAGAAAGAGGATGAGTATACGCAATGCAGAGAAACACGTCAAAACTGAACAAAGACATTGTAAAGAAAAGTTAATATAACGCATAAAAGACTATTAAAAATAGACTTATAACAACCCCCCATATCACACGTTTTACGTCGTCACAATATTATGTATATTTTGGCACAAAGAACATCTTTAACCATCATTCACCGCTCCCCGGATAGATCCCGGCAGAGGAACGCAGGCTCCGCCAGACAATTCCTCCCCCGGAAAAACCCAGGCGTCATCTGAACGATACAGAAGAATACCAACCCGTTATGTGTGGAATTGCAGGAGAACTCCGATTCGATAGTGCAGCAGCCTCTTCAACGACTGTCGACGCAATGCTCGGCATTCTTGAGCCAAGAGGACCTGACGCACAGGGAGTCTTCGCCCACAACAGGATCTGTTTCGGGCACCGGCGTCTGAAAATCATCGATCTTTCCGACTGCGCCTCCCAACCGATGGTCGATAGTGCTCTCGGTCTGGTTCTCGTCTTCAACGGCGCCATCTACAACTACCGGGAACTTTGTACAGAACTCGTCGGGAAAGGCTACAGCTTCTTCTCTCAATCAGATACAGAGATCATTATCAAGGCGTACCACGCCTGGGGAGAAGATTGTGTCGGCCACCTGCAGGGAATGTTTGCGTTTGCCATCTGGGAACGCGATACAGGCAGAACGTTTTTTGCCCGTGACCGCCTTGGAATCAAACCCCTCTACTTCACAGAGGATAACGCCTCGATGCGCTTCGCATCATCCCTTCCGGCGCTCCTGAAATCAGGCGCTGTCGATACGGCTATCGACCCGGCTGCGCTCGACTGCTATATGAGTTTTCACTCGGTCGTTCCAGCCCCCTGGACCATCTTTCGGGGCATACGCAAGCTGCCGCCGGCAACAACCATGATGGTCGAGCCTGACGGCAGGAAACAGCAGCGAACTTACTGGCAACCAGACTACTCACGATCGGATGAAGAACGCAGGCGAAGTGCCGGAGAGTGGATTGATGCCGTCCATGATGCGCTGAAGCTTGCTGTACAACGCCGTCTGGTAGCAGACGTACCGGTAGGAGTTCTGCTTTCCGGAGGTCTTGACTCCTCTCTGGTTGTCGGACTGCTCAGTGAACTCGGGCAACGCCACCTCAGCACCTTCTCCGTCGGCTTCGAGGATGTCGCCGAAGAGGAAGGCAACGAGTTCCGGTATTCCGACATCATCGCTGAACGCTACAGCACCGATCACCATAAAATCTTCGTTGACCACAGAGAACTGCAGACCCATCTCTCAGACTGCGTCAGAGCGATGTCGGAACCGATGGTAAGCCACGATGTAATAGGATTCTACCTCCTCTCGCGCGAAGTCAGCCAACACGTCAGGGTAGTGCAGAGCGGCCAGGGCGCCGACGAGGTCTTCGCCGGGTACCACTGGTATCCGCCGATGATGAACACTCCGCCGACAGAGGCATACAGCACCTACTCAGGCGTTTTCTTCGACCGCGACTTCAACGAATACCGTCAGGCTGTCAACAGTTCGTTTATCACCGAAGACCACGCTGCGGCATTTGTCAGAAACCACTTTGCCATGCCGGGTGCCGAAGAACCCATCGACAAGGCGCTCCGGCTCGACAGTACCATCATGCTCGTTGACGATCCGGTCAAAAGGGTAGACAACATGACCATGGCATGGGGGCTTGAGGCCAGAGTACCGTTTCTTGATCATGAACTGGTTGAACTGGCAGCAAAAATTCCCGCAGAATACAAAGTCAAGGACGGCGGCAAATACGTACTCAAGGAGGTAGGCCGCAGGATCATTCCTCACGAGGTGATCGACCGCCCGAAAGGCTACTTTCCCGTCCCTGCGCTCAAGTATCTCGAAGGGGAATACCTTGACATGGCAAAAAATATTCTCAACCAGGATGCAGCAAAACAACGCAAAATCTTCAACAGAGAGTATGTCGATATGCTGCTCAATGCGCCTCAAGATCATATCACTCCGCTCAGAGGATCGAAACTCTGGCAGATAACACTCCTTGAATACTGGCTGCAGGAGCAGGGACTATGACAAAAAAACTCCGAAGCGAAGAGCATCTTGTACCGATGCAGTCCCCGAGCATGAAAAGCTGGGGGATGCCTGCCGATCTGCCAAAACATAACGTTGTCATCGAATGCGGCTGGGGAAGAATTATCTTCGGCCACACCTTTCACGACAACACAAAAATCGCTGAAATCCTGAGGGATGAAAAGGAAGGATTCCGCGATATCGCATTCTACCTGCGTGATCCGCAGGTCGTGCTATCCTATGCGCCGCAGAACCTTTTCATCGACCCCTCCTACACATTCCGGCTCTGGCTTGACGAATACACACCGCTGCAGGAAAAAAGCGACATGTTTTCCGTCCGCCCCCTGCATCCGCTGAAAGATATCGAACGTGTCAACTGGATCTATCATGTCCACAACATGGTCCCGGCAGACCCTGACGTTCTGCGCGATATCCGCGAAAAACAGTGTATCGACTACTGGGTTGCCGCTGAAAATGAAACCGAAGAGGTCATCGCCGTCTGCATGAGCATCGACCACCGAACAGCATTTGAAGACCCCGAAAACGGATCAAGCCTCTGGGCTCTCGCAGTCGACCCCCAGGCAAAGCATTCCGGCATCGGCATCCAGCTCGTACAGAGCGTCGCAGAACATTACAAGTCGAAGGGACGAAGTTTCATCGACCTTTCCGTGCTCTACAGCAACAAAGCAGCCATCGACCTCTACAAGAAGCTCGGGTTCGTGCAGGTTCCCGTGTTCAGCGTCAAGAACAAAAACGCCATCAACGAAAAACTGTTTTCCGGCCCACAACCGGAATCGAGCCTCAACCCATACTCGACCATCATCATCAACGAGGCAAGAAGACGGGGTATCCGTGTCGATGTGCTCGACCCGGTAGACAACTACTTCCGCCTCTCCTTCGGAGGCGCAAGTATGATATGCCGCGAATCCCTGACGGAACTGACGTCAGCCATCGCCATGAGCCGCTGTGCCGATAAAGAAACGACTCACCGCCTGCTGGCCAACGCAGGCATCAGGGTCCCTGAACAGCAGGTGGCCGCTTCGCCTGAGGAGAACATCCGTTTTCTCGAACGTCACGGAAATTTAGTCGTCAAACCGGCCGATAGCGAGCAGGGCAAGGGTATCACGGTCAATATCTCCTCACCGGAGGAGCTTGATCCGGCTATCGCCAAAGCCGCGAACGTCTGCTCGAAGGTGCTGCTCGAAGAGATGGTCGAAGGCGCAGACCTGCGTATCATCGTCATCGATTACAAGGTTGTCGCAGCAGCGGTACGCAAGCCACCTAAAATCACCGGAGACGGAAAGCACTCCATTATCGAACTCGTCAAAAAACAGAGCCGGCGCAGAGAGAAAGCCTCTCAGGGAGAAAGCAGCATCCCTATCGACGATGAACTGGTCAGAACGGTCGCCATGTCTGGCTTCCGCCTTGAAGACACGCTCCCGAAAGGCGTAGAACTCGAGGTACGAAAAACAGCCAATCTCCATACAGGAGGGACCATCCACGACGTCACGACAACACTGCATCCCGCTCTTGCGATGGCGGCCTGCAAAGCTGCCGGTATTCTGGGAATACCGGTAACAGGACTTGATTTTATTGTGGATTCCCCGGAAAAAGACCATTATGTGATCATAGAAGCCAATGAGCGGCCGGGCCTTGCCAATCATGAGCCCCAGCCGACCGCCGAACGGTTTATCGATTTTCTTTTTCCTCAAAGCATTGCAAGGACTCTTCCATGATCACTATCGATACCGAATACCTCAAAACAACCCTCCTGAAACTGCTCGACATTCCAAGCCCGACCGGCTATACCGATGAAATCGTCCACGCTGTCGGCAGGGAGCTGGAACGCATGGGGGTCCCGTTCGAACTCACCCGCCGCGGAGCGATCCGTGCAACGCTCAAGGGGGCGCAGCCAAAACTCGACAGGGCTATCGTCTCGCACCTCGACACACTCGGCGCCATGGTGAGAGAACTCAAACCCAATGGCAGGCTGGGAATCATGATGATAGGCCACTGGTCGGCCAGATTTGCTGAAGGCGCGAGAGTCACCATCTTTACCGATAAACGCTCCTTCCGCGGCACGATCCAGCCTCTCAAGGCATCCGGGCACGTCTACAACGACGAGATAGATACCCAGCCAGTCTCATGGGACAATCTTGAGGTACGGATCGATGAAAAACTCTCTACCCGGGAAGATCTCGAAGCGCTCGGCTTCAATGTAGGCGACTTCATTGCCGTGGACAGCAGCCCGGAACTCACCTCCAGCGGATTCATCAAGGCACGCCATCTCGACAACAAAGCCGGTGTTGCCTGCCAGCTCACGACAATCAAGGCGATCGTTGACGCAGGCATAACACTTCCTGTCACCTGCCACCCGCTCTTTACCATCTCCGAAGAAGAAGGGACAGGCGCCTCGTCGATTCTGCACGGCGATGTCGCCGCCATGGTCGCTATAGACAATTCAACGGTCGCACCGGGGCAGAACTCCAGGGAAGACAGCGTTACCATCGCCATGCGCGATCAGGGCGCGATCTACGATTACCACCTCACCCATCGTCTTATCAGCCTCTGCGAAGACAACGCCATTCCCTATGTCCGCGATGTTTTCCGCCATTACAGGTCTGACGCTGCTTCTGCACTCTCTGCCGGAAACGATATCCGCACCGGGCTTATCTGCTTCGGGCTGGATGCTTCGCACGGCCATGAAAGAACCCATATCGATTCACTCATAGCCATCTCCCGGCTTCTATGCGCCTACCTGCAAAGCACCCCGAGAATCAAGCACGACAGCAACAAACTCGGGCCGCTGGAAGGCTTTCCAATGCTTTCAGTCAACAAAAAAACGCGTTAACCGCCGCATCCTGTTCAACCGGGCATATGACCTTTATCAGACATATGTCCGGCTGCATCCCAGCCGAGCTCCTTGTCCTTGTGCTCTTCGCGTTTCTCCGTCAGCATCAGCTCCTCCAGATCTTCGATGCGCTTTTTCGTTTCACGTATCAGCTCCTTGCGGTCATGACGAAGAGCGGCAAGTTCATGAAAATGACGCTCCTCGTGATGACGGAAGGTATGCATGGAGCGTATGGCCTGATAACGACGGTGCCCCAGAAGACTGAGCGCATCGACACCGATGCGTAACGAGGAATCGAGCGTCTCGGGATAGACCCGTTTGACCCCCAGATCGATCAGCTCATGCGAATCAACAAGCCCGTTCGTCCGCGCAATAATTTCCAGGTGGGGAAAATGTTTCATTGCCGTTCGGGCAATGGCAACGGTTTTTTCAGGGTCATCGACCGCAATGATCAGCAGCTGCGCTTCAGCTGCCCCTGCCGCATGCAGAAGATCGTAACGCGACGCATCGCCGTAAAAGACGTTCAGCCCCAGTTTCCGAAGGAGATCAACATTGTCGGGATCCATATCGAGATAGGTGGCATTCTCATCATTGGCCTGCATAAATCGCCCCACGGTACTGCCGACACGCCCGAAACCGGCAATGATGACTCTGCTGCTCTCATCGATCGACGAAGAAGAGCGTTCTTCAGGAGCCGCCTTTTCCTTTGTGCCGAACCTGGGCTGAATCAGCTTCTCGTTCAACAGAAGAAGCAGAGGAGTCAGTGCCATCGTGATAGCGACCACGGCAATCATCGGATTGACGAGCGACGGCTCAAACACGTTGTTGTTCAAACCGAACGAAAAAAGCACGAAGGCAAACTCGCCGCCCTGGGCCAGAGCAAAGGCAAAAAGCAGTATGTTGTCGTAACTCATTCTGAACACCTTGCCGATGAGAGCCAGCACGAGAAACTTGAGCACCATGAGCGCAACGACCAGCTGCAGAATAAGCAACGGGTTCTCCCCAATGACATGAAAATCGATCGACGCTCCAACGGCAATGAAAAAAAGCCCGAGCAGCAGCCCCTTGAACGGATCGATATTAGTCTCCAGCTCATGGCGGTACTCGCTCTGGGCAAGAATCACTCCGGCGAGAAAGGTCCCGAGCGCAGGGCTCAATCCGACCTTTCCCATGAGAATGGTGATCGCGATCACCAGCAGCAGGGCCGCAGCCGTAAAAAGTTCGCGCAGCCTGGTCCGGGCAATCAATCTGAAGGCAGGATTAATCAGGTACTTGCCTGCAACCACGATTCCGCTCACAACCCCGAGAACCGTCACCGTCTGCCCCCAGAGCGGCAGACCCTCGACCCAGGTCACTGGTCCGTGATGAGCGTCACCGGCATGAAAAGTTTCGCCTGCACTGTGCCCGGCAGCCAGAAGCGGCAGCACAGCAAGAATGGGAATAATAGCGATATCCTGAAACAGCAGGACGGAAAAAGAGTTCTGCCCACCGTCGGTTTTCATCAGCCCCTTCTCATGCAGAGTCTGCAACACGATAGCGGTAGACGAAAGGGCCAGCACAAGACCGAGAGCCAGACCTGTCTTCCATTCAAGACCGAACAGCAGTGCCCCTGCAAGCACCAGCAGCGCGGTCACCGTCACCTGCAGGCCGCCCATGCCGAGAATCGGGCCCTTGAGCTTCCAGATCATCTGCGGCTGAAGTTCGAGACCGATAAGGAAGAGCATCATGATAATCCCGAACTCTGCGAACTCCATAACGTTCTGTCCCTCTTCGCCGATAAAGCCGAAAACAAACGGCCCGATCACGACACCTGCAATCAGGTAGCCGAGCACCGAACCGAGCCCGAGCTTCTTTGCCAGCGGCACCGAAACAACCGCTGCGGTGAGATAGACAAATGCCTGAAAAAAGAATCCTCCGTCATGCATATCAGCTGTTCCTCTCCCGTATTGGGTATTCATTGAGATAATCCAGGCCTTGAGCCTGCTGAAGATCGAACGGTTCGCTGCCAAGCAGTCCGAGCATCGAATGGAACGTTTTTCTTAATGTCTCGATCTCCTCCGAACGGATCGCATTGGTTCCATGCACGACAAACGGAGGAAGATACTGCATCCTGCAGAGATGGGCGACCTGTTCAAGAGGACAGGTCAGTTCGCGAATACTGAATCGGTTATAGCCATCCCTGCAGTATGACGCCCTGCTGCCGCCCGTTGTGATAACGCAGCCGAACCATTTGCCGTTCAGAGCATTTCCCCTGCTCCCGAATGCCCACCCGTGGACAAGGACCAGGTCCATCCACTCCTTCATGAGAGCGGGCATACCGAACAGATAAAAAGGATACTGCAACAGCACAATATCATGACGCTCGATCAACGCCCGCTCATAACTGGTATCGATATCCATTTCGGGGTAGCGTTGGTAGAGATCATGAAAGGTCACGCCCTCAAGGGTATCGATGCCCCTGATCAGCTGACGGTTTACACGCGATTTCTCAAACGCAGGATGAGCAAAGAGTATCAGTATCCTTCTCACGGCATATTGTTCCGGTTTGCAAAGCTTCTTCTGCTGTGAAGATAATGTCCCTGCCGCACGAAGACAACCCTCAGACTCGTTGCGGAAGCGGATATCGGAAAAAAAACGTAGCTTTCAGAAAATCCGGTTCTCATGCAACAGACAGGAGCAACCATGATCACACCTCGAAATCACCTGCTGATACGTGCCGCACTCCTTATGCTCTTCTGCATTCCGCCTACATCGGCAAGAGCGGAAACCTACTATCATATCACCCTGAAAGCGTTTCTCGAACCTGCTGACAATTCTGTTGTGGAATGGGCATGGGCAACGCTCGTGGAAATCCCCAAGGAGAGGGCCTTTCCTGAACAAGCCGCTCTCGCTGCGCAATACGGCGGCTCGTTACGAGGCAGCGCACTCGGCATGGTCAGAGCATCGGCATGGAGATCGTCACATTCAAAAAACATAGACATGAGATGCAACGCTCGCCCCTCACAGATGACTATCTCATGGCAGGAAAGCGCCTCTGAACGGGTCTATATTATGGGCGGACTCGATAATCCTGACAATCCTGACCAGATCAATTTCGGATTTACCACCAGAACGATCCTGATGGAAAACGGTCGGTGGATCGATCCGATGGGCCGTGCCTACGTTGTTGCAGGCCCTCCTGTCATGGAGGGTGTTCGGGCAGAGGAGATGAGAGGGGCATACCTCCTTCGTCCCGTCAACTATCTCGACCCGCTGAAACATTATTCCCACTGCGGACGAAACTGGACAGAGCAATACCTCTCAGTATTCAATCACTTCCATTTCAGGGATGTTTTCGAAATCAACGAGAACGACATCTTTACCCAGAGAGGATTCGGTCCACGTAACGAAAACAACATCGTCTGCCAGATCATCCGTTCGTCATCGCGAGCGCATCCCCACTGGCAGGAACAGGAATTCTCGATCCACCCTTAACAAGGCAACTTCGCATATCTCCTGTCATGTTGAGATATATTTTTTTAGATTACCCTATTAATTGAAGAGACGGTATCCTGACCGTTATTTTTTTCCGTGATTTTGGAGTTATTGCGCATGAGCGTCAGGAATATTCTCATTATCGGCCTGGGCGGGGTCGGCCTTCACCTTGCAAGGCGTCTGGTACAGGAAGGTTACGGTGTCACCGTCATTGAATCGATTCAGCACCTCATCAGCGCTGCAAACGACAACCTTGACGCCAAGATTATCGACGGCAACGCCATGGAGCTGTCGAGCTGGAAACGGGCCCAGGCTGAAAGCATGGATCTGATGATCGCCGTCACGGACCAGGATTCCGTCAATATGATCGCATCCATCATTGCCGATCGCTTTGGCATCCCACGAAAAATAGCCCGCGTCCGCTCACCGGAATACGGCTATGACAATTCATTGCTCAACAAAAACGACTTCAAAATCGATCTGGTTATCCACCCCGAAGAGCTGATCGCTCGCGAGATAGCCCGTCTCGTGATGCGCTCGTCGGGAAACGATGTCATCGATATCGGCGAAGGGACCATGAAAGTTTGCGCCCTTCGCGTCAATGCCGCATGCCCTATAGCAAACAGAACTATCGGTGAAATCAGATTGCTGCACAATGAATTCCCTTTCAGGGTCGTAGCGATTGCCCGCGGCATCAACACCATCATTCCCGGAGACGACGACACTATCATGCCGAATGATCAGGTCTTCATTATGGTCAATGGGGCTTATCTGTCCCGCCTTATGCAGCTCCTGGGAATGAAGGAACAGACCATCCAGAGGGTCATGATCGTCGGTGGCGGCATGGTCGGCGCGCGTGTTGCCGAGCTGCTGTGCAAAACCGTCCGGATCAACCTGATTGAATCCGACCAGCAGCATGCCGAAGAACTCGCACTTTCGCTGAAAAATACTGATGTTCTGCATGGTGACGGCACCGATGTCAACGTTATGGTCCTCGGCGGCCTGATGGAAATGGATATTTTCATTGCAACAACGGGCAACAACGAAACCAATATCATCAGCTGCCTCCTTGCCAAACATATGATGAACAGGACCAACGTCGATCCCGCAGGCAAGGAAGGAAAAACCATCGCGCTGGTCAAGAAAGAGGACTATCTGGTGCTGGCCTCGACCATCGGACTCGATATCGCCCTGAACATGAAAATTTCTGCGGCCAACGAAATCATGAAATTTATCCGCATAGGTGAACTGCTTTCTGTAGCTCATCTGCACGGAGTCGACGCCGAAGTCATTGAGCTGGTCGCTGCCGATCGCTCACCGATCACGAAAAAACGCCTTGGCAAACTCCGTTCGACGCTTCAGGACAAAGGCATCCTTGTTGCGGGCATCATCACCAACGGCACCTGCATCCTGACCGACGACGACACCCTTATCGAGCCCAATGAACGCGCAATTGTCGTTTCAGCAACCAGAAGCCTGAAAGACGCGCAGCAACTCTTTCAGTAACCTCCCGTTTGAGAGAACCCTGACTGTATGAACTTTCCTGCCATTGCCAACGTTCTCGGAACGCTGCTCATGTTTATCGGCAGCACCATGCTGATTCCTCTGGCATGCGCCCTCATCTATAACGAAGGGGATGCGTTGTCTTTCATGCTTGCGATGATGATCACTATCGGGCTGGCCTTTCCTCTTTGGTGGTTTTTTCGCCGACAGCGCAACCTGACGATCCGCGACGGATTCTTTATCGTCTCGGTTGGCTGGATCCTGGTATCGGCCGTCTCGTCACTGCCCTTTATGATCCACGGTTCCATCCCGTCATTTACCGATGCGTTCTTCGAAATGATGTCGGGCTATACAACCACCGGAGCAACCATTCTCAATGATGTTGAAGCACTCCCGCACGGACTGCTCTTCTGGCGCAGTATGACACACCTGATCGGAGGCATGGGGTTCATCATGGTCACCATCATTATCCTGCCGCTCCTGGGCATCGGCGGCATGCAGCTTTACAAGGCGGAAGCCGACCCCGGACAGGTCATCACGGGAGAAAAATTTCTTCCCCGCGTCAAAGAGGCCGCCATATGGCTCTGGGCTATCTACCTCGCACTCATCCTCATACAATCGCTGCTCATGTGGGTCGCAGGCATGCCCCTTTTTGACTCGCTCTGCCACGCTTTCGGCACCGTATCGACATCGGGCTACTCCACAAAAAACAGTAGTATCGGCTACTTCAACAACGCATGGATCGACTGGATCACCACAATCTTCATGCTTCTCGGGGGTATGACGTTCATGCTCCATTACCAGATCATCAAACGGGACTGGGAACCGGTCAAACAGAATACGGAATTTCGATGGTATGGGGGATTCGTCCTCTTTTTCTGTCTCGTGACGACACTGCTGCTTTTTGCCTCGCCACAGTACGACAACATTTTCGACTCAGCACGTTTCGCCACATTCCAGATCGTCTCCATCCTGACCACAACCGGCTTTACCACGACGGATTACGAAGTATGGCCGCAGGCTGCGCAAATGTTCATCCTGATCGTCTGCTTTATCGGCGCCTGTGCCGGATCGACCACAAGCGGCATCAAGATTGTGCACTATGAAATCATCAGTAAATACCTCTATGCCACAGGGAAAAAACTCATGCAGCCCATGGCGGTGGTCCCGGTCAGAATCAATGGACGCATTGCCGAACAACCGGTCATAACCCTGGCGGTCAGCTATTTTATCATCAACATCTTCATGGTCTTCATCGGTGCCGCTGTCCTGACGATCTGCGACGACATGGACCTCTTCAGCTCGATGACCGCAGTCATCGCAACCCTGTTCAATATCGGACCTGGTTTCGGTGATGTCGGCCCGACACACACCTTTGCGCATATATCGGAGATCGGCAAGTGGTTTTTATCCTTCAACATGCTTACCGGCCGCCTCGAAATGTTCTCCGTGCTGGTCATGTTCTATCCGTCATTCTGGAAAGGGTGATCCCGCTTTGCGCATCACGATGACCGGAACCGCCTGACAAGCCCTTCATACGTCCTGTCGAGATTGAACAGAAGATTCAGAAGAACGGCGAGAATGGTCGTGGTCGGCAGCGGATCGGTGAAAAAGATCTTGATCAGCTCGGGCGCCCTGGCATAGAGACCCGGAAGAAACGCCGTGCTGAGACCGAAAAAGAGCGAGATTCCGACCGAGAAGGTGTTACGCGCATCCCACGCCTCGCTGAACATCTCCTGAAACCCGGTACAGATCATGAAGCACCCGGCAAAAATGATCGACGCACCGAGCACCGGTTTGGGCATCAGCGACAGCGCAACAGTAATCTTCGGGCAGAATGCCAATACAATGAAAATCACTCCGGCAGCGACACTGATCCAGCGACTGAGTACCTTCGTGCTGCCGGCCAGACCGATATTGCTCGAAGAAGTATCAACTGCCATACCCCCGATCAATCCGGCAAGCGCGGTTGAAAAACCGTCGGCAAGAAGACCTTTACGGATCGGGGTAAAATTAACCTCGTCGAGTTCCGGTTCAGATATTTTCTGAGCAGCAAGCAGATTGCCGAACGATTTGAGCGAACCGCTCACAGCGATCACCACGAAGGGAATAACCATATCCATACGGAAACTGATCTGGCGAAACTCCGGCCCTATGGATGGCAGTGCAAAAACCGGGCTGTGGCGGACAACCGCCAGAGTATGACCGTACTCAGGAACCAGAACAACCGCCAGCCCCCACCCTGACAGCATGCCGATGAGGAGACAGTAGATCCGGACAAAACCGCTGCCCCAGATGTTGCAGAGAACCATGACGAGCAAGGTCACCATACCGATTACGATATCTGCGCTGCGTACGGCATCCCCCCTGAATTCCAGTCCGAAAAGCGACGTCACCGACATCTTGATCACGCTCACCCCGACCATCGCCACCACGAGGCCCACGATGAAGGTCGGAAAAACCTGCTTCAGCTTGTGCACCAGGGGCGCCAGAGACATTTCCACCAGCCCGGCGATGATAATCATACCACGCATGAGAGGAATGCCGCCTGCCCATGCCGCTGAAAGCGAAAGACTGAGATAGGAAGGCCCGCAGACATTTGGACAGAGATAGCCTGAACCGATAAACGGCAGACCGGCAGACTGCACTATCGAGCCGATCCCGGCGGCCAGCATCGACAACGTCACCAGTGTAGCGGCAAACTGGGTCGTTTCGTTGATCTGACTGACAAAAATGATCGGCAGCCCGACAGAGACAAACATCAGCAGGACATGCTGCAGGGAAAGAATGATCAGATGCCCGGCTGGAGGCAGATCGTTGAAACCATACTCGATAGACCGGGTTTTCTTTGTCATAGAATGCTCCTCAATCGTCTACGGTGGCTGCGGCAGATCGGTAATCGCTCCGATATAGAGCGTCCGGCCCGACAGCTCCGATTTGCGCAGATACATACATTTTTTCACCAGCCCGCGCTGGTATCGATTCTTCACCATAAACACCTCCCACACCCTGTCCTGCGATGCGAGACGCTTGACGGCGTTAGCAAACGGATGGTGCCCCACCTCGTCGGCGCACTCGAACAGACGGATCTGCAGAAGACTGTCCTGCACCACAGGCGATATCAGGAGTTCTCCGTCGGGATGAAATGCAAAAACGCGCACATCCCGATAGTTGTACGACGACAGCGGATCCGACATGATGGCGATAGCCTCCCTGCCTTTTTGGCGCACCAGCCTATCCGCCCCGTCAACAACAATACGAATAAACTCTTTTTCTTCGTGAGGATAGTCCATACCTGCCCCGACAAACAGCTCCTTTCCATCAGGAGTAGTCACCCTGAAATGACAGGATGATTTGGGTACAGGGTAGAAGCTCCCCGGCGCCCACCATGAGTAATGCACCCACCCATGAGGATTTTCAGGGTCATCAAGGGCTTCGAGAATCAGACGCGAAATCTGTTTCCCGTTGATATCGGTCACATCGAGCAGGTTTCGGCCTTCCAGAGAAGGCATCCCTGCATGGTAGAGATTATTGGCCTGAAGATCGTAGATATAGAGATAGTGTTCCTCTGTCGCATAGTGGTCGTCATTGGCACGAAAATAATCGAGGGCGCTCAGCCCTTCCTGTTCGAGGATATGCCTGGCATCGTAGACAAACGTCACCAGATTCCGGGTATCGCGATATTGGTAGGCCGACAGGTCAAGATCGTCAAAACGGCTCGCGCACCCTGCGGTCAGTTGCAGAAGCAGAATGAAAAGAAGCCGGGTGGCGAAAGGCGGCAATACTCGCCGGTGAACGTTATATTGATCGCTCATGGTCATCAGATCTGACGTTGTTGCCCTCTATCGATGGAGCTCAGTGGCTGTGCCTGAAACAAAACATACCCTTGACTGGAGATGGCAAAACAGAACAACCTCATAGAATATAGGCAATTATGCACTTTTCTCACGCTGAGTCAGATATTCACGCAAACGTCACAGGACCAACACAAAAAATGCGTATTTTTCGTCCATTTATCAACCCGACGCCCCAATCATTATGACAGAGCAGAGCAATGAGCACCATACCATCGAAAGACGCCTCGATCAGATAGATCTCAACGAGCTTTGCCGCGGCAGAAGCTTTCACCCGTCGCCCGTATCGTGGGGTGACGAAGTCCTCTATTTCCTGTTTCTCGACCGGTTCTCGGACGCAAAAGAGTACGGAGGATTCACCGACCGGGAAGGCAGGCCTGTCGATAGCGGTGAAAACGGACGTTCGACGCCGCTCTTCAACTTCGAAGATGATGCTGCTCGCGCATCGAGGAGTGAATGGTTCGAATCAGGAAAAGGATGGTGCGGCGGCACTCTTGCGGGTCTGCGTGACAAACTTGGCTACCTGAAACGGCTTGGCATCACAGCACTATGGATCAGTCCCGTCTTCAAACAGGTCACCGGCAGCAATGACTATCACGGCTACGGCATCCAGAACTTTCTTGACGTTGATCCGCATTTCGGAACCCGGCAAGAGCTCAGAGAACTCGTGCAGGCAGCGCACGCTGAAGGCATACGGGTCATTCTCGATATCATCGTCAACCACGCTGGAGACGTCTTCGCCTATAGCGGCAACGAACGGCGCAACTACAATAACGGAGTGGAATTTCCCGTGCAGGGGTTCCGTCGATTCAGCGGCGAAGAAGGAAGCATTCCATTCAGGACCGTGAGCCCTGAAGAAGAGCAGGATCTCTGGCCTGACGGAGCCGTCTGGCCTGCGGAGCTGCAAGAGCCCGGCAACTGGCGGAAAAAGGGCGAAATCGGCAACTGGGACGGGTTTCCCGACTATGTCGAGGGTGATTTCCTTTCGCTCAAAGACCTGCGTCTCGGCAACGGGATCAGCGACCCCTCGGCCGGTCAGGATATCGGCAGAAGAATCAGCGGATTCTCTCCGTCCGAAACCCTGGCGCACCTTATCAAGGTCTACCGCTTCTGGATTGCCTATGCAGACATCGACGGCTACCGTCTCGACACCGTCAAACACATGGAACCCGGAGCGGTCCGTCTCTTTGTCAACGCCATTCATGAATTCGCCCAGTCGGTCGGCAAGGAGAACTTCACCGTTATCGGAGAAATCACGGGAGGACGCGCTCTTGCCTTCGAAACGCTTGAAACCACCGGCCTTGATGCAGCACTCGGCATCAACGACGTTTCCGACAAGCTCGAATTTCTCGCTAAAGGGTGGCGCAGCCCCGGCCACCCCGAAACACCTGAACAGGAAGGCTACTTCGATATCTTCCGCAACAGTCTCCAGGACTGCAAGAGCAGCCATCAGTGGTATGGCAATCATATCGTCACCATGTTCGACGATCACGACCAGGTCGGCGTACGGCACAAATTCCGTTTCTGCGGACAGGGAGAACAGAGCTACACCCTGCTGCCGGCAGCACTCGGGCTCAATCTTGCGACGATGGGTATCCCCTGCCTCTACTACGGAACCGAACAGGCCTTCAACGGCGCCGACCACCGCGACAACGACGACTCGTACAGTGATGTCTTCCTGCGGGAGTGCATGTTCGGAGGAGCGTTCGGATCGATGCAGAGCACCGGACGCCACTTCTTCAACGAATCGCATGAGATCTACCGCTTCATCAGTCGCCTTTCCGCCCTGAGATCGCAACACCTTGCGCTGAGACGGGGACGTCAGTACCTCCGGCAGGTATCAGCCTCGGGTCATGACAACGACTTTCACTACCCGCAGCCCCTTGGCGGCGAACTGCGCTGGATCATCGCATGGTCCCGCATCTTCGCAGACCGGGAGTACCTCTGTGCCTGCAATACCGACCCGCGCCACCCCCTGACGCTCTGGGCCACAGTGGACAGTTCGCTCCACCGCTCCGGCGAGACCATGAGCTGCCTGTTCAGCTCGGACCGGGAGCAGGAAGGAACATCCTCTGACATTGAAGCACGCAACGGCAAGGCGATTGCCGTAACAGTGCCTCCGGGAGGGTTCGTGGTCTATCATTGAAACGGTAGAGAACGGGTCGGTGAACAAGAGGTTACCGACCCTGAACTGAAGGGGAAGCCGACAAGTCTACTTTCTTCGGCCAGCCGCCTGGCGGGCTGCAGCAGTGAGCTTGCCGCCGTAATGGCCAAGCAGCGTCACAATGGGAAGCATCGCGAAAAGCATCACGATATAGAGCCAGTG
>Ga0272443_10000899_pt1 | contig 48849 bp, 41 predicted proteins | sample SSMAcet12_FD_193581 | JGI IMG/M metagenome (GOLD analysis project Ga0272443, IMG submission 193581) | Marine sediment archaeal communities from Little Sippewissett salt marsh, Falmouth, MA, United States - SSM-Acet-12 | ecosystem: Environmental > Aquatic > Marine > Wetlands > Sediment ...
TCATGGGGATCTGGGCAACGAAGACTCGAAGATTTCTGAAATCCGGGAAACCGAGCGTGCGACCCCGAAGCATACCCCACCCTTTAGGGTGGGGTGGGTCGCACGCAATTTGATTTCGAAAGAGGAGTCTCAAACTTTCCCTTGCCGCAACAAATTGTTTATCTGACACCTAAGTCTGAATTGCGATTTGTATATGGGCAAAATCAAGGACCTACGATTCAAATAGGTGAACACGTCGGCTCTGGTGGTGCACCCTGCTACGCTGACATGAACGAATTACTCGGCAAGCATACGGCAGTACTAGGATCAACGGGCTCCGGAAAATCAGGTTCTGTTGCAGCAATTCTTCATGCGATTCTCGAAAGAGGACGCGAAGAAGAATATGCAAAATGGAACCCGTGCATAGTCATCTTGGATCCACATAACGAGTATGGTGAGGCGTTTCCAGATCATAAACGGCTTTCAACGGATGAGGGGACACTAAAACTTCCTTATTGGCTATTTAACCTTCAGGAAACTACCGACCTCTTAATTGGAAAGACAGAATTTGTCGCAACATCTCAATCAAACATCGTAAAAACCGCACTACTCAACGCTCGAACGGCTGCAGCTGAAGATCTTGGACTTGATTCGAAATTGGTCACAGTTGATTCTGCGATTCCATACTCAATCGATGTTTTTATTAGCGAAATAGAAAAACAGCGAGATGCTATATCTGCTAAATCTAAACATGAACCATTTAATTCAGTTCTGCAAAAACTAGAAATCCTACAACGCGATTCCAGAATGCATTTCATGATGAAATCATGGGACGAAAGTGGTGATCCGTTTTCTGAGATCATTTCCCAATTCCTTGGTGATGACGAACATGTTAAGATTGTCGACCTTTCGGGTGTGCCAAATGAAGTTGCAGGGGTGGCAAGTGCTGTCATTGCAAGAACCTTATTCTCCGTAAAGCTATGGCAGACTCCTGAAGAACGTGAACAGACACCCATACTCTTAGTTTGTGAGGAAGCTCATCGCTACGTACCAAATCGAGGTGAGGCACAATATGAAGCTGCGCAAGAGGCAATCCGCAGGCTGGCCAAAGAAGGACGAAAGTATGGAATTGGTCTCATGTTGATATCGCAAAGACCCAGTGAAGTCGAATCAACGGTATTATCACAATGTAATTCTTGGATCGTGCTGAGGATAGCTAACGACGCTGATCGCGAACACGTTCGTTCTATTCTTCCAGACTCACTTGCAGGACTTACTAGGGTGCTCTCGGGCTTGAGGCGGCGCGAAGCTGTCTTTGTTGGACAGGCAACAACGTTGCCATCAAGAATACTAATCAGAGACCTGCCTCCTGAGAAGCTGCCGAGATCTCACGATATCGACTTTAATGAAGGGTGGCAACATGACCCCTTAGATGATGCCCTCCTTGAGGCGATTGGGAACAGATGGAGATTGCAGAAACGGCAGATATCAGGTAAATGAGACGATTCCTAAAGATAAACTGAACTTCACGGAATTTTCTGAAAAAGGCCGGTAGGCCACTTTTACACCACCGTCCACAGCGCCGCGCCAACCAGCGCCCCGAAGAAGGTTGCCACGAGGTTTACGCCATTGTTGCTAAGGTAGCCCCCACCACTGGAGAGTTGCTCTGAGGAGGCCATAGGGGGTTCGTTCCGAGAAAGCCATCGAGGAGCATGACTCCGTCATCCACCTCGGGCTCGACGCAACACTCCGCCCCTCTTGATAGCGATATGAAGTACCTGCGGGAAATTGCCAAGAGGGCGCCCCCCGCCCCCTCCCCTCACTCAGGCAGCCGTCCCGTCATCTTTCGGCCAATCCCACCTCTTCTGACCCAGTCTCCCACCAGATCTTGACCCTGATCGAGGACGCGGGTAGACTGAAGCCCCTGTTTTCCTCCTTTAGAACCCGGCCCAGGTGCTCCTGGACGATCGCCTCTTGCTCCGCCGTCGTTATTTTGTATTGGTGGCGGAAGTGCTCCATCGCCTTCTCCATCGAGCCGTAACGCCCCACCACATCTTTGATCCCGCCCGAAGTCGATGGCGCGGATTGGGGCGCAGTACTTCCGGTCGTGGATGAACTTGAGGCACCGTTCCACGCGCTCGGGCGAGACCCGCCCTTTCCGCTGCGAGAATCGCTTCGCCCCCCCCTCTCGGGCGGGTGGTTCCTGGTCGTGGAGCATCAGGGCCCGGATGAATCTCCCGAAAATCCCGTGCAGGGCGCCGATCGGGTGTGTCTTTTGCGGCGGGTCTCGATCGGGATAGCGCCATTGCCCGGCCCGGACCTTGGCGCCGCCTCCCGAACGAGGGCAGAAAGGATGCGGACTCCAGGAGAACGGCACCCCCTGCCCCGCAACCCATTTAGGCGCCGTCCCTTCACCTTTCGGCCAACCCCTCCTCTTGCGATCCCTTCTCCCACCAGATCTTGACCCTGATCGACGACGCGGGTAGACTGAAGCCCCCGCTTTCCTCCACGAGAACCCGGGCGAGGTGCTCCCTCACGACCGCCTCCTGCTCCGCCGTAGTTATTTTGTATTGGTAGCGGAAGTGCTCCATCGCCTCCTCCATCGAGCCGAACCGCTGGCTGTGCCGCAGCCGGAAGGTCCGGACGTTGGGGTAGATTCCCATCTGGTAGAGGACGTTGTAGAGGACATCGGCCTTGGGGCCGGGGGTGTACTCTTTTCCGTGAAGCTTCGGCCAGAGGTCTCTACAGTCCCGATCCCAGTGGGTCACTCCTGCGAAGTGGTAGAGGTAAATGTGGCCGCTTGCGACCTCGATCATCTTCTCGATCGCCGCCCGAATGTCAGGCATCCCAAGAGAGAAAGAGGCGATCACCACGTCGTAGGGCGGGTCCAGGTCCTCGGCGACGTTTATGTCTTCCCACCGCTTCTGGACGATCTCGATGTTATCGACACCCTCCTCGGCCATTTTCTCCCGCAGGACCGAGAGCATTCCTTCGGCCGGCTCCACGACGGTAACGTGCGCCACTTTTTTTGCGAAGGGGATCGCAAGAGTTCCGGGGCCAGAGCCTATATCCAGCACCCTCGACTCCGGGGTGATCTCGGTTCCAGCGATCGTCTCTTCGACGCGATGACTGTTCTCCTTGGACATATTCCAGAACTTCAGAGCACTCTTTCGGCTCTCCCAAATGTTGGCGCAGTCTCGGGCGGTGCTTACCTCCCGGCTCCTTTTAATCTGGTCTTTCCATACATCGTTCCAGTCGATCTCTGTCATTGGGTCCATAGTGATGATCACCTCGAATATTCCCGCCGCCAATGTTGCAGCGCTTCAAGCTGCTTTGCAGCCCGTGGGCGGCGAGGGCGATTGAGACGGATTTCGTGATGGCCTGGCGTCCTGAATGCCGCATCAGGCAAACAGCCGATCGCCTTTGGCCGCATGTATATCATGTTTAAGATAAGGCCGCAAGGCCGTGAGCCAGAGGGCGGTGAGTGGACTTATCCTTTTCTCCATGAGAAATCCTCAGATTTTGCGGATAATTTCCCGCCATTCTTATGAGTCTTGTTATAATTGTTATAACTCAAAAGGGCACCGATGGATGGCCCGGACCCATGCGCCACCTCCCAAATGAAGGCCGAAGGAACGCGGACTCCAGGAGGATGAGCACCAGGCCCACGGAATGTCGGCGAACGTCCATATCCAATCGAAGAGCGGGACCACTTCGCCTTCGGTGAAGGACTGCCTCATCTTCTTCATCATCTTCTTCTTTCCGCCGAAACGCCCATGATTCATAGACACATCCCCAAAGCATGAAAATCGCTATGTTGTAAATTCATAGGGGCAACATTTTCATGAGAACGTCGGTTTGGAAACAGCCCATGATCCGACCAATTCTGAACCGCATTTTTCAGGATCGATCGCTCAGCCCGCAAAGACTTTTTACAGGCGGGCCAAGTTGACTTTTGGAGCGTGCCCGGATGGAGATATTGGCGGACGTTGGTGGCCGGCCTGGCCTGGATTGTAAAGGGTTTTGCACTTATTGTTACTTCAAGGGCGTAAAGGAGTTTTCTCCCTTCGGATGCAAGCACTGTCTGCCCTTCCAGAAGGGTTGTGACTATTGTTCTCGTGCCATCGCGGAAGGGTACCCTGGATTTAAACCAGTGCAGATGGTGGCAATGGAGATGGCTCAAGCAACAATGTTTGGCCGTCCAGAAAAAGTCACCATCAGCGGTGGTGGCGACCTGAGCTGCTATCCAGATCTTTTAGAATTGACCCGCCTGGCAGGACAGGGTGGTGTGCCGATCCATCTCGGCTACACCAGCGGCAAGGGCTTTACGAAAGGGAACGAAGCAGAAGCTCTCATCGAAGCTGGCGTAAAAGAGGTCTCCTTCACGGTATTTTCCACCGACCCAGAACTTCGTCGAAAATACATGAAAGATCGCCACCCAGAGGAAGCTCTCGCCAATCTGAAGACGTTTTGCGAGAGCTGCGACGTCTACGCAGCTTCGGTTCTCATTCCCGGCGTCAACGACGGTCCCGAGCTTGAACGCACTTGTCAAGACCTGGAAGAGATGGGGATAAAGAGCCTCATCTTGATGAGGTTTGCCAACTTCCGAGAGCAGGGCTTGATCCTCGGAAACGAGCCCATAATGCCTGGAGTCGTTCCTCACACCGTAGAGGAGTTCAAACAGATCGTCACCGAAACCCACGAGAAATGTTCCTTCAGGGTTGCCGGGACACCACTCTGGGATCCCGAAACCGGCGCTCCTTTCGCCTTGGCCCGGAAAAAAGAAGAACTAAAGCGCCTGCCAGAGCTTAGAAAGAGCGCAACCCTCATCACGAGCTCTGTGGCAGAGCCGCTGCTCTCTTCCATATTTGAAGAGCTGGGCGATCAGGTGAACGTGGTCCCGGTCGAGAAAGATATTGGCTGCCTTATCACCCTGGATGACTTGATGGCGCTCGACCTTGCCGAGGTGAAAGAGACAGTGATATTGCCGGGACGATCCTTGGCCTGTGACAGCGACATTCGCCAGGCATTTTCTCGAGACGGGGTGGACCGTCTCGTCAGAAGGGGCCCAGATCGGCTCAGCGTAGACGGCGAGATGAGCATATCCATGTCACCAGAAGAGGTGATCGAGGTCGAGATAGATGCCTTCACCGAGCTGATCGAGGAGATCAACGCTCTTGGGTTGTGAGGGGGTTAAGATGAGAATCGAGATCGTATCTCCAAAAATCTACACCTATGGGCCGCTCCTCCTCGGTGGGATCTTGAAAGATGCAGGCCACTCGGTCACCGTCACGAGAAGTCTCCAATCAGAAGGCGAAGTCACTTTGCTCAGCCTCTTCTCGACGTCCCAGCTGCTCGACCCAAAGATTCGTGATTTCGTCGGCAGTCTTTCCCGAGTCTACGTGGGAGGTCCTGTCGGGATCTGTCCAGAGATAGTTTTGGGCGAACTGGATGTCGATGCCGTGGTGATGGGCGAAGGTGAAGAGATCGTCACCAGGTTGGCGGAAGAAGGGCCTTCCACAGACATCCCTGGCGTTGCTTTCAGAGAAGGTGACGAAATAGTCAAGACCGAACCACGGCCGGTCAAATGCCTGGATCACCCGCTTCCACTGATCCCAGATGACCTGAACAAGCAAAACGTTCGCGGAGCTAACATCTACATAGAGACGCACCGAGGTTGCCTTGGAGGGTGCACCTTTTGCCAGGTACCCAGATTTTTTGGGCGCATGATCAGGAGCCGGAGCTTGGAAAACGTCCTCGAAGAAGTTCGTGTCCTGAAAAAACATGGTGTTCGCAGAATCGCGGTGAGCGGCGGTACTGGATCCTTGTTCGGCTACGGAAAAGAGGTCAACAAGGGGGCCTTCATCGAACTGATCCAATCACTCTCTGAGATCCTGGGGCCGAAGAACCTCTCCGTGCCCGACATGAGGGTTGACTTCGTGGACGAGGAGATCCTGGAGGCTGTAAGGAAGTACTCCATAGGCTGGGTCTTCTACGGATTGGAGTCAGGTAGCCAACGAATGCTCAAAGCCATGAAGAAAGGGACGACAGTTAATAAGAATTTGGATGCGGTGGAGCTGGCTAGATCATGTGGCGTAAAGGTTGGGGGCTCTTTCATCGTGGGCTACCCCAGCGAGACCGAGGAGGACTACGAAGCAACTCTGGAGTTCATGGAAGATGCCATGCTGGATGACGTCTTTTCGAGCGTTGCCGAGCCGATACCTGGAACACCTCTTGCCAAACTTGCTCTCGAATATCCGAGAGAAGAAAACGTCCTGTATGAAGAGCACCGAGGCGAGTACAAAGCCCTGAAGCTCTCCGAAGCTGAAGCAAGGTGCTTCAATCTGATGCTCCACGGCCAGAACTGCAAACTGGTGCCCAAGCTGGTCGATGATGCGCTTTACCAAAGCTTCCTCGAAGAGGCAAAAGTTCAGGGCCGAGACATTAAGCGAGTGATGGATTTGCTCGAAAAGTACAGAGATTTCGTAGTCTGACACCACTATCACGAAATAAATTAATTGTGTTGCATTGTATCGGCCTTGTCCGCATCTTCTGCTATATTGGCGGCAGCAATCACACCCGGTAGATCCCCCAACATTTGGTTGATGTTTCACCGAGAATACGAAAACACAGACTCAATTCAGCTCAGGTTTGAAGGTGGGGCATACCTGATCTGAATCGACAAAAACGTTAGCTTTGGACACCATTGAGATCCGCCCCCACAAAACATCAACCAAATCTAAAGTCACTACCAAAGATATCGTTAAACACTATGGTTTGCACCGTCGATGGAACCTTCCATCTCGTCAAGCTACCACAAGATATATCGATAATCGACAATATTTAGGTGACCATGAGTCGAGGGGTCTTGTTAATCTTGATGTTCGTTCTGGTTTGCGGAGCTTCTGCCCAAGGCGAGAACGATTCAGCAAGCTATCCCTGCTGGTTTGACAAAGCAGTCAGTTTTTATATTAACGACTCATACGAACTGGCCCTCCTTTACGTTGATAGATCTCTGGACCTGGATCCCAATTTTGCAGGTTCTTGGAATTTGAAGGGTTACATCCTCATAGGGTTGGGCAAGTACGACGATGCAGCCCATTGTTTTGACGAGGCCCTTGAGATCGGGTCTTCAGATCCTGATATTTGGCGCGGCAAAAGCATCGCCCTCTACAGCTTGGAACGGTATGAAGAAGCGATCAAATGCTATGACAAAGTATTGGAAAGCGACCCTTCTGACTCAGATGCTTGGTACAACAAAGGAAATGCCCACTACAACCTAGGCCAGGCCGAAGCGGCGATCGATTGCTACAATTGTGTCCTGAAGATAGATCCCACTGATGAGGATGCATGGTACAGAAAGGGACTTGCTCTCTACGAATCAGGTCGCCCTGACGAGGCGGTTGAGTGTTATGATTGGGCCCTTGAGATCGACACCAACCATGAAGGTGCCTGGTACAACAAAGGTCTTGCCCTTTACGAGTCAGGCCGTCCCGAAGAGGCGATCGAATGTTACGATCAAGTATTGGAGATCGAACCCAGTGACGTGGATGCATGGTACGGAAAGGGACTTGCCCTCTACGAATCAGGCAGTTCTGAGAAAGCAATCGAATGTTACGACCGGGTTTTGGAGATCGAACCCGATGATGCGAATACATGGTACGGAAAGGGGCTTGCCCTTCACGATTCAGGCCACCTGGGCGCAGCACTCGACTGTTTCGAAGAAGTCCTTAAAATAGACCCATCCGATCCGGATGCTTGGTACAATAAAGGCCTAGTTTATCACAGCTTGAACAGCCCCGAAAAAGCGGCTGAGTGTTACGATCGGGTCTTGAAGATTAGCCCCAATGATAGTGATGCATGGTACGGAAAGGGGCTTGCCCTTCAAGGTTTGGGCCGCACTGAAGAGGCGGTCGAATGTTACGACCAAGTCGTGAATGTCAGCCCTGAACACCAAGATGCTTGGCGCAGGAAAGGATCTGCCCTCTGGAACTTGGACCGCGCCGAAGAGGCGATTGGATGTTACGACCGGGTCCTGGAAATTGACCCCAAAGATGCAAAGATGTGGCGCAGGAAGGGTGTGGCTCACGACAGCTTGGGAGAATATGATAATGCGGTTGAGTGTTATGATCGAATTCTCAATATGAACTCCTCTGATCTAGATGCCTGGCAGAGGAAGTCTCGTGCACTCTACAACTTGGGAAAATACGAAGACGCAGTTGAATCTTTCGACAAGCTCACAGATATCGATCCTTCGGATGCAAAGACCTGGAACGACAAAGGCAACGCCCTCTACAAATTGGGCCGCTATGAGACGGCAACTGAGTGCTACGACAGGGCGGTCGAGATAGATCCTTTGGACACCACCGCCTGGTACAACAAAGGAGCAGCACTCACAGGCCTTGGCCGTTATGAGATGGCAATAGAATGTTACGACCACGTTCTCAAGACCGATCCGCAAGATGCGTCCGCCTGGAACAACAAATGCCTTGCATTCTACAAGTTGGGTAGTTATGAGGATGCGGTCGAATGTTATGACGAAGCTCTCGATCTCGATCCATTATATGCGAGTGCGTGGCGCAACAAAGGGTCTGCACTTTGTTGCTTGAACAAGTTCGAAGAATCAATCAGTTGTTATGATCAGGCGATCGAGATCAATCCCAAAATGGCATCGGCCTGGAACGGAAAGGGATTCGCCCTCTATAACCTGAGCAGGCCTGAAAAAGCCGTCAAATGTTACGACGAGGCCCTCAAGATCGATCCGTCAGACCCCACCGTCTGGAACAACAAAGGGAACGCACTCTACAAGCTGGGAAGGTATGATGATGCGATCGAGTGTTATGACGAATCCCTCAATATCGATCCCCACTACGCAAACGCGTGGTACAACAAAGGGGCGGCCGCTGAGCGTTTGGAAGATCACGAGAAAGCCGCCAGATGTTACGATGCGATTTTGCAGATAGACCCTTCCGATCCTGACGTTTGGAACAAGGAAGGGGTCGCGCTCAGCGCTTTAAGTCGCCACTCCGAGGCGCTCGAATGTTACAACCAGGCGATCGAGATCGACCCAAAGCGGGCCGACTTCTGGCTCAACAAAGGGCTCTCACTCAGCGCTTTAAGTCGCCACTCTGAGGCGCTCGAATGTTACAACCAGGCGATCGAGATCGATCCCTCTGATGCAAAGGCGTGGTGCGCCAAAGGCATCTCCCTTAGCAATTCGGGCCGGCAAGCCGAAGCCCTCGAATGTTACGACGAGGCCCTCAATATCGATCCACTATGCACGAAGGCCTGGGTCAACAGAGGCACCGCTCTCGATCTATTGAACAGACATGAAGACGCCGCCAAGTGTTATGACTATGCAGCCCAGATCGATCCGTCAGACCCTTCCGTCTGGTACAACCGGGGTTTGGCCCTTTATGGTTTGGGTCTTTGCGATGAAGCGTTCGAGTGTTATGATCGAGCAACCGATATTGACCCTTCCGCGTCAGAAGTATGGCGCAACAAAGGCATAGTTCTTGACGAGTTGGGCCGATATGAAGAGGCGGTAACGTGTTACGACAGGGCGATCGAGATCGACCCTTCAGACTCTGTCGCCTGGAACCGCAAAGGCGACGATCTCTATCGGTTGGGCCGGTACAAAGAAGCAGTCGATTGTTACGACCAGGCAATCGAGAGCAATTCGCTCTCGGTTCCCGAATCGTTCACCTAGACAGATTGGGCAGCCTGAACGATCGTGTCGCCTGAACGATCGTGTCGCCTGAACGATCGTGTCGCCTGAACGATCGTGTCGCCTGAACGTGTAGGGCCGGAGGTGACCGTTTATTCAAGGATTCAATCGGCGTGGACCTGCTGATGCACCAGATAAAAGTCGATCCTGGCGCCATCGCCTGCAAAGGGACAACTTCTCGGTCGTCTTTGAACAACGCTCTTCGAGCAGACCACCACAAAGTATATCGATGCAGTCCAAAACTTGGATTGACATGAAACGGGGGGGCTGGTTCATTCTAATCTTCTCTTTGGTCTACATCTCGCCAATCCTAGGAGAAGAACAGTCGGCAGCTTACTGGTTCGATAAGGCAGATGAGGCTTTTCTCAACGGTTCTGGTGAGTTGGCTCTGACCTACGTCGACAGATCTTTGGACCTCGATCCCAACCTCGTCAAGGCCTGGAACCTCAAAGGGGAAATAATTCTCCTCAACCCGGACAGATGCAGAGAGGCTCTAGATTGTTTCGATCGGGCCTTGAAAATTGATTCTCGATCTGCAGACGCCTGGTATAACAAAGGCAATGCTTTCCGCCTCCTGGGCCGAAACGAAGATGCGGTCCTGTGTTACAACCGGGCTCTTGAGATCGATCCAAGGAACCAGAAGGCCTGGAACAACAGGGGCCTAGTTCTCGGCATCCTGGGTCGTTATGATAGAGCCATCGAGTCCTTTGATCACGCTCTTGAGATCGAACCTCAGCTCGCTGAGGCCTGGAGTAACAAAGGGGTCGCTTTTCGATGTTTAGGGCTCTACGATGAAGCTGTCGAGTGTTTTGACCGGTTCTTGGAGATTGATCCAGGTAACTATCGCGTTTGGAACAGCAAAGGGGTCGTCCTTTCTGCTCAGGGTCGTTACGATGAGGCCGCAGAATGTTTCGATCGATCCTTGGATATAAACCCCAAAGATGTCTATACCTGGAACAACAAGGGACTTGCTCTTTCTAATTCAGGGTGCTTCAAGAATGCAACTTTGTGTTTCGATCGGGCCTTAAAGATCAATCCGGAGGATGCTTATGCTTGGAACAACAAAGGACTTGCACTCGGCGCACAGGATCATTACGAGGAGGCCCTTGGGTGTTTCAACAATTCTGTGGGGATCGATCCGCGATATGTAAACGCCTGGAACAACAGAGGCGTGGCACTCTCTGCTTTGGGTCGGGAGGACGAAGCACTTGAATGCTTCGATCAGGCCCTTGATCTCGACCCAGAGAGCGCAGAGGCCTGGAACAACAAAGGCGATGCTCTCGATAAACTGGGAAGGCACGAAGAAGCTCTCGAATGCTTCGATAGGGCTTTGGCAATAGATCCCTCTTTCATATGGCCCTGGAACAACAAGGGCCTTGTCCTCCTCTCTTTGGGAAAATACGAAGAATCCTCCCGCTGCTATGACCGCACCCTTGCACACGACCCTCTGATGACGATAGCCTGGTACAACAAAGGCAACGCCCTTCGCGGGTTGGGACGGTATGAAGACGCTTCTGAATGTTACGCGCAAACTCTGGATCTCGACCCTCTGATGACGATGGCATGGTACCATTGGGGAAACGCCCTTTACAATCAGGACCTACAAAGAGACGCATCCGAGTGTTATGACCGCGCTCTCGCTCTCGATTCAGAGATGGCTGCGGCCTGGTACAACAAAGGAACCGCTCTGTACCATCTGAACGAGACCGAAAGCGCTGTTGATTGCTACGACCGCGCCCTTGATCTTGACTCGTCGCAAGCAGCCGCTTGGAACAACAAGGGCCTTGCACTACATAGTCTTGGAAAGTTCAACGACGCCCTCAAATGTTTCGATCAAGCCCTAGATGTCGATTCAGCGCAGGCTGCGATCTGGAACAACAGGGGTCTCGTTCTCCATGATCTTGGAAAGTTCGATGATGCCCTCGAATGTTTTGATCAAGCCCTAGATATCGATTCAGAGATGGCTGCGGCCTGGAACAACAAGGCACAGGTTTTCTCGGATTTGGGAGATCGCGATCAAGCTGTTGAGTGTTACGACAGGTTCTTGGAGCTTGAGCCTCAAAGAGCAAAGGCTTGGTACAACGAAGGCACCGAGCTCTTCGATCTGGAACGGTATGAGGATGCCATTAATTGCTACAATCGGGCACTAGACCTTGATCCTGGAATGACTGTGGCCTGGAACAACAAAGGGCTTTCACTCCATAACCTGGGCAGATATGGGGATGCGATCCAATGTTATGACAGGGCGTTGAAAGCAGATCCCACCTTCGACACCGCTCAGCAGAACAGGGCAGCTGCACTTCGATCAACGGGCGAGAACTGACTACAACGTTTAACGATACCTTTTGAACAAATCTCAAACTCATAAGAGTTTCAGATTTGACCTATTCGTATCGTCAAGTACTATTCTAACAGGGACAAATTAGTCTCATCTAATTGGTTCTCGACTATAACTCGACCATCGACGAAAGCTTTATATATTCACCAAAGGTTACTAACCCCAAATTACCTTTGAGTGATCGGTTTGGCTACTGTAGAGTTACTCGACATACTGGGAAACGAGAACCGCAGAAGGATCCTGCAACTTCTCTCCTTCAGGCCCTTCTACTTCAACGAGATGGCAAAACGCCTCGATCTCGGACCGAAGGCCGTAATCAACCACCTGGATATGCTGGAGCGTGCAGGCTTGATCGAGTGCTACCACGACGACAGACGCAGAAAGTACTTCAGGATTTCAGAGAACTTCATCCTGGAAGTGGCGCTGGCACCTCACACCTACGGTGTCAGGACCTACCGGCCCGCATGCGCTCTGGACGAAAGCCCTTCTCCAAAGGTCCAAGAAGAGGTTTCGACCAAATCCAAAGGGAGCTGCAATGGCTCACAGCTCAGAGACCTTCGGTCCAAGTTCATGGATCTTGAGAATAGACGATTCCATCTCAGGCGCCTGCTGGACGAAATCGAGTACGAGGAGATGACAATCAAGCGCCAAGCCATCGACTTGATCGAGGAGTGTGCTGAAGATCTTCTTGAAGAAGAGGTCTTAATCGCTCTCACCCCAGGCCCCTCACGCTCCAAAAATCTGGCAAACAGACTCAGAATGCCTGAAGCTGTAGTGGTAGAAACTCTTAATAGATTGGCATCTCGCAATACCGTACAGAAAAAGGGCTACGAATGGACCATATAAAGTGAGCATTTCAAGTCTCGATCGATATGACCAAAACCATTACGCTTAAGGTTGCTGAGGCCTACCACAGAGACGTCGGTCGCGGGATCGCCAGGTTAGGCCAAGGCGAGATGGCTGAAATGGGCATTGTGAGTGGTAGCGTCGTGGAAATCCAGGGCAAGATGAGCGTATGTGCCGTCGCCTTGCCTACCCATTCCAAAGACGACCCCGCCTTCATCCGGATCGATGGAAATCTCAGGGGTAATCTGGAGGTCGGGATCGACGATAAGGTTCTGGTGAAGAAAACAGAAACAAAACCCGCACGAAGAATGGTGGTGGCACCCACCAGGAAAATCCGGCTGGTTGACGGGCCTCAGTACCTTTTGCGAACTCTTTTGGGAAGACCCATCGTCAGAGGCGAGCGACTCAGGGTGGAGATGATATCCTCTTCTTTGGGTTTCGTAGTGGTGAGCACGTCTCCCAGAGGGCCGGTGGTGGTAACCCCTGACACCAACATCAAGATCCTGGAGGAAACTCTGGATGAGCTTAAGGTACGAGAGATCTCTTATGAAGATATAGGCGGTCTTGCCAAAGAGATCAGAATGGTCAGGGAAATGATCGAACTTCCCTTGAGACATCCTGAGCTTTTCCAGAAGCTTGGGATCGATCCGCCAAAAGGAGTTCTCCTCCACGGGCCGCCAGGTACTGGAAAGACTCTCATCGCAAGGGCAGTGGCAAGCGAGACCGAAGCCAGCTTCATGAACATAAGCGGCCCCGAGATCACCTCCAAGTTCTATGGGGAGAGCGAAAAGAGGCTCAGGGAGATCTTTGAGGAGGCCGAAAGGGACGCACCCTCGATCATATTCATCGACGAGATCGATTCCATCGCACCCAAGAGAGAAGAGGTAGTCGGCGACTTGGAGCTCAGAGTGGTAGCTCAGCTCCTGGCTCTGATGGACGGTCTGTCCACGAGAGGGGAGGTCGTCGTGATTGCAGCCACCAATAGACCCAACGCCCTTGACCCCGCAATCAGGCGCGGTGGCCGTTTCGACAGAGAGATCGAAATAGGCATCCCGGACAAGAACGGCCGGTTGGAGATCCTCTACGTCCACACGAGAGGGATGCCCTTGGGCGAATCTTCAGACCTGAAAGAGATTGCTGGGATGACACACGGCTTTGTGGGGGCAGATCTGGCATCCCTTTGTAAAGAAGCAGCGATGCATACCCTAAGCAGGCTGATACCAGATCTTGACGTAGACAACGATATCCCTGCAGAGGTTTTGGAGAACCTGAATGTGGGCCCTGAAGATTTCGATTCCGCCATGAAGAAGATCGAGCCCAGCGCTATGCGGGAGGTCTTCGTGGAGGTGAATGAGGTTCCGTGGGGCGAGGTCGGTGGTCTAGAGCAGGCAAAACAAGAGTTAATCGAGGCGGTGGACTGGCCCCTTAACTATCCAGAGGCGTTCGAGTTCTTGGGCATAAGGCCACCCAAAGGCATCTTACTCTACGGTTTGCCAGGCACGGGAAAGACCCTCCTTGCAAAGGCTTTGGCAACTGAAAGCCAGGTCAACTTCATCTCGGTCAAGGGGCCCGAACTTCTGAGCAAATGGGTGGGCGAATCCGAGAGAGCAGTGAGAGAAGTGTTCAGGAAGGCGAAACAAGCGGCCCCATCCATGGTGTTCTTCGACGAAATCGATTCGCTGGTCCCGGCAAGAGGATGCGGTTTGGAGACTCATGCCACAGAGAGGGTGGTAAGCCAGTTCCTAATAGAGCTCGATGGCGTCGTGGACCTGAAAGATGTGGTAATCCTAGCGGCAACAAACAGACCGGACCTAGTCGACCCGTCCCTTCTGAGGCCTGGAAGGTTTGACAGGCTCGTCCACATACCTTTGCCAGATCGAAAGGCAAGAGAGTGCATATTTGAAATCAACCTATCTCATATGCCCTTGGATGAGGACGTTTCTATCCCAGAACTTGCCGAAATGACAAAGAACCGGACCGGCGCAGATATCGAGACCCTTTGCAGAGAGGCCGGGATGTTGGCACTGAGAGAACATATTCGGCAGGGGATGAAAAAAGAAGACCTGAGCCTTGGTGAGATCGTGGTAGAAATGAGACATTTCCTCCACTCACTAGAGGTGGTCAAACCCCATATTTCCTCAGAGGTGGCCGATGCCTATCAGAAGGCGATGGACAAGTTTGAGGGCGTTTGAGGGGGTCGTCTGCTCTTTGCAGCATCAGAGATATATAGGTTAGATGGATAATTATGAGCGAGAGGCCCGATATTTTGGAAAGAGATAACAAGGATTTGTTGGGCAGTATGGAGTTCAAGGACACCAGCGAGATCGAGGTTCCAGATAGCCTCATCGATCAGGTGATCGGCCAAGACGAAGCTGTCGAGGTCATAAAGAAGGCTGCCCATCAGCGTCGGCATGTGATGTTGATCGGCTCGCCAGGCACGGGAAAATCAATGCTTGGCAGGGCCATGAGCGAGCTTCTTCCAGTGGAAGAGTTGCAGGATGTTCTGGTCTATAACAATCCTGATGACAACAACAACCCCAAGATCAGAGTGGTTCCAGCCAAGAGAGGCAAGCAGATCGTCGAGGCCCACAAGATGGAGGCCCGAAAGAAGACCCAGACTCGCAACATGTTTTTCATGCTGATTGTGATGGGCTTGTTAGTCTACGCTTATTATATGGGTCAGCTCCTCTTTGGAATCATCGCTGCAGCCCTGATCTTTCTGTCGATGCGTTACCTGATCCCAAAGGATGACTCAATGGTGCCCAAGCTCTTGGTTGACAACACCAAGCAGAAGAAAGCGCCCTATCTTGATGCTACAGGAGCTCACGCAGGTGCTCTTCTTGGTGATGTGAGGCACGATCCTTTCCAGTCTGGCGGCCTGGAGACTCCGAGCCACGACAGAGTTGAATGTGGGGCCATCCACAAGGCGCACAAGGGAATACTGTTCATCGACGAAGTCAACACCCTTCGTCTCGAATCTCAGCAAAGCCTGTTGACCGCCCTGCAGGAAGGCGAATATCCAATCACTGGCCAGAGCGAACGGAGTTCGGGTGCTTTGGTCAGGACCGAGCCGGTACCTTGCGATTTCATCATGATCGCCGCGGGGAATCTGGACGCAGTTGCAGGGATGCATCCGGCACTGAGGTCCAGGATCAAAGGGTACGGTTACGAAGTTTACATGCGGGACACGATGGATGATTCCATCGGGAATAGGGACAAACTGGTCAGGTTTGTGGCCCAAGAAGTCATCCGAGATGGAAAGATACCCCACTTTACGAGCGATGCCGTAGCAGAAATCATCAGGGAAGCAAAGAGGCGGTCCGGGCGGAAGGGGCAGATCACCCTGATGCTGAGAGATCTGGGTGGCCTGATACGCGTCGCTGGAGACGTGGCCCGATCAGAAAATGCACCTCTTGCCAATTTCAGGCATGTGATCGAGGCCAAGAGGATGGCAAGAAGCGTCGAGCAACAGATCACAGATCAGTACCTGGAGCGGCGCAGAGACTACAACATGTTCAAGAGCGCCGGTGAAGAGATCGGACGAGTCAACGGTCTTGCAGTTATGGCCGATTCGGGAATTGTCCTTCCCATAATGGCAGAAGTGACTTCTGCCCAGTCCAAAGAAGAAGGCAAGGTGATCGCCACCGGCAAGCTCCAAGAGATCGCAAGGGAGGCCGTGCAGAACGTCTCCGCTCTGATAAAGAAGTTCTTAGGAGAGGACATCACCAACAAGGACATTCACATCCAGTTCATAGGCACCTATGAGGGCGTAGAAGGTGATAGTGCATCCATATCCATCGCCACTGCCGTTATATCTGCACTGGAAGGGGTGCCAGTCAAACAGAACGTGGCAATGACGGGTTCACTCTCGGTTAGAGGCGACGTCTTGCCAGTGGGCGGTGTGACCCAGAAGGTAGAAGCTGCAGTTCAGTCTGGCATCACTACGGTCCTGATACCCAAATCAAACGAAGGTGACGTCCTGATCGATGATGCGTTCAAGGACAAGATCCGAATAATACCCGTCTCCACCATTGACGAGGTCTTCGAGTACAGCCTCGCAGGCCAGAGAACCAAGTTGCTGGAGAAGCTCAAGAAGTTCGCAACCGAGAAGAATATCGGCATAAACCTGCCAGACCCAGTGTCCACTCCCAGCAGGAGCGTATGATGTCAGAGTTTCACGATGTGAGGGTCATAAGAGGCAAGAACACACGAGTGGTCCTTGACAACGGTGATCTGGATGAAGTATCGGAGAGCTTCTTTCAGGGAGCGGCCATAAGGGCACTTTCTGGGGGCGCCTGGGGTTTCGTCCGCACCGAAAATTTGGATGGAATTGACGATAAGCTCAAAGCGGCCAAGGGTATCGCCCGCAAAATCGAGAGCAGAGATACACTGGAACTGGCCCAGTCTCAACCTGGGCAAAGCGCGCGAGTCCCTGTCAAAAAAGATCCTGCAGATTTCTCTTTGGAGGAGAAGGTGGACCTTCTCAGAGAGATCGAACAGGTGGCGAAGGTCGAGGGCGTGTCCAGTACCCAGGCAGTTTACAATGAGGTCCAGGCTGCTACCACCTACACCAGTTCTGATGGTCGGGAGACTGAATACAGGCTGAATCGTGTCGGATTTTACGTCACTGCCGTTGCCAAAAGAGCGGGGCTTTACCAGGCAGGTACCGAGAGCAGGTCTGGTGTCTGCGGCCTGGAACTTTTTGATGAGGTGAACGCCACCGACCTCGCGAGAAAGGCTGGAGAGACTGCAGTTGCTCTTCTGGATGCCCAAGTTCCAAAGGGTGGAAGTTTTCCCGTCGTTGTGGATCAGGAGCTTGGGGGCGTTTTCGTTCACGAAGCTGTGGGACACGCAACCGAGGCGGACATAGTTCTTGAGGGAGGATCTATCCTGGAGGGTAAGATCGGCCAGAGGATAGGTTCCGAGCTGGTAACGGTAAAAGATGATCCGTGCCTTCCCAATTATGGGTACTATCCCTTCGACGATGAAGGAAGCGCTTCAAAAGAGACAGTCCTGGTGGAGGATGGGGTTCTCAAGTCTTATCTTCACTCCCGTGAGACCGCGGGAAGGCTTGGCGGAAGCCCCCGGAACGCCCGGGCGCAAGGGAACTCCAAGCCCATTGTGAGGATGAGCAACACCTACATGGCCCCTGGAAAAGATGGCTGGACCTTTGATGAGATCCTAGAGGAGATGGGCGACGGCGTTTACCTCTTGGGAAGCAGGGGCGGACAGGTAAGCCCTGCAGAAGGCGTATTCCAGTTCAACGCCAAGTATGGGTACCTGGTCGAAAACGGCGAGGAGACAAAGCTTCTTCGAGACGCGTCTCTTTCGGGACACATCTTGGAGATCATGACGCAGATCAAGGCCATGGATGACGACTTGAAGTTCAACAGCGGCCATTGCGGAAAGGCAGGTCAATGGGTGCCAGTAAGCGATGGGGCACCTCACGTCCTGATAGAAAAGGCCACCGTTGGCGGATCTGGTTAAATTTTCTGAGAATTTCAAAGCGAGGGGAGGGGGCTTAACGCAGCCTCTTTATCGTCCCAGCACTATTTTATTCTACAGGTATTCTGCTGAGTCTCTATAAGAACGGAGCCTCACACAAATGATTGAAGATACGGACTTCCACTAGACAAAATTTGTAGATATGAGGTATTTATCCATCTCTACAAATGCCTCTACAAAAAAATTATGATACTGGGCGTTGTTCATTCTGCAACGGCCCAGAGCATGGTTGTGTTCTGTGAGAGCAGCTCTTTTGTGATCAGCCACTTCACCGTGTTGCCCTCTAAGGTTGGCGTGTTGGCCATCGATATGTCCTTTGGCATTGTTAGTGAAAGCTCCATCACAACTTCATTGCGCTCGCTTTCATCAAGAGATTCTGGATCGAATACCCGTTCGAGATCCAGCTGGAACTCATAAGATCCATTATTGGCGTTCCAGGTTACACCTCTGATGTCGGTGACTGGAACCTTGTTCTTGGCCCTCCACTCGTAGACCAGGTATTCGGTGTAGTCCTCTTCGAAAGTGTAGTTCCTGCTCTCGTAATTTGTGTTCAGTTCTGGAATGAGCTGTTCCACTTGCCATGCGAGCTGGTCAAGCTCGCTTCCTGCCTGAGACTTGTCCGCGATAGCGCTGAAATTGATTTGGGCCATGCCCTCTTCATCAACGATGATCTGCTGATCGGACTGGATGCAGCCAGAAAAAGCCATCGCACAAAAGACGACGGTGAGCAAACAAGCTGTTGTCTTGTGTTTAATCGTCATACTTTCGCCTCCACTACGTGTTCGGTTGCGTAACAACTTGATTTCTTCTGCTTTAGGAGTTACGCAGTTGGAGAAATGTGTGTTGGCCGAGCCCCAAATAGCTACCATTATAGTGTTTGACGAGAACCAATTGGTTCTCGACTATAGTTCACTAGAACATCAAGGCTAACCTGCCCAGTACCGGCGATGAAGTAGGAGTCAGACCGAAAAAAATCACCCCCAAAGATCGTTATCGATGGCCAGAAACGAAAGAGAAGGCTCCGCTTTCATCCTGTTAGCGACTTATCATCGCCAACTTCCGCTAACTCCAAGAGTTAACGAGACCGGACCAAAGACGGGGAACTTCTCGCCCTGCCCTCCCCGCCCCCACAAGTTAAACTTAAATTCAATCAATTTAGTGGTGTACCATTGAGAAGATGTCATCGAAAAATGTGGCCAAGAAACAGATGTTGAGAGACGAATACACCCATTTCGTGGGCAGAAAGCTGTTGGTCATTCTGCTCTGCGTGCTCGGGATAATCTTGCTGGCAGGAGTGGCAGCCACCCTGGGCTCAGCAGATATCAGCGCAGCTGAGGTCTACTTAGCCATACTGGCCAGATTATTCCCAGGCAGATTCCAGACGACAGAATTCATAGACACCATCGTCTGGCAGCTAAGATTACACAGGATTCTCATGGGAATCTTCGCAGGAATAGGACTTGCCGTGGCAGGATCTGCTATGCAGGGCATCTTGAAAAACCCTCTTGCGAGCCCCTTCACACTGGGGATAGCTTCCGCGGCCACCTTTGGGGCATCCCTTGCCATAATCCTCGGAGCAGGTTTAGTCTCAGGCCAGTACCTGATCGTTGGAAACGCCTTCGTCTTCACGATACTGGCCTCGGCTGCGGTCTACGGCCTCGCAAAGTACAAGGGCATAACCCCAGAGACCATGATCCTGGCAGGGATTGCCATAATGTATCTCTTCTCTGCTATGACCTCTTTTCTGCAGTACGTGGGCGAATCCGAAGAAGTCCACGAAGTGGTCTTCTGGATGATGGGAAGCCTGGGCAGATCTTCCTGGGATAAAGTATCGATCATAGCCTTGGTCACGGTTGCCTGCACCCTAATCTTAATGAGGTTCTCCTGGGACATCAACGCCCTTGGCGCTGGTGATGAGACCGCGAAAAGCCTGGGGGTGAACGTAGAGATGATAAGGGTCCTTTGCATGATGCTCGCAGCTCTGATCACGGCCAGCATAATCTGCTTTACCGGCACAATCGGGTTCATCGGCCTTGTAGCGCCACACATAACGAGAATGATCATTGGGAGCGATCATCGGTTCCTCCTTCCCGCCTCCGGCCTCGTGGGAGCAATCCTGCTCCTCGGCGCAGATACGGTTTCTAGGACCGTCCTCGCACCGGTGATATTGCCCGTTGGGATAATGACCGCATTCATGGGCGTTCCTTTCTTCATCTACCTGTTCCTGAAACGGAGGAAAGATTATTGGTAAAGATAACCATCAAAGGCCTCAGCTTCAGCTACGGAAGCAACAAGATCCTGGACGATCTGGACATCATAGTGGGCGACTCAGAGGTTTTGAGCCTCGTTGGGCCGAATGGCTCTGGCAAGACCACTTTGATAAAATGCATTGACAGAATCCTAAAGCCGAAAGGCAGCATACTCCTGAACGGCGGAAGAGACATCCAGTCCATGAGCCAGCAAGAGGTGGCAAAATACATTGGATACGTTCCCCAGTCCTCTTCTGGCGTTATGTCAACCACCGTTTTCGATACGATCCTCATGGGAAGAAAGCCCCACATGGGCTGGCGCGTGGGAGACGAGGACATCGACAAAACAGTTGAGGTCATGAAACTTCTCCAAGTCGAGCAGTTCGCCCTCAAAGATTTCAACGAGCTGAGTGGGGGCCAGAAACAGCGAGTCCTCATCGCTCGAGCACTGTGTCAGGAGCCAAAAGTACTCCTCTTGGACGAGCCCACATCCAACTTAGACCTGAAACACCAGCTCGGCGTGATGGAGACTGTGAGGAATCTGATCAAAAAGACCGAAGTTTCTGCAGTGATGGCAATTCACGATCTAAACCTTGCGGCCATGTATTCCGACAGGCTTTTGATGCTGAAAGGGGGGCAGGTTCACGCCATGGGCAAGCCCGAGGAGCTCCTAACTCAAGAGAACATAAGGACCATTTTTGGGGTAGATGCAGTGGTCATGAACAACTTGGAAAGGCCTTACGTCGTGCCCCTTGGATCCCTAAACGATCGTGAAACGTGCGATTGATATTTGTCGCCCGGCTGATCGCGAGCTGATCGAAAGCAAGAGTGGCTCAACTTTGTACACCAATATTGGGGCTTCACAACGAGGGGGTTGTGGGTGTGAGTAATTGAAGAAAATCGGGATAAACTAGCACATGCAGCTCATTTTTGGTATATCCACCATCTGGCCACATATTAGCGATTTTCAATAATCCACAACTCAATGAGGATTGTAACACAGAATACAAAGCGTTCAACTCATCTTTCCGTTCGACTCATCTTTCGTGTGTGTCCACCTTCGCCCCGATCCTGGTCATCTCCTCAAAGAACTGAGGGTAAGATATGGCCACAGATTCAGCGGTGTCGATGGAAGTTCCTCCTGCAACCATGCCCGCCACAGTTAGAGCCATCACGATTCTGTGGTCGTGATATCCGTTCACGTTCGCTCCACTCAACTCACCGCCTTCTATTACCAGGCCGTCAGGCCGTTCTTGGACGTTGACACCCATCTTTTTCAGCTCAGAAGCCATGGCGCAAAGCCGATCAGTCTCTTTGTGACGCACGTGTTCTGCATTCTTTATCACCGTCGTCCCCTCGGCGACAGAACCCAGAACGGCGATCGTGGGAACCAGGTCGGGTGTTAAACTGGCGTCTACTTCGACGCCCTGGAGATCACGTCCTTCTATACTGAGGTTGCCGGCTTCCAGATCCCAAGATATATGAGCACCCATCCTCTCCAGAATTTCCACGACGGCAGAATCTCCCTGTTTTGAGGGCCAAAGTCCTCGAATCACTAACCTGGAGCCGGTAACTGCAGCAGCCGCCAGAAGGTAAGACGCCGATGAAAAGTCACCAGGAACCGTGTAGCTTCCAAGATCATAGTTCTGTTTTCCTTCAATCCAGAATTTTTGGAAGTCGGTCTCGATCTTTGCTCCTGCCTGCTCCAACATCTCCAAGGTGATCTCGACGTAAGGCCTTGACTTGAGCTCACCTTCAATTTCGATCTCAGTATCACCCTCAGAGAGCGGACAAGCGATCAGCAAAGCAGAAAGAAACTGAGAACTTACGCTCCCGTCTAAAGAAGTTTTACCACCGCGCAGCTTTCCTCGAACCACCAGGGGCGCGCAATCGTTACCTCTGACAGAGAACGCCTGCACGCTCAAATCATTTAGAGCTTTTAGAAGGGGGCCGTTGGGCCTGCGCCGTATGGAAGAATCGCCAGTGAAGATTGCCCCACGGGTCAGAGCAGCCACTGCAGTCATCAACCTGAGAGTGGTACCCGAATTCTTCACATCGATTACGTCTTCGGGCGTCTGGGGTTTGCCCCTCACCCCTGCAACTTCGATGTCGCCGTCAAGGTCGGTCAGCGCGCCAAAAGCCTCCACGGCGGAGATGGTAGCTTTGGTATCGGCTGATATCAACGGTCTTTTGATCAAACCGCCAGGCCCCAAGGCGCTGATTATGATCGCTCTGTGGGTGTAGCTCTTAGATGGCGGGACGTGAACCTCACCCGAAACCTCAGAACGCTCTACTGATGCTATCATCTAAGAGATGTTGACGGGAGAGTATAAAAAAACCCCGCTTTTTGAGCCATGTGGATCGCCACTCGATGATCGGCCTTTTTGGCAAGAGATATTAACTGGCCAGTGCTTCCCGAGCGCGCCCTCGGGCACTACGTGGAGGACTGAAAAGGGCTCTTGAGGAACTGGCGCAAAATAGATGGTGATTGTGGCGCCAAAGGTGGCGGGCTTGAGATCTGGCAGGGGTGCGAGAAGGTGAGTCCAGCTCGTCTCCGCCATAATCCCGTCCTTGGCGCAACTTCGGCGCGGCTAAGTAGGATGAAGTTCAGAAGTCTGGGTGCGCATCGGGGCAGAGAGATAGCCAGATTATTCAGCAACTATTTTATGTAGAGATGAATTTCGACTTCAGGAGTTTTGATCCTGATGACACTTAGCATTATACCTGAGATATTTCTTACTCAAAAAATGCTTGGATTTTATGTAAGTTTCTCACCAATGATATATTTATTTATTTAGATGTTCAGAAATCTTCCTAAATTTAGGATAATCCCTCCATTGATTCACTCCTGGTTGGCAGTTTCAGCCTTCCTGATTTCAGTTCTTGGTACGGGAGCATTATATCGCAGTGATGGTGCAAATCCTGGCGATTACGTGCTCCTATTAACTTTAGTCGTCCTAATATTTTACACATATTATACTTATATTTTGGCAGTAATATCTGCTAAAGGTCCTGCTTTATTGGAAGTTCAGAAAGAGCATACAAAAGATTTAAAGGAATTTTTAATATATTGGCAGAGTACCTTGAAATATAGGCGCAATTTTGATCGTGATTTCAGCACAGACCCTAAACAATATTTTGATACTAATAAGAATTTGGAGCGTGATTGGAGGTATGTGGACTTTACTGATCATCATATTCCTTATAAATACAAAGAAGAATTCGATCTTAAAATGTGTTGGGAGGATTATAAAAACGATAGAAACTTGCTCGAATCCAAGTCGTACAACCTATATAAGAAAATATATGGTGATGTGAGGTTGGCACTAGCTATTGAAGATGATGTGCATCTAAACACTATTACAAAAGATATCTACGAATTATTTTTTAATATTAATTGTGAGAAGAAGTGTCGTAAACCAAAAGTCGAAATGGCGCGAGGACAATTCGAACTTAGCTATTATTCTGTCCCTGATCTTGATCTTATGGTTTCTACAATCATCAGAACAAATAAGCATCCTGAGCAAGCAATGTCTGACTTCAACAAGATGATATCTAATGACAATATAAAAAAATATAAGAGTTGTGTAAATGAAATTGGGCAGATCGCATCTAATTTACAAGACAATGAAAATAGATTAAAGGAAGCGATCAACGAATTAATTAAATGGCCATTATTCCCGGGAACGTCATGTGATGTTTTAAAAGATTTTGATTTAACTAAGGCTAACTAAGTTTAAAAAATCTTTTGATTTTTATCGAATGCCCCGCAGCTTGCTGCGAGGATGAAAGGCAAATAATCAGCTCAAGAATTGACGTGGTCGGCCCCATATTGGGCTTTCGAGTCTTCCGCGTGTGAAGCAGGACAACAAGCGGCGGCGCGAATCATGCCCCGCTGCCTGCAGCGGGGTGCGCCGCCGCAATTTGATTTTGTGAGTATATAACAGGCTGAAGAGCGCAGGCACCGCTCGGCGCCCGCTTCACCCTAGCCTCGCCGCCGCCTTTTGCCCGATCTCGACAGGGTCGGCCTCGATTCGCGCAACCCCTGACTCGATCGCAGCTCTCGCCACAGCTTCAGCAACCTTCGGAACAACCCTTCGATCGAGAGGCGAAGGGATGATGCTCTCTTCTGATACCTCGTCCACCAGCTCTGCGATTGCCCGGGCCGCTGCCATCTTCATCTCCTCGTTGATGTCGCTCGCCCTCACGTCGAGAGCACCCCTAAAGATTCCTGGAAAGCCGAGGACGTTGTTGACCTGGTTCGGGAAATCTGATCTCCCGGTTGCAATGACCCTTGCGCCTGCCTTCTTTGCAAGGTCCGGCATGATCTCAGGAACCGGATTTGCCATGGCCATGACGATCGGCTCGGGCGCCATATTCTCGACCATCTCTCCGGTCACGATTCCGGGAGCAGAAACCCCAACGAATACATCTGCACCATCCATTGCGTCCGCGAGCGATCCCGTCTTCGAAGGATTGGTGATCTTTGCCATCTCCTGTTTGGAAGGGTTGAGATCGTCTCTTTCCGGATGGATTATGCCCCGGCTGTCGCAGAGGATGATGTCTTTTGCGCCAAAGCTCATCAGAAACTTGGAGACTGCAACCCCTGCAGCACCTGCACCGCACATCGCGACTTTAACATTGCCAAACTCTTTTCCAACGATCTTGAGGGCGTTGATCAGAGCCGCTGCAGTCACAACAGCGGTCCCGTGTTGATCGTCGTGAAAGACAGGGATGTCAAGCTCTTTTTTCAGCCGATCCTCGATCTCAAAACAACGAGGTGCGCTGATGTCTTCCAGGTTTATGCCCCCGAAGATTGGAGCTGTCTTCTTCACGATCTCCACGATCTCGGTCGGGTCTTTGGAGTCAACGCAAAGGGGAAAGGCATCAATGTCTGCAAAGCTCTTGAAGAGAATGGACTTTCCTTCCATCACAGGAATGGAAGCTGGGGCACCTATATCACCAAGGCCCAGCACCGCCGAACCGTCGGTCACCACCGCCACGATGTTTCCTTTTGATGTGTAGTCATAAACCAGATCAGGATCCTTCGCAATCTCGCAACAAGGCTCGGCCACACCTGGCGTGTAGGCCAAGCTCAAATCTTCCTGTGTAACGCAAGGAACTTTGCTCTTGATCGCAATCTTACCCCTTGATTTCCTGTGGAACTCCAGCGCATCATCCCGAAGAGACATCGATCCCTCTGAAGAGACCTCCACAAATAAACCTATCTACAAGTCCATCTACAAGTTTGTCCACAAGTCCACCCACAAGGCAATCCAGAGACTGTCCAGAGGCTATCCATAAGACGCCGCTCAAAGGGTAATGAGGTGAGCGAGGACCCGGGTGCGGGCCCGGGCGCAGACCAACAATTATAAACCATAAGCTTTGACTTACTCCGGCGGAGCCGGGGTGGCAGAGCGGACTAATCTTCTGTCTCCGAAGGGCTGAAGAGTCCAAACGCGGCAGGCTCGAGACCTGTTGTCCCTTTGGGGACGCTTGGGTTCAAAATGAAGGTGCGAGGAAGCCCCTCCAGGAAAATCCCAACCCCGGCGCCACAAAATCCCAGAAAGGTCCATATCCCATCGATCCGCTTGCGATGGTGATGTTGATACTGATAATGATACTGATACTGATATACGAGGCGATTATCAATGGCCAGGTTTCCAGAGGCTGAAAAACGAATTCTGAACTTGAAGATCTGCATGCGCTGCAACGCTCGCAACGCCATCCGCGCAACCCGATGTCGTAAGTGTGGCTACAAGGGGCTTCGCATGAAGTCCAGGGAGAGCAGAGGATAACCTAATCTCGCGAAGGTTCTTGAAGGTTCTAAGATGGGTCCTGTCGAGGAGATGTTAGCCCGGGTCGTGAAGGAGACCGGCGCTGCCCATCTCACCTTGATAGATCCCGATACCCAAGGCCCGGAGAAAGCAGGCCAGATGGCCAAAGCCGCAGCTTTGGGCGGGACCGACGCTATCATGGTGGGAGGATCAATAGGCGCTTCAGGCGTTGCTCTAGAAGAAACCGTGTGCGAGATCAAGAACGAGTCTCAACTGCCAGTGATCCTGTTTCCAAGCTCCGTGGCAGGGCTTTGCTCCAATGCAGACGCTGTCTTCTTCATGAGCCTTCTCAACTCCAGAAACATAAGCTACATTATGGAAAACCAAGCCCTGGGCGCGCCTTTGGTTTTCAGGTACGGTCTGGAGCCCTTACCCATGGCCTACGTCATAGTAGAGCCAGGCGGTACTGTCGGCTGGGTTGGCGATGCTAAGAAGATTCCAAGAAACAAGCCAGAGCTTGCGATGGCTTATTCTCTTGCTGGCAAGTACCTAGGAATGAGGCTGGTCTATCTCGAAGCTGGCTCGGGTGCAGACGAGCCCGTGCCCCTAGAGATGGTCAAAGGGGTGAAAAGGGCCCTTGGCGAAACCCTCCTGATCACGGGCGGAGGAATTGGATCCGGCAAGGCTGCAAAGGCTTTGGTGAAGGCGGGCGCAGATCTGATAGTCACCGGCACTGCCGTAGAAAGAACCGAAGATGTGACTTCTTTCGTTCAAGAGATCACCGAAGCCATAAAAAGTCGCTAATTCATCTTTTTATACTTTCTCAACACATATCCGTATCATGCTCCCTTCGGTACACGAAAACCTGAAAATTTTTCTCGACCAGAAAGAGCTGGATGGCTTTCTCTTGATAGGAGACAGCCTCTGCAACCTGGACATCTATTACTTATCCCGTTTCTTCGCCCCGGATAGGTTCGCCATTTTGGCCACAGATTCTCTGATCGCCCTCGTATCGGGAATGGAAAAAGGACGAGCCCTCAAAGAGTCGCGGGCAGATGATGTGGAGAGCATCTCCGATTATGGGATACGGGAAAAGCTGGAAAAATTCAAGAAACCCGAAGAGGCCTATGTGGCCGTTTTGAAAGAGTTTGTCAGTGCCCACGAAATAAAACGGCTCGGGGTTGCCGGAGATTTCCCCGCGAAGATCTACCAAGACCTCGCCGAGGATTTTGCCCTCTCAATCGTTGAAAGCCCCGTATCAGAATGGAGAGCCGTCAAGAGACCTGACGAAATCGAAGCTACCAGAGCTACTCAACGGGCCTGCGAACACTCCATGAAAGCGGCAATAGATCTTGTCAGGAAATCGCAACCCAGGGGAGATGTCCTGTTTTTAGACGATGAGCCCCTCACCTCTGAACGAGTCAAGTTTGCAATAGATGTCGCCCTGTTGGAAAAAGGATGTGAAGCCACAGACACGATCGTTGCAGGAGGAAAAGATGCGGCTGACCCTCACTGCAACGGCTCGGGTCCCCTTCCCGCAAACGCGCCAATAGTGATAGACATATTCCCCCGATCCAAAAACACGAGGTATTTTGCAGATATGACCAGAACTGTTCTTCGCGGAGAGGCGGATTCCGAGGTGTTGGAGATTTACGAGGCGGTTCTGGCAGCTCAACAGGCTGGGCTCGACGCGGTCAAAGCAGGAACCACGGGCAGAGAAGTCCACACTAGGGTCTGTGAGGTCTTTGAGGAAAGGGGCTACCCTGAAAAGGAGGGGAGGGGTTTCATCCACTCCACAGGCCATGGGGTCGGCCTGGAAATCCACGAAAAGCCCACCCTCAGCGAGGTTGGTGGTACTCTCCAAAAAGGCAACGTGGTTACCGTAGAGCCGGGACTCTACTACCCCGAGCTTGGTGGAATCAGACTCGAAGACCTCGTTGTGGTCCAAGAGAAAGGATGCAATAACCTTACCACCCTTGAAAAGCAGCTTATCCTCTGAAAGGAGTTCGATACCCCATGGAAGCTGAAGTTCTTAAAAAGTACAGAAAAGCAGGAGAGATACTGGCCAGGGTTCGGGGTGAGGCCTCTTCCATGATAGAGGTCGGAGCTTCGGTCCTGGAAGTGGCAGATTTCGTGGAGAACACCACCAGAAAGATGGGGGGCGAACCGGCCTTTCCCTGCAACATATCGAGGGACAGGGTTGCAGCCCACGATACTGCCAAGCCCAACGACGATTCCGTCTTCGGCGAAGAGATGGTGAAACTGGACATTGGGGTCCACGTGGACGGCTATATAGCAGACTCAGCAGTCACAGTTGACCTTAGCGGCCACCCCGAAATGGTGGAAGCCAGCCGAGCAGCTTTGGAAGCTGCGATCGAGCTGGTGGAGCCGGGCGTGAACACGGCCCAACTCGGAACGGCGATTGAAGATACTATAAAAGGCTACGGCTACAACCCGGTCTCGAACCTGACCGGCCACGGCCTCAAGCGTTACGTAGCTCACGCAGAACCTGCCATTCCCAACAGAGCGATAGATAAAGGGGTAGAGATCAATGTGGATGACGTGATTGCAATCGAACCCTTCGTCACTGACGGCGTGGGCAAGATATCTGAAGCTCCGCAGGTGGAGATCTATTCATTCATAGCCAAACGACCGATTAGGTCTGCCCCGGCCCGCAACCTATTGAAAGAGATCCAAGAGAAGTACAGCGCCCTTCCCTTCGCCCGGAGATGGCTGAAAGGGACGAGAGTCGATTACGCTCTGGGCCAACTGGTCAAAACTGGAATAATCTACAGATACCCTTTGCTCTGGGAGGGCGAAGGGAAATTGGTATCGCAAGCCGAGCACACTTTGGTAGTTGCGGAGAATGGCTGCGAGGTGACCACCAGACCTCGCTAAAGTTTTCCAGCACCTTCCTCGTCGCGATCCTCTTTGTAGCTGTCGTCGCCCACCTGGGCGGCAGATATAGCGTCGATCCCGTCTAACAGCTCGGCCACCAGACAGTAGGGTAGATCCGTAACCGCCTCGTCTGGCAGAACCTCGCCCTCGATGACCCGAGCACCGGCCTCGCTCAAGATATCCAAAGCAGCGTCAATATCGCCACCATCTTCAGATGCTATCGCTTTTTTGACCATATTTCCAAGTGGAGTTTTCTTGTCGTAGTCCCCTCGGATGTAGCGCATACATGAGAGAAACACCGCCGTCAAAGCGGTCTTAAGCGATTCCAGCATCATGTCGGCGTCTTCGCCCAGAGATTCCTGTTCTTCAAAGACGATGCCCCTTATCTCATCGACCGTGGAGAGTGCTTCTTCTTCTGATATGATTCCGTGCTCTTGCCTCGCTATGACTTTGAGACAGGCCAAGACTACGTCGTCCATTGCATAAACGAAAACAGCCGCAGAAGGATCTTCTTCATCCTCTTTGAGGTTGAAATCACTCTCTTTAATCTTGTTCATCCAGTTATGCCAACGTTTCTGGGTGTAGAACTCTTCCTTCATAAGGATCCTCTCATCGATAGGCGTCTACCAACGCCACTCTCTCCAGTACCAAATCTAGAATTTTATCCTCGCCCACTGCTTCGATCTCTTCGTCGCCTATGTTGAAGGTTTCTCTGACAGCTTTTGGGTTCCAGGAAGGTCCCCTGCCATCGAGGTCAATAACTCCAGAAAGGTCTGGCTTGGTGCCATTCTCCACCAAAATTAGGGCAATTCGTGAGGTTGTGTCTGATATTCCCATGGAAAGCGCCCGCTCAATCTGTCTCTGGCCAGAGGCATAGCGCATGATCTCTACACCGATGTTCTTGGCCACGTTTCTGTTTTCAGAGACGGCCCTGAGCGCTTTTTCTGCAGCGAAGATGGCGTGCTTTTCGCCTGCCACCTTATCTGCATCAAGAGCCAGGATAACGCATTTGTATTCGTTTTGAACGTCTCTGAGCTTCGCCAGAAAGGATTCTTTCCCCTTTATCCTTGGCGTTCCAAAGAGCAGACAAACATTGCTCATCTACGAGAGGTTTGGCGACCCAGTTTAAAAGTTTACGGTCATCATCGGTGATGATGCTCCTCAGTCGACAAGAATACAAATGAGATATACAAGATATAACCAAGATTATGAAAGTACAGTTGATAAACAGTATGTGTTTAGCCTACCTCAATCAGCATCATCAAACCCACTTAGTGATGACTCGCGTGACCGGTTCCAAATAGCTAATTTCAAGTAACACCGGCTAATGATGTCGTTTTGCGATCTGGCGCAAGTTGTTGGCCAGCATGCTCTCATTGATCAAAACCAACATCCTGCAAGCGATTCAAAAGGTGCTAAACACATACCTCGAAAGAATCGTGCTCGACGATGCAAGTGGGTCAAATCTCAGACTCTTACGAGCTTGAGATTTGACCAAATGTTGTCGTTAAACGCTGTAACTACAAACCCACCCAAATATTCAACATTCGATGGTCTCATCCACATCCATTATCACGACCTCTGCGTCGCAGAGTGTCTCTACCAGCGACTTAAATTCAAGAGGATCCTGTTTGATAACAGGCCAGGTGTCGTAATGCATCGGAATTACAACATGGGGTCGGATCCAACTGGTGGCTATGGCCGCTTCTCTGGGCCCCATGGTGTATCTGTCGCCAATAGGGAGGAGTGCCACGTCAGGCCTGTAGAGCTCTCCAATCAGCTTCATATCGCTGAAGAGTGCGGTATCTCCCGCGTGATAGACTTTGATTCCATCATCGATCACGAAGCCTGCAGAACCACCTCCACAGAGGGGCGGATCTGTCGCGGTTATTCCAGAGGAATGTATGGCCTGGGTCATGTGAAGGATTACGTTGCTTACCTGGTACGAGCCACCTATGTTCATGCCCTCGGCCCGCACGCTTTGTCCGCTCAGATATCTAACAACTTCAGGAATAGCTACAACCAAACAGCCGGTACGACTGGCAATTTCTCCTGCACTTCCCAGATGATCGGCATGGCCGTGGGTCACTGCTATCAGTTCTGGTTCAAACTCCAATGGCGATCGGGGTGACAGGGGATTTCCTTCAATGTAAGGGTCCACCAAGATGTTCATCGAGCCTTCGAGTTCGAAACAAGAATGAGACTGCCAAGTTATCTCCATGTCTCTTACTGAAAGGACAAAACCCATTATAACCTAACCAGTGAACAATCTCATTTTTTATACCCACTGAGAAACATGGGCAATATTGGCTCAGGGCCGATGCAAAAGACAAAAAACTAGGTTGACCGGGCAAGATATTGCCCGTTCACTTTGAAATTTAGACGAGTCCGGAGCGCTGAAGCCTCAGGAGATCGGCGGTATCTAACTTCTCACCCTGTCTGAAGTGGGTCAGAATTTCCTCAGCCTCTCTCTTGACCTCTGCCTTGACTTTGTCCTCTCTGCGCTCCCTGTTCTTTCTCCTCAAGCCTGTGATGACTTTGTCAAAGTCGCGGATCTCTCTTTGAGTTCTGATGAACTCCCTGTGTTGCTTGTCCGCTGCTTCTTGGGCCTTCACGAACTCTCGGTGAGATGCATCAGCCTCGGCTCTGACCTGGTCGGCCTCTTTGAAGGTGGAGATCATCTTGTCATGATACTCCTGAGCCAGCTCAGCATATTTGGTAACGCTCTCGTGATACTCAGAAGCCTTGTCCCTCAGAGCTTGAGCTTCGTTCAGCAGATCGCGCAGAACCTCGTTCTTCTCCATCTGTTCCTTCTTCGCCTTGAATTCAGAACTGAGGGTGGAGATCCTTTCCACAAGCTGCTTTTCTTTGTCGGGGCTCAATACTTCAGTCTGCTGTTTAAATTCGAGATGGTCTATCTCTCTGCGCAGACCTCTGATGGACCGATCGCCAGTGAGGTTATACTTCTTCCGAATCTCATCGATCTTGGCGTAGATCTCGTTCGTCTTCTCGTTGTACTCATCTCTGCTCTGCTTGGCCTCGGCTACGTTTCGGTTGTACTCGTCACGGAGTTTTTTGAGCTCTTGGGCTTTGTCTATCAGCTCTTTCGTAGCCTTGTTCAGCTCGTTCCGCTTCGCAGCCCACTTGCTGGCTTCTGCATTCAGAGTACTACGGGCGTCTTTATACTCTATAGCCTGCTGTTTGAGCTTGGCCTTCTTCTCTTCTAGTTCTGCTAGCATCCCCCTTTTGTCCTCCTTTTCCAGCACTTGGGCTGGTGTTCTGCCATTTCCCTATGGCAACTGTTCGGCGCGGGGTTTCATAAATATTACATGCCTAATTATCGACCTTATCTGAGCGGGGATATCAAAATCTTACTACTATTTTGTGATTACCTGAGCTGAAAACACGCATCTAGTTCCCAGAACGTCTCCTTCCAGTTGACTGAAATCAAAAGACGATTTGCTCCCACGATCGACGTTTATGAGCATGTGACAAACCCCTAACAGATTATTGACGTATTAACCTTTTGGTTAGTTCGCTTCTCTGCTGGCACACGAAAGAAGGTTGTTGCCACATTTCCACCCACGACAATGGATCAAGGATGTTTTTTCAAGTGTTTGGTCATTCAGGCAAATAATTTTTTCATACTCAGGTGGGCCGCAATCTACAAGTTCTCCGAAGACAAGACTAAATAGTCCGCTGGAGGAATTGCTTTTGAAGCCTGAAATGTACAAGGGAATGCCCGCCGTTTTCAAGAGAAGGGACGGAAAATTTGAGATTAAGCTGCTGGTTACTGGCGGAATTTTGACGCCACAGCAGATCAAGAAAGTTGGTGAAGTTGCCGAAAAGTATGGGGCAGAGGTTCACCTCACCGTGCGCCAAGAACTTTCCATCATGGGAGTTCCAGAAGACAAACTGGACCAAGCCCTGGCCGAGTTGGAAGAGCTGGGTCTTCGACCAGGATCAGCAGGCATGACCTTCCGAAACGTAGTCTCCTGCCTTGGGGAAACCTACTGCTTCAAGGCCGCTGCAGAGACTACTCAACTTGCCAAGGAGATTGGTGAGAAGTTTACCGGAAAGAAACTACCAGGCCCCCTCAAGGTAGGAATAGGCGGCTGTCCTTTCCCCTGCACCAGGCCCCAGTTCAACGAGATCGGGCTGATGGGGAGGGTGAGACCTGAACTGGACCTTGAAAAGTGCACAGGCTGCGGAAAATGCGTCGAGGTCTGCAAGGTGGGTGCAGCCTCCGTGGTAGATGGAAAGGCGGTGATCGATTACGATAAGTGCATCATGTGTGGCAGATGTGTGGTCAACTGTCCCGTTGGGGCTCGATACACCGCAGAAGATGGGTACCTACTCTTTGTGGGTGGGCGAGGAAGCTGGCCACCTCACGAAGGCTGGGTTCTGCGTGATTTCGTAAAAAGAGAAGAAGTGATACCCCTCATAGAGCGAATACTGGAAGTCTACACGAAGGACGCAAAAACCGGAATGCGGCTCAAAGAGTTCATAGATTCCATCGGTTTTGAGGAGTTCAAGACGCGGGTTTTGGCGGCTGAAAAGGCTGCAGAGTGAAAACGCCAAGACCTCCCCCTCTTTTCATTTCGCGATATAGATTTGCTGGGTAGTGACTTTTGATCTGGTTGACGTTTTATGTAGAGGGTCCTAACAAGGTATTCAGCTAACGTTTTTGTTGTTGACCCTGCTCAGACATGCTCCATTTTCAAACCCAGACTAAGTTGGACCTACAGCTTCGTATTCCTGGCGAAACATCAACTGTATGAGGGGGAACTACCATACACTTCAATTTATAATGCTTAACGATACCTTTGAGCCAAATTTGCTCTAAATTGAGTTCTGGACTTTGCGCATATCAACAGCAATCGCGGCTATCAGGAATAATTCAACACACTGCGGTCAAGAAATTCGTAAGTCATAGCACCATAGAAATGAAACACCAAACGCGTCCATGAGGCCGTTATCCCCAGCGCTCATGGACAACAATATCTTCCATATCTTTCCTGGGCCTGTGCCCTGGAAGATCCGCAGGATAACCCAAAGTCATCATCACAACCACTCTCACTTCAGGAGGTATTGCGAGGATCTTCTTCACCTCTTCTTCGTAAAAGGCTCCGATCCAACAGGTTCCAAGCCCCTCTTCTACGGCCTGGAGGGTCATGTGATCCACTGCTATTGAGACATCGATCGGATATGTGAGCTGGCCACAGGGCATGACACAATCTGTGACAGTCCCACAAGCCACAATCACCACTGGTGCCTCACCCACAAAGGCCTGGCCTTTTGCAGCCTCTGCCAGCTTTGCCCGGGTTTCCTTCTCACGAACCACGATGAACTTCCACTCCTGCATGTTCCTGGCAGAAGGTGCGAGCCTTCCTGCCCCCAAAACTCGGGTTAGCTTATCCTCCTCTACCCCATGGTCCTGGTAGCTCCTTATGCTTCTCCTCTTTTTGACAGCCTCGCTAACGTTCATAACCATCACAGTCCTCTCACAACTATCACGGCCTTTTCTTCATCTCTTTCTGAACTTCTACGCCCAGATCCGTGAGGTCCCACATATGGCCAGTCTCCTGGATCAGACCCTTACCGGCCATCTCGCCTAGGGTTCTCTTCACCGAGAGCGTAGTAAGATGCCCCATCTTCGCAATTCTGTCTGCACCTGAAGCCCCTCTAGACACCAATACCTGCATAACTTTTTCCCGCTGCTTACTCCCCAAAACAAATCCTATAAGTTCATCCATGTCCAGTCTCTCCTTTAATTCATCCTTGCGATAAGTTTATTTCCTACAAAACGCCTCTGATGTGTGCGGGCTAGTCTGGGTGGCTCGGCGTCACCTGTAACCCGAGATCGCCGATATGCGGGGGACGAAGCTGGCGGGCGACTGCGTGTGCTGCAGGTTCAGTCCAAATGTAGACTGTGATTCTCCGCCCTGTAGGGACAGCATTGGTGCCCAGGCTTGCCGGAGGGCAGGTCTGTTCACCTTAATCATGGGAAATGGTTCAGGCCCGGAAGGGAGCAGACCGACCGCGAATAACTGTCGCTTGCAGAATTGTGGGGAGGAGAAAGCATCTGGGTCAACTGGCCTGTGGCGTTGTGGGCAACCGCCAACGTGCCCGCATTAAAAAATGGAGATTATTCGATCTTTATCTCCTTGCCACTCTTTGGCTTTTCTTTCTTATTAATCCCGATGCTGAGGACGCCGTTCTTGTAGGATGCCTCAGAACTGTCAGGATCTACAGTCGATTCCAGCTCGATCCTCTTTTGGAACTTCTTATCTCCAATGGTCTCTATGGTGACCGCATTATCGGTGGCGTCGAGTTTTATGTTCTCTTTCTCAACGCCAGGAAGCTCGGCGAAGATCTTGTACCCGTTCTCATCTTCCATCACATCGACGAGGGGCTCTCTTTCAGCGCTGGGCGCGATTCCTCCATGATAAGGCTTTATGTTCCCAAACTCCCTGAAAGAGGGCTCTTTTCCGGGCTCAGAGGTATAGCTGAATCCGTATACAAAGGGCCCATATCTCTTGGTGGTGCCAAAGGGGGTCACCTCTTCTTTGACCTGCTCTTTATGCTCCTCGGGTATGACCCCCTCGAATCTCCTAATCAACTCTTCAAAGGGGTCTTCGTTCCACCATTCACCACGCGACTCACCAAATGGGGTGCCTTTCATGAAGCTTTCAAATATGTCGAATATGGATGGATGTCTCCTCTTTCGCATTGAACGCATCACCTCACCATTCAGGCGATTCTATTATTATTGGCTTGCAGGGATATGTTCTTTTTGGTAAGGAGGTCAAAGATGCCTCACAAAAGTGACCTCACCTGAAACCCTCCACAATACCTGACCAAGTCGTTTCCACCTGATCACAAGCATCGTATCGCCCTGAAAGCGATTCCCCATTCGAAATGAGCGCCATCCTGTAAATACAGGATCCGTCAACTGGAACAAAGCTCAAATCCATCGCACCATTCTTTGCAGAGCCACAAACCCCCATCTGGATCGCACACCCATCAGAAGATAGGTTTCCAGAACCAAAGAGGGCTTCACCCGATTGGAACAGAACCAAATCGACGACCTCAATCTCAGTTCCAGTTTCAGTTCCAGTTTCAGTCTTGGTCAGCCTCAACGACCACTTTTCTTCGAAAGGCTCGTTGGGTTTTGTCTCCGATGCAATATCCACGGAATCGTTCTCCTCCGTCTCTTTCTGGACGTCCTCTTCAACTTTCATGATCTCTTCGGGCTCGTTGCTGTTCAGGTCTGGCATGTCGAGGTCTATTCCAAGTTCACCGACACCAAGCCACTCAGGACCGCCTACACACCTACTACAAGCGGCTTGAGCCACATCTCCAAAGGCGAAAGGCGCGATCAGAACCGCAATCGCAGATAAAGTCAGAATAAGGTGTTTCATATTTTGTCTCAGACCTCCCTTCTGTCGTTTCAATACGTAGCGTTTAACGATACCTTCCAGACAAGTGTCGAACTTGCATGAGTTCAACATTTTGGCCTATTCGCATCGTCGAGCACAATTCTGGCAAGAACCAATTAGCGTGACTTTGTCAGATTAGACAATTGCGACTGCGGGTAGAGGCAACTAATGAGGATTTCGATTAAACTCCGGCCAGGTGCCCTTCTTTATAGTCGTGAACGCTAAGTTTGACACATATCTGATACACAAGACTATGTCAACCCGAGAAAACACCAGCCTTGTAGCAGATGACTTCTTCAGTAGGCCGAATTAAGTGTCAAGTCTAAGGTACTTGACTATAAATATCCTTTAGATAGGATGAAACCACAGTCACCCATCACAAAACGTCAACCAACTGAAGAGGGACTACAAACACATTCAGCCCCGAAAATTCATCAAACTGAACTCTCGTCACCCACTCCCATCAGGCATCCTGTTTATGTATTGTCCTGATGCCCCTCCAATCCGTAAGGCGAGAAGTAAGACTGCACGTCTATCTCCGTTTTCATCAGGATCCAGCCGGTTATGTGGCCTGCAAAAAAGGCCATCCTCTCCCGCTCATTTTTCGCAAATTTCTCTATGGTTTGCCTGATCAGTTCATTTGTATCCTCGGAAAGTGACTGGATATCTTCGGACATGATCCTGTCGATCTCGTCACATTGTTCTTCGGTGAGGCCGAAAAGCTCCGCCACCCTCCGTCTGACGATTTCTTCTTCCATCATGATTGCCAAACCTCCAACCAGTTCCCACCAAGCGCTCTTTTGGATCGCCATTGAAGGTGACTTTCGGCACCCACTCCTAAGATATCCTCAATACCCACTCTCATGAGAGACCTTATGGAGTTCATACAAGATGCACTTTTCTGTAGAAAAGTTGCAGGGCGAATTTGCAACAATAACTGAAATTAAAAGTTGAAAAAGAACTGCAGCCCCTTGCACCACTGCTTCGATGTGGCCTGTATGAAAAATTTTTGGATAGATATGAGTTCTTTTTGTCATTCTAGCTTAAACGACCTTTTTGCCCGCAGTGGGCCCCCACATGGCGTTGTAGACTTCTTCTACCTTTACCACGACAGCGGCCTTAGCTGGAAGTTTGTTATTTACGCCCGAAACCCATTTGACCATCTCATCGTAGTGCTCGCCCTCTTTGTAGACCTCAGTGCTGCCTTTAATCTGGAAGGACTTCTTGGTATCGGTATCGTAACAGAGGATGGATATCTTGTGGTTCTCCTCCAAGTTTGTGGCGGTCTTGTAGAAGAAATTGTCCGCGATCATTATGGTCTCGTCGTCCAGTATCTTTAAGAATCCTACATAGACCACGTTTGGCGTCCCATCGGCAGAGGCGGTTGCGATGGGGGTTGGCTTTTGCTTTTCCAGAGTTTCCTTTACGTCTGTTGGCATCTTGACCATCTACGTCACCCACATACAAACTGTGTAACAATATATTTATCCCTTGCGTTGCGAAAGGGCCAATTGTCCATCCGTATGTGTTTAGCCTCCTACAATCAACATCATTAAACCCATTTCGTGATGGCTCGTGCGATCTGTTCCAAAGAGCTGATTTCAAGCAACTTCGGCTAATGACATTGTTTTCCAATCTGGGGCGAGTTGTTGATCGGCGTGCGTTCGTTGACCAAAACCAACATCATGCAGTCGATTTTGGGGGGGGTTAAACACATACATCCATCCAAATCTGCCTCTTTGACATGTGTTGTATAGTGTTTAACGATACCGTTCGGACAAATCTCTAACTCGTAAGAATCTGAGATTTGGCCTACTCGCATCATCGAGCACTATTCCGGCAAGGGCCGATTAGTCTCATCTAATTGGTTCTTGACTATAGCCATGGATTCCAGAAGACATTCCACTCATAGTCATATGTAGAATGCCAATAAATATGGTTGCAGAAAATGAGCTGGTTTCAAAATGGTGCCACATGCCGTTTTTTTGCTGGTTAAACATCTAAACGGAAGAATCAAGATCCGTGGCTCCAAATGGTGCGTGAACTTTGGTTCATGATCGAGGGCCGCATAAATAGTTTTGAAACCAGCTCAATTCATCTGCTTAGAATCTGCTCGAAAAGCGGAAACCCGAAAAAGAGAAAAATTCAGGTTCCACTGAGCGTTTTGCATTATCCATCTACGTCAGGCGATCCTCTCACCAGCACTGGCCCCCGAGCTTGCCTCATAGATCTCCTCGATCTTCATGATGGCTGCTCGGCGCACCTTGATCTTGGGATTCCTTCGGTAGACGGTATCGACGATATCATCGAATATCTCGCCCTCGTCGCAGAAGCTTACGCGGCCTTTGATCTGGTACGATCTCTTGGGTTCTTTAGTCCAGCAAACGATGGAGGCCCAGGGATTACTCTCCAGGTTGATGGCGGTCTTGTTGAAGTAGTTGTCCGCCAAAACGAGGGTCTCGTCGTCCAGTACATTCAAAATCCCTATGTATACCACATTGGGCTTTCCGTCAGCAGAGGCGGTAGCCAGTGGATGTGGCCACTGCTTTTCCAAAGTCTCGCGTACTTCTTGAGGCATTTTGACCATTTCAATTCACCTATCACCCAGACGGGGTAGCAATTTATTTATCACTTACCTCTCTGCAGGTTCGAATGAAGTGTTTTGGAAACTCCCGATAAGACGCTCCATGAAAGTGGGCGTAGGATGCCACCATGTTCCCTTTGATCACTCCGTCAAAACCTCTTTCGATGCCGGTTCCTCGCCGAAGCTGGATTGCGTACTCTACCTTGTCTTCCATCAGGAGCTCGGAATGATGGAATTCGTGGCCTAAAAACGTGGATCCAAGGGTGCCCAGAGAATTATCTCGGACAAAGACGCCTTCGGTATAGCTCACTATCCTTCTGCCACCCATTCTGCACCTTCCCGGAATCAGTCCTGCCATGGGATGAGCTTCGCCGTCGTACTCGATCTCCCGAGATAGGTACATCAACCCCCCGCACTCCGCAAAGATGGGCATCTCGTTCTCCTGCGCCCTTCTGATGGAACAAATCATTGATTCGTTCTCGGAAAGCTCTTTTGCGTAGAGCTCTGGGTACCCACCACCTATGTAGAGCCCGTCTATCTGTGGCAAACTGGAATCGCGAATAGGGCTCATTGGGACGACTTTGGCACCTGCTAGCTCCATCAGCTCGATGTTATCCCTGTAGTAAAAATTGAAGGCCTCGTCCAGGGCCACTCCGATTCGCAGGCCATTTCCCTCATCAGTTCGTCTGTACAAATCTGGCTCGGGCACATCCAAAGGCTCGGCTTCAGTTGCGATATCTCTTATCCGATCGATGTCCAACCCCTCTTCGACCACCTGACGAATCTTGTCCAGACGATTGAGGAAACCCTCATGCCTCTTCTCGCCTTCTTCCATGGGGACCAATCCCAGATGGCGCATGGAAAGATGCATCCCCTCTTCACGAGGTATTACCCCCACTACCTCCGCGTTGGTGTGATCCTTTATGGCTGATATCGCCTTTTTTGCGTGCCTCTCACCACCCACTTTGTTCAGGATCACGCCTCTGATGTCCACCTGCGGATCGAAATCCATGTAACCCTTGACGAGAGCTGCTGCGCTCCTGGTGATGCTCCTCGCATCTACTACCAATATCGTGGGCGCTTTGAGCATCTTGGCCATCTGGGCAGTGCTGCCTCTATCGCCATCATATCCTTCGTAAAGGCCGCGCACGCCTTCAATCACGGCTATGTCGGCCCCTTCTGCGGCGTGAGTGTAGATCTCCTGAATCGTCCTTTCTGGCATGAGATGGCCATCCAGATTGCGGCACCACCTGCCCGTGATCCAGGTGTGATAGCTGGGGTCTATGTAGTCCAATGCTACTTTGTAGGACTGGACTTTGAAGTTTCGAGCACAGAGCGCAGATAAAAGACCCGCCACGATGGTGGTCTTGCCGCTGGAGCTCCGGTCCCCGGAGATAAGGATTCTGGGGCAATCTGAAGCCATATCAGATACCGCTCCCGTAAAACCTTTTTATCAACGATAGGGGGATGCTGCCTGCCGATGCTGCCATTTGCATCCCCCATCGAGCCAGGAGTCTGTCTATACTGCACCGATACCATTTCTTATCACATATCGTAACATGCTTAACCAAGGACATGAACTACCACCAGGACGCCTGAAATCACTCCATGAGATATACAAGTTATCCAGGCGGTTCGATTCGGCCGAGAGGCGAACTTAGAAGTGTGGGGGCATCAAATTACCGGATGAGAACAACTTGAGAATCGTCGCATTGATGATGATCCTCTGCCTAGTTGCAACGTTGGCGGCAACTTTTGTGGCCGAAGGTCAGGTTCCTGAGGTTCATGTGAGGGGCTTTCCCAGCAGTGGAGATGGCGACTGGAACGCCGAGAGCTTCGGCTGGTTTTACTACGATTTGGACGAAGGCAGAGGTGGCGAACAGCTTCGAGTCGAGGTCGATGGAAGAAAGGTCGAAGAGAGCACTCTTGTGTACTCCAGCGAAATTTGGACTGAGGAATTTGAGTTCGAAGATTGGGGGCGTTACCAGGCCATAGCATTCTTGGGGAAACGTTATCTTGCTGGTTATCTGAAGTCTGATTTCACCAAAGAAGTATCCTCTCTGGAGGATGGTGAGCTAAGAGAAGTTCTAATCGACGACGATGAAGTTCATGTGATCAACCTGGAAACACCTCTCATTCTCGGAGATGGCTATGTCCTGAAGGTCGCAGGCATGACATCTGATGGAAGTGAGGCCTACCTCAACTTGCTCAAGAACGAAGAAGTTGTAGACGGGGCGATTCTCAGATCTGGCGAAACCTACATCTACGAGATGGAAGATGATCTGCCAGTCATTCTGGTTCACATATCGAACACATTCTGTGGAAGAGATTGTGGGATCGTTGATGTCGATGGAATTTTCCAGGTCCGAAACCCGCCTCTGATGACGCTGAAAGTCGGAGACCTCCTGGGAATGATGGAAGTTTACGATATATCGAACGAGGGAGTCGAGCTCCAGAACCGCGAAGATCTGAACCTGCATCGAGACGGTACAATCCCCCTCGTGGGCGAATTAATGTTCAAGGTGTCAGACAAGTCGTCGCTTGAATACTATCCAGTGGGCGTGATATCAGATTACGGGATTCACGAGATCAGAGGGCCTGTGTATACAGAAGATTCAAAAGTTCCAATTATCAACACAGAAACTCGCGAAATCGTTGGATATGCTCAAGCCCGATGGAACCACTGGAACTTCTCGGGGTTTTATTTTGACGATGATGAAAATGTAGGTTTCGAATCTCTGCTCATATCCAAGACAGAGGGCAGAAAAATAGGGCGTGCACAGCCCTCCCGTGGCGTTCTATTAGATGGCATGCAGTATGTATCTTTTGCTGAGCCGCTCGAATTCGATTTTGATGGCTGGGGTCGCTACAATGTCATCTGCCTTTTTGGCCAGCTCTGGTTTGCAGGATACGGAGCCAGTACCAGTCCTGAGATCGGCAAGGTAAACCTGCTTGGCCGAGAGCAAGTAGGTCAGGTTCTCATCGACAGCGGTGAAGAGATCAAGGTATCTGCGGGTGGAGTCTATTTCTTGGAGGAGAATTACGAGATCCATTTCCGAGATCTTGTAAAAGAAGATGTCGAAGAAGACCGGATCTTCATCGAGCTCAGGAGGGATGGAAAACTGTTAGACAGCGCCGTGATCAAGCCAGATACTACTTACGTCTACGAGAAAGATGTAGGTGACGTGGACGACTTACCAACGATCTTGTTGCATGTGAGGGATATCTTCATCGAGGAAAATGAGAAGTTTGCGATCGTGGATGGACTTTTCCAGGTTTCAGATCGCCTCTATCTCCCAATCGACTCAGGCAACGATTTCGGTGAGCTGATGGTTTACGTCACCGATCCAAGATTTGTGATGATGATCAACCCAGATCCCATCGAACTCAAGCGAGACTCGGACGTCAGCCTCTGGCCTGGAATGAACATCGCTGTCGCAGATAGCAATAAGCTCCGATACTGGATCTACACGAAAGAGTACGTGATTCCGCCCCCGAAGATATTGGGAGTACACTTCCCAGACGATAACGTCTCCTCGATTCACCCTGCAAACTTCAGCATGGCAGTTCTTGCCGGAGAGATCCAGAGTGTCACCACAGAGATTGTGGACTCGGAAGGTTTGAGGATGTCAGCTGTGGATTTGACGCCAGGAGGGATGGGATCGAAGGATCAGTGGTTCTACTTCTGGCAATGGGATGTAACAGTCATGGCTTTCAGCGACGATGGAAGTCTTATTCCTCATTCTGAGCTTCAAGGTGGCATGCTGTACCTGAACGATTCCGCAGATCCTGTGGACGTGGTGGTCAAGTTCGACGAATCAGGCAGGATCGGGCTCATCGAGGGAATGGGGGGGGCGATATATTACATCTCAGAGTCTGAGCACGAAAAATTGGATTTGCCGATGAGCTATGCCGAGATTCTCAGAGACGAAACTTTGAGAGAACGGTACATCCAGGTGGAACCAGGATCGAGCAAGATCAGGTTCTACGAGTTCATCAACGGAAACCCGACACTGAGTGAGAACAACCACACACTCTGGCTCTCTCTCGAATCTCTGGAGCCTCACCTCGCGAAGATTGATGCGCCACCTGGAAGGTATGAGCTCAGAGTCCGGGTGGAAAACCCTGCAGGGGCACTCTGGGCAACTGAACATTACTTCAACGTCACAGAGCCTGATAGGCGATCATTCTCAGTTGGATCTGGCGAGGTCAAAGGGGGCGAGACTGTCACCATCCCCCTCAAGGCCGAGCTCTTTGAAGGCGAGACGCGGATCGGCGTCCTTTACGATCCAGAGATTCTCACTTTGCAGAATGTCTCAGGATGTATCCATTTACCCGAAAGCGAGGAAGCGGGCGAAGAGGCGGGCAAAGCAGAGCTCGTGATCCCTGGTAACTGCACCTTTACCAACCTCACATTCAAGGCCAACTACACTGAGGCCACATCACAGATCCAGATTTTGCCGGTCCGAGGCCCATATGCTCAAGAAGTGACAAACGGAACGATTACAGTTTTCGCCCGAGATCGTGATGGCATTTCAGACGGTGAAGAACAGGAGGCAAGTGGCTCACCTTCAGCCCTCATCGCTTTGGCTGTGCTGTGGTTTGCCACGATTTTCATGAGACGGGGGGCACGCCCTCCATCTTCAAGATAACTCTTGAAGATCTAAATAGACGTATTCAGATAAATTTATTTAGGAACATCTCCCTTAATACCGCATGAAATTCTCTGCGGTGATTTTGGCAGCATTTCTCATATTTGCCATTGGAATTGTCCCTTCCGCGGCTCAGTACGGATACGAGTCTGAGACCGATGGTTACAGCTGTTGGGCATGTCCCGTCTGCGGCTATGTCGTCCAGCTAGACGTAGAAGTGGGCGCGGGCGCGATCGAGTACGTTACTACTCTCAGCGAAGTGATGGTGCTCAACCCCTACGATCCTGACTATTACTGTCCTGTTTGCGGGGTGTATGGCGGATATTTTGTCTTAGTTCCATGTTCAGATTATGAATATGACGACTACGACGATTACAATGATTACGATGATTACGACGAATATGAAGACGATCTCGCCGAGTCAGATGTGTGCGAAGACGAGCACGAAGTGGCCATTGAAATTGAAGGTGAGGAGGAGATCGAAGTTGCGGAGGACTTTGAGGAAACTTCAGAGCCAGGGGCCGAAGAATCGGTTCTGGAGCCTGAAATCAGGATCTTGATGGTACTACCTCCTGTCGGTTACAACGATGTGGAATACAACGTTTCGAGGACCTACTTCGAAGATCAAGACTTTGATGTCGAGTTGGCTTCAAGTGGAGTGACGGCGGCCAGCGGAATGATGGGTGGCAAGGCCGATATCGACTTCAACGTCAGCGAGGCTGACGTATCCGATTATGATGCAGTGGTCTTCATTGGCGGAACCGGGATAGACGACGAAGCCCTCTACGATGATCCGGACTACATTGAGCTTGCCCAAAACGCCAACGATCAGGAAAAGGTCATAGGAGCCATTTGCCTTGCACCCAAGATCCTAGCAAACGCAACCATTCTCGACGGGAAGAACGCAACCGTTTCACCAATATCTGAGGCAAAGGACTACATCAGGTCAAAGGGGGCCATCTACTCACAGGATAAAACGGTGCTGCAGGACGGAAACATCATCACCGCAAGCGGACCTTCCGCGTCACGATCTTTTGCAGAGGCCATCGCGACCGCGATAAGGGATGTTCAGGGTGACTTTGATGTCGCCACTGAAGTTGCTGCTCTGACCATAACGGGCGAAGAGGCTTAAATGGCCTCTTCTCGGCCTTTTACAGTCAAGAATTGATTAGATGAAACTAATCGGTTCTCGCCAGAATAGTGCTTGACGATACGATTAGGCCAGATCTCAAACTCTTACGAGTTAGAGATTTGGCTCAAAGGTATCATTAAGCACTATAGCAGCCTTTAGAACGTGTACTTTGGGCCCTCTTATTCGTCCTGGATTGCTCTTTTCAGTGCCCGTCCAAGTGCTAGGGTCATGGCCTCTATCTTCTGCCAATCGTCGCCGCCGTCGGCTTTGAGATGGAGGGTGAACCGTCCATTATAAGCAAGCGACTTCATGACATGGGTTATGTTCTCCAGCTGGACCCCTTCGAGCTCTTCTGCCTCGAACTCGAAGTCTCCAGAGTAAGCAGGCTCGCCAAACCGGATCGCTGCCAGAGCCAGACATTCTCCAGAAGGCGCTCTTGAGCTTCCCATGCCCTCTTTGGCAAGCTCACCTAACACGGATCCCAGGGTGATGGCCACGTCCTCCACGGTGTGGTGATCTCCTGTGAAAAGATCACCTCTGGCTCTGACTTTCAGGTCGAAGCCAGAGGCTCTCGCGAGGTTGCGAAGCATCTCATCCATGAGGGGAATTCCTGTTTCGACTTCGGATTGACCAGAGCCATCGAGGTCGAGGTCGATCTCAACTTCGGTCTCTGCAGTTTCTCTTCGGAGAGAAGCACACATGAAAATAGCTCTTCGTTGAGATATTTTAAATCTACCTTCTACATTCCGCCTTCCAATGTTCATCTTGTATGAGCGCTAGTTGAGGGCACTATCTGGCCATGCAAGTTGGTCCTTGCAAGAGTGGCGTTTGACGATTGCAAGCAGGTCAAATCTCAAACTCTTACGAGTTGGAGATTTGTCTGAGAGGTATCGTTAAAAACCATAATTTGGGATGATAACTTCTATATTCGTGTCCTCCTATCCTGATTGTAGACTTACCTCTCAATCTGAACCACAAAAGCTCTAGGCGGCGATGCCCATAAGCAAAAGATCCCTCAAAAAACCTGATGATCTCACACCCCAGGAGAAGTTGGCCGAAGCAAAGCGGATCTGCCACCAGCACTTCGGCGCCCAATGCCCAGAAGAGAAACGTCAGGGCCTCCATCAGGAGCTCTTGAAAAGGCGGCCACACTGGTCCGTCTTGAAACGCAAAGAACAATACGAGGCCATCGATCGGGGAGAGCACATCCCATTCGACATAGCAATACCGCTTCCCGCAAGAGATCCACGCCGCCCTGAAGAGAGCGCCGAGGGCGTGAAGCTGTTCTGGGAGCGGTTCAGGTGCACCCATTGCGGCAAGTGCTGTTACACTCCGGGTGCTGGATTGTACCTCGAAAAAGAGGACATGGACCGAATATGCAAACACCTCGGCTGGACAATGAAGAAGCTGAAACGGCTATGCCGCTACGACAAGAACCTGAAAACCTGGGCGCTCAAACAGCCCTGTCCTTTCTACGACGAAGATGAAAAACGGTGCAAGATCTATTCAGTAAGGCCCCTCACATGCACTCAGTATCCGCTTCATCCGCCTTTGAAGGAGATGCCTTACCATTTGGCCGTAGACGCCTTCTGCCCCGAAGCCAGGGAATTTGCCAAAGAGACCCTCGGCTGGTGGATCATCTGCGAAAACCGATGGGCACAGATCTTGAAGAATATGGAGACAGAATCGAAAAAGGGTTCCGGCGCGGATAGAGGAGACAGACAGGAACCTTCGCAGGAAGGCGGTGAGAGATGAGAAAGATGTGAAAAATGAGAAAGATGCGAACGATGAAACCATAACATATCCTGAAAAAGGGGATACGAAATTGGAAATCAGAATGTGAGTTTGCTTCAAAACTATTTTGAGTTTCGAGAAGGTGCTGGCTAGGTTGGTGGCTGGAAATAGGAGTAGATCTGGTTAGTCATATAAGTTAACAAAAGCCCGAATAAAATTATCCCAATCAATTGTTCCGCTTTCGCGATCTGAATAGAGATGCCCTGTGGGCATAGCGTTCCTGTTGAACGGGATACAAATGTATTGGCGCTGAAATAAAGAGAATCTTTGAAATCTATATTTTCCACCCCCTCCTCTTGATCAAATAGGATCTGGAACTTTTTCTGGCCCAGATCTTTTAGTGTAAAGATGAGGGTATCTCCCATATTCAGCTCTATTTTTTCAGATCTCTTGATATCACCTTTGATCTTGTATACGACTGCGAAAATTACTATCAACGACAATATGAATGCAATAGCCCTATACGGGCGCACTCCATATCCATAGAACCACGCTAACGTGTCCATGGCTTTTGAGAGACCATTACGGCTCCAGCTCTTGTCCAGACGTACCGTATCTCTATATCGGTAATAACATCCTCCAAAATCAGTATACCATCCCAAATCCCTATAATTTCTCATAAGATTGGTGTATGTCTCCCTATCATCAACGATTCGGTCCTCTATATTCGCCCAGGGGACCCTTAGGTCACTGAAATCTGCAGAGCACAATGAAAAGTGACCGTTGAACACGGCCTCATCGAAACTACCTCCTCCACTAAAATCAGCATCATAGAACGAGGAATTTCGGCTGAAATTCACCTTGCTGAAGTCGGCTTTTCCGTCGAAACTGGCTTCATAAAAACGAGCATCTCCACCGAAACTGGCATTTTTGAAGCTCACCGTCTCACTAAAGGAGGTACCCTCGAAATATGCATTTTGAAATTTGGAATCTCCAAAGTCGACCTTGCCATGGAACTGGACATTGTTGAAGAGCGAACTTCCGCTGAAATTGGAATTAATAAAATACACATTATCGTAAAACTCTGCCTCTTTGAAGAAAGCATATTCGAAGAAAATGCAATCATTAAACTCGGCAAATTCGTCAAACACAACGTAAAGGAATTCTGCATCTTCGATGAACCGTGAATCAACGAAACGGCACACTTTAGAGAATTTCGCTCCTGAAAAGGAAGTTTTTCGAAATGTAGCGTTTCCAAAGTTCGCAATATCATCGAACTGAACGGAATCAAACTCTACGATATCGTTGAATCTGGCATTCCCAAATTCTGCTTCTTGGATGAATCGGCAGCCAGAAAAATCGGATCGGCCCTCAAATATGCAGTTAATAAAACTAGCAGGACCAAAAAACGTTGAACCACTGACATCAAAATTCTTTGACAAGATGGCGTTATCCAGATTCATTTCACCAGCAATTCTGGAGTTTGCCAAGATGATCTCGGAACAAATGGATTGGTCCATGCAGCGAAGATCCAAGTCTCCAACAATAACAACGTTATCATACTTTATATCTTTCCCGTTAGCGATTTGTCTCAACAGAACGTCTGCCTCGATCGTTTCATTTAAGGTCGGCACCTCGACGTAATATGCATACTGATCGCTTAAACTAGCCCCAGATGATATGGTAGCAGATAGAACAAAGAACAACACAGCAGCTATTGTGAACGTCCTGTTCATACGAAGAAATTTACTCTATTCGGTATTTTAAGTTTTTCATTGGTACGTTCCGCTTTGTGGGTCCTTAAGGGCCTAAGGGCCCACAGAGAAATAACCTACACATCCGACCTTCGGCATGACACGTTATAACATGGTCCTATTTTCTCTCGATATCGATTATCTTAACTATTTCTAGGCATACTCTATGGGACGATCTGTTTGGGAGGTATGCGAGTTGGATGCCACAGATATTCAGACGAGTTCCCTTGCC
>Ga0272443_10000901_pt1 | contig 48798 bp, 42 predicted proteins | sample SSMAcet12_FD_193581 | JGI IMG/M metagenome (GOLD analysis project Ga0272443, IMG submission 193581) | Marine sediment archaeal communities from Little Sippewissett salt marsh, Falmouth, MA, United States - SSM-Acet-12 | ecosystem: Environmental > Aquatic > Marine > Wetlands > Sediment ...
GCTGCAATCGCAGCCCGCGAAGCGAGATACCGAACGTTCATGTCAGTCCCTTTCCCTCCTTGGACTCGACACCCAGAAGAGGTCATCCACGGAGACGGCGAGTTTCCCGGCGAGTTCGAGGGCAAGGCGGACCGATGGCTCGTAGCCGCCCTTCTCGATCGCGATGATCGTTTGGCGGGTGACACCAACGGCGTGTGCGAGATCCTGTTGCGTCCAGCCACGGCCAGTGCGCATCTCCTTCAATCGGTTCTGCAGGGGCACGGCGACCTCCGGATGTCAAGTATGTTTTACATGGTACCGATCCACAGGAGCCGTGTCAAGTATCCTTTACAGAGCCGAGAAGCCGGACTTCGCCTTCGGAGCCGAATCGGCGGACGCATACTCCATCCCGGAGCCAAGCTACTGCCCATGTTCGCGCCCGCGGAGTTCGGGAGACATACACCCGATTCCGAGGCCAAGGAATGGTTCGTGTCCCGCGATCCGCGCCGGGCACCTGAGGATCGCGATCTAGCCGGCCTCCTCGTGATGCTTGAGGTGAAGCGTCTCGGGCATCGTGATCAGCAGCGGCATGCGAATGCATAGTTCGATCCCGATGACCGTGAGGAAGACGTAGGGCGGTCCGAGGAGATCCCAGATCAGTCCGGCGAGCGTTGCCGCCGCGGCGCCCAGGAGCATCCGAAACAGATGAGAGATCCCGAGCCAGCGGCCCATGTGCGCCTTGGGAACCAGCTCGTAGGCCATCGCCCCCGCGGTGACCGCGGAGACGGTGGTGAAGCCTAGCAGCACGCCGGATAGGACGAGGACGCCCGAATTGGGAGCGAGGATGAGGGCGACGCTGGACAGCCAGGAAAGCGGGATAGTGACGTACAGGATTGGCTTTCTCCCGATGCGGTCTGCAAGCCGCCCGACGGGGATTCCGAGGACGAGTGGAGTCAGCGCGTACGCGGTGATCATCATCCCCAGGATCAGCTCGTCCGCTCCCTTGATGTTGTGCGCGAACGGTTGAGCGAACGGGATGACCATCCCCATCGGAAGGAAGCCGATCGCGTCGATCACGAGCCATCGGCCGAGGTTCTCGTTGCTGCGAAGGACGGTCGAGAGGTCGCGCAGGATGTGACGGGATCGCCACGCCGCTTCAGTCCAACGGCAGTTGGGTATGAGCAGGTAGACCATCAGGAAGGTCCCGAGGGTTCCGGACAGGGAGAGGTAGAAGAGCGGACGGATGCCAGCGATGTTCACGCCGCCGAAGCGACTGACGAGCGCCGCGCCGAGTAGCGGGGCCAGCATGCCCAGCGCTCCGGCCGCCAGCGTCTCGCACAGGCTCATGGCGGTGGCGCGATCCGCGCTTCGGAGGGAGTTCCCGCAGATCGTCGCGCAGCTTTGCCCGCTCATGCCCTTTCCCAGCCAATAGGCGACCATCGCCAAGACGGCGATTGACCAGCTTCCTGCGACAGCGTAGGTGAGGTACGAGAGGGCCAGGAACGCGATGCCGACGAGGTAGATCTGCCGAACGCCGCGCCGATCGATGATCCATCCGATGAACGGTGCGATGAGACCGGCGGCCGCCATCCCGGCGCTGTTGACGAAGCCGAGCTGTGTAGCGGAAGCGCCGAGACCCATCGTGTAGACGGACAGGTAGGGGGAGACGAGGCTGTAGAGGAACATCGCAAACGAGGACCGAAGCGCCGTGATGATCCAAGGACGCGGTTGGCGGGCGATGAAGGCTCCGCCGGACCGGATGCCGACAGCCAGACGCTGTGTCAGGTTCTGACGAATCGTGTGAGATCGCTTCCTCTTCTGCCGTACCAGCGGCGGCACAGCATACCGCGAGGATTCCTCCACATCCACACAGCAGCCGAGTCCCCACCCGGATAAGGAACAGGAGTCCGGCTGTGAGAGCCGGGGGGAGGAGCTGGGGCAGACGGCGATTCCCGAGTCGGCCTCGCCTGGAGTTCCGGGGACGCAATGCTCAGCTCCACTCTCTCGCCCACTCCTGGCCGTCGCTCAGCGTGAGGGCGTATCCTTCGCTCCGTGGGGTGGCTCGGCATGTACACGGTCGGAGGAGGGACGGCATGAGATCGAACTACGAGGAACTGGATTACCGACCGACGCCGCTCGGGAACCTGATGCTTCGCCGCCGTCGGCTACTCCAGCTCGGGGGACGTGAGATCTACGAGGTGAAGCTCGGTGAGTCCTTTCTGATGTCGAGCCTGTTTCACGAGGCGGAGTCTCAGCTGGCGAAGCTTGCGCTCGGCGCGTTGGGCCAGGAGGAACTTGACGTTGTGGTCGGCGGGCTCGGTCTCGGATACACGGCGGTATCCGCGTTGGAAGACGAACGTGTCGTGTCGCTTGTCGTCGTGGAGTATCTGGCGCGGGTGATCGAGTGGCATGAGAGCGGGCTGGTCCCGTTGGGCAAGAGGCTGACCGGAGATCCGCGTTGCCGGCTGGTGCATGCCGACTTCTTCGCCCTGTCGCGCGACGTCGCGAGGAGCTTCGACCCGGATCGCCCAGCCAGGAGGCATGACGCGGTTCTTCTGGACATCGATCATACGCCGACGAATGTATTGCACGAGTCGAACGCGCGTTTCTACAGTGAGGAGGGGTTGGGGGAGTTGGCGCAGCACTTGAAACCCGGCGGGGTGTTTTCTCTTTGGGCAGACGGTACGCCCGAAGCGTCGTTCGCCGATCGCCTGGGGAAGGTGTTCAGTTGCGCTGAGTCGCACACCATCGAGTTCGATAACCCACTCACCGGCGGCTCGTCGGAGGGCTGCGTCTACGTGGCACGCACGGGATCGTAGCACCGTCGGACGCGGTGCGGTGGGGCCACACGCCGGAGTACGCAGAGTCGCACCGGCGGACGAGCCGATACACGAAGGAGGACTGGGCACGGATCCGAGACGAGAACGCGGCCGTCTTGCAGCGGATGGTCAGTGCGTTCGATTGCGGCGTGAGTCCGGCCGAACCGGAGGCGACGGGCATCGCGGAGGCAGCGCGGCTCGCGATCGATCGCGCGTTCTACCCGTGCCCGCCGGGCATGCACGTCGCCCTCGCGGAGGGGTACGTGACCGATCCGCGGTTCCGATCGTTCTATGATAAGAAGCGCGACGGGTTGGCCGAGTGGCTCGCCGAAGCGATGCGGGCGAACGCGCGACGGGCCGGCGATCCGGATTCGGGGCACGGCTCGGTGCCGCGAGGCAATGGGGAGAGGACGTGAGGTAGGAGGCGCTACTCCACGGGCACGGCCGCGCAGTGTATTCGCTCGACTGGGATCCCACCGGGATGCGGCTTGCCTCAGCGAGTGCGGATGGGACGGTTCGGGTCTGGAATGCGTGCACGTGCGAGTGCGAGAGCGCATGGGATGCGCACGATGGCAGCGTGTGGAGCGTCGCGTGGACGCCGAGCGGCGACCGTCTGGCGTCGGCGGGAGCCGACGGGGCCGTCCGGATCTGCAAGCCACCGCGGCCGGAACCTGTCCGAGGGTTCCGCGGTGCGGAAGGGGTGGCGTTCTGCGTCGATTGGACGCCGGACGGTCGTCGTCTGGCGTGCGGATACGAGGACGGGAGCCTCAAGCTGCTCGACGCCGACGCGGGCGTGGTGCTCCGGCAGTGGCGCGGGCACGGAGACGGCGGCCTCGCACTGCCGGTCATCGCGACTCGCTGGTCGCCGGACGGAACGCGGCTTGCCTCCGGCGGGATCGACTTCGCTCTCCGTCTGTGGGACTCGGATGGGAAACCCGCCGGCGTGATGCGAGCGGACACCGACGCGCGGAACGACATCAACGGCGTGGCGTGGTCGGCGGACGGTCGGATCGTCGCGGCAGCGGGCCAGGACGGTCACGTAAGGTTGTGGGACGTTGGCACAAGGCAGGAGATCGTCCGCCTGCCAGCCGGAAGCGAACCTCAGTGGGTGCGAGGGGTTGCCTGGGCGCCCGGGCCCGGTGAAGGGCGGCTGGCGACAGGCGGGGGCGATCGGAGGGTCCGGCTGTGGGCCGACCTGAATGGGGATCCGGTGGAGGTACTCGGCGGGCGTCAATCGGCGGTGTGGTCGGCAACGTGGTCGCCGGACGGATCGCGGCTTGCGACCGGAAGCGGCGAGTACGAGACGGAAGGCGGAGATCCCACGATCCGCATCTGGCGGCTGACTTGAGGGTTCCAGGTCCCTAACGGTCCGCCGTGTGATCGCGTCCCGCTTCTTCGGCACGGCGCGGCATTGAGTCCGGTCGGCGAGCGATCGGAACCGGAGCCTCGCGTCGCACCCCGGATCCCAGTGCGAGTGGTGAAAGAGCGGATCGTTTCATACTATCTCTGCGGAACCACGATGTATGAGTCACAGGGGTGGCTGCGGAGGCGATGGAGTGATGCGGGTATCTCAGCGCGGGCGAATGGCGAGATGGGTCGTTGGCGGCGCTCTTCTGGGCGGGTTGATCGCGGGCGCCTGCGAGCTCAGCGTCCACAACTACCTGTTGTTTCATTCGCTCGTGGAACTCCTCAGCGTCGCCGTCGCGTTCGTGATGTTCGCCATCGCATGGCACACGAGGACGTTCTCCACGAATCATTTCCTGCTGTTCCTCGGAATCGGCTACGCGTTCATCGGGAGCGTGGACCTGCTCCACACTCTGGCGTACGCAGGCATGGGGGTGTTTCGTGGCAGTCCTGGGGCCAACCTCGCGACGCAGTTGTGGATCGGCTCTCGCTCTCTTGAAGCGGCGACGCTCGTCGTGGCTCCCGTCTTCCTGACGCGCAAGCTACAGCTCGCCCCGGCCGTCTTGAGCTACCTAGCGGCAACGACGCTGCTTCTGCTGAGCGTCCTGCTGTGGAGGGTCTTCCCGGATTGCTACGTGGAGGGTGTTGGGCTGACTGCGTTCAAGAAGGCAAGCGAATACGCCATCTCTGCCGTACTGGTGGGGGCCGCGGCGTTCCTCATCGTGCGGCGCCGGCGAGTTGGGCCGTCCACCTACCGGTACCTGATCGGCTCGATCGGATTGACCATCTGCGCGGAACTCGTTTTCACCGGCTACGTTAGCGTCCATGGGGCGGCCAATCTCGCCGGGCACGTGATCAAGGCCGCCTCGTTCGGTCTGATCTACATGGCGATCGTTCGGTTCACGTTGACGCAGCCGTATGAGGCGCTCTTCGCCGACCTGAATCGATCCCAGGAGCGGCTTGAGCACCTGTTGAGGCACGACCCGCTGACGGGGGCGCTCAATCGGTTCGGCTTGGATGAACTTCTCGTTCGGGAGACGGCTCGCGCCAGGCGGCACGGCTACCCGCTGGCGTTTGTGATGGTGGATGTCGATCGCCTGAAGGAGATCAACGACCGCTACGGACATCAGGTCGGAGACCGCGTCCTCCGGAGCGTGGCGACGATCCTCAGGGCGGCAACGCGGGCCGAAGACTACGTGTTCCGCTACGGCGGGGATGAGTTCCTCGTGGTGCTGCCTGAGGTCGATGGGGACAGTACATACGTCGTGGAGCGGATTCGCCGAGCCATCGAAGGACAGGACGCGGGCGAGTTGGGGGTCGACTCCCCTCTCAGCGTGTCGATCGGCGTCGAGCGGCTTCTGCCCAGCGAACAGCACGGCATCGATTCAACTCTGGACAAGGCCGATCGACGGATGTACGAAGACAAGAGACGTCACAGAGAGTGATGGGGTCTGGGCTGCAGCCACTACGCCGGCAAGAGAGGAGCGGCTTCGTCTCTGACGTCCGACGTTGCCGCGACACGAGAAGGTCGGACGAGGCACGAGACCGGTTCGCATCGTATGCGAGACCCGCACGATGGCTTCTCCTCGGATCCTCGCCGAAACTAGCGCTGTGAAGGAAGCTGTGCGAGCAGAGAAGGTCGACCTCGACGAGGCGGACCGCAAGGCGTTGACGGTTTGGGCGTGCGACTGCGCCGAGCACGTGCTCACGTGCTTCGAGCGGGCGTGCCCGGGCGACGACCGCCCCCGAAACGCTGTCGAGACCGGGCGCGCGTGGGCGCGCGGGGAGATCGAGCTGCGTGACGTACGGGCCGCCGCGTTCGGCGCTCACGCCGCGGCCCGCGGCGTCGCGGATCCGTCAGGGCGCGCTGCGGCGCGTGCGGCCGGCCACGCGGCCGCGACCGCTCATGTGCCAGAGCACGCCCATCACGCGGCAGCCTACGCTCTCCGAGCGGTCACGCGCGCCGGTCGATCTGCCGGCGCTGCGTCCTGCGCGAGGACGGAACGCGATTGGCAGGTTCGACGCCTACCCAAGGCGCTTCACTCTCTGGTGTTCCGGGGATAAGGGCGCGGCAGAGGATGGCTCGAGCGAGCTTGATCGAGAGCGCTGCAGAACGCAGGTTCTGTTCTACTGGAACAACGTGCAGCGGGGCATGCGATGCGGAAGGGTGCGTGTGCCATTCTATCGCTGTGCGTTGTGGCAGGCATCGCCGCGGCCGGGTGTAGCGGAATCCTGTCGGCTCTGTGCTTCCTCGTCCGCGGCGACGGGATCTACTGAATGGACACTGGCGTCCTGGAGCGCGATCGCGGCCAAGCGGGTAGGTCGAGGCCTGGGACGAACCTATCCGGGCATGGACCAGGGCGCGGACCCCGGCCTCGAGGACGGGGATCCGTGCTTCCTGGTCGATGTCGTCGCGTCGCCTACGCCCAGACTCAGCCGGCGAGGCGAATCGCGGCGCGCTGGAACGCGGGCAGGTGGTTCTGCTGGGACGCCGCCCGGAGGTTCACGAGCACTTCGAGGATGTCCGCGTACTTGGCGACGGCCTCCAGCTGCCGTTCGTACAGCGCGATGTTCGCGATCTCCGCGTCCGCGCCGGCTTGCACGGCCGCAAGAAGGCTGTCCGGCGCCTCGACCGTCTCGAGATACGGGTTCTCCCTCGGATACGGAATGCCGTACCGGTCGAGGATCTGCTGCAGCGCTTCGATGTGTCGCGCCTCGGATGCCAGAATGCTGATAAACGGCCTCACGGCCCCGTGCGCGTCGATGATCGCGGCGTACGTGGCGTAGGCGACGTACTCGCCGTTCGGTCCCAGGAGAGCGTCGAGGAGCACGTCCTCGACGTCTGCCGGCAGCGTCCTCTGCGAGGAGGCAACGTCACGTCCCCAGCCTGCCGTTCCTGCTCCGAGGGTCGCCACCCCGACGACGAGGAGCGCAACGATCGCCCGTCCCGTGACAGCGGTTCTGCGTGGTCTCATTTTCCTCACCTTCTTTGCGAGATGGTCGGAGCATGGCGTGTGCCTGTGTGCACCGACGGGCGGACTCGTGGCTGGGCCGTGAACTGGCCGTGTTCGGCGTTCGGGGAATCGGTGAAGGACGTGTGGAGGACGATCAGATCTCGATCGTCTCGCCGAGCTTGGCGACGTGCGGTACGAGCGACAACTCTTGTTGGATGCGATCGGCAAACCGATCGAGCGTGTCGCCCTCCCCGTGGACCAGGACGGTCCGTTCGGGCTCGGCCCGCCGGATCCAGTCGAGGAGGATCGGCTGATCGGCGTGGGATGAGAAGCCGTTCAGGGTCCACGTCTTGGCGGCGACGGCGATCTCCTCGCCGAAGATGCGGACTGTCTCGGCGCCGTCGATGATCTTGCGCCCCAAGGTACCGGCGGCCTGGTATCCGACGAACAGAACGCCGGATTCCTCGTGCCACAGGTTGTGGCGGAGATGGTGGATGATCCGCCCGCCCGTGCACATTCCGCTGCCGGCGATGATGATGTTTCCCCTGGATTTCTTGTTGATCTCCTTCGATTCATCGGTCGTCTGGCTGAACCGCAGCGGGGTGAAGTCGAACGGATTGGGGTGCGACGCGAACAGATCCTGTCCTTCAGCGTCGAAGTAGTCGGGATGCCGCCCGAACACGCGGGTCGTCGAGATCGCGAGAGGGCTGTCGAGAAAGATGCGGCAGCGGGGGAGATCGCCGGCCCTCCACAGGAGGAACAGCTCGTAGAGGACCTCCTGGGCCCGCTCCAGCGCGAACGATGGGATGAGAAGGTTGCCGTTCTCGGGGACGACGGTCTCGATAGCCGACCTGAACTCAGCGACCGTGTCCTGCATCGATCGGTGCATGCGATCGCCGTACGTCGATTCGATCAGCAGCACGTCGGCGTGCGGCGGAGCGCTTGGGTCCCGGACGATCGGCTGATGTCGGTTCCCCAGATCTCCGCTGAAGAGGAGCGTTCCGTCCGACGTTCGAAGCTCGATCGCGGCCGAGCCGAGGATGTGCCCCGCGTCGTGGAAGACGCACGAAACGCCGTCGTTGAGCCGGATCGGCTTGTCGTAGCCGGCGATCGGTCGGAAGCGGTCGGCGCACCGGAGAACATCGCCCATGTCGTACAACGGTGGCTCGGCCGTCTCGCCGCGTCGCTTCGCCTTCCGGGCTCGGTACGACGCCTCCTCCACCTGCAGGTGGGCGGAGTCGGCGAGCATCAGCTTCGCGATCTCCGCCGTCGGCTCAGTACTGAGGATCCTCCCCGAGAAGCCGCGCCGGACGAGCAGGGGAAGGCGGCCGGCGTGATCGAGATGGGCGTGTGAGAGGAGAACCACGTCGATCTCCTTCGGATCGAACGGGAACGGCTCCCGATTGAGGTCCTCGCGTTGCCGACCTCCCTGGAAGAGGCCGCAGTCCAGGAGAAGCCGGAGCCCGTCGACCTCGACCCGATGGCAGGAGCCTGTCACCATCCCCGCTGCGCCGCAGAACGTGATCTTCATGCGCTCACTCCACCCTGAGCTGGATGGGGCATTGTACGGCTCGGGTGCGTCCTGGCACCAATGCAGACTGTAGCTGGCGGAGGTCCGAGACTCCTTGGATAGCCCGGATTGACGGGGCCTTCGTGCGGCCGTGCACCTGTTCGTCAAGCTAGGGCGCCGCGTCGATTCCGCCACGGTCGGTGCCTGGTATGCCAGGAATGCCACTTGCCCACCATCGAGCGTCTTACCGAGTCGCGTTTGCCGTCTCCTGGGTCCGGCGCCGCCTCTCCGAAAGGTGAAGGGATCGCGTTACCGCCTGACGCAGTAGATGGTTGCGTCGACACGGCGCTGCGCCGAAATAGAGCCCCGGGCCGCTCGGCAAGGGCGGCAGAGGCAGCCGTATCGCGGTCGCGTTCCGTGACGCTCATGTCGCCCTCTTGGGCCCGGTTGCACTCGGAACGTGCCGACCCGCCAGCTCGCCGTTCCTCCGTTCGATCGGGGATGGGGCCACGACGACGGCGAGCCGATCGACGCGTTCGCACGGCTCGGGCACGGGGTCGGCCAGGAGATGGCGCGTCACTTCGAGGCGGTGGACTACTCGGGCACCGCGAGCGTCCCGAAGATACGGTTTAGTACCTCCGCATGCGGGTCGTCGCGCCAGGTCGCGGTGGTCAGCCCCGTCAGGCGGGCACGCGGCACGTCGCCGGTCGACGTCACGTGCGGACCGCGACAGAGATCGACATGGTCCCCGTGGGTGTAGAGGATGACGTTCGGGGTGCCGATCTCCTCGAGAAGCTCGAGCTTCAGGACCTCTCCGCGGCGGATGAGCTGCGCCCGGGCGTCCCCCTTTGATAGCTCACGCCGCTCGATCGGCAGATTCTCCTCGACGATCTGCGCCATCTGCGCTTCCACCGCGGGCAGCACGTCCTCTGTGAGCGTGTGTTTGACCTCGAAGTCGTGATAGAAGCCGGCGCGCGAGGCCGGCCCGGCCCCCAGAGCGACATCGGGGAAGAGGCGCTTGACAGCCTGCGCGGCGATGTGGGCCGTCGTGTGGCAGAGCACCACGCGGCCCTCCGGCGTCGCCGCCGTGTGGAACTCTAGGGCACAATCGCGGGTCAGCCGGTGCCGCACGTCTCGTAGAGTCCCATCGACCGTGGCGCAGACGATGCGCTCGCCGAGCCGGGGGCTGATCCCGTAGGCTACGTCCTGGACACATGCGCCCGGCCGAATCTTCCGTTTCGAGCCGCCGGGCAGCGCAATCCGTATCATGTTGCTCACTCCTTTCGAAGGGCACGTCTGCCCTTCGCCGGTGAGTCGCATGGCCGTTCCTCGCGTCGCTCGACCGTCCCAAAGGAAAGACCGCAGGCGGACGCCTGCAGTCATCATCTCGGACCTCCCGTCGGGCGGCGCAAGCCGAAGCTAGCGGCCCACAGGAAGTCCGTTGCACGTCGTACCAACACCAGCCGAACCCACCGCATTCCGTCTCAGTGAAGTCCCGCCGCGTCGGCACATGATGAACCACCCTAGTGCAGGAAGCGCGCGGCGTCAAGGGCAAGGTGGCCTGGGATCGCCGGACATGGGAACAAGTCGCCAGTTGGGGTGTATCCAACAAGCATACGCACACCTTCCGCCCACTGAGGCCCAGGACCTCCGGGACCTGGGCCTCCCTCCTTCGTTCAGCGAGTCGTGGGAGGGAACAACGACGGCGGAGGGGAGCCTCGTTCAGGCCCGGCCAGGCCGGAGTCATCGATCGCCTCGAGGTACCATCTCTGTTGCATCGGTTCGAAGCGGATCGCGTAGCGGGTGAGGCCCTCAGTACATCGGTAGTTCAGGGACATGGTGGCCCGCTCGACCCGAGCGGGGGCCGTGAAATCGATCCGACGGCTGTTCCAGCGAATCGCCTCAAGCAACGGAAACTGGAGTCCTCTGATGAACGTGACGAGTGCGTCGACCTCTGTGTTGACCCACATGGCGCGCACATCGTTCCATATGTACGAGCTGCTGTCAAGCACCTCCTTTCGATGTCGTGCCGACTGCCCGGCGAGCGGGCGGAGTTCAGCTGTCACAAGGATCGTGGACGGAATGCGCGATGAGATCGACCAGGTCAGCCGTTATCACGTATGGAACGTACCCGTTGGCGAGCTCCGCGTGGGTCTCGTCGACGGCGCAGCGTCTCTGACGGTCATATGGCCCAGCACGATCTCACGGGTCGCCGGCGAGCGCACCGACCTGCTTGCACGTGGCTTCGCCTCTTCCGCTGTCGCGGGAAGAGCAGTCGATGACGACCAGATGGAGCAGCTCCGCGCGATCTGGCCTCGCTCACGAGACGACACGCGGCGGTGCGGCAAACGGACATTCTTCTCGAGGCGACGCCGCGAATGTGATATCCATTACCGTGGACGCTGCGTAGCCTGATCGGCAAGGAGGGAGCATGTACGATGCGCCGAATGAGGTTCCGGTCGCTCAGTGGGTTCGCGAGCGATTCGGGATCGAGGACGAGGACGAACTTCGCGCGCTGCTCTCCGATCCGACCGAATTGCTCGCGCTTCTCGACGTGGCGCGGGCTGCCGGCGAGGATGGGATACCCGTCGTCGTGAGGTCGGGCACCCGCCACACAGCCTGACCGCGCCGTGGGGCGTCCACGTTGGGGAGAGTGCCGAATCCGCCCCTACGTAGCCTCCTCGCGACCCGACGGCTGCGGTCAGGAGCCAGACCCCGAGGCCGGGTCACGGTCTCCCGTCCGCCTTCGCACCGTGACAGATGGAACCCCGCCTGTTTGGAACGCGGCATCCATCCTGAGGTATGTTGGAAGGGCGTACGCGATGCAAGGAGGAGTGGATGATGCGGTCGGGGGCGTTTTCCTCCCCCACACACGATGGGGCGAACCGCGAGGGCGGACGTTCATCCGACGATGGTCGCTGCCAAGGAGAGGAGGAGTCATGCCGAGGATCGGGGTGAGGATTGCCGTTCTCGTCGCAGTGGCTGCCGCAGTCGGGCTGTCTGCGCTGTCACGGGGGATCGAATACCACGTGCCCGACGAGTACAGGACGTTGCGCGAGGCACTGCAGGCGGCGGGGACAGGAGACACGATCGTCCTCTCGACGAGGAGGGCCATCCGTGAGTCGGTCACCGTGCGCAACAAGCGGCAGATCACGATTCGGGCGGAGGACACGTTTCGCCGATCGGCCACAGTCGAGGGCCGCTACGATGACGAGCCCGTGTTCGAGCTGATCAACTGCCGCGATATCACGTTCGAGAGGATCAACATCACGGCGCGTGAAGGCGACGACGGCGTTCGCTCTTCAGCGGTCGGGATCACCACCGACAACTGCACCGACATCGTGCTCCGAGAGTGCGCGATATCGGCACACGGCGGTCCGGGGGTGAAGGGCGGAGCGATCACCCTCGAGGAGTGCACGGTCAGCGGGAACTTGACGTGGGGAATCGAGCTGACTGAGGGTGCGGGGATGACCCTGATCTCGACGGCCGTCGAGGGGAATGCAAACGGTGGTCTGTACATCCGGAACGCCACCGCGTCCCTCGAGCAAAGCTCGTTCACGAGCAACCTCGGCTACGGCATCGTCGTCGATGGGAGCTCGTCGGTCCGATTCAGCGAGCTGGGTGGCCCGTCGAGCATCACGGGAAACTCGCGAGGGGGGATCCTGGTCAAGAACGCGACGTTCACGCTCCAGGGGAACGCGGATGTCCGGAACAACCAAGGCGTCGGCATCGAGGCGGAGGACGCGCAGCTGACCGTCTCCGGGGCTGAGATCAGCGGCCACGCTGGGGCCGGGGTGCTCTACCGCCGCTCGACCGGCACGGTCTCGTCGAGCTCGATCGTCGACAACACCGGGGTCGGGTTGCTCGTGGACGAGTCGAGCCATGTCTCACTAGACGGTACGACGGTCGCGAGGCAGGGAGGTGACGGCGTTCAAGTGTTGAACGGCTCGACCCTCGAGATGAGCGGCAGAGCGCTGGTTACGGAGAATCGTGGTGCTGGCGTGCTCGCTGACGGGACCGTGATCGAGGTAGACGAGTCGACGATCGTGTCAAACGGCGCCTCAGGTGTGCGGTTGATCCATGAAGCTGCGGCGACGATCGCGGACTCGCTTGTCGCCGAAAACCTTGCGCATGGCGTTGCCGTGCTTGCATCGAGCGTAACAATGCGCGGAGGCGAGTGCCGCGGGAACGCCGGTCACGGGCTGTACGTGACCGAGGAGGGACGAGCGGTCGTCGAGAGCGCGTGCAGCGTCTCGTCAAATGAGGCCGACGGGGTGCACATCGACGGTGCCGCGGCCGAGCTGCGGGACAGCGAGGCGAACGGCAACGGGGCAAACGGGGTGAGCGTCCTCGGAGTCTCGAACGGCACGATTGCGGGAAGCGACGTGTCGGACAACGGAGAGGAGGGCGTGGAGATCGTCCTGGGGACGGCGACGATCAGCGGGAGCGTCGTCTCGTCGAACGGGGCGAACGGGGTTCTGGCGACGGGCGGCGCGACGGTCGAGATCGTCGCCGGCTCCCGCGTTTCCGAGAACGGCGTCGACGGACTGCTCCTCGACGGGTCGACGGCGGCGGTCGACGCCAGTGAGTTGAGCGACAACGTCGCGAACGGTGCGCACGCGATCGCCGAGGCACTCTTGACGATCCGAAGCGACAGCCTGCTGGAGCGAAACGGCGCCAACGGGGTGCTCGTCGAGGAGAGCACGTTGGAGATGTCGAACAGCACCGCGCGCAGCAACGCCGAAGACGGCGTCGCCCTCGACGGCGCGGAAGCGACGATCGACGGATGCCGGCTTGCCAGCCAGACGGTACACGGTTTGCACATGGAGCGAAGTTTCGCGACGCTGAACGGTTCGGCGATCGCGAGCAACGGCAGCGAGGGGATCTTCGAGCAGAAGTCGCGCCTCGCTGTCGCGGATTGCAGCGTGGAGCAGAATCTGGCCAACGGGATCCGGCTTGAGAACTCGCTGGCCGATGTGCTGCGATGCGCGATCCGCGAGAACGGGATTCACGGCCTGTACGCGTACGAAAACTCCAGTGCGACCGTGACGAAGACGACGATCATCGGCCATCCGGACGACGGCGTCTTGCTGACCAACAGCTCCGGCGATTTCCTGGAAGCAACCGTTGGCGAGAACCAGCAGCACGGGGTCGATACGGACGTCGCGGCGCTGGTCATGGCCGACTCGGATATCGTCGAGAACGCGCTGCACGGAATCCATCTTGTCAACTCGACGGCGGATCTAGCGAATTGCCGCGTGTCGGACAACCTGCGGAAGGGTCTATCGGCAACCGACTCGACGGCGTCGGTGATCGCGTGCACGTTGTCCGGGCAGGGAGAGGAAGGGCTGTCGCTCATCAACTCGGCGGCGGGTCTCGAGGAATCGACCATCGAGGAGAGCGCCCTCGATGGCCTGTATGCAACGAACTCCGTCGCCGCGATCGATGGCGGTGCAATCCGCAACAATGGATCCCACGGCCTCTCGCTGTTGAAGTCGTCCGTCGACGCGGTCGACTTGGACGTTTCGGGGAACGCTGGCAGCGGCGTGTACGGGTTGTCATCGGGGATCGGATTCGTCGGTTGTGCGGTGCATGGCAACGACGGGCATGGCTGGTGGCTCGATTTCTCCCAGGCGACGGCCGAGGGAGGAGAGACGGCCGGGAACGGGATGACCGGCGTGTCGGCTCGAGAGCGATCGCGAATCACGCTGATTGGCACCTCCGTAACAGGCCATCCAGACGGCGCAATCGGGCTGACCGACTCGTCGGCGGACGTCCGCGCCACGACGATCTCCGGCAACGGAACTCATACGGTGATTGCCGCGAACTCGGTGCTGCGGATCGTCGATGGGACGAAGATCGCCGAGAATGTCGGCAGCGGCCTTTACCTGACGAACACGTTTGCCGAGGTCAAGGGGAGCACGATCGAGCGAGGCACGCGGCACGGAATCGAGGGCATCCAGTCGACCCTCGCGATGGTCAGCTCGGACATTCATGATCACCCGCGCGATGGTGTGCACTTGGTCGACAGCAAAGCGGAGCTCGAGTTGGTGATGGTGGAGAGGAACGGCGCGCGGGGCGTTTACGTCGAGCGGAATTCCGAGATGAAGCTGCGCGCGGTGCGGATCAGCGGCAACGGGCAGGAGGGCGTCGGCGTCGGCGCCAGCTCGGTGGAGATAACGGCATCGGACGTCTCATCGAACGGGACGTACGGTGTAATCGCGAGTGACGGGAAGGTGTTGATCGACGAGTCGTCGATTGCCGGGCACGCATCGGCGGGCGTGGCGCTGAGCACGTCGTCGGCCGAGGTTGTCGACAGCGAGGTCCGCGACAACGGGGATTTCGGGATCCGCGCGGACTTCGGATCGACGTGCCTGTTCTCCGCCTCGGTGTTGACCGGAAACGGGGCGGGGGGAGCGAACCTCGACACGTCTGCCATCGACGTGGTAGCGAGCGAGGTAAGGTCGAACGGAGGGAACGGGATCACGGCGGTCGGCGGGATCGTCAACCTTTCGCAGGCGTCGGTGGTGACGGGACATCCACTTGATGCGCTCAACCTGATCGGTAGCTCGGCGAAGCTCGTCGATTCGGCATTGAGCGACAACGACGGAGACGCGATCGACACGACGAACGGCAAGGTCGCCGTGCAGGGATGCACGATCGATGACAACGGCGGGCACGGGCTGCGGAGCGATTCGAGCTCGGCGACGCTGTCGACGTGCATCGTCTCCGGGAACGGCGCGTCGGCAGTCGAGGCGGTGAATCGCTCTCGGGTGACGCTGATCGGCAGCACGGTGAGCGACCATTCAGCCAGCGCGATCGTCCTCGACACGAGCGCGGTCGACCTGCAGGACTGTGAGGTGATCGACAACGGGTCCCACGCGATCGAGGCGTCGGGCGGCACCCTGACGGTCTCGGGAACGACGATCTCCGGCCACGGGGCGGCGGCGGTCGTTCTCGTCGATACGCGGGGCGAGCTGCGCAACTCTCAGATCGAGGACAACGAAGGACCGGGCGTCGACGCGACAACGTCCACGGTCGCGTTCTCCGACTCGACGGTTCGGGGTCACCCGACCGACGGAATCCGGCTCATGGGTTCGTCGCTCGAGTGGGCCGGGAGTGTCCTAACCGGGAACGAGGGGGACGCTGTGGTCGCGACCGACTCGCAGGTGACCGTCTCGGCCAGCACGATCAGCGGAAACGCGGGGAACGCCCTCGACCTGACTGGCAGCTCGGCCGTGATCAACGCCGGGTCCGTCGTCCGGGCGAACGGAGACGTCGCCGTGGCGACGTTGAACGCGACCGTCACCGTGCTCGATTCGACGATCTCCGAGCATCCCGCGACGGGCATCTTGCTCGACAACTCGCCTGCATCCGTCACGTCGAGCTTCGTCCGGGCAAACGAGGGATGGGGGATCGAGGCGATCCACCAGTCGGCGCTGATGGCATCGGGGAGCGAAATCTCCGAGAACGAACTCGGCGGCCTGTCACTCGATCGATCGGTCGCCGCCGTGCTCGGCGGCACACGAATCTCCGACAACTTGTCGCTCGGTGTGGCGGTGGGCGCGCGGTCGGCGCTGCTCGTGATCGAGGCGTCGATTGTCGGCAACGCCGGCGCCGGGCTGGCCCTGGATGCGTCGTCGGCTTCGATCCGAAGCGCAACGGTGTCGCGAAACACGAGCTACGGGTTGAGCTTGGGGAATCTGTCGGTTTTGTCGCTGGTCGGTTCGTCGCTGATGGAGAACGGCGCGGACGGCCTTCGGCTCTTGGCGTCGGTCGCCTCGATTCGAGAGAACACGATCACCGGGAACGTCACGTTCGGCGTGTTCGTCGACGTCGATTCGCTGGTCGCCGGGTGGGGCAACACGATCAGTGGGAACGGGACCGACATCTCGGAGAACGTCCCCGAGGGTCTGACGGGGCCGCGTCGAGAGTGAGCCGCGAGGCGGGGGGATGCGCTCCTTCTGCAGGCTTCCTCAGGGAAGCCATTGCGCGATCTGTAGGCCCTCTTGGCGATCGGCGATCAACACCAGCTCGTCGCTTGCGAAGACGGCGACCGCTTCTCCCGGCGTATCGATTGCTGCAAGCCGCTCCGGTGCGAGCGGCTCGGAGAGGGAGTAGACGGACACGCCCGATCGCTCCGCGACGTAGAGCCAGTGGCCGGAAAGGTGTAAGCCAACTGCTTCGTCGTCCGTCCCGAACCACGCGACCTCCTCGGGCGAGGACGGGTCGGTGACGTCGACGATCCGAACCCCGCGGTAGCCGGAGGCGACATAGGCGATCGAGTTGCGGACGACGACGTCGCGGGCGTCTCCGGAAATCTCGATGACGCCGAGCTGCACCGGCGACAGAGGATCGGAGAGGTCGACGATCTCCAGTCCGGCGTCGCCGGAGGCGACGTAAGCGATGCCGTCCGCGATCGCTACGGCGGTCGCGTGGCCACGCGTCTCATAGCTCGAGAGGAGAGTGACGGCGCCGGACGTTGACACGCGGACGACGTGGAGACCGGCCCGCTGGTCGGCGATGACCGCAAGGTCGTCGGAGGCCGCGACGTCCTGTGCCCATCCGGGGGTCTCGAAGGATCCGACCTCCGTCGGTCGGGTCGGATCGGATACGTCGACCACGGTCAGGCCGTCCCCGCGGTTGGCGACGAGAGCGAGGGAGCCGATCAATGCGATCGCCTGTGCGTATCCCCGCGTGCTGTTGGATCCGATCTCTCGCGGATCGGACGGGTCGCTCAGGTCAACGATCGATAGGCCCTTGACCCCTACGATCAGATACGCAAGCAACTGGCGTGCCTGGACGTCGAGCGTGTAGCCGGACGGGTTGAATCGTCCGATCAGCTCGATCCGGAGCGTCGACGATACGACGAGTGAGTACGCGCCGAACCCGTCGATTGACGTGACCTCGACGTAGTAGCGAGCATCCTTCGGCGCGATCCAATCGAGCACCGCTGGCGCGCCAACCCCCGTTGTAGATTCTTCGAGGACGGCGCCGTCGGCGCCGCGCAGAACGAGACGGCAGAGCACCTCGTCGCTCGCCGACAACGAGACCGCGTACTCGCCCTCGGCACGGGCATCCAGACTGAACCAGTCGGCATCGGCGGATACCTCGATTGCACCGACGAGCGGCGGCCCGTGTGCGCCGAGTGCGAACGCGGTCGCGGCGTCACCGCCGAAGTCGTCCGCGTAGCCGGTGCGCCGGACGCGGATCTCATATCCGACGAACGCTTCGCCGCCGGGCGAGCCGACAAACAGGAACAGGCTGCCGGAGTCCCGGCCGATCAGCTCGATGCGACCGGCGCCGTCGATCACGGTCCGCGCCGGCGCGTCGGCGTCTCCGGAAACGTCCACGAAGACACTCCCCAAGGGCGTCGTCCGCGTGACCTCGACAACGTAGTCGTACGCACGGTCGACCGAGAACAGGAACGCATCGATGTCATCGGGCGTCTCGAGAAAGCCGGGAATTGCCGCTCCGCCCAGCGCCAGCGGCGTGGCGGAGAGTTCGTCGTCACCGTGGTCGTCGAGAAGCTCGAGCGAGATCGAGAACGCGTAGCACCCGGTGCCGGACGATGATTGAGCGTGACGGACCATCGCGAAGTAGGTTCCATCGGCCGGGCAGACCCATCGCACGCGGGCGTCGATCGAATCTTCCGGCGCGTGAGCGACCGAGAGGATCGTTTGCCCGTCCGAGCCGAACAGGTACAGCACCGCATCCATCGCGTCGGTCTGATGGGTGGCCGAGATGCGGTATGAACGGCCCGCGATCGCGGGGAAGAGGAAGTAGTCGGTGTCCTCCGGCGCCTCGATGCACCCATCGACGAGATTCCCGTCGACCTCGATCGGGGTAGCGGCGAGCGCCGAATCGCCGTGATCGTCGGCCAGAACGGATCCGGAAACGACGGCAAGCACCAAGAGCGCACCGATGATCGCTTTCATTCCGCCTCCCAGGGGCAAGGGCTGCCCCCAGCGAATCATACCGCGGAAGCGCGAATCGGTCTCGGTCCCTGCGGCGGGCTCGGCCCGCGCGATGTCTCGGTGCGAGCAGTCGCTGAACGACCCGTCTCGACATCGAAACGATATGAGGGGCGCCGAGGGCCGGCTACTCGTTCGGCACGATGGGGGGATTTTGCACTCTCTCGGGGGTGGGATGTCGACGCATGAGAGCGCCGCCGGCGCCGACACCTCGCTGATGCCCGCAGGGACGATTCCTCGGCAGTATCGCGAGGCGCCGGTCCTTCGGGGCGGCATCGAGTCTCCAGGCGGTAGCCGAGCGTGCTTGCTGGGCCGGGCGACGATGCGCTTGCGGCCCGTGTTCCTTACGGGTCGGCGAAGAGCCCGGGAGGCGGATCCCAGCGCCCAAGGCGCGGGGGCCGCACGCGGGGGCAGCCAAGCGCTGGACCGGTCCGCCTCGTTTTGAGCACGGGGAAGCCCTCGACGTTCTTGTCGATTTCGGTCCGCTCGGCGCGAGGCTCAGTGTCCAGCTTCCGCCCCAACGGCACACCACTACCTGACTGCGGATCCCTCATACTAACATCACCCCGAAGGAAGGTACCGGAAGTGGGGACGGCGCGTCAAGTCCACGCGTCGTTCGAGGGCGTGACGGCAGGTCATTCAGTTCTCATGGACGCGACGGCGGTCCGGCCACCAGCCCGAATCGATGCAGTCGCTGCCATAGAGTGTCGTTTGACGCGCCGATCGCAGACCGCCCCGCAAGCGGGACGCTCGCTACCCTGCAGGGAGATGCTTCACGAACCACCCAACCAGCTCGGCGTGGGCTCGGGATCCGTGCTCCTCGTGGTAACCATCCTCGTTGCTGAACTCGTGGCCGGTGCCGGGGATCGCGACGCAGCGAACCTCTCCGCCGCTGGTGGAGAGCCCGGCGCACAGCGCTTCGCATGTCTCGGTGATGAACGGCATGTCATCGGTACCGTACACAATGAGGACGGGCGGAGCACCCTGCCGCATGCAATGCCTCAGGCTCAGCGCGTCGAGCGTTGCTTGGTCGATGGCCAGCGCCGGGAGGGCGGCGGCGATCTCCGGGAAGCGCGCGACCGCGTCGACGAAGTCTTAGCCAGCCGGGTAGTAGGTGCCGACCGCCGAGAACGGGCTTCCTTCCAAGGTCAAGCCGAGCTGAAGTGCCAGATACCCGCCGGCGCTTGCCCCCCACAGACCGATCCGGTCGGGGGCGATGTCGTAGTCGGCGGCGTGTTCGAGGATAAAACGCGCCGCGTCGTGCACGTCCTCGACCATGTGATCGAGCATCGATGGAGGGTGATTGCTGTGCCGAACGTCGAAGACGGTGAAGCCTTCGGCCAGGAGCGGGGTGAAGCTGAATTGCGCGAGCGGGGGGATCGGAGGTCTCTCGTCCCGGACGGACAGCTCGTGCGGCTCGAGGACGCGCCACTTCGAGGGCCCGGCTGCCCCGTACTGCACCAGTTGTCCGGAGACGAAGCCGCCGCTGTTGATGAACAGCACAGCCGCTCCGTTGGTCCGTTTCGGCTGGTAGGTGTCGAACGACAGGTCGATCCCATTGCGGGATCCGTAGACGGTGTCGGGGACGACGACCGCCTCGCTCACCGGACTCGAACGGCTCATGTAGGTCTCCTCTTCGATCGCGTGGGGTCATCCCGTACGTCGGGTGCAATGAAGAGCCGGTTCATACGATTCAGCATCCCTGTGAATACCCGTTCTGAGCGGTCAGGGTCTAGCGAGGTGGAGGGATCAGCTGCCCCATCTGCATAGATGACATATCGCAGGCAGTTCCGTGGGACAGAGCGCCGCATTGTCGATGGGAAGAATGGGTCGATTCCTCGTGTTGACACCTTCGGTGCTGCGACGCTATTCTGCTCCCCTCTGAAGTGACCCCCATTCCATCAAGGTGGATCGGCAAGGCGCGGCGGCTGCCGCGTGAGGGACGGGAAGGGAGAAGCCCATGTACGACGTCGTATGCCCCGTGTGTCAGAGCATGATCGAGGTTCCTGCGCAGGCGATCGAGTCCAAGACCGCCTGCAGATGCCCGAAGTGCTGGTCGTGGTTGAGGGTCGTGGGCTCCCATCCGTTGCGGCTGGAAGCGGGGTCGGAGGATCTGGCCATGTCGAGCGCGCCGTCACGCCGCGCGATGAGATTGGGCGAGGAGGATGAAGAGTCGTGATTCAAGTCGAGTGCCCGGAGTGCGGCGAGCGGTTCGAGGTCGAGTCGAACGTGCTCTTCCTGCTCAATCGCTTCTACTGCTCGGTCTGTGACGTGATGCTCGAGGTAATCGAAGAGGAGCCGCTGGTCCTTGACGTCGTCGACGAGGAGTTCCTCGAAGACGACGACGTCGACGAGGACGACGATTGGGGCGTCGAATGACCGTGGATGGCGTTCTCGTGGACACGATCTGTCCCTCCTGCGGAGAGTCGATTCGTATCCACCGGGAGAGCGTCGCGATCGGTGCCGAGGTGCTGTGCCCGGAGTGTGGTTCCCTTCTGGGAGTAGAGCGAAGGGAGCCGCTACGTCTCGTCGAGATCGATCCGGACGATCTCTAGGGCCGGCCCGGTTGCCGGGCCGGACTCGAGACGGTGGCGGTCCGAGATGAGCCGGACGGTAAGCCTCGCCGGTCGCTCCGAACGGGCATCGCCGGACCGCCCGACGTTCTGCGGCGGCGTGTCGTACCGTTCGAGCAGTCCGCTCACGTGCCACGCGAAGCGTCCTGACCCGATGCAGCAGTCCGTCGCTGCGTCTGAGCTGACCTCGTTTCACTCGATCCGAATCGAGGATCAGAGTTTCGTGACGGCGCGTTCATGATCTACCCCGTTTCGCCGATCGTCGCTATCTGTGCCTGGACCGTTCGCCTGACAGGGAACGACCCCAGGATCGGCGTGTCGTTGTGAGGCGTCGCTTCGCGCTTGTCTCGCAACCGGACGCCGAGGATGCTCTCCCGGCGGTGACGGGAGGGCGATCGATGAAGCCGCTGCGAGACCGGATGTTCTGGAGGTTCCGAGCCTACGGGTTCCTGAAGAACCTGAGGCTGTTCGACCCGTTTCTCATCCTCTTCTTCCGCGAGGCGGGTTTGAGCTACCTGGCGATCGGATCCCTCTACGGGATCCGGGAGATCGGCACGAACATCCTCGAGATTCCGACCGGCATCGCAGCGGACGCGTTCGGTCGCCGCCGGGCGATGGTTTCCTCGTTCGTCGCGTACCTCGGCTCGTTCGCCCTGTTCGGCGTCTCCTCCGGCTACGTGGCGTATGCCGCGGCGATGATCCTATTTGCGCTCGGGGAGGCGCTGCGTTCCGGGACGCACAAGGCGATGATCCTCGATCACTTGAGACGAAGCGGGCAGGAGGACCGTCGCGTGGCATACTACGGAAGGACGAGGGCCGCGTCGCAGCTCGGTTCGGCAGTGGCGGCACTCATCGGCGCCGGAGTCGTCTTCTGGGCCGGGAGCTACCGCAGTGTCTTCCTCGCGTCGATGGCCCCGTACGTCGCCGGGCTTCTCCTCATCACCACGTATCCGAGGGAGCTCGACGGCCACGTCGAGCGAACCGGCTGGTCGTGGTCGGCCGTGCTGAGGCAGTTGCGCGCCGCGGTCCACGCGTCGATCTCGGCACTGCGAGACAGATCGCTGGTGCGGGGTCTGTTCGCCGGCGGCGCGTTCGATGCCGTGTTCCGATCCACCAAGGACTACCTCCAACCGATCCTGCAGGCGCAGGCCCTCGCGCTGCCTATCCTGCTGTCGCTTCGAAGCGAGCGGCGCGTCGCGGTCGTGGTAGGAGTGCTGTACTTCGCGATCTACGTGGCGACGAGCCTCGCTTCGTCCCGTGCCGGTCCTGTGGCCGAACGGGCTCGCTCGCTGCCGCGGGCGATCAACGGGCTCTACCTCGTTGGGATGGCGGTTCTCGCGGGAGCCGGGGCGCTGGCGTGGGGCGGGTGGGAGGTGGGGGCGATCGCTGCGTACCTGCTTCTCTACGCGGCGCAGAACGTCCGTCGCCCCATGATCGTTGGGTACGTCTCCGAACGGATCGACCATCGAATGATGGCAACGGGCCTCTCCGTCGAGACGCAGTTACGAACGGTTCTCACGGCTCTCCTCGCTCCGCTCGTGGGACTCGCTGCGGACCGGCTCGGCCTGGGAGTGGCGATTCTGGGGCTCGGTGCTGCGGCCCTCTGCAGCTACCCGCTCGTTCGTCTCGGGGACCGCCGCTAGAACGGAGCGACGAACTCGAAGAACACCGACTCCTCTCCGTCCGGGCCGACCAACGGATAGGCATAACCGAGCGAGAGCGCGTACCGGCCTCCGAGGAAGCCGTCCACGACGACTGTCAGAAGGCCCCCGACTTCGAGTCGGACCCCCGACTCGCAGACGAGGTCGCACCCGCCCCACGTTCGCCCACCCTGTGCATAGGCGCCCACGGCGACGTCCTCGACCCGCGTGAGGTTGAGGATGGGGTAGGCGAGGTTCCTGGCGAGCGGCGGAAACGAGATCGCCGCACGTCCGGAGATCTGCCGGTGGCCGTACGGCGGAAGCGAAAAGGCGTGGAGGCTCTCCATCGAGAACATGAACTCGGTCGGAAGCGTTTCGAGGAGGGACGTGCCGGCCGCCACGGAGACGTCGAGGTAGAACAGGTGCGCGAGGCGGAAGCGCTTCACGGCGGTCCACTCGACGGTCGCGAACGGCGCGGGACCGAGTCCGGGGATTCCGGCGCGCAGGGCGACGGTGCTGTCCATGTAGAGCTTCAGAGCGTCGGACCGCCCGTAGCCGATGGAAACGTACGGGATGGGTCCGGAGAGCTCGCCGAGAGCACCGAGGGTCAGGTCGAAGCGGTGTGCAGGAAACCAGTATGTCCCGGCGGACCCGGTTTCGGGATGGGTGAACCCCAAGGTTTGCAGCGTGAGCCGCGCATCAACCTCCCCGGCTCCGCTCGAGATGTCGAGAGAGGTGACCGAGGCGCTGGCGGAGACGGACAGGCTCCGATCGACGTTGGCGGCGAAGTAGCCCACCACGTCCCACGTCCGGAATGCGTCGAGAAGATCGTCGTATGTCGCACTCTCGTCGATGTGCGGGATGGCCATTACGGCCCAGGAGTGGTCGGTCCGGAAGGTCCCCGAGATGCTCGTCGGAGAGACGCGGATCGCGTAGGCGTCGAGCGGCATGCCGATCGGCGGCGCGTCGCCGCCGCGCAGCGGGTGCTCGACGAGGATTCGCCGCGGGAAGTGGTTGTTGAAGCGATCGGAGTCCGGGAGCATTTCGTTGGGATCGACATGTACGGATCGTACCGGCGCGGCCGTGTGGAAGACCATCTCGTTCGTCGCACAGCAGTCGGCCGTCCACGTCATCTCGGCGGTCGAGCCGTCGTCGAGCGTCACCCTGAGCAGCACCGGGAGCTCCGGCCCGTCGCGGCGAAGCTCGATCGTGGTGGTGAAGCTCCCGTCGGATGCAACAGTCTCGAACCCGTCGACGGAAACGTCGTAGCGGGCGTCGCCGTACAGCCAGTCGTTGAAAAAGGTGGAGAGGTCGGTGCCGGACTGCTCCTCGGCGAGCCGCCGGAACTCGTCGACACTGAGGACGCTTCCGCGCCAGCCGGCGTTTGCCTCGACGAGCGCTGCCCGCAACGCGTCGCGGCCGATCAGTGCGTCGAGCGCACGGAGGACGAGGTAGCCTTTGCTGTAGGTTCGGATCGTCAGACCGTTCAGGTAGTCGAGCCTTGCCATCGGTTTGACGATCGCCTCGTCGAAGTCCATCCGAAGCAGCTCGAGGTACGGGAGCTCGGAGAAGTGTTGACGCAGGTTCAGATAGCCGTACCCGTCGCGGATGACGTCTTCGAGCAGCCCGGGGCCCAGATGTGACACCAAGTTCGGCTCGAACCCGCCGTGCTTCTCTTCGAAGTAGGTGATCGACAGATACTCCGCAAATCCCTCCGAGATCCAGTTCTCCGCGTCGAAGTCCGCTCCGATCCCGATTCCCCACCACAGGTGCGCGGCTTCGTGAGCGAGCAGGTACTCGATCAGGCGGTCGTAGGCACCCAGGGCCGGCATGTCCTTCAATTGAACCAGGCTGCGCCCGACGAGAATCATTCCGTCGGCAGCCATCCCGTAGAAGCCAGGCGCCGGATTCTCGACGAGAACGAGGCGACGGTATCCGAGCGGGCCGAAGCGCTCGCTGTGGTGTGCGAGGATCTCCGCAATGTAGGAGAGCGAGAGGCGAGCGAACGCCTCGCCACCTGGGAGATAGACAGCTTCGAGTTCGACCCCGTTCCACGCCGAGGAGACGACATCGAGGTCGGGCCCGATGGCGAGGGGCACCGACCGGACCGGCGTGTCGTTCGTCAGTTCGTAGGTCGTCAGACCCGCGATTGTCTCGAGCTCGGTCTGGTGGTCGGCTCCGGCGAAGACGCGGTGCGCCTCCGGGACGGTCAGGACGACACGGTAGTCGGCCGCAGGGAGGACGAATCCGCTGCTGAGCGTGGCTTCGGGGACCGCGATCGGGTTCCATCCGAACCGCCAGATGAACGTGTCCCGATAGACGCAGTTGTCCATCGCAATGGCGTGTGCGAAATGCGTCTCGAACTCGATGTTTAGCGTCACGCGATCCCGCGGTTCGAGCGGAGCCGGGAGTACGATCGTGAGAATCCCGTCAGCGAGCGAGTAGGTCTGTTGCGTGGGCGGCAGCGGCTCCAAGCCGTAGCGCAACGGAAGACCGCCTGCGTCGGTCACGCCGTGGATCCGGGTCCACGTCGGATCGAAGCCGTCGACGTACTGCGAGTCGAGGATCGCCGGATGGAGATACGGGTTCGGCTCGGCGGCTCGGTTGCCGAGCAAGGCGAAGACGGCCTCGTGGATCGTGACGTCCGTGTCGTTGACGTAGTCGACTTTCTGGGATCCGACGAGGGTACCCTCGCTCGGATCGAGGGTCACCCGAACGTCGTAGCACGAGACGTCCCCGGCCGTATCGGCTCGTACAGCGACCATCAGGCAGAGCGCAAGCCCCAATGCAAGCGTTCCCCACATGCTTCTCATCTTCATCCTCCTCGGTCCACCCGGCCGGCGCACGCCGGACGGGGCATGGTAGGAGAATCCCCGCAAGCTGTCCAGCGGGGCACGGTCTAGCCTGGAGCGTCAGCCGCGTCGGCGACGATCGCGGCGAACCCGTCGGGATTGTCGACCAGCATGTCGTGTCCGGACTCCGCGAGTGCACGGACCACGATGCCGTCGGAGATCAGACGCTTGACATCCGGGTTGGGGACATTCTTGTCGCCGTAAATGTAGGTTCTCGGCATCTCCAGGCGGGCGAGCTGCTCGCGGTAGGTCGGCCGTCTTGGAGCGATGAGCGAGACGGCGCTTCGGTGAAGCGCCGCCGGATCGCAGGCGCGCAACGTGCCAGCGTACTCGGGGAAACCGGCGGCCTGGATCCCATCGACGAACGTAGCGTATCCGCGACGGACGAACTCGGCCTCGGTCATCGAGGTAATCGGTCCGCTGACCGCGCCCGGTCCGGGGTCGAGGTTGCCCTCGGCCACGATGAGGCGATCGACCAGCCCCTCGACCGCTGCGGCGATGAGGATGGCGATCGATCCGCCCATGCTGTGGCCGACGAGAGCGCAATGGGAGATCCGTAGGCTCCTCAGAAGCGCCACGACGACCTTGGTCTGTGCCTCCATCGAGTAGTCGAACGCGGCGGGCCGGTCGCTGTACCCGTAGCCGAGGAGATCGATGAGGAGAACGCGGCGATCGCGGAGACGCGGATGGGCGGCCGCGCGGGGGAAATACGACGAGGAGGCCGAGCCGAGGCCATGCAGGAAGACGAGCGTCGGGTCGTCGCCTGGCAGGTCGTGGTATCGGAGATGGGCCCGGAGTTGCTCGACGAGATAGGCGTTCACACAGCTCCCCCTGCGTCAGTCGAGCGGGACGACGGTCTCATGATAGTCGATTCCCCGTTGGCGGAGCCCTGCGAGGATGAACTCGACGCAGGCGCGGTCCCTTCCGATGAGTTCGGGCGGGGTGATCCCCGGTTGCGTCCATCGGCCGCTCGCCAGAAGACGGGCGGCCATCGCCGCTGCATAGCCGGTGGTACGGGCCATCGAAGTGGTGCGGGTCACCGGGTCGTATCGATCGAGCAGATCGAATCGATGCCGGATCCCCCGTCCGTCGGAAGTTCCCGTGACCTCGACGCGCATCACCGTGAGATCCTGCTCGCCTTCCGCCAGCTGCCACAGCGGGAACAGCAGAGCCGTGGCCACGTCGATCGGTCGGATCTCGCGTCCTTCGATCTCGACGGGCGCTTCATCGAGAAAGCCTGCGTCGCGAAGGAGGCGCATCTTCTCCGCGTGTCCGGGATAGCGAAGCGTCTTTTCCACCATGTCGGGGGCGTCGATGGTCGTGATCAGCGTTCGGAGGCCGTCGGTCAAGAATGCCTCGAGCGTTCCGACCCCGTCGACTTCGAGCCGTTCGAGATCGCTCAGCGCCGGTCGTGTGATCACCCGCCCATTCTCGACGATGCGCGCGGGGCGGGTGTACTCCTCGATGACGTCGATTGGTGAGAACACGGCGCGGTACTCGAACGGCGGAGTCCTCTCGACCGGGAGGCCGCCGACGTAGATCGCAACCGACAGGGTCTCGTCGAGCCGAGCGACAGCGTGTCCGACGAGAAGGTTGCTCGTGCCGGGGGCGACGCCGCAATCGATGATCGCACGAACGCCCTTCTCCTTCGCTCGCAGATCGAGGTCGGACGGATCCTCAGGGAAGAACGCGATGTCCACTACGTCGAGTCTCGCCTCGATGATCGCCTGCAAGGTTCGGAATCCGAGGAATCCGGGGACGGCGCTGACCGCGAGGTCGGCTCCGGCGACGGCCCGACCGACGGTGCTGGGCAGAGAGAAGTCGACCCGCTCTCCGGGAATCCCGTAGCGCTCGGCGAGGTCCGCCAGCCGAGACTCATCGCGGTCGGCGACGCGCACCTCGAAGGCCTCGTCATTCGCGAGGTCGACGGCGATTGCGCTGCCGACGCGCCCGGCTCCCAAGACGATGACTTCCATGAGCCCTCCGTTCGCAGACTGCGAGTCATTGTACGAAGGCACGATTCGACGCGCGAGCGGACGGACGCAGACGGACCGGGACGCTGCAACGCGCCGGAGACGCTCGGTCGGCAGGCTGGCGCAAAGAGGCGGGAGAAATGATGCCGATCGACGAGACGAGTCTGAGCGGAACGATCGACGCGGTCGATGCCCGGTTGGTCGAGCAAGAAGCGCTTCCGGAAGAGCAGCGCGATCGGGTCGTGACGTTTCTGCTTGGCCGGCAAGTCCGATGGGGACGCGAACTCGGCACGTTCGCGCCGTTCCCGAGCGAGTTCGAGCAGGGCGTGCGGCTGTTCAGCGGAGAGCGACTGCGAACCCGGTTGGCGACTCTGAACGTGCTGTCGCTCGAATCGGCGCGCATTCTCGCGTTGCTGGCCGGCGAGCGTACGGACGTACGAAACGCCCTAGCGCAGACATCGATCGCCCTCGGCCACACGTGCTTCGCAGTGTCTCATTGCGTCGTCGGCGAGTGCGCCCATTCGTCGATCGCGTACATGCGGGACGCCGCGTCCGACCGAAGCGGCCGCCGCCGCAACTGGATCGAGAGGCACCTTCGGGTTCTCGGCGCCCAGCGCGACGGGACAGGGCGGTGGAGGCGGTTCCCCTTCTACTACACGCTCCTCGCGTTGCTTGACGTGGGGACGCCATCTGCGTACGCGGAGCTGGAGTACGCTCGACCCGCGTGCCTCCGCGTGATCGGGCGAGCGTCCGACAGCCCCTACGCGGACCGTCGGAGACGGGTGGTGGAGCGGACGCTCCGACTCGCGGACGGGTCGGCCCGATGGCCTTGAGCCATCCCCACCCTGGTGGGCAGAGCGGCTGAGGATGGCCTGCGCGTGGTGGGCGCGTCGTCGGTGGAATCCGGAAGCGCGGCGGGCGCTGCGCCGCCCGATGGCCGATTCCACCGAGCAGACCGACCGTGTCTATCGAGAAGACGGAGACGCTCGCGGTGGCTAGGTGCTTCCGGTAGAATCGCGTGCGAGGAGGCTCCCATGGCGTTCGAGCAGACCGTGCAATTCCTCATCGAATCACTCTCCGGTGTACGGGCGAAGGCACACGTTTCGGATGTCGCTCGATTCCACCGGATCCAGGCGTCGCCCGGCTACGACGAAGCGATCGATTTCATCCGCGACGCCCTGGGGCGGATCGGGGTCGACAGGTCAATTTCGTCCTTCCCGGCGGACGGGCGCACCGAGACGTACGGCTGGACAGCGCCGATCGGCTGGCGAATCCGGTCGGGGAGGCTTCGTTCTCTGGAGCCTGAGGCCCGTTTGCTGTGCTCGTACGACGACGTGGCGATCTCCGTTCTGGGTCAGTCGGCCGCGGGAAGGGCCAACGGCGAGCTAGTGCACATCGGGAAAGGAACGGCGCCCGGGGATGTCGAAGGGACCGAACTCGAGGGACGATTCGTCCTGACCTGCGGGCAGCCGAGGGAGATCTTGAGGCGAATCCGCGGCCGCAAAGCCGTCGGCTTGGTCCTCTATCCGGATTCGGAGCGCGCTGCGGCGTCCTACGACCTGGTGCAGTACGCTGGGTTGTTTCCCAAGGCGGACGAGCTCGAAGCGACGCCGATGGGCTTTTCGATCTCGCGCCGCGCCGCCGACCGACTGATTGCACAGCTGGCAAAGGGCCCGGTGCAGGTTGAAGGCGAGATCGACGCTGACTACTTCTCGGGTTCGATGCAGGTTCTGGAAGCGGAGGTTCCCGGGACGGATCCGACGGCGGGCGCGGTCCTCTTGGTGGCGCACTTGTGCCACCCGCACCCGTCGGCGAACGACAACGCGTCGGGAAGCGGCCTGCTGATTGAGGTCGCCCGATCGCTGAACGCGCTGAGGCGGGAGCGCCCGCTGCGCAACGCGGTGCGATTCCTCTGGGTCCCGGAGTTCAACGGCGCTCTGCCGTGGGCCGCGGCGAACGCCGAGCGGCTGAGAGATGTGCAGTTTGTCGTAAACCTCGATATGGTCGGTCAGTCGCCCGAGATGCTTGGGGAGCCGCTTCGCGTCTTCCGCGTTCCGAACGTGCGCCCGTCGTACCTCAATGCCTGCTTCGAGCCGATCCTGACACGCGTCGGTGCGGACGGGGCTGCGCTCTCTTCACAGGGATCGCGGCGCCCGCTCCACTGGATCGTGGATGTGCCGAGCGGCGGAAGCGATCACCTGGTCTTCCAGGCGTCCCCTCACGCGCTACCCGCTGCGATGTTCGGGCACGACGACCCGTACTGGCACACCGACTTGGACACGATCGACAAGGTCGACCCGACGCGGCTGAAGCACGTCGGGCTGGCGACGGCGCTGCTCGCGGCGCTACCGACGTGGGCCCTGGAGGAAGGGCCGCGGCTCGCCGGATGGCTTCTCGGGTTCAGCGGTCGTGAGATGGCCCGAGCCGCGGACCTCTCTCGGAAGATGGAGCGGGCGCGGGGTCGCCGGCTTGTAGCGGTCGCGGCGGCGATTGAGCGTGCTCGGGGTGAGGCGCTTCATCGGCTCATCGGCGATCGCGGGTGGGACGTCGCGAGGCACGAGAACGCGCTGGCGGGAATCGAGGAAGCCGTCGCCGGGCCGTCCTCGGGGGCGTCGGTGGTGTCGGATGCGTGCCCGGAGCGATCGATCGATGGGCCGGTCCGATTCGAGATCGTAGAGACGCTCAATGACGACGAGCGGGCGTTCGTCGAGGAGAAGCTGTCGGCGCATCATCGAGCGGTCATCGAGTCGCTCGTCAATCTGTGCGACGGGGCGCGCGACGCAGACGAGATCGCCCTTCGCTTGACCCTCGATTTCGGGGCGCCGTTCTCCGTCGCGGACACGGAGCGGAGCGTCGAGTTGCTCACCAAGACCGGCTATCTCTCCACTTGAGGATGGGGTGGCGCCGATGCGCATCCGGGAACGGGTGATCGAGACCCTGCGACACTACGACCGCCGGTTCTGGACGCTGTTCTTCGTCCAGTTGATTGTTGCGGTCGGCTTCGGCGCCGCGATGCCGTTCGTCAGCATCTTCCTCCACAACGTCCTCGGCGTCTCGATGACGTACGTGGGAGTGATTATGCTCGTCTCCGCGCTCGTCGCCGCCGGGGGACGAATCATCGGCGGGGAGATCGCCGATCGCGTCGGGCGTCGGCCGCTGATCATAGGCGGGATGAGCGCTCGGGTGGTGGTGTTCGCGCTGATGGCGTACGTGATCTACGTCCGCGCGCCGGCCCCGATCGTCGGTGGTGTGTTCGTGGCGGTGCGTCTCGTCGGCGCGATGATCCGCCCAGGGCTCGCGGCGATGGTCGCGGACGTCGTGGAGCCGGCGCGCCGAGTCGAGGCGTACGCGCTCTTCCGGATCGGTCAGAACGCCGGTTGGGCGATCGGGCCGGCGATCGGTGGGTTCCTCGTAGCTACGTCCTACGCGTCGCTGTTCTTGCTGACGACCGCCGCGAGTCTGGTTGGGCTGCTGTTGATGGTGCTCCTGACCGACGAGTCGATGCGGGCGGCCGAGGAGGGGCAGTTCTCGCTTCGGCGCGTGCTCGACGTCGCCCACGATCTGCGATTCCTCGTGTTCTGCGGCTGGAGCGTGCTGCTCTACGTGGTCATGGGACAGTTCGCCAGTACGCTCGCCGTCTTCTCCACGCAGGTCGTCGGGATCGCCGAGGCGCAGTTGGGGATCCTGTTCACCGTTAACGGCGTCGCCGTCGTCCTGTTCCAGTGGCCGGCGGCGCGGCTGGCGAACCGGTTCGGAATCCGCTGGGGGCTCGTGTCGGGGTGCCTCCTCTACGCCCTCGGGTACTTCTCAGTTTCGATGGCGTCCGGCTTTCCGTTCTTGATCGGGTCGATGGTCGTCATTACGCTCGGCGAGGTCACGTTCTCGCCGACATCGATGGCGGCGGTCGCGAACATGGCGCCCGAGCTGCGGATCGGCCGGTACATGGGGTTCTTCGGCCTGACCGAGGCGCTCGGATGGTCACTCGGGCCGTTTGTCGGAGGGATCCTCTTCGACGCACTGAGCGGGGCGCCTGTTGCGCTGTGGGGGATCATCGCAGCGATCGGTGTAACGGCGGCGGTCGGTTTCGCGGCAACGACGCGAGATCGCGGGATGAAGGATCGGAAGGAGGAGAAGGGTGCGCTCTAGGAACGTTCGAATCGCAATCGCTGTCGCGGTTATCGCAGCAGCCACCGTGACGGTCCTGCTGTTGACCCGTACGTCGGCCAGCGGACCGTACGCGCTGACGGCGTGGGAGTACGGGGCGATCGCGTGGGTAGGACCGGCGACGGAAGACCTGGCTTCCGTTTCAGCCACGGCGCAGCAGTTGGTCGACGACGTGTTCGCGCTGTGGGGGTTCCCTCATCCCGAGGCCGTCGAGGGTCGGCGGCTGGCGCGAAAGGGCGATCCGGCCGGCGGCGATCCGGTCGATCTGCGCGCGATTCAATGGGAAGGAGCCCTTCTCCCTCCACTCATCGTCGTTGTGTTTGCTGAGGAAGAGCCGATGGCTGAAGCGACGGGATTAGAAGCGAATCTGGTCACCATCACCTACGGCGTTCCTCCTCAACCCGGCTTCTTCGACGAAGACCAGACGCCGACCGAGGCGGCCGATTGGCTCGCCGACCTGACCGGAGCCTCGATCGCGTTCGCCTGCACCGCGGAGCGATGGCAAGAGCGGCTAGCTGCGGCGACGGCCGGGTGGATGCTCGACCGAGCGCTTGAGATTCCCGAGATCTGTGACTGCACGCCGTACAGCCTACCGGAGTTGGTCCGAGGAGGGATCGGCGAGTTCACGGTCAGCCGGCTGTTGGGCGGTGTCGATCGGATCGCCGCGGCGAAGGACTATGCAGCCGCCAACGGCCTCCCGACCGTCGCCGACGAGAATCCGCTTTCCTTCGATGTCGATGCCGCGACGCACTCGGCTCTCGGTGCGAGCTTCATCGCCTACCTCGTGGAAGAGCATGGGACGGACGGCTTGGTCGAAGCGATCTGCGGTTGGTACAGCGGGGGGCGATCCGGATACTGCATGCGGTCGGAATCGAGGACGCTGGTGTACCTGAAGGGTTGGCGCGCGTTTCTCGGGCTCGAGCCGGAGTGAGTGGAGCTCTACGAATCCGGGACGCCATCCCGTCGCTTGTCGCGTGAGTAGCTTGCGTTGCTCGCGTTGGCCCTGAGACTCCTGGGTCTCTAGGGCGATGCTGCGGACGGCGGCTGAGGATCAGGCCAACGCTTGAGAGTTCCCAGGTCCGGCGAAGTCTGGGGCTCGTAGGGCGGGATGTGGGCGGCGCAGAGCCGGGCGCGAGTCATAGAGATCCAAGTACGGAGGGCGATGTGCGGTGGGACCGCGCCGGAGCGGCCGGTACCGCAAGAGAGGCGCTTGCCGTCCACGATGTCGCGGAGGATTCTGCCGTAGCGCCAATGCGGTGCGTTGCGAAGATCGATGTGCAGTGACCGAGAGTCCGTCTCGAGAATGATCTCCTTGCGGTCGCGAGGCATCTGCTTCCCGACCTCTATCTGGCAGCCCATCGTGTCACCGTTTCCCACGAGCTCGCCTTGCGTGATCGCGTATGTGATATCCACGTGGGCATGGGTGGTCGCTGCCCCGAACCGGGCGACCTGGGGAAGATACGCCTTGCCTGGAAGAAGAACGTGGAGGACGTTGATCATGTGGACGGCCATGTCGAGGTCGGAGTCTTGGTCGGGGCCGGTCGCTTTTCTCTCCTGCATGTACGCGCGGATCCTCCGGATACGATGTTGCGTCGACAGGGGTTCGTGCTGATCCTCCAGTACCTGCTGCAGGTTGGGCCTCACCAGGTAGTGATCCGAGACGACGAAGTCGACGCCTCGACGGCGGCACGCGTCCCACATGTCGACGTAATCCAACAGGGTATCGCCACCCGGCTTCTCGCATACCACGCTTCCGCCCGTACGAACGAGAGGGAGAAGCTCCAGAAGACAGTCTCGATGGCGTTTGGCCGGCACCGAGATGACGGCCAGATCCAATGGCGGAAGCCCATCCTGCTGCGGCGATGGCACATAGGTGGCCAGTCGTGCTCGAGGATCCTCGGCGATGTGGGACGGAATGCGCGGCTTCAGATCGACCACGTAGAGGGTAACGAGGTCCTCTTCTGCGGCGTCGAGGAGCGTCTGAAGCCAGCCTCCGTGTGCCCACTTCCCGACGCCAAACAAAGCAACGTTCAGCATGTGCCATCCCCTCCCGGCCGCGCAGAGGATAGAGCGCACAAGCAAGGCGTGCAAAGCGTCACGGCGGAGGCTGCGTGATCGTCCAGTCCGGCGAGTGCGGGGCTGAGCCCGACGATGCGAACGATCTGAGATGGTCTCTGCGGGCCGTCGGCTGCCGGAAGTCAACTGTGGATCGATGCGCGGTCGTCGCTGACCCGATGGTCGCAGGGCGTAGAGCAGCGATTCTACATCGGCTTCGATCCAACAGCGCAGGGGCGGACAGCGTCCGTTCTCGGTCAGACGCCGAGGAAGCGGCGGAGGACCGTGTCGGCCACGTCGTTTCGCGGCGGGGCATTCCGGAGCGCATGGAGGATGTGGCGGACGGGCTTGTGACCGAACAAGAGCGTGAAGCGCAGCAGCAACTTCGCCTTCCGCGACGAGATCTCCGGGTGCGCTTGGATCCCCCAGATCGGGCTGTCGCTGTAGCGCAGCACGTGCGTGTTGCAATAGCGGGTTCGGCCGAGCTTTCGCCATGGCTCCGGAGGATCGGCGGCCTCGTCGAAGTGGTAGACGAACGTGCTCCAGGGATTGGGGAGCCCGTCGAACAGCTCGTCGGTTCCGGTCATCTCGATCCGTGCCCAGCCGACCTCCGGGGGATCGGAGCGCCGCAGGTACTCCGGTCCGGACAGGGCACGGACGAGCATCTGGTGGCCGAAGCAGGAGCCGAGGATCGGGACATCGCGATTGACGGCGTCTCGGATCAACTCCGCCTCCGCCGCGAACCACGGTCTCGGCTCGAGGATCGACGCCTCCGACCCGGTGAGGAGCACGTGGGTGAATCGGTCGAGTGGCGGGATGGCCGCCCCGGACGGGACGTTCACCGTGCGCGTTTGGACCCCCCTCAAGTGCGCCTTCCAATGCCACGCCGGCTTGAACAGAAACCGGTGCACCGCGTTGTCGACGATCAGGACGCGAGGAAGCATGCCCGGAGTATAGCTTCCTCTTCGCTGCCGAAGAGAGAAAGAAGACCAGGCCGCCGCCGGGGGCGGCGTCTCGGGCGGGCACCCGGGACGACGTCCTAGCGGCCGGGATCCCGACCGGCGGTCTTCCGCTTCGTCTCGCGGAGTTCGCCGAGCGCCTTCTCGATCTCCTCTTCCGTCGGCTCTCGGTGGAGGCGCCGCTCGAGCTGCTTGACGATCCGCCCCCGCTGGCGTTTCTCTCGGCGTCCCATCTTCACTCCTTTGCGTCCCGGTCGGACTGCGGTCATTATACGCGGGCGCCGAGGCGTCGGGGCCGGCGGTCCGCTGGAATCGTTGTCGGAAGAGGAGCCACCATGCCTGAGCTTCCTGAGATCACGTGCCGGGCGCGGGAGATGGATGTGGCGTTATCCGGCCGAACGATCGGTTCGATCGAGGTCCGTCAGCCGAAGTGCCTCAATGTACCGGTCGACGCGTTCCAGGCTGGGTTGACCGGGGGGAAGATCCTTGGCGTCACGCACCGCGGCAAGTGGCTGTTCGTCGAGACGTCGCGGGGACATCTGCTGATCAATCTGGGAATGGGCGGCGAGCTGTTGCTCGTGGCCCAGGCGGGACTGCCCGAGAAGTGGCGGGTTCGGTTCGATTTCGAGGACGGCGGTGCGCTCACTGCGAACTTCTGGTGGTTCGGAAACACTCACTACGTCGAGCCGGGGAAACTTGCGGAGCACGCGATGACGGCGAAGCTCGGGCCCAACGCGCTCGACGTGTCTGCCGAAGCGCTCAGGCAGCTTCTTGCGGGCCGCCGCGGTCGCGTCAAGCCGTTCCTCCTCGACCAGACGAGGATCGCCGGCATCGGAAACGCGTACGTCCACGACATCCTGTTCCGTGCGAAGCTCCATCCGCTGCAGGCGATTCCGGCGCTCGGCTCCGATGCCGTCGCGCAGCTGCACGCTGCGATCCGAATCGAGCTCGAGCGTAGCATCGACGCGGGCGGAGCGTGGTACGAGGTCAACCTTCACGGCGTGCGAGGAGGGTTCACCGCCGATCATCTGCTCGTCGGCTACCGCGAGGGCTTGCCGTGCCCGGAGTGCGGGGCGACGATCGAGAAGATCAAGACCGGCTCGACGTCCAGTTTCATCTGCCCGATCTGCCAGCCGATCGCATAGACGGAGTACTTCCTGTTGCGCGGTGTGCCGATTGGGGCAGTTTCGCACGAAACGTGACAAACGTTACATTCGCGAACGACGTGCGCTGCTAGGCCCCGATGTCGCGGGATCCGCAGGGTACAATGGGGATGAGACGGAAGCCGAAGGAGGGACGGTTGGCCGAGGTCGAGCTTCGCCTGTTCGGGACGCCGCGTCTTGACGTCAACGGCGAACCCTCGCAACTGGGGCGAAGAAAAGCGATGGCGCTCCTTTCATACCTCGCGGTGACCCGCAATCGGCACCACCGCGAGACGCTTGCGACGCTCCTATGGCCCGAGTCGGGATCGGAGGCGGCGTACTCGGCGCTGCGGAACGTCCTGTGGATTTTGCGGCAGACGCCGCTCGCGAAGTTGCTTCGCGCCGATCGAAGCACCGTCGAGTTGGTCGAAGGGGATGCCCTCTGGGTGGACGTCCATCGGTTCCGTGACCTCACGGTCGGCTGTCCAGCGGAGGCGCACCCACCGACGGAAACCTGCGCGGAGTGCATCCCGGCGCTCGAGGAAGCCGTGTCGCTTGCCGGGGCGGCGTTCATGGAAGGATTCATGGTCTCGAACGCCGACGGATTCGACGATTGGCAGTTCGCCGAGCGAGAGGCTCTGCAGCGCGAACTCACCGAGGCGTTCGACCGGCTGACGGTCTTCTACGCCGACGCCGGCGACTGGCCCGCCGTAGCGGCGCACGCGCGACGGTGGCTTCAGGTCGATCGGCTGAGCGAGATCTGTGCGCGACGACTGATGAGTGCGCTCGCAGGCCTGGGGCAGCGGAGCGAAGCGCTCCGCTCCTACGAGATGTGCCGTCGCACGCTCCACGAGGAGCTGGGCCTGTCCCCCGAGTCGGCAACGATCGAGCTCGCCGGCCGGATCCGGAGCTCCGAGACGAACCCCGAGAAGCGTCCGCCCGTTCCTCGCAGGACGAATCTACCAGCGACGTGGATGCCGTTCGTCGGACGGGAGGACATCATCACGCGGGTCATCGACCTGTTGACGGAGGGAGAGACGCGATTGGTGACGTTGGTCGGCCTGGGGGGAATCGGGAAGACGAGCGTTGCGATGCAAGTCGGCCGACGGCTCACAGAGAAGATGGAGGACGGGGTGTTCTTCGCCCCGATCGCCGCAGTGGGCGATCGGGACGCCCTGCTGCCTGCGATCGCGGAGGCGCTCGGCCTGACACATTCCCGCGATAAGACGGCGCATCTCGCGCTCGAGGTTGAGGATTACCTGGAGGATCGAGAGATCCTCCTGATCCTCGACGAAGTCGAGGGGGCCGCGTCGCTTGGTGGCGATCTGGCACCGCTCCTTGGGCGCGCGGCGCGGTTGCACTGCCTGGTCACCTCGCGTCTGCCGCTCGGCGTTGCCGGCGAGGCTGTCGTAACGCTCCACGGATTGGCCCACCCACCGGAGGACGCGCCGACCGAGTCGATCGGTGAGTACGATGCGATCCGCTTGCTCAAGGTGGCGGAGCGGCTCGTCGAGTCCGGATCGACGACTCGCGAGTCCGAGCTTCGTGCGATGGCGCGTGTCGCGAGCCTGCTGGAGGGGTTCCCTCTCGGTCTGGAGATGGCGGGCGCCTGGCGCGGCGTCTTCTCGTGGCGGGAGATCGCCGAGCGGATCGTCTCCAATCTCGACTTCCTGGTTCACACGCATCGGGACGTCCCGGCCCGCCATCGCAACCTCCGCGCCGTGTACGAGCAGGCGTGGGGGCTTCTGTCTCGGGAAGAGCGCGCGACGCTTTGCCGTCTTGCCGTGTTCCACGGTGGATTCGCCATCGAAGCGGCGGAGCGCGCGACGGACAGCTCGCCCGCGATTCTCGCCGCTCTCGCGAAGCGATGTCTGATCCGGCGGGTCGCGCCCGAGAGGTACCAGGTTCACGAGCTTCTCCGGCAGTTCTCTCTCGAGAACCTTCGCGCGATGGACGGAGAGTTCGACGCAGCCGTGATGCGCCACGCGACATACTTCCTCGACTTCGTCGCGAACTCGTTCGAACACCTGAAGGGGCCGGATCAGCTCGCAACGCTCCGTGAACTGCAGCGGGATCTCCCGAACGTCCGCGCGGCGTGGCTGTATGCGGCGAACTCAGGCCAGGTCGAACTGCTTTGCCGGGCTGCGCGCGGGCTGTTCTTCTACTTCGACATGCGGGCGTACTTCGAGGAAGGCGCCCACACGTTTCGCGAAGCGATCGCGAGGCTGGGTACGGGGACCGATCCGACCGTGGAAGGGTTCCTGCATGTGGCGTACGGGTGGTTCGCCCAGTTCACCGCCGAAGCGGAGGGGCGTCCGCAGATTCTCGAGGGATTGAAGCTGCTCGACGGAGTGGGGTCGTTCACCGCCGACCACGCGCTGGCGAACGTGATCGCGGAGTATGCCGGGGCACTACGCACCGAGGCCGAAGTCCGCGATCGCCTCGCGAAGAGCCTGAAGTGGTATCGCGACCAAGGCGATCGATGGGGAGAGGCGTTGACGACGGACGCTCTTGCCGGGGCAACGTTCGCACGCGACGCCGACGAGGGAGTACGCCTGGCGGAGGAGAGCCTGCGATTGCGACGGGCGATCGGCGATCGTTGGGGCGAGGCGCTCAATCTCGCCACGCTCGGGCGGTTCGCGGAGTCCCGGGAGAAATGGGATCTGGCGAAGGTGCGATACCATCAGAGCCAACGACTGGCCGCCCGGATTGCCGAGGATCTACACATGGCGATCGACGCCCTGATTGCCCGGGCGCGGATCGCAGGACGGCTGGGCGAGTACGCGGAAGGGGAGGCGCTGGCCGAGGGAGCCCTGCGCCTCGCGAAGGGGGCGAGCAGTCGGTTGCTCACGGCTGGCGCGTTGAGGGAGCTCGGGCGTATCGCGCAAGCGAAGGGGGATCTCGCGCAAGCGGCGGAGCGGCTCGAGGCGGCCTTTGCGCTGACCGAGGGGACGTTGTGGCGGCGCAACGCCGCCTCCTGCGCAGACCTGCTTGGTGACATCGCAGCGGAGGCGGGGGACGAGGCGGCGGCGCGAACGTGGCATCAGGAAGCGGAGACACTGGACCCGGAGGGACGGAGGAAGGAATGGGATTGACGCTGGTGGTCCTGGCGGCGGGGATGGGGCGCCGGTACGGAGGACCGAAGCAGATCGAGGCGATCGGACCGAACGGCGAGTGGATCATCGACTACTCCGTCTATGATGCGCTGCGCTGCGGATTCGATCGGATCGTGTTCGTGGTCCGAGCGGAGATCGAGGCGGCGTTTCGGGGTCGGTTCGACAAGGCGCTCGGGCGCCCCCGCAGGGTGGAGTATGTCGCGCAATCGCTGAGCGATCTGCCGCCAGGGTTCACGCCGCCTCCCGGCCGGGAGAAGCCGTGGGGCACGGGGCATGCGGTGTGGACGTGCCGCGAGGCGATTGACGGCCCGTTTGCCGTGATCAACGGCGATGACTTCTATGGGCGGGGTGCGTTCGAGTCGCTCGCGACGTTCCTGTCACGGGAGGCGAGGGAGAAGGCGGAGCACGCGCTTGTCGGGTTCAAGCTGGCGAATACGTTGACGGAGCATGGTCCGGTGACGCGCGGTGTCTGCCGCATCGGCGAAGGCGGCGAGCTTCGAGAGATCCGCGAGCGCCACCGCGTCGCGAAGCGAGACGGTATCGTCACCTCGTCCGAGGATGGCGAAACCTGGGTCAGGCTCTCGCCGGACGCGACGGCGTCGATGAACATGTGGGGGTTTGGCGCGGAGTTCATCGCCGAGCTGTCGCGACAGCTGCCGGCCTTCCTTGTGTCGAACGAAGCGGAACTCGAGACGGTCGAGTTCTTCCTGCCAGAGGCGGTTGGAAGAGTTGTCGGTGAGGGGCTGGCGCGCGTGCGGGTTCTCGCGACCGACGAAGCGTGGTTTGGCGTCACGTTTCCCGAGGACGTCGCGCAGGCGCGCAGGAAGATGGCGGTGCGGATCGCAGCCGGGCAGTATCCCGCGAAGCTCTGGGGCGCCTAGGCATGGCCGGCGGCGCGAAGCGGGTCGCGGAGCGGTTCGCGACGGGTGGGGCCGTGAAGTCGGTGGCGCGTCTCGGCGAGGGCCACATCCATGCGACCTACGAAGTCGTGGTGGCCCGAGACGGCGGAACGGCCTATCGATTCGTGCTCCAGAGGATAAACCGCGCCGTCTTTGGGGATCCGAGCGCGGTGGTTCGCAACGTGGAACGGGTGATCGAGCACCTTCGGTCGAGGACCGCGGAGGAGGGTGGCAAACCCGAGCGAGAGGTGCTAACCCTCGTTCCCGCGAGGGACGACGCGATGTTCGTTCGCGACGAGGAAGGCGAGATCTGGCGGTGCTACGAGTGGATCGAGCGAGCCGCTGCCCGCTCGACGGTGGCAGGTCCGAGCCAGGCGCGTACCGTTGCGAGGACGTTCGGGCGTTTTCTTCGCAGGATGAGCGACTTCCCGGCCCACACATTGGAGATCACGATTGCCGGGTTCCACGACGTCACCGCCCATCTGCGCCAGCTTGAAAACGTAGTGCGGGAGGACCCTTGTGCCAGGGCCGCCAAGGCGGAGAAGGAGCGGGCGTTCATCGAGTGTCGCGAGGACGGTATCGCGGCGTGGATGGAGCTTCTAGCATGCGATCAGGTCTCGATGCGCCCGGTTCACAACGACACGAAGGTCAGCAACGTGCTGATCGATCAGGAGACGGGCGAAGGAATCTGCGTCATCGACTTGGACACGGTCATGCCGGGTTTCGCGCTCGTCGACGTCGGCGACTGCATCCGCTCGGCGATGACCGGTCCGGAGGCCGTCGGCCGAGCCGTCGATCTGAGCCTGTTCGAAGCGGTCGTTCGAGGTTTCCTGGACGAGGCGGGCGACCTGCTCTCCGCGGCGGAGGTGGGGCACATCGTCGAAGCGACGCGCAGCATCGCACTCGAGCTTGGGATCCGGTTCCTGTCGGACTTCATCGCCGGCGATCGCTGGTTCCCGGTTTCGACGGCCGTCGAGAACCTCGATCGGTGCCGCGCCCAGCTTGAACTGGTTCGCGGGATCGAGGAGCGCGAGGACGGGATGGCGGAGATCGTGTGCCGCGCGGCGGAGCGCTCTCGCCGCTCCCGGATTCGTGGCTTGGCAAGCGCCGACGCGATACGATTCGGGATCGACGGGGGGAGGGGATACACGTGATCCACACTGAGGATCTCACCCGCCGGTTCGGGAATCGAACCGCGGTGGATCGGTTGACGTTCGACGTGACGGCGGGGGAGATCGTGGGCCTGCTTGGCCCAAACGGAGCGGGCAAGACGACGACCCTCCGGATGCTCGCCGGGATGATCGCGCCGTCCTCCGGATCGGCCCGTGTCGGGGAGTACGACCCGGCCAGGGAACCCGGACGCGTGCACGAAACGATCGGTTTCCTGAGCGAGTCGCCGGGGTTCTACGGGCGGCTGACGGCGGGGGAGAACCTCGCCTACTTCGCGCGGTTCTACGACGGGCTCGACGTCGCCGACGCGGTCGACTGCGGGCTCGATCGGATGGGCCTGTCGGGGCGACGGGGAGATCGAGTGGGAACCTTCTCGAAAGGGATGAAGCAGCGGCTCGCGCTGGCGCGGGCTATGCTGCATCGACCGCGGATCCTGTTCCTCGACGAGCCGACGGCCGGCCTCGACCCGGAGGCGGCGCGCGACCTGCGGCGCCTGATCGTCGAGTTGAGTGAAGAGCAACGGACGGTCCTGCTGTGCACGCACAACCTGACCGAGGCGGAGGCGATCTGCTCGCGGATTGCCGTGTTCCGCACGCGTTTGATTGCCCTTGGGACGCCGGCCTCGTTGCGCGAGGAGCGGTCCCGCTCGCGGGTTCGTGTTCGTCTCGTCGGGGACGTGACGAGATGGATCGACACGGTCCGCGAATTCCCGTTCGTGCGGTTCGCGGAGGCGGAGCCCGAAGGGGTGCTCGTCATCGGACTTGCCGACATCGGTCGGGATCGGCCGAGGCTCGTGACGCGGATCGTCGAGTCGGGCGGTGAGATCCTGGAGGTGACAGAGGAACGGAAGACGCTCGAGGACGCGTATCTCGACCTCGTGAAGGAGGAGGCATGACGGCGCGGAGGCTCGCGAACGTGGTGCGCAAGGAGTGGCTGCTCATGGCGCGCTCGCCGAGCAACCTCCTGTTTGTCGTCGTCATTCCTCTGTTGCTAGTCGGGCAGGCGGTGCTGCTTTCTTGGATCCTACCCCGCTTTCTCGCGGTCGACGTATCCGGGGCGGCGGGTCTCGCCGAGGGACTGGGGGACGTGGATCGGTTCCGGATCCTGCTGCTTGACCAGTTCCGGTTCTTCGTCCTGCTGATCCCGGCCATGGTCGCCAACGTATTTGCCACCCTGAGCATCGTCGAGGAGAAGATCACCGGGACCCTCGAGCCGCTGCTTGCCACCCCGGTCCGCACATGGGAACTCCTGTTGGGCAAGATCCTCTCGGGCGCCGTCCCCGCGCTGACCGTCGCCTGGGCGAGCACGGGGCTGTTCGTGGTTGTGGCGAGCCTGCTGGGGTGGGGGCCGCTCCTTCGGTGGGTGGTCGATCCGTCGTGGTATCTGTCGGTCTTCTTGCTCACACCCGCGATTTCGATCCTCAGCTTCGTCCTCGGCGTGATCGGCTCGTCACGGGCGAGCGACGCGAAGGGAGCGCAGAACCTGGCCGTGCTCGTCGTCCTGCCACTGTTCGCCTTGATCGCGGTCCAGGTAACCGGTTTGCTCCGATTCACGCTGCCGCTGACGCTCGCGTTCTCAGCCGGCATCGCGGCGCTGGACGTGGTGATGCTCCGGGTCGCGGTTGGGTTGTTCGCGCGCGAATCGATCCTCATCCGATGGCGGTAGGCCCGACGTGGCACAGGGCACCGCACAGGGATAGACTCACGCCGCTTCGCGAGGGGGGGCATGCGCAGACTGCTCGAGCGAAATCGACACCTGTTCATCTACTTGATCGTCTCCAGCTTCCTCCTTAATTTCGGCCATCGGATCTGGCAGGCGATGTTCAACAATTTCGCCATCGAGAAGATCGGCGTTGGCCCGGAAGCGATCGGGTGGGTCCAGTCGGTCCGAGAGATCCCCGGTCTGCTGGCGTTCGTTCTCGCGTTTCTCGCGCTCGTCCTGTCGGAGCTTCGGATCATGGCGCTCAGCCTCGTCGTTCTCGGATTGGGGCTCGTGTGCACCGGGCAGGCGACGACGATCCCGCTCCTGCTGGTCGCGACGATCGTGATGAGCTTCGGCTTCCACTTCTTCGAGCCTTGCAGCAGCGGGATCGTGTTGATGAGCGTCGAGCGGGAGGAAAGCCCGAAGGTGCTCGGCCAGCTGCGCAGCCTCGGCGCGATCGCGGCCATCGCCGCAACGGGGGTCGTCTACCTGTCGGTCGAGCGGCTCGGGTATCGGGCCCTGTTCACGATCGTCGGCGTTGCCGTGGCCGTTGGTGGCGCGATCCTCTTCACCCGTGGGAGAGGGGAGCACGGGCTACCGCCGAAACGGCGCGTGAAGCTACGGAAGCGGTACTGGCTGTTCTACACGCTCGCGTTCCTGATGGGCAGCCGCCGGCACATCTTCACGACGTTCGCACCGTTTCTGCTCGTCCTGACTCACGGAGTGAACGTTCGGACGATGTCGATCCTCTTCCTGGTGAACGCGCTGGTCAACACGTACGTCTACCAGAAAGTCGGCAAGCTCGTCCCGAAGGTGGGGGAGCGCACGATCCTGACGATCGCGTTCGCCTCGCTGATCCCGGTCTTCCTCGGCTACGCGTACGTGAGCGTGCTCCCGATCCTGTTCGTTTTGTTCGTCCTTGACAACATGCTGTTCGGCTTCAACCTGGGCCTGACGACGTATCTTCAGAAGATCGCGGTCACCGCGGAGGAACTGACGAGCAATCTGTCGGCGCAGACGACGATCAACCACATCTCGGCGGTCATCATCCCCGTCGTCGGGGGAACGATCTGGGCGCTGCTCGGCTCCAAGGCGACGTTTCTGATCGGGGTCGGCATCGCTGTCGCTTCGTTGATTCTTGCCCAGCTGATTCGCGTTCCGGAGGGTCGGCCGCAGGAGTAGGGTCGGTCGACCTCTGCGGCAATCGTGCACGCACGGCTATAATCGCGGGACATCAGAGGGAGGGCATCACCACCGCATGGAATCGATCGATCGATCGCAGCCGGGCGACATTCGCTTCATCCCGTTGACCGTGAGCGGCGCGGTTCATCCTGAGGAAGCCGACGGCCAAACGACGGGCCGGTTCGTCCTCGCCCTGATGGAGGAGAGCCGAGTCCAGCCGGCCGAGCAGGACGTCCTTGTGATCAGCTCGAAGATCTCGTCGTTCTTCGAGGCGGGACGGGTCGTTCGTCTGGCCGAGGTGATTCCCTCGCGCAAGGCGCGCCTCCTCGGGCGGTTGTTTCAGCGGGATCCGAGGAAGATTCAGCTTGTGCTCGAGGAGGGCGACGTGTTTCTCGTGATCCCGATGCGGCGGATCATCCGCATTCCGAGCATGCGGCGGATGCTCGAGCGGCGATCCGCGAATCCGGCAGCGATGCGGAGGGGATTCGAGCGAACGAACAACTACACGTTCGTCGTCAACAAGCACGCCGTCTACCTGGACGAGGCCGGGATTGACCACACGAACTCGCCGGACGAGTATGTGTCGCTGTTGCCGCGCGATCCGTGCGAGACCGCGCGCGGGATCCGCGAGGAGATCCGGGATCGCCATGGCGTGGACGTTGCGGTCATCCTGTCCGACACGGTCACCTGTGTGGGGCGGATGGGTTCGCAGGACATCGCGATCGGCTACTCGGGGATCGATCCGATTACCCGAGCCATGTTCAGCGACGACTTGTTCGGGATCCCTCGATCCGGGGGGATGGACCTCGTGATCGACTCGATCGCCGGCATGGCCGGACTCGTGATGGGCCAGACGACCGAGCGCCGGCCCGCTGTCCTGGTTCGAGGGCTCGACTACGAGCCGGAGCGGCAGGACGGCGACTCGGGCATGGCGGCCGTGGCGATGCCGCCGGGGTCGATGTGGCGGATCACCTTGCATACGATCCTGACGACGCTCGCGTTCCGAATCGCAAGCGCGCTCGCGTTCCAGCGAAAGCCTACGCGTCCCGAGGCTCGACGATAGCGAGCGAATCGTCGCGGGCGCCGAAGACGTCGGAGAACGCCTCCGGCGCTCGCCACAGCTCGGCCGTGCCGTTCGCGAGAATCGCGACCTTGGCCGGTCGCGGGAAGCCGCAGCTGTTCGATGCGAAGTGGTCGGCGCTGTACGCACCGGTGTGGTAGATGACGCATCGCTCGTCTGGCTCGGGAAGCCGGTTCAACTCGACCTTCGCCTTGCTGATCATGTCCCCCGAGAAGCAGAGCCTGCCGGCAAGGAATGCCTCGACGGGCCGATCGCCCGATCGTCTCGGCAGGACAGCCGCGGCGAAAATGTCGGGCGAGATCAGATTCGTTCCGTGGTTGTTGATTCCCATGTCGAGGGCGACGACCGCGTGGCCTAGGACGGTCTTCACACCAGCTGCGCGTGTCAGGGTGATGCCGGCGGGGGCCGCAAGCGAGCGTCCCGGCTCGATGAGCAGGCGGGGTCGCCCGAGCGCTACAAGCCGATCGACGACGGTCGATCCGTCGTCGCAGTGATGATCGAGAACCCGCTTCAGCATGCGGGCGTCGGGGTACGCCGACCAGTACGATTTCCCGATCCACCGGGGCTTCGTACCGGCGCAGTCGGCCGCGTGCTCGTAGCCCATCGGGAGATCGTTCCACGTGACGGCCTCGGATACGACGACGTCACGGCGAAGCCTCGCGAGCAAGCGGGCGGTGAAACGATCCCACTGCGCCTTTGCGAGGAACGCCACCGGGAAGCCTCCGCCGATGTCGATGCACGCGACAGGCAAATCAGCGGCGGCAGCCTGCTCCGCGAGGTGAAGGAGGTGCTCGAACAGCAGCTCGTAGCCGAGCGGATCGGCGATTTGGGTTCCGATGTGTGCCGAGGGGCCATGGAAACGAAGCGTTCGAGACCTACGGAGGCGGGAGAACAGAGACTCGGCATCGTCGACGTGGACTCCGAACTTCGTCCAGTCGGCCGCGGTCGTCTGATCGGCCGCAGTCAGTCCCGAAAGCGGCATCCCGCGGAAGCGGACCAGCACGTGGGCCTCGGTGCCGGCTCGCTCGGCGCGTCCCTCCAGTCGGTCGACTTCCGATTCGCTGTCGAGTGCGATTAGGGCGCCGGCGCGCAGCGCCGCATCGTGATAGGCATCGGATTTCGCGTTTCCGTTGCAGACAATCGCTGTCGGATCGATCCCCTCTTCGAGCGCGGCCCGTAGCTCGTACTCCGAGGCCACGTCCGCGCCGAGGCCGAGGCGGTTCGCGGTCCGGAGGGCGCCGCGGCAGGGGTTCGACTTGACGGCGAACGCGATCGTCGAATCGGGGTACTGCGCGCGAAGCACGTCGACGAACCGCCGCACGCCCTCGGCCATCTCCTCGACAAAGAAGACGTGAAGCGGAAGATCGTACCGCTCGATCAAGCGATCGATTCGCTGCTGATGCCGCTGGATCAACGTGTCGAGCCGATCCGTCGTTTTCATCGAACCCCTTCCTCTCTGCTCGTCTGATGGTAAGCGACGCGGTGGACCGTGTCAGTATCCGATGGTCGGTGCGTTGCGAGGGGGGGCAGACAGCTGTCCGTAATGCCCCTCACAATGCGCATTTGGACAGTCCGCTCGTTGGTGCGGGGGGAAGTCCGCATCGTGAGGCGGGTTCGGTATCCCGCCGACGCGAGCCGAGGCTGGCGTGACGGCGGTGAGTGGGCCGCCGGCCGCGGCTCGCCCGCGCCCATCGATTGACAGATGTCCGAAACGGGCGCTTCGCCATTGGGGTCTTGTCGGCCGGCATGCCGCATGCTATCGTCATTGGTACACAGGAGGTGGAGAATGATCACCATCACGATCACCAGTGGAATGCTCCTCGCCTTCTTCTGGGCGTTCTGGATCTTCGCGTTCGCCGGTTGGTGGTGCGGCGGTACCTGCTAGGAATCCACACGGTCGCTGGATGGGGGGGCACTGTGATGCAGATCACCGGAGCAGGAAGGGAACTCGTTGTCTCCTTCCTGCTCGTCTTGTTCTTTTCAGGCTTGGCTTGCGCCGATCCACGCGAGCGCTTCGCGGAGGAGACCGGCCTCGATCTCGACCTTATCGGCGTCGCACAAGTCGAGGTCGGGGGGTTCGAGCTGACGGTCACCTTCGTGTTCATCAACGAGCGGACGTTTCACAGCAAGATCTCGCTCGATCTACGGGCCGCCCTCTCCCCGTATGTCGGACAGAACGCACTGTACGTCAATCCGAGCGTCGAAGAAGTCGTCTCACAGTTCGCCTTCTCCCCGTTCGAGATCGAGGTTCGTCAGGTCGGCGAATCGTCGTTTGCCCCTGACGTCGACGCTTGGTCCGACATCACGCGTGGGTTCACCCTCGGACGGTTCGAGGTGAATCCGAGCGGTCCCGACCAGGGTTCGGGCAGCGAGGGAATCCTCGTGCTGGGCGGGGCGATCGACTCGACCCGCCCGTTTCACGTGATCTACCGCGGCGCAGAGGTTCGATTCGAGGTTGGACAGGCAATCGCCGCTTCGTCGGTCGGTCCGAGCGGGCGGTCGGCGACGACGTCGCACGACCCGATCGAGGTGCCGCCTCTCGAAGGAACCGGGACGCTTCAAGATGTGTTGACGCACGAGGAGTTCTCGACTGCATCGATGGCGGCGCTGCTCGAGCTAGACCCCGATCTCGTCCGCGTCCTGCTGCTGGCGCTGCGTGGCGAGGAGCTGCGGTTGCTGTTCGTCCGCCTCGAGGAGGAGATCGCGGAGAGCGCCCTTGGCCCGGAGCTGATTGCCGCACTTGAGCCGCTGATCGGGACCGGCGCGGTGATGGTGTGGGCGTTCTCGGCGGAGGGGGCGGCGTTCTCCCCGTGGAGCTTCTACGTCAAACAGGGCGGGACAAACTACGTGTTCTTCAGCTCGGCCTCCTTCGTGGAGCTGACGGACGGCTTCCTGCGGGTCGAGCGGGTGAACGCGGGCGAGGTCGCCGCCGGCGTGATCCGGCTCCCGAAGTCCGTCGACAGTGGGCTTCCGTTCTCCGTCTACTTCGGCACATCCGGCGTCGACTACCCGTAGGTAGGCAGGCGAGCTGCCCGCCGTCCCGGGATCGTCGCGTGAAGCCATCCGAAAGGGGTGCGATGAACCTGGTCCTCGCCTCGGGGTCCCCGCGAAGGAGAGAACTGCTTGCTCGACTGACGTCCGACTTCACCGTGGTGCCAAGCGGTGTCGAGGAACACGGGTCGGGCACTCCGTCGGAGCGTGCCGTCGAGGTGGCGAAGGCGAAGGCACATGAGGTCGGTCGAGCCGAGCGGGGTGTGATCGTCGGCGCCGACACGATCGTCGTGATCGACGGAGAGACTCTCGGCAAGCCGGAGACGCGCGACGTCGCCGCGAAGATGCTGCGGCGCCTGAGCGGTCGGGAGCACTCCGTGTTCACGGGGCTTTGTGTTTGGAACAACGAGACGGGGGAGGAACGTTCGATCTGCGAGGAGACGCGCGTGATGTTCCGTACGGTCGACGACGCGGAGATCGAGGCGTACCTCGGCTCCGGCGAACATCTTGACAAGGCCGGCGCATACGCCATCCAAGGGGTGGCGGCGAAGTTCATCTGCGGCATCCGGGGCGACTACACCAACGTCATGGGGTTCCCGCTCTGCCGCCTGACGCTCCTCTTGCGAGAGGTGGGAGTCCGCCTGTAGCCTTTGGGGCGCA
>Ga0272443_10000902_pt1 | contig 48765 bp, 56 predicted proteins | sample SSMAcet12_FD_193581 | JGI IMG/M metagenome (GOLD analysis project Ga0272443, IMG submission 193581) | Marine sediment archaeal communities from Little Sippewissett salt marsh, Falmouth, MA, United States - SSM-Acet-12 | ecosystem: Environmental > Aquatic > Marine > Wetlands > Sediment ...
AAGACCGTTATCCATCTTTAGTGTACAACTCCGTATTTTTTTGATGGACCTTTTTGAAAAAAGGTCCCGCTTCTACCCGCCAGGGTAGATAGTTTGGAAGAACTTCTTTAGAGATAGACCTCGGGTGGGGGGTTTTCTTTTCCTCCGCCATAATCTCTCGGGGAGAGATTATCAGGATATCCAAGCTACCTCATGGGCCCGTATTAGGGTTTGAAGGCTGAATGGGAAGGAACCTTTAAACCCTCCCATTATCAGGCTTTCTCAAATCAGATACGGAATATACCAGTGGCTCAATCAGGATGATTCCAGATAATCAATAATTCAGAGGGGGACCTGTTCAGAGCAGTCCGAAAACGAACCTGCGAGGAACCCGGCATAACGAAAAGTGTGCCTTTTCATTTCTTTTTCTTGAACTCGGTGTAACCGCACCTGCCGCAGGAGAAGCGGTCCTCGTGCTCAGCAAGGAAAGCCCCCTCGCACTTGGGACAGGACTTCTTCTTCCTCACCAGTTTTTCGTCCTTGATCTCGTACAGATGATCGTGAGCCATGACATTACCCCCGCTACTTCTTCTCCATCAGGTTGTTCCTGATCAGGATATGGTCGCTTTCCACCTTCTTCGCCGCTTCCTCGGTCTTGTAAACCTTCGCGAAGCCCCTTGAGGACCCCTTGCCGAACTCCGAGGTGACGTTGTCTATCACCAGCACCCCCTTCTTGACATCCAATGCCACCTTGAGGAGGTCCTTAAGGTCCTTCCTCTTGGGTGTCGCCTCGTTGGGATGATCTATCAAAAACCGGTATTCGGTCCTGTCAAGCAGCAGATTATCCTTCTTCTCAAGAATCTCTATCTCCATGGGATCAGACCTCCATCTCCCCGAGTATGCCTCTAACCTTCTTCTTCAGTTCCTCATCCACCTTCGCAAAGACCAGTCCTGCATCCGGCTGGCCGTAAACGACGGTTGAACCGATGGGAAACATGTCTATGCAGGCGAGTGTGGAAAGGTCCTCCTCGCCGTCGACCTCTATCATTATCGGCCCCTCCGCTTCCCCTATCTCAATGGGCCTCAGTGATTCCTTGATCGCCCTCAGCAGATCGGGACCTATTATCCCCGCTGCGTTTTTCACCTTCATCCTCATCCACGGCTCGAAAGTGAGAGTTGGGATCTCCTTCCCCCTCTTCGTATGATTATCGACCAGCAACAGATCGGGCTGGAAACCCATCTGGGACATGGTGGAAGAGGTCACATCTCCCACGAGGACCAGAGGCCTTGTTACGAGCTTCTCTATGTTGCCCTTGGTCCTCTCCTCGTTGGCCACGAGGGTTCCCAGAGGGAGCTTCAGTTCTGCCCTCAAATGGTCGTTAAGAACGTACATCTACTTCTCCTCACCTTACCTTCAGAGCATATTTCCCGTTGGCCTTGATCTCCATATGGCGCGCGATGTCCGAGGCCTCGTGATCGAGGATCACCAGCATACCCTGCCAATCCTTGGATACCTCTCCCCCGCACAGGGGGCAGACCTCTTCCTCCGTGAGGAACATGCATCTCTTGCAGGCCATCATCATCTGGATCACTTCTTGGTCTTCTTTTTCTTCTTCGGCTGCTCCCCTTCGGGGACGTGCCTTGAACCGTACTCCTCGTCGAGCCACTCCAGTTTTCCCAGTCCTGCCTGCCTCATGGTCAGGCCGATCCTGCTCTCCCTCGGAGAACGCTCGTTCATGGACATGGATACTATCCTGGCCCTCACGTGGTCCCCAACCTTCAGGTCCCTCTTGGTCTCCTTGCCCACAAGCCTCATGTTACCCAGGTCAACATCAATGTGATCGTCCATTAACTGGCTTATGTGAACTAGGCCGTCGAGTGCACCGAACCTGACGAACGCACCGAACTTGAGCACCTCAACGACGGTACCCTCGATGACCTCATGCAGGTTGGGTTGGAAGACCAGGGCAGAGAACTTGACCCTCTGGAATATCGCTCCATCCCCATGGACTATCCTTCCCTCCCCTATCCTCTCCACATCCGTGGCGTGGATGACCAGCCTGTTCTCCTTGTCCATCCTACCCTCGAAGTTCCTCCTGGTGAGGTACTTTGCCACCGTGTTAAGGTCCTCCTTGAGGTAGTGAGGTGGTATGCGGACCACATCCTCCCGCTGGATCATCTTGTACATGGGGAACGACTCTCCTGGTTCATGCTAGTCACCTGCTCCGACTATATATAATTAATTATACAAGAAAGGCAGGAGGGGGGTAAAACAACTTATCCTTTATAAGGCTTGCCTACGGCCAAAGCCCCTCAAATGGAGACCAGACGGTCCCCTTCCCACTTCATTTTCGGCCCCTTTCTCTCAAGGTACTGCCTGGATTCCAGCACAGAACCGAAGATCAGGGGAAGCGCCACCGAAAGTTCCACGTGGACCATCGTATGGGTCGCCTCGGCATCGATCTTCCCCCAGGACTGTGCCTCGCCGAGTGTTGACCCTGAAAGCCCACCCCATTCGGGGCGGTCCATGGTTACCTGGAACGCATACTCGTGCCCATCGATTCCCCCGTACATCATGTCCGCCATGACTATGGAGTCATTGATGTAGTTCTTGGGCACCCCCCCACCGAGATATACGGCACATGTGGAATTGGACATATTGACGATCTGGGCCATCTCGTAGTTATCCCTGATGGTGTCCAATATGAACAGGTCGCCCAGGGTCCCTTCCTCCCGGGCACTCTTGTATGCTGTGGAGATCCCTATGCCTATGGACGAGTCGGCGATAGCGGGGCAGTAGACCGGGACCTCCCTTGCAAAGGCCTGTCCCAGGATCGAAGACCCGTCATCAACGCACCTCTTACCAAGCTCCCCCAGGAACTCCCTCGTGGAGTACCTTCTTCCCTCCATCTCCCTCATGATCCCGCCTATCTGTACGTCCGTCTTCCTGAACATCTCCTCATCCACATATGTATCGTAGATCCGATCTATCATGAAGGAGTGGAGCAGGACGTCATCCGAATCCGGTACCCCCTGATAATGCCGGTAACCCATCGCCTGGTAGAAATCCTGATAGACCACCGCCCCCGTCGTCACCACCACATCGACCATTCCGAGACGGATAAGGTCCGCAAGGGTCTTCCTCAAACCGGCTGCGATGAGGGACCCCGACATGCCCGTGAAAATGGTTCTGGGCCCCCTGTCCGTGTCCTCGAGCATCCGCTGGAATATGTTCGATGCCTGCGCTATCCTTCTAGCCTGGAAGGAGGTCCCAGAAAAGGACTTAACCAGATCGGATATGGACCTCTTCTCCATAAGGTCCAGCATCCTAACGGGGGTCTTAAGCAGGTCCTCCCTCTTCGGTGGGTCTTCCATCTTTTCCACCCGGTCAATGGACGAAAACGGCTGCTGCGAGTACCGTGGTCCACCTGCCCTCGTCGTCCACCTGGGCGAAGGCGGTTATGTTCCTCGTGTTGACTATCCTTCCGTCTATCCTGAACAGCTCCCTCTTCTCGTCATAGCTCGAATCTATATCGAATATTATTCCCAGGGTTGAAGCCAGCATCTCGGCAGCCAGGTCCTCGGCATAATCACCAGCCGCCTTCTCCCCCTGCCCCAGGGCATGGTGCTCCGAAAGGTAACCGTACAACCTGTCGTCCTGGGGGATGGCGAGCCCGATGGACGCAGCCACCCTCCTGCCCGGTTCGTTTGTGGCCTCCCTGCTCATCACACAGTAGACTATCTCGCCGGGGTTCAACCTTTCAAGCCCTTCCTCCCTTTCGATAATGGTACAACCTGGAGGGAATATTGAGGATACGTGCACGAGATTGAACATCTGTATCCCGGCGTCCCTTAGGGCCAGCTCGAAGCTTGCCAGCTTCTCCTTGTGCCTACCGATCCCACTGGTTAGAAACAACCTGTCGGGTGTGAAACCTGTGCTGCTCATGAAAAATGGATAAAATGGTATCTTATTTAAAAACATGCCAGGAACCGCCTCCGTCCGGGAGGGAAAAACAGCCCACCCCTGTACTTTACCCAGACGGCAGGAATTAAGGGTTCTCGACCTCGGACCCTTCATTGACAGGCAGGGCCGGCCCAGTGGGTTTTCGGGATATCCGGATTTGGGGCAAATATAAATACGACCTGTTTATTAATGGGCGCCCACAAGGTAAAGACCACCATCACGGGCAGGTGAACAGGATGGCAAGAAAACCCAACAGGATGTATCGGCACATCAAGGGACCGGCCTACACCAGGAAGGAGTACATGGGCGGGATCCCAGCTGCCAGGATCAACCAGTATGTGATGGGGAACAAGAAGTTGGATTTTCCCCTGACCTATCACCTTGTACTCACCGAATCCTGCCAGGTAAGGCATACGGCCCTGGAGGCCGCCCGTGTTGCCGCCAACAGGTATATCCAGAAGAAAGCTGGCTCACAGAACTACAAGCTTGTGGTCAGGATCTACCCCCACCACATCCTCAGGGAGAACAAACAGGCCACGGGCGCCGGTGCTGACAGGGTATCTCAGGGTATGAGGAAATCCTTCGGAAAGAACGTGGGTACCGCAGCGAGGGTGAAGAGCGGTCAGGAGGTCATGACCATAAGCGTCGCCAGGAACATGGAGAGGGATGCCAAACTTGCATTGAGGAAGGCCTCCCAGAAGCTGCCGAGCCCTTCCCACATCGTGGTCTCCAGCTGAGTCCCGTGGGTCCCAATATTTGCCATTCCATAATAATAAACCCCTCCTCCAAGTCCCTCACAGGTTTCGGTGAGGTCCCGTTAACCCGCGTTAATTTACCATTGTTCAATAAACGCGGTCATACTGATATTTTAACCGGCTCCCCATTTGTTCATCTTTGGTAATCCCCGAAAAAAACCCAATATCCTTCCCCCGTTCCTTTACTATACTCAATTTCCAATGAGGTGTATATTGGTTTTTAAAATCAGGATCTACCCGAATTCAGAAATCGTTTTATCATCATAAAGCCCTTGCGTGGATGATGGCCAGGAAAGGTGCCCGATCCAAGGAGCTGAAGAAAAAAGCGCTGGAGGACCCCAAGGACGAGTACCTCTCCAGGTTCGTGCTCGAGGACGGGGAAAAGACCCTGGGGGAGAGCGTGGGGATAGAAAGGGACATGATAGTTATCAAGGAAGGGGACGCATTCTTCATGATCCCGCTCAAGAGCGTGGAGCTCTCGGAGGACCGCCTGCATCTAAAGGAGAGCGTGGACTGGAAAAAAGCGAAAAGGAAAGGGGAGAAATGGAGAAAGAACGAGCTAGACCCTCTATAGGATTGGGGAATATGGAAAAGGATCTCGAGAATAAACTGGTCATTGCGGTGAGACGGGACCTCAAACTAAGCCCCGGAAAGCTTGCGGTCCAGGTGGCTCACGCCTCGGTCTCATGCGCCCTTTCCGCCAGGAAGAACAGACCGCGATGGTTCAAAGCCTGGTTCGACGAGGGGCAGAAGAAGGTGGTGGTCAGGGTTGAGAACCTAAGGGAGCTTTTCGAGCTTAAGGAGATGGCCGAAGCAAGGGGACTGACGACATCGCTTATCACGGATGCGGGAAGGACGGAGGTGGAGCCGGGAACGGTGACCTGCCTGGGACTTGGACCTGCCCCCAACCCCGAGATAGACAGATTGACGGGAGACCTTCCCCTTATGTAGGAGGGAAGATGAAGGGATTCACCTTGAAGGGACAGACCAGGGTCCTCGGTGTGGACGACGGACCTTACATACGGGGCTCAAGCAGGACCATACTGGTATTGACCGTCTACCGTCTCGACCGGTACATAGACGGTATAATGACGGCGGAGGTGGCCACGGACGGGGACGATTCTTCCGAGGTCATAGCGGAAATGCTGAACAGGTCCAGGTTCAAGGAACAGGTCAGATGCATAGTCAGTGACGGTGCCTGCCTCGCCGGTTTCAACGTGCTGGATATGGACGACCTCCACGAGAGGGCCGGGGTGCCTGTTGTAACCTGCTCGGACGAGGAGCCGGATACTGCATCGATCGGAGACGCACTCAGGGCTGCTTTCGGGGACCGGGATGAACGCCTTTCCCTGATAACCGCTCACAGGCCCGTAAGGTTGGAGCTGAAGGACGGCCCATGCTGGGTCAGGAAGGTGGGGATCGGATCGGAGGATGCGGAGGGTCTGGTAAGAAAGTGCACCATCCACGGAAGGACACCGGAGCCGATCAGGATCTCCCATCTACTCGCGAAGGCGCTGTACGAGCATATCGAAGTGGGTTACTCCAGGGGGAAATGAGATGAAGATGGACAGGAGGTTGATACTGCTCAAGATCGCCGGTCTTGGGGGTCTGGAGAGGTACGTTGAGCTGAGGACAAGGGACCTGGGAAGGAACCTGTCGGTCAGCCAGCAGTCGGCATCGATATACCTGAGGGAGCTTGAGGACAGCGGCCACATAGAGCGGATCAAGAAGAAGAGCGGGGGACGCGTGAGGATAACGGCCGAGGGGGTCGAGGAGCTGAGGGCCCTGCTCGAGGAGCTGAGGTCCATACTGGAGAAGGGGCACCCGATCCACGTCAGGGGTCAGATAACGGAAGGGCTCGGGGAGGGCGCCTACTACATGTCCCAGAGGGGCTACATCGAGCAGATAGAGGAAAAGTTCGGATTTACCCCGTACAGGGGGACCCTGAACGTGAAGTTGAGGAAGGAGCATACACCCGTCCTCGACCTGCTGAAAAGAGGGCCGGGGATCGTGATAGAGGAGTTCAGCTCCGGGGACCGGACCTTCGGCCGATGCCTGTGCTACCCCTGCACCGTCGAGGGGATCCGCGCGGTGGTGATGGCCCCTGTCAGGTCCATCCACAGGGACAGCGTCGAGCTCATATCCGAGAAAAGGCTAAGGGACCTGCTTTTAGAAGAGGAGAACGCGGAACTGAACCTCTTTATCCTGTACCCCGCATACGAGGGGAATGAGAAATTGGACTTCGATGAATTCCGTTAGGTATCATAATGAACCAATTCGGATAAAAGTCAAGAGTACCTTTCCGCCGATCATCGAATTTCCATCTTCTCCCTCAACAGGGCCTCCATCCTGTCCATGCATAGCTTCAGGACCTTTCTGGGGTCTCCCTTTCCGTTGAGACCTGCCGCTCCGTCATGTCCTCCACCCTGGTTGCCGGTCTCCTCTCCGATGGATTCCATGAACCTCCCCAGGTGTATCCCGGAGGAGATGATATGCGGTTTGGCCCTTGCGGATATCCGAAGCTCATCCTTCCTGTTTGCGGAAATGAAGACCACATCCGCCCCGCAGATGAGCAGGGATCTGGCAGCCGCCGCTTCGAACGAGGAGACCCATGAACTTGCCAGTATCTGGTCCCCTATCTTTCTGTAGTTAACCCTCTTTGCAGCCTTGAGCTGGGCGATCTTCTTGGACACGTCGAAGTAGTTATCCCCCTCGATCAGGCCCATGACATCCTCCATGCTCACATCGGAGCCGGACAGCAGAAAGTCGCATATGCCCATGTCCACGCTCCCCGCGAACCTGAACTTCCCGGTATCCGCGATTATCCCCGCAAGTCCGGATACTGTCATCCTCTCCGTGAGCGGGGTCCCGGACATCATTGCCATCTGAAGCGCGATCTCCGTGCAGGCGCCGAGTGTATCATCGACGTAAAGGTCGCCTCCCCAGTGGTCATGGTCGGGGTGGTGGTCCACCACGAAGAAAGGGGGCCATTTCGACAGGTCTCCCGAGGACACCTGCAGCGGGGAGGAGGAGTCCACCACGATCACCAGTGAATATTCCTCCACGGGGGGCCCCACCAGCATCTTTTCACCCAGCCCGGAGAGGAGGTTCTTGGCGGGAGCCGATATGCCCTCGTGTGCGCCGATCTCGAGCCAGGGGAATGCGTATTTCAATATCAGGGCGGAGGCCACGGCATCTATGTCGGCGTTGTGGTGTGCCAGGACCAGAACCCGCTTGTCCGACCGGACCAGTATCCCGTTAATAACTTTCCAAAGGGAGATCTCGTCCTTAGGTGAAGGAAGCAGCCCCGAACCCAGTCGCCAGCCTTCATCTGTCCTGTCAGGGAGCCTCTTCACAGCCTCATCTTCCTTCATTGATATCCTCTGAGGGCCTCGTTAAGCTCTTCCCCAAGCTTCTCGTACATCTCCCTCAGCTGATTTTCCTGCTTTTGCAGGGAGGAGAACCTGACGTTGAGGGTCTCAACATCCTCCTTTAACTCCTCCATGAGACCGTCCTTGTCCTCCACCCCGAGCATTATGCCGCCTATCTGCCTGTATATCTCACCCGATCCATGTTCCTCCAGCGCCTTGAGCGCCGTCTCGCTCTCCTTCTTCCTGGTCTCTATCTCCCCCCTCTGGGAGATGACCACCTGCAACTGGCCCTTAAGCTGCTCGAAACGGGTAAGCTGGTCCTGTAACTTCTGCGGAATGTCCGTCATAGCCATATAGATCCCACCTAGCCCCTCCAGATTAGGGTTCCTCATAATACACTTTTGGGTTGCGTCAACCGACGCCCTCACCTGCGGCCGTGAGAAGCCCCATGTAGGAGTTCAGCATGGCCCTCAAAGTGGAGAGGTCCTCCGCAGAGAGCACCATGATTACCATACCGCTTTTATCTTTCTGCTCGAGAAATATTTTTACTTCGCCCCCGGGAGGGGCCGACCCGGCTTCGACCCTCAGTGCCTCGACAAGATACCTGGCTGAAGCGATATCCATCTCAACGGAGACCTCTACCTTGCTCCTCAGGGGTACCACCGCCCGCATCGCCTCAGCGGGTCTTGATAACCTTCTTCCTGTTAGGCCTCTCCTTGTAGAAGATCTTGTATCCGCATTTGCTGCATTGGATACCTATGGGGCTGAATTCGGTTATCAGCTTCTCTCCGCACCTTCCGCATTTGTACATATCAGACCCTTCCAAGTCTTCCTTCGAGGGACTTGAACTTACCCGTGGTGGGTTTGAACGCGCCTCCGGCGAACTTCAGCGAACAGGACCTGCATTCCCAGACACCCGCGCTCACCCTTCTTACGTTCACCTTGGTGCATCTCGGGCAGGCATATTTTGCGGACTTGTTCTCATCCACAGCCCTTATCTGCTTCTTGACACTCAGACCGTACCTTGGGCCGAACCTGCCTGCCTTGCCTACCTTCTTCGTCCTCCGGCTCATCTTAAGACCCTCATTTCAAAGGACCCGCTTCAACGGGGGAGGGTTCCCTACAGATGGTCTCATTATTTAAGTATTGCGGGCCCCTCCTTCCGTGGAAAACATGAAAGGCTTCAACTCAGAGGTCCAGCCGCTCCCTTGTCATGGAATTTGAAAGGGCAGAGATCTCAAGGGCCTTTGACAGCGTCTCCCTGTCCAATCTCCCACCGCCGCTCAGCTGTGCCGCAACCAGGGATCCCACATTGTCCAGTGTCAGTGTCAACCTACCATCGGATGCCTGCTCCTCAGCAAGGGTGGGGTCCAGAAAGAGGGCCCCCGAGATGACGGCAAACGTGGTGGATATTGGAATATCACCAATACTCAGCTCCTTGAAACCGTCGGTTCCGCCCCCATCCTCAATCCTGGCTGTCTTGAGGGCGGCTACCGTGCCAATATTGGAGGCGTCCTGAATATTGCCTTCGTGATCGATGACCTGGATGTCGATATATAGGGCCCAGACCTTTTCGCCCGGTATGATACAGAGTGATGACATGTCGATGATGCCGGAATGTCTTACCCCCCGGTCCACGACCCTGGATAACTCCACTGCCTCATCATTTTCCCTCTCCGAAGGGTACCTCTCCCCGATCCTCCCCGGGAAATGGACCTCCGTGTGCATCACCCCTTCTCCAGGATGGTCAGGATAAGGCCGGGAGGTCTGGAAGTTCAGACCCACGATGAGCTCCGTGCCACCAAGTATCACCCTTGAAGAACTAAAACCCTTGGAGAGGACCCCGGTCTCCACGGATAGGTCCCTCATCTGGTACGGCCCCCTCCCATCGAGCCTCCTTCCCGATAAGGCCAGTTCCCTTATCAGGGGTGAGTTCAACCTGCTCATCCTCATATCAGTCAACCCCCTCGGGGTCCTCATCCCAAACGGGAGTATCGTCCTCTTTCCAGGGCTCGACCCTGGCTGATCCCATCCTGTAGGACCTGTACTCCCCGTATCTGCGATGGGCCGGCCTCCTGACTGAGAGACCCTGCCCCCCGAACCTGGACACAAGGGAGTCCCTCTGCAGTGAAAGCACCTCCTCACATGCTTTGTACGCCATCTTCAGCGCCTCTTCAATCTCCCCCTTTACCATGAGGCCGTCCATCTGGAAGAGAACGATCTCACCCGAAGGTGACAGGACACCGACGGGCATATCGGCCTCCCCCTTCTGGTCCTCCTCCAGGTCGGGGTCCACGATCAGCTCCCCTTTCGCCTTCCCGACCGAACAGGCCGAAACAAGGCCGTATAAGGGGATGCCTGCATCCGCGAGGGCCACGGAAGCGGCGGTCAGGCAGGCGCATCGTGTCCCCGCATCCGCATCCAGCACCAACACCTCCACATCGATCACGGACCTCGGGAACCTCTCCGCCCTCACCGAGCACTGCAGGGCCTCCGAGAGGACCTTCGAGATCTCCGTGGACCTCCGGTCCCTTCGCGCCCTCTTCCTCTCGCTCACAGAGAAGGGCGCCATCGTGTAGGTGCAGTTCACCTTCGCTTTGGCATCGTGGTACTTCTCATCCGTCATAGGGGCCCTGGGGCCATAGGCGGAGGCCATCACCTTGTTTTTTCCCCATTCGATATAGGCCGAACCGTCAGCGGAACCCTGAACCCCTGCCTTGATGGTTATACCTCGTAGCTTTTCGTTGGACCGACCATCGTGCCTGCCTTTGCTATCGGAACCCATCCTCTCATCCCCGAACATCAGCATCCCTACCATCGGTCAGGAGGGATGTGATCCTTTCCTGAATTTCATCGTAAAGTCCCATACCCTCGATCCCGGATATCACATTCACAAGATCCATGGTCCTGTCCAGATCACCATTCACCCAGACAAGGCCGTTCTGGCCCAAAAGGACCCGTAACCCGGTCAGCTCCTTCAGAAGGGAAATGGTGGCCCCGTCCTTTCCCACAAGCCTGGGTATCAGCATCGGGTCCACCTTGAGGAGGTGCCCCCCTGACAGCCTGCCGAACCCCCTTCCCTTCAGACCGATCACACCCCTTCCAAGGTCATCCACCGATATCAATCTCCCATATATCAGGTCCCCCGGAACCAGGAAATCGCAGGCCCTCCCCAACTCAATGGACCAGGGGGTGTCCCTTATGTGCATTGTGGCCGGGTTGGGACAGAATATGTGGACCGACCACACCGCGGGCCCCACATCGGTTATCCTTCCCAACACTACCTCCCCTCTGCTGGGGCTGTAGATACCCCTGCCGGGCAGCACGGAGACCCTGTTGTCCAGATCCCTTGGCCTGCCCACGACCTCGGAGAACAGGATTCCATTATCCCCGTACGTGGAAAGACCGGGCAGCTTCCCCCCGGAATCCGGTAGACGGTCACCGGGGAGAACGAGAAGCGGCCTTACCCTTTCCCCGGATGTTGTCCTCGTGCCATCTTCACCGCTCATGAAAAAACACCTTCCAACTCAAGTGCCGGAGGGATATCCTCAACCATCGGTCCTCTTCGGTTCGTTGAGCAGTTTGGTCTGGACCTCCCCGTGGGTCCTCGAATTCACCATGTCGAAGAACTCCACCTGGAGCCCTGCCGGGATCTCCACGACGCAGAGCCAGTCCCCGCCGGAGGACCACTCCTCCTTAAGCACCTTTCCGTAGGACCTCACCTCCCCAACCAGTTTGCCGTAATGGGGCGCCTCCACCTTTATGGCGATCTGGACCATCTCCATCCTTATCGGGAGTATGACCCTGAGCTCCTTGAGAACATCGTTCAGCTGTGATTCCGCGCTCTTGAATGGATCGATGTTGTACTTGATCTCATCCAGGGCCAGCTCTATCCTTTGCGGGGGGTGGGGGGTCCTGTTGACCGGGTTGATACAGTTCCTGGAGATAATCGTTATGAGCTGTTTCTTTTTCTCCTCCTGCATCCTCTTCCTCTGCTCCGTAGTGAGCTGGATCTCCCCCCTTTCAAGTATCATACTTGCAACAACTGCGAACTCATCTGTGCCGAAGGCCTCAACAAGCTGTTCCGAGGAAGCGCGGTCCCCCTTGTGGGCATCCTTGAAGACATCCTCCACCGCCAGTATCTCGGAGAGTTCACCTTTCCCCTCCTCCCGGAACTCCCTTGCGAGTTCGGGTTCCACCAGCAGTTCGAACCTCTCCCCACCCCTCTCGAGTCTTGCTATCACGGCCTCGTCAAGGGATACCATCGGATATACCTCATTTCTTTATCGCTCTCACGAAGTCGGATACCTTCTTGGTGTCCATCTTGTCGAAGGGTTGGTTCCTCTTCACAACCCCTATCTCCACCGCCATCGTGTTCAGACCTCCCTCCTCGGTGGCGGCGTGGAGGGCGTTCAGACCCAGCTTGACGGCATCGGTCATGGACATGTTCCCCTTGTACTTGTCCTCGAATATCTCCATCACCGCGCTCCTGCCGGATCCGATGGAGCCCGCCTTGTAGGACATCATCGCTCCAGAGGGATCGGTCTCGTAAAGATGCACTCCCTTGCTGTCCACTCCGGCTATGAGAAGGGCGGTTCCGAAAGGCCTCACCCCGCCGTACTGGGTGTAGTTCTGTTTGAAGTCGCAGATCTTCTTCACTAGGATATCCACGGGTATCCGCTCGTTGTAGGTGATCTTGTTGATCTGGGATTCTATCCTCGCTCTGTCGACCAGCACCCTCGCATCAGCGACCAGTCCGCTGGTGGCACAGCCGATGTATTCGTCTATCTTGAATATCTTCTCGATGGAGGTGGGCTCTATAAGGGGAGAGGAGATCCTCTTGTCGATTATCAGGATGACACCGTCCCTGAACTTGAGCCCCACAGTGGTGGTCCCCCTCTTGACCGCTTCCCTCGCGTACTCCACCTGGAACAGCCTTCCATCGGGTGAGAACACCGTGATCGCCCTGTCGTATGCCATATTGCCGGGTTGCATTGGAATCCCTCGTAGGTACCCTTTATCGTGTAAAGGGGTTCGCCCTGTCTCTGGGTCGCAGGGGGATGAGTTTCATAATACATTAAATAATTATTGGGCCCACCTCCGCAGGGAGGTGCGCCTTCCACATGCGCCATGACGCAGAGCGGGCCGAGCTACGTTGAATGGGGGGTCCAATACCTTGAACCGTGGAATACTAATCCCGTTTTTCCCTCTCCTCGTGATAATGGCGTTCGGCCCTCACCCCTTCGGGCACGTATTTCATAAAAGCCCTCCTGATGGTACCAGAAACCCCCACGACCTCCATCTCGATCCCGTGGTCCCTTCCGGGGCCGGAATTTATCTCCCCGATCATCTCCTTCATTGCCTGAATCCCCAGGTGACCCGTCTTCACTATGGCCCAACCCCGATTGTAATATACGATCCAGGGTTTTATCCTGGAGAACTCCTCGGGGCTCAGGGACCTGGTCCTGTCCCTTGTCAGTTTTATGAGAAGCCCCTTTCCCACCCCTTCCCTTCCCTTGATCCTCACCACGAGGTATCTCCTTCTATCATGGTGGACCATGCACCTTCAAAGGCCAGGGGGCATATATTGTTTCCCCGGTTAGACGAACCGCGTTATGACGTTCGACCACATTGCCAAATCCAGGCCATCCTGGTATCTTGAAAAACAGAACCCGATCAAAAGGATCCGGTCCCGAACCTTTTCCACCCACCCGGAACGGGGGTTGATGGTAGGATCAAATCATTGTAAGAATGGAAAGACTGGCACCAGTGAAGTTCCCACGTTATAAAAAAGAATTTATATCCGGACTTGGGTATTAATTAAATACCTCCAAAACCTTGAAGGCGAAGCCACCGTGAATGAGGTATCATGATGGGACCTATCGGAAAAAAGCTGAGATGGCCGCACCTTCTTGTCATTTTCGCGATCGCAGCCATGCTTGTCCCGATCACCCTTTTCTCCTCGACCGAAGAGGCTGAGGCACAGTCAACCGGAGGAGAGGCGGGGGCCCCGCTCACCCTCTCCGAATCTTACATGTTCATAAGGGAGGGGATGGAGATGTCCCCTCAGGCGTTCAGCACGGGTGCCGAGACACAGTCCCACCTGATACCGAACGGGTGGAGGTCCACCGGTCTTTTGGGGTTCGGGATATTGAAGAGATACGGGAGGACCGAATGGATGGAGGTGGGGACCTGGACATCCAAACCCCTCAGGGAGAGGCTGTACCTGGGTGGAAAGGTGACCTTTGCCATCTGGGCATACAACGAGGAGTACGGGGTCCAGTCGGATTTCGAGTTCATTATATTGAAGGGGGGAGAGCAGAACCCCCTCGTCTCCGTTACTGTCAACAACAAGGCACTGTCAACGGATTCCAACGCCCCGACAAAGATACAGGCATCCGTCAATTTCCCACCCGGCAACGATACCATGATCGACGGTGGGGAGACCATGGCGTTCAAGCTCATGGCAAGGTGCAACGGTGGCGCCACGCTCGCCTTCGGTACACCCACATACCACTCCGGCTTCGCATTCTCGTCCAACGCATTGACCATCCATTCGATCTATATGGACGAGACCGCCGTGACCTGCGAGTACAAGGATGCGTTCCTGGTCCCCTGGGTCACGATGAAGACCGATGCCACGATAGACAATGTGGGCCTGCTGGACGAGCACAGGACCTCCCAGATGAACATAGTCAACGGGACAAGAGAGCTGATATGGGAGGGGGAATACTCCTACGGTAACCACGAGATAGCGGTCTCCCTCTCCTATGATCCGGAGGGGACAAGGAACGTCTCCAAGGTGGTGAATGTCAAAATTAGCAGACCAGAGGTGAACACCTTCCGGCAGATCTGGAACACGCTCAAGAGCAACCTTGTCGTGATCATCCTCGTCATTCTCCTCATTGTGGCGTTCTTCTTCTATGTCAGACACAGGAAGAAGCTATGGAGGAGGCGTTTCAGATCCCTTCCTCCAGAGGGCCAGTCTCTGAAGAAGAGAAAGAAGAAGAAGATGTGGAAACGGATCAGAAAGCAGGAGAAGAAGCAGAAAAAGGCCCGGAAGAAGATGGACAGAGAGGAGATCGAGGAAACAGAAACGGGCGGTGAGGGGGGCTTTTCCCTGTTCAAGAAGAAGAACCGCGGACCCCGAGTCGAGAAGGTCCAGGCGGTGGACGATTCCGTTTTCGAGGACCTCGACTTCGATTGAGACGGATCAGAAATCGAAAAGTGTGCTCTGGGATGAGGTTTCCTCCACGTCCTCAGCCGTTGCACCCTCATCCTCAACCACCTTCGGCTCCCCTTCAAACCCCTCCTCCGTTTCGGAGTAGAGCAGCAGCCCCACATCCTCATCGATGGGCACCGGCTCCGAGGCTTCCTCCCTAAGTTTCTGGGCTTTCTTGAGGATCGAACGGATCTGCGGTTCCCCGAGCCCGCTCCCGCCCATGAGCTTAAGGTGCTCCTTGTTCAGGTCCAGCTTCCAGGCAAGATGGGATGCGAACTCGTGATCGTTTCTAACCAGCTGGCCTATTCTGTAGATGGGGTCCTCTCTGATGGCCCTCACCGATGCATGCGTATATCCGCCGAGGATGGAGGAGAGTTCGCCCAGGAGGGACCTGGTATCCTTTGTCCTCGACATCTTCTTCAGATAAGAGGGGAACCGGTAGGGGGAGTACCCCTTTTTCGGGTGCCTTCTTGCGGATGAAACGGAGGCCATCATGTCATTGGCATAGGTCCACAGTCGGTAGTTCTGCCTCCTTCTAACCCGACCTAGGAACACATCGGCCCGGGAGAGATGATCCATTCCCCTGGCGAGGTCCTCCGGATGCGACATCTCCGAATGGATGTTCTCCGCCAGCCATAGCAGCATCATGTCGGGTGCGTTGTCCGAGTTCATCAACGCCGCCTTGGAGGCCATAATGTCACCGGAGGCAAAGACCCTCTCGATTACCTTGAATATGCTCTCCCTGGTATCCCTCACACCAAGAACCGAAAGGTCAGATGTCGTGACCCTGCTTCTGCCCGAACAGACCATCTGAAGGTCGCCCACTGCGGAGCGCAGGTCGCCCTCGGACCTTGATGCGATCTCCTCAAGCACCTTCTCCTCGAAGGAGATGCCCTCGCATGCCATTATCTCCCTCAACCTGTTCACGATCGAGGGGACAGCGAGGCGTCTGAACCTGACCCTCTCGCAGATGAACTGTATCGGTCCTCCCGAACCCTTTGTGAGACCGTACAGGTCGTTCACGATCAGGACAACCGGCTGCCTTGTCATCTTCAGAAGCTCCAATATGGCACGCTTTCCGCCGGTGTCGCCCACATCGGACTCTCCCACCCTGGCGGACCTCTCGTGCAGGTTGTCCGCCTCGTCCAGTATGAACAGTTTCATCCTGGACCCTGGGCCCCCCTTGAAACCTCCTGGGTCGGTGATGTCCATTGATTGAGAACCCCTTGTGACAAGGCGTCTTATGGAATCGATGTTCCTTGAATCGGAGGCGTTCAACTCTATGGGCTCCCACCCCATCTCGTTCGCCAGGGCGAGTGCGGCCGTTGTCTTGCCTGTTCCAGGTTCCCCCTCCAGTATCAATCCCTTCTTCTTTGGAGCCCCTCCGCCATGCCAGGCACTCGCCCATTTCCTCATCTCGAGCACCGCCCGGTTCTGACCGGCCAGACCCTCCAATCTGGTCGGACGGTATTTCTCGATCCATTCGAGGTCCTTGGATGTAGCGGACCCTGCCATGGGAGGGGGCACTGGAGAGTACATACTAAAAACCTTTTGAAGGATGTGTGAAAAGAACTAAAGGAACATCCCCCAGGTAAAGAGGAGGAAAAGACCCAGTACGATGGGCCAGAAAGCTATCCTGTGCCAAAGTGGGGGGTCCACGTCCCAGTAACCAACTTTCAGTCTCCTGGAATGGTAGAGCCTGTAGGCGATCTCCACTGGGAACCACAGAAGTGCAAGGATCGCGAAGATGAGTTGAAGGTACAGCCTTACGGTCTCGACAATGTCCGTCATGGTCGGATAAGAACTTGAACCATTATTGAGGGTTTCGATGTGTGAGCCTCAGCTTGGAACCGCTGTGAGCTGTACCCCGTCTCATCCTTGAAGGGACCATATTGGAATGGACGAAGGCGACCGATCAGATCAATCCGCCACTACATGCAGCTCCCCGGCCTCGTAGTAGATCCAGACGTTATCCTTCATCTTCTTGGAGAGCTCCGAAAGCGCCTTGTACACATCCTCCTCTGTCACCTTCAGTATCCTGGCCACATCGGGAGTGCTCCAGGGTCTGCTGCCGTAATCGTTGTCCCTTATATGCTCGTAGAGCCTCCTCTCGAGGTCCGTGACGTCCTTAATGGCCATTTTCAGGCCCCCCGTGATAAAAACCGGTTCATCTCCAGCCAGTTCTGCTCATCCCGCCGTCCCCCCACCTTTTCCTGACCACCCTGAGCTTTCTCCTCTTCCCGTCCGCCGCCATGGATGGGATCTCTATCTGGTCCTTCCTCTTTATCCTGCCGGGAAAGTGCTTCAGCAGAACCACCCTCGAGATGGACTGGATCCATCTGAATGGCACTCCAACGTTCACCCCCCCTTCGACGAGCTCCTCGTTCGTCTCGGTCACCAAGACCTCGTAGATCTCTCCCCCATCCAGATCGATGACCGTATCCTCTATTACCCCGAGCGAGACCCCTTTGTCCGTAATAACCTCCAATCCCTGGAGATTGCTGACCTCTGTTAACATCTGTATCCCTCACCATGGAAGGGGGCTTGCCGTTATCTATACGCCGATGGCCCCCATGCAGCTGTTAGATATGATTTCTCCACTTTAAAGCTTTTTAATCCCACTGCGAATATTACAAACGACCTCCAGGGAGAAAAAATGGTGCGACCGGTCACATGAATCGGGTTTTTCTCCCCGGGTTGACACATTTTTTAACGGTTCCGACCGCAATTTTAAAGAACCAATTGCGTTTCGCCCAATAAGGAGGAAAATAGATGGGGTCCAAGAGGAAGAAGGAGACGGTCACAACAGAATACAAGGGACACAGGATAATGAACGAATTGATCAAGGACCCCACGAGGAGCCTGGAGGATATAGCAAGGTCGTGCGGTTCCTATCGGCAGAAGGTCTGGAGGGAGAAGAGGAAGCTGGAGGAGAACGATACCGTATGGGGGTATACTGCGGTCGTGGATGAGAACACAATAGGCTGGAAAGTGTTCATCCTCCTCATGAAGCTCCAGCCCCTGACCGAAAAACAGGCGAAACTGCTCATCGACAGGCACGTGACAAACGCACCGGGAAGGTTGAACATCCGACTCATGGACACGTTCTACCTGAACGGCAAATGGGATATACTGGTCATATTCGCGGCACCCGACTGGATGACCGCAAGGAAGTACTACGACTCGATCAGGCTGGAGTACAGCGATTATCTCGAGGAGAGGCCCGAGATAATAGATGTCGCATTCTCCCTCATCCGCTGGGGCAAGGTCAATCCCAACGTTCAGAGCCTGAGGGAATTCATACCACCCGTGACCGAAAGGAAGGGGTGAACCCTCCGATCCCACATGTCACGAAGTCCAATTCAAATTGGAAATTTCAGGAAATGGCGGGTCGATCCCCACCCCTTGTATTGGAGGGGCTGAATGGTTAGGGCATATTGTAATAACGGGCGGGTGACCTATTCCACCGAGGTGTAAAAAATGAACGAGGAAGATGTTTTCGGGAAAGGGGAGGAGGCTCCCGCCTTCTGTCTTGTCAACCAGGACGACTCCAAAGTGGACCTGAAGGACCTGAAGGGAAAGTGGGCCGTTCTGTATTTCTATCCGAAGGACAACACCTCCGGGTGCACAAAGGAGGCGGTGGATTTCACTATGGCAAAGGAGGACTTCTCCTCCATGGGCGCAGTTGTCGTAGGGATCAGTCCGGACCCTGCCAAGAGCCACAGGAAGTTCATCGAGAAGAACGATCTAGGGATCGAGCTACTCAGCGACCCTGACCACGAGGTCCTGGAGAAGTTCGGGGTATGGAAGGAAAAGAGCATGTACGGGAGGAGGTATTTCGGGGTGGAGAGGTCCACCTTCATACTGGATCCGGAAGGCAGGGTAGTCCATTCCTGGAGGAATGTGAAGGTCCCCGGCCATGTCGATGAGGTGAAAAAGAGGCTTTCCGAACTTCGGGGCCAGAATTGAGAGCGGCTCTCATCTCGAGTAGAAGTGCTCCAGTATGAACCCGTGATAGGGTGGCTTCCTGCACTTCAGCTCCCTTCTGACAACCTCGAGGTCGTATTCCGTACCCCCCTTGATGACTCTCACGGGGGGGCCCTCCTCGATTATCAGGTAGGGGGCGATACCCCCGTTCTCGGCACCCACGGGACCGGGGTTAAGGAACCTCCTGCCGCATCCACAGATCCGATCCAGCTCCCTGTGGGTGTGGCCGAAGAAGATGAGGTCCCCTTCGACATCAGCGTAGAAGTCCTCCAGGAGCCGCGGGTCCTCCTTTTCGAAGAAGGGCACGGCGGCGCCGATATCCTTCGGGTGGCAGTGCATGAAGCTGATGTGCATACCGGAGATATTCTCCGTGAGGAGGATGGGGATCCTTCCCAGCCACCTTATCATATCCTCATCGAGCTCACCCCTCACCCAATCGTGGTGAGGCCTCCTTCTGATATCCCTCAACGGGCCGAACTCGGTGAAGAAGGAGGTGTTGTGATCGTGGTTGCCCCTGACGGCTCTTATCCTCCTGTCGTCCTGGACCATCTCCAGCGCACCCCTGGGGTCCGGCCCTATTCCAACGATATCCCCCAGGCAGTATATCAGGTCGACATCCTCCATCCTTGAGAGGACTGCGTGTAGAGCGCGGGTGTTGCCGTGCACGTCACCCATCACACCGATGCGTTTCAATCCGCCTCATCCCCTTTTCCCGGAGGGAGAGAAGGGTCTTTTTCCCCTCGGGGCCCCTTCCGCTTCCGAAAAACCCCTGCTCGCATCACCCTTTATGCCCCGGCCAGGGCGGGATTCCACCGGTTCCGGCCTTGTGAAATCCCTTCCCACCCCCTCCTTTTCCTCCCTCTTTCCAATCTTGCCTTCACTGGCCCCCATCGAGCCCTTGGACCCGTCAACGGTCCTTCCAGGCCCCCTGGATCTCCTTAACCCACGGTCGGGCCTCTCATCATCCCCGCTTTCTCTCCTGAATAGACCGAACAGGCCGCTCTCCTTTCGGTCCATCTCCCTTTTCGTGTAGAGGATGAAGGAAAGCGCGACAGCGGCAATGATGACCACTGCCGCCAATGATACCAAGGCCACCTCCAGGACCCCCATCCCGCTCACGTCCACCTCCCTTTCGCAGACACCTTCGTCCCCGTCCCCGTCGATCACCTTCAATCTCACTCCGTAGGTCCCACCCAACCTGTAATGGTGGATCACCACGCTCTCTTTTGTCCTCTTCGTATTTCCATCGCCGAAATCCCAGGAGTAGACCAGGCCGTCCATGTCCCACTCGTCGTCCTCCCCATGGGCGGTGAACCTGATCCTGTTGTCCTCCAGCTCCTCCACCGAGTAACTGCATGAGGGCGGTCTGTTGATCACATGAACCATTATCTCATCATGGTCCTCGCCGCCGGAACCGTCGTTCACCGAGAGGTTTACCATCTTCAGTCCGGATGTATTGAATGCATATTCCATCATAGGGCCCTGTACGGTAATTGCGGCCCCGTCTTCAAAGGTCCAGTTCATATGGACCGCATCCTCCGGGTCCGGATCACTCGACAGAGTGCCCGACATGAACACAAGGTCCCCCTCAAGGACCTGCAGTGTTATTCTGGAAGGTCCTGTGAAATCGGGTTCACCCCCGTTCACAAGCACAGCCTCCCTGTCTATGACAGCCACCGGATCCGAATTCAGTATCACGATGTCCTCCGTGATGCTCCCGCTCAGACCGTGATCGTCGGTAGCCGTCAATCTCATCCGGAAGGATCCCTTCAACCTGTAGGCGTGGGAGACGATCTCACCTCCGGAGATGATGCGCCCGTCCCCGAAATCCCAGATCAGTGTGATATCATCCCCGTCAGGGTCCCTTCCCATGTAGTGAAAGACCACTTCATCCCCGACGCGGGCGGATTTGGAGGAAACCCCGATATCCATCTCCGGGGGGCGGTCCATCCTGAGTGATATCGTACGCTCAGAGGTGGCCCCCTCGGCGTCGGTCACTGTGAACCTTACCGTGTACAGACCGCTCTCTTCGAAAGTGTGCTGGAAGAAGGGATTCGAGCCCTCCGCGAAGGTCCCGTCGTCCGCGTACATCGAATACGAGACTACGTCTCCGTCCGGATCAAAGGAGTCTGAGAGATCGAAATGGACCGGGATGCCGGTCTCAAGGACACCACCCGGGGGTTCCCAATCGACCGATACGTATGGTACAACGTTCTGGACAAGATACTGGAGGACCAGAAGGGACAGTTGCCGGTTGTCCTCCCTGTGCATCACGGAGTCGTCCAGCAGGCCTGGGACCCCCAGAACCGCCCTGCCCTTTCCCAGCGTGTTCGTGAGCATACCGGCCAGGGGGGGCTGTGTGTAGTAGACCGCCGAACCGTTCTCGGGAACGGTGAAGGACCCCTCCCAGGGGCCTGCCGTCCACGGCAGCGGACCCGGAATCTCGGCTGACGGGTTCTTGACGAAAAGCGCCCCAACGTTCCCCTCGGCTGTTGCCTCCGAGGACCAACCGCCGAGGACAGCAGACACGCATGCCACCTGGTACCGGTCCTTCGGGTCCACCACCATCAGGACCTCGCCGCCCTGGCGGTTGTAATCCAGCACCACCTCGGCCTCCTCCGCTGTCAGGGGCAGTCGGGGTTCCAAAATGACGTAGGCCTTATACTCACTTAGCACCTCGAGGGTCAGCTCCCCGGTCCGCTCGACAACGGGGTTGCCGGCCTTTTCCCAGAGGTCGACCAGAAGGTCGTACCTTGAAACATCCGAACGCTCATTGTCAAGGTAGAACGCCCTCGAAGCCCCGACCAGGGAGGAGTACGAACCCTCCAGCGGGTACATCCTCTGGTTCCCGAGGATGTCAACCGCCCTGAGTCTGTACCGGAAATACGTGTCCGTCTCGAGGTCCAGGGGCACGGCGGATGCCTCGATCCAGCCCGTGAAGGGGTCCATGTCCCTGAACTGAAGTGGTATGCTGTAGGGGGTCAGATTCTCATCCTGCCAGTATTCCAGTCGGGTGTTTTGTAGGTCCGCCCCGGTGTCATCACTTATCAGGAACGAGAGGCCCAGCCCGGACGACGAAGGGTTGTAGACCTCCTTTGCCTGGTGCCAGACCTCAGGAGGGGATGTGTCGCTTCCGAACCTCACCGTGCTGAAACCGTCCGGAGGGAAGAATATGGAATTGCCCCAGATTGTATCCACCCGATACCTGTAACCGACCGGGTCCGGTCCGGTGAGGGGGAATGTCCCCTCATACCTTCCTCCCTCCCTCACCAGGGTCACCTGGTCCGCATTTCCGTTCACATCGGTATCGACGATCACGGAGGTGACGGAATCGCTGTCCTTCGAGGTCAACAGGAAATGTACCTCGGTCGGGGCAACGGCGGTCCAGTTTACCGCCCGGGGCTTCAGATCGATCCCGCTGGTGAAACGAACAAGGAGATCATCCCAGGCCGTAAGGGACGACATCCTGTTGTCACCGTACCTCGGATCGTAATAATCACCCGGCCCGGGAAGGTATATGCCGAAGCCGGAGGATAACGGGCTGTGTATGGCCCCGACTACCGAGTGGATCACCACATCGTCCCAGATGTCGACCATCTCCGCTGCGTAGTGTACTGTCCTTTGCCCCATGTCCGGAGAGCCTTTTATCGATGTGGCCAGGTGATACAGGTCCCTGAAGTAATCCTTCTTCCTTGTCGCATCGGAGATCGACCGAGCCTCCTCGAGGGGGATGGACTGCTCGTCAATGGTATAAAACAGTTCCTGGGAGAGGTCCGTCAGCAACGGCAGCAGTTCGCTCGAGAACGAGCTCAGGTCCACGGCCGCGAGTGAGGCGTACCTGTTCTCGTTCACCAGGTCGTACTCCTGGGAGAAGGAGATCACCACATCTTCAAGCCTCTCGTCCATTTCCTTGGACGAGTTGAGTATGAGCGGCAGTGCCAGATCGTACCTCCAACCCTCTGCCGGGGTCTCATCGAAGGCCCCCACCATATAATCCGCGTGGTCCATGACCTCGACCGCCGCCTCCACCATCCCGAGCCAGCAGACATCGAAGGAGATAATGTCGATAGGTGCTCCCAACGAGCCCCACACGGCGTCCCTGAAGGCCCCGCCGAAGCCCTCGAGTGACATCTTCTCGTGGCAGGTATCATCGGCGCAGAGGCCGCCGACAACGCCGTTCGCGTGGCCCCCCAGCACCACCATGTACCTGTCGGCCGGATAGTTCTCGAACCCCCACTCGAGAAAGTCCTTCAGGACCGCGGGATCGCTCATCTCGAGCTCCCCCAGGGAGCCGTCGAGCAGCTGGGAGTTCAGGATGTCCCTGTCCTCATCCCTCAGGACCCTGTACCTCCTCGTATCGTTCCAGTTGCCGTTGCTGGAATCGTAACCGCCTATTCGGTCCAGCTGTACTATGATATCGACCCGAGGTGAGGAGCCAACCATCTCCATCTCGTTCATATCCTCCAGCATGTATCCCTCCAGATCGGAATCACCGTTGAGATAAGCAAGGACGGTCCATGTCTCATCCTCCCGGGTTGGAGTGTCCCTCCCGGCTCCCGTTGGTGCATTCCCCAGGCCGGGTGTTTCCGGGGCCGGCCCGGAACGAACATGGGCTTGGACAGTGGGGCCGGTCTCCAATGAGCTCGCTTCCGCCTGCTCGTTCGGCACATCTGCGGCCATCGTTCCCAGAACGAACAGCGAGATCATTACCGCCAAGGACCGGGAAGGGGGTATCATCTTAGGCCTCACCTCTGAGATCAGTTGGTAATGGGATTATATAGATTCCCGTACAGGGGAAAACACACCCGATCATTCCTCTGACACCCTTGAGATCGGTTCAATATCGGGGACCTCGGCTAAGGTCGCGGGGCCCTTCTTCCTGAAAAGTAGAAGGAGGATGATCATGGCGACCGCAAGTATGACCAGGCCGAAGACAGCGTATATTGCCCACCCGCTGAGGTCGGTCTCCTCCTCGGGGTGGGATCCCTCATCCCTCGGATCGGTCCCACCTTTGTACTCCGCCAGGTTCTCGTACCCGTCATCGTCGGGATCCTCGAAGGCGTCCGCCGGGTCCAACGGGTCCAGTCCGTGCAAGTTCTCCCACTCATCCGGCATGCCGTCGTTGTCATCATCCTCATCCTCATTGTCACCTACCCCGTCGCCGTCGGTGTCCATCCATTCATTCGGGTCCTGGGGGAATTGGTCCCCGTTGTCACCTACCCCGTCGCCGTCCGAATCGGCGGTCTCGTTCGGGTCGTTGGGAAAGGCGTCCTCCGAGTCGAAGACCCCGTCGCCGTCCGAATCCGGTTCATCGACCGTTGTGAATCCGAATACATATGCCGTGTCCAGGACGGTTCGTCCGTAGATGTCCTTCAAACCCTCCTCGATCCTCAAAAGATAGCTTTTACCGTGGAGAAGCCGGGAGGGGAGGAAATTAACCCGGGTGGAGGTCTTTCCGGAGTCCGTCCAGTTGACCGTATCCGTGAAGGTTATGTTCATATCCACCTCCACATCGTTCTCCTCCCTGAGGTAGAGGGATGCCGAGAGTGTCTCAATATCTATCCAGATCCCCACACGTACCCATATGGGTGAGTCCAGCCCGACATCGACAGTATTGTCCCCGGGATGGGACGAGAGACCGCCCACGGGTTGCAGCTCCGTCTCGACAACGAAATGCAGGTCACGCCAGACGATCAGACCCTCCTCCCCCGATATCCCGTCGTTCAGGACCAGATCATATATCGAATCGAAGTTCAGATCCTCTGCAGGGGAGACCGTAATGTGTGAGGAGTTATCTCCGATGAACGGCTCTTCAAGCTCTATCATCGACGTGGAATTGGCCAGGATCAGGTCCAGGGTCGACAGGTTCACCGGCCGGGGAAAGGTGATCTCGAAATGCCCAGCCACCGGGAACGAGTCCAGGTCGGACCCCACCAGAACCCCCATGTCCCTCTCCACCAACGTCACGTTCACCCATAGGACCTCCACCGAAGTGATATCTATCCCGCGTTCGAGCTCCACATACTGGTCCCCGACCACCCTAAGTGAATATCCCTGGATCCTTGGCACGTCAGTGAAGATAAAATGGCCCGTTTCGTTCGTGATGAGATATGCCACCAGGTCCCCCCTCCAGAGGCTCACATTGGCACCAGCCACCGGGTTCCTCCATTCGTCCTTCACGTAGCCCTGAACCGTCACTCCCACGGGAAGGGGGAAGAGGGGCGGGCTAATGACTCGGTCTCCGGGGCCAAGTATCTCAACCTCGGTCATTGTCAAGTCCTCGTACCCTTCCTTACTGAAACTAAGCGTGAAATCCCTACCGAGGTAGGTTTCGATTGTGTACTTTCCGTAGACGTCCGTGTACGCTTCCCCCCCGGGGGTAAGGTTCACGAACACATCCTCCAGAGGGGTGCCCTCGTTATCCTTGACAAAGCCGGTGAGGTTGATCCTATCCAGGTTGGTCCCCTCATATTCGAAAGGGCCTATAATGAACTCGTCTTCCCCGCTCCTGGTTCCGAAATGGACGAGCATCGGCGTTGCTTGTATATCGAGTCCGTTGGCTGAACCGGCGAACTTCACATTTCCGGATATGTAATTGTCCGAAGGGGTGTCCCTGGTGAGGTCGATCCTCATGTTTCCAACGGTGGCAAAGATCTCATCTGGCGGGGAGTTGCTAACCGAGCCGTAATTCACCGAGAACCTGAAATCCGTGGTGATATAGCCCGAGGTCGGGGTGACGTTGGGGTTCCTGAGAGTGATGTTCACCCATGGTCCGAGTATCATCTCCGTCTTGACCTCTCTTTCTTCCGCCTCCCCGAAGAACCTGAAGTGGTGGTCCCCCACAGAAAGACGGGTCGTTAGGGTGTAGTCCTTTCCGTCCTCCGGGAAGGTGTCGAAGGGGTCCGATTCCTCCAGGGAGTGGTTCTCACCATCGATCTCCACCACCATGAGGTCCGGGAACTTGTCGTAAACGTACGTTACAGTGTAGACGAAATCGGTAGTGGTGAACCCCCTCACGGGATCGACCTGCCAGCTCTCGAAGGATGGCGGATTTGGCCACTGTTTCAACTTCATCCTGAAACTTGAGAGCGCGGTGTTGTTGGTCTGGTTCTGGTCACCCCCGTACAGCAACCTGGTTTCTATAATGTATGATCCCACCGAAGCGGTGGTCCAGTTGGGGAACTGGTAGGTCACGTTCTCACCCGGTTGGAGCGAACGGGCACCAGTGAGGTTCACCACCTTGTTGAAGGGGCTGAAGACCACCTCACCCGTGACCGAATGTTTGATTGAGAGGGATATCGAACCGGTCCCGTTGGCCTCCAGGTCGCCGACGTTCTCGAGGGTCGCGTTCACACGGAGTCCATCCTCCGCAAAGAGTATCTGGCCCTCTCCCGGGTAAGTTATTGCCAGGGAGAGGTCAAGCTGACCATTCCTCGGCGGGTCTGGCCACTGTGAACCTTGATAGGAAATTGTGGCGCATACCATTAAAAGCATTGAGGCGAGCATTGTGGCCAGTACGGGACGCATGTGTTCGCATCCTAGTGCAAATAGATTAAACTTTCCCCCTCCTGTGGGGCCTTCCCTCTAGGCTGCCTTCTCGACGTAGAGCTTGACCAGTTCAAGTATGGTCCTCACCGAAGCCTCCATTGATTCGAAGGGAACATATTCCCTTTTGGAATGGAAGTTCATGCCGCCGGCGAAGAGGTTAGGGGTCAGCAGACCCTTGTAGGAGAGCATGGCCCCGTCGGTACCTCCCCTTATCAGTGTCTTTTTGGGCTTGATTCCCGCCCTCCTGACCGCCTCGATGGCATACTCGACAACTCGGGGGTCCTCATCAAGTTTGAACTTCATGTTCCGGTAGGATTCCTTTATCTCCAGCTCGATCCCCGCTTTCGGGTTCAGCACCCTTGCGGTCTCGGCTATGCTCTCGAGGACGGCCTTCTTCTCCTCCATCCTGTCCATATCATGGTCCCTTATCAGTACCTTGACCTCGGCCTCCTCTACTCCGCCGCTGATCTGATGCGGGTGCAGGTAGCCCACTCTTCCCTCGGTCATCTCGGGTGAGATGGTCTCCGGGATCATGTCCACTATCCTTGAGCAGATCCTCACGGCGTTCACCATCTTTCCCTTGGCATATCCCGGGTGAACGTTGTTCCCCTTCACGAGGAACCTGGCGGACATGGCATTGAAGGTCTCGTCCTCGACCTCACCTACCTCTCCACCGTCTATGGTGTAGGCCAGATCCGCCCCGAACCTATCGACGTCGAAGTACTTGGTACCGTTTCCGACCTCCTCGTCGGGGGTGAAACCCACCCTGATCCTACCGTGGAGTATGTCCCGGTCATCCAACAGGAGCTTCAAGGCGGACATTATCTCGGCAACCCCTGCCTTGTCATCCGCCCCGAGCAGGGTGGTTCCGTCCGATGTGATTATCGTATTGCCCACGTTCTCCAGGAGATGTGGGTTCTTGTCGACCTCTATACTCACCGAAGGATCACCGGGAAGGGTTATGTCGCTTCCGTCGTAATCCCTGTGCACGATGGGTTTCACGTCCGTTCCCGATACATCCGGCGAGGTGTCCACGTGGGCGATCAGACCGATCACGGGGACCTGCCCCCTGGCAGGATGGTCCTCGGGGAGGTTCTCCTCCAGGGTTGCGAAGACATAACCGTACCGGTCCATCTCCACATCCTCGAGCCCCATGGCCTTCAACTCCGCCACCAGAAGTCCCAGCAGTTCCTTCTGCTTCTCGGTGGAGGGATAGCGGTCTTCCACCCCATCCTCGGATCGGGTATCTATCTTCACATATCGGATGAACCTGTCCAGAACATCGCTCACGGATGTCACCGGGAGGTACACAACCGGTTTCGATTAAAACCTTTGGGTTGATATATTCACAGACCTCCCATGATATCCTTATATCCGGAACCGAGCGGTCCTGTCAGGGGAGATCCAATCCTCTACACGCCCCGGAAGTAAAGGTGATTCACATGGAGATGGACCTAAGGACGTTCAGCGGACTCCCGTTCCTCAACATGTCCAGGGAATGGGTCCGGAAACTCGGTCTGAGCATATCGGATATGCTGTCCGAGGAGAACAGGGAGGTCCAGCTCAGGGCTGTGAAAAGGGTTGAGGATGCGTTGGAAGGGAACTGTACTCCTCCAACCTACGGGGGATCGGACGAATACCGGGTGGAACTGCTCTCCTACCCCCTTTCCAGGTATATGGTGGGGGTGCTGGGGGACCCCAACCTGATCAAATGGTACTCGCACTCAGAAGCGGTAAGGGCCGGGGAGTTCCTTTCGGATGCCGACGATGAGCTGCTGCTTCTGGTGGGATGCGAGGTGGGCCTTTCGGCTGAGCCGATCAGCGCCGAAAGGAGAAGGATCGGCTCGATCCCGAGGGTGCAGAAAGGGATCAGACCGGGAGGCGCGGGGGCTTCCAGAACGGAGTACTCCGTCAGGTTCACCGACTATCTTCCGATCAAGAGGCATATATCCGGACCGGAATGGGACCTTATCAACATGAGGCTGAAGGGTGGGCGGATCGTCCTGAACAGGCACCAGTACATCAGGGCTCTGCTCGAGGCTGTCAGAGCCGAAGTGGAGACCGGTCTGCACGGCCGGAGCGAGAGCATCAAGGGCTCTTTGCTCGAGGAGGATCTGAAAAGTATACGCAGCAGGGTGGAGAGGAGGAAAAAGAGGTACGAGGCAAAGGACCTCGGAAGGATATCGGTGACCAGGCTGCCCCCCTGCATGAGGCAGATACTCGGCATGTCACAGGCGGGGGAGAACCTGCCTCACCACGCCCGCTTCGCGCTGGTGGCGTTCCTCAATGGGATAGGAATGTCAAACGAGGCTATATTCAATGTTTTCACCCAGTCACCAGACTTCAAGGAGGATATGGTCAGGTATCAGGTGGACCACATAACCGGGGCCACATCCATGATGAACTATTCTGCCCCCGGCTGCGATACGATGAAGAGCGGGGGGATCTGTTTCAATCCGGACCAGCTGTGCGGGAAGGAGTGGATGAACCATCCCCTGAAATACTACAGGATAAAGGGCAGCAGGAAACGGGGGAATATCAGACGGGAAGATAACTCCTCATGACCATGGCATCACGTCCGTCCGTGTAGTAATTGGGGATCATCCTCACCTGCTGGAAGCCCCTGTTCTTGTAGAACCGTACCGCCGTCTCGTTATTGCCGGAAACCTCGAGGACGATCGAGTTCATCATCCTCATCACCGTGTACTCCTTCATGGCCCTCAGAAGCTCCGATCCTATTCCGGTCTGGGTGCACTCCTCCCTCACAGCAAGCATCAATATCCTCATGGTGGAGCGGTCAAGGGGAACCGCAAGGATGAAGCCGAGAACATCCCCCTCACGCTCGGCCACAAAAAAGCCGCCACGGAACTCCTCGAAGAAGCGCATAAGAAGGTCCATGCCGTATTCCTCCCTGAGCTCCCTGTCCGCTATCGCCTTAATCTGCGAGAGGTCATGCGGGTCCACCCTGCGGACATTGTACGGTCCTTTCATAACGGGTCGGAATTCACTGGATGATATAAAAAATCCTCACCCTAGTGCCTTCGAGATACTGAAGCTGTGAACCCCGCCCTTTTCGCCTGTATGGGTGCACATCATGTCGGCACCGAAGCAGACCGCCGATATACCCGCAAGATAACCGGATGTGACCCCCATATGTGCCGCCTTCTTACTCGACTGTTCTATGGTGCGCTCGGCTTCGATAACACAGCTCATGCCCTTCCTGTCCAGGGACCTCATTCTGAGGTCGCCCCAACCTAGGGCTCTCGACATTGAAAGGGCAAGTTCCATCAGTTTCCTTGGTCCCAGACGGCTGACCTCCTCGTCGAATTCCTTGACAAGGCCTCCGAACAGGTCCTTGCCGGATGACCTCCCAAAACGATATGCTGCCTTCTCGGGTCCCTTCATCAGATGGTCCATTGCCTTCGGACCGACCAAGAGTCCACCTCTCGAGCCCATTACGGAGAGCCTGCCCGAACTCGGTTCGATGGAAAGCAGTTTATAGAGGTTGCGTTCCGATCTGAGTATGTTCTTGGCCAGCTTGTAGAACTCGCTCTCCATGTCCAGGACCATAGGATCATCTCCTGGCAACTACATCGATCATGGAATCGAAGAGGTCCCAGGTCGAGAACTCCGGATGAACTGAGCAGCTTATTGCCTTCCCCTCTCCGTATTCCTTGTAAGATATCGCTCCCCTTCCCAGCATCCTGGGCTCCTCATCCATGTATTTGGCAACGATCACCTCTTCCGTACGGTTGTCCCTCAGGGAGGGGTGGATTATTTCGCTCCTCCTGTCGTAGGTCATCAGCGGCCCCCTGAAGTACAGGGATGAGAAACGCTCCTCCGAATAATCACCCAGCACTTCCCTCACCACCTTCCTGGCATCCGGAGGTTGCTCGTAATCCACAGGTGCCAGGTCAACCACCCCGGTCTTCGGGCCGTACCTTGCGTGGAAATCGAAAAGGCCTATTGGTTTGAACCCCAGGGTGAACGGTTTTGCATGAGGGGGTATTGAAAGTCCCTTGCCCATAGCACCAACCGACGCGCAGACGGCAACCAGCCCTCCGCCCGAATTCACATATTCAAGGATCGGGTTCCTGTAGATCCCCCCGATGCGTTTGAGGAAGTTCAGAAAAGCGAAGAAACCACCCTTGTTGTGGGTTTTGAGGGGAAAGGCCCCCGGCAGGAAAAGGACGTCATATTTTCGGAGTGTTTCTGCGACCATCTCCCTTGGCCCTATCTTCTCGTACCTGGTACCTGTCTTCTTGAACGCCTTCTCCTCGTAGCGTTCGCCGCTTGCGTCATCATGGTAAAGTGCGATCCTCGGGGCCATAGGGGTCCTCCATGACTATCTGACCCTTCCATGGAAGGGCTGCAGTATTTATAGTGATCGAACAGGATGGGTGAGGCCTTAACCTGATATAACCCTTTCGCCGGAGTTTGGACCGAATTGTATCTGGGGTTCGGTAATGAGGGGTTTTTTATCGGGTCATTATCGTGTGACCGGAAACGACCTGCGATAGGTTATAATATCTTTCCGCGATAGGGAGATGGTGCATCATGTTCTCCTCTCGAATGGAAGGAATTGAGCTATCCGGGATAAGAAAGATGTTCGACCTGGCCTCGGAGGGATCGGTCAATCTGGGCCTCGGAGAGCCGGATTTTCAACCTCCCGCAGAGGCCATAGAGGCCGTGGTCAACGCAATGAAAGGTGGCCTTAACAAGTATGGCCCGACCAACGGTATCCTGCCTCTCAGGGAGGCAATAGCCTACCGGATGAGGCGGTACTGGAAGGACATACTCCCCGAGAACATCATCGTCACGACATCGGGATCCGAGGCACTCTTCTCTGGTATGCTCGCCACCGTGGACCCGGGGGACGGGGTGCTCCTACCGGACCCGAGGTTCGTCATGTACCAGCCGCACACGAAGCTGTGCGGGGGTGCGGAGGTGCCCTACGAACTAAGGATCGAGAACGATTTCAGACCGGACATGGAGTATCTGGAGAGGTCCATGGGTGACAATACGAAGGTCATAGTGGTAAACTCCCCCAACAATCCCACCGGTGGCATGCTTACAAGACAGGACAGGGATGACCTGGTCGATATCGCACGTGAGCACTCATCCTTCATACTCTCCGACGAGGTCTACGACTCCATAGTGTTCCCGGGAAACATACACTACTCGTTCCTTGGCAAGTACGAGAACGCCATACACGTGAACTCATTTTCCAAACTCTATGCCATGACAGGCTGGAGGCTCGGGTTCATGGCCGCCGAGAAGGGACTGATCGAGAAGCTGTCGCTGGCGCATTACCATATAGTGGCATGCCCCAACACGCCCATTGAATACGGGGCACTTGCCGCGTTGAAGACCGGCGACGGCTTCATAGAGAGAATGGTGGAAGAGTTCCAGACAAGGAGCCGGATCATCACCAAGAGGCTGAACGAGATACCCGGTTTCACCGCGATCCAACCTCCCGGTACCTTCTACTCGTTCCCCAAGTACGAACTGTACGAAGGAGGAAATCTGGTCAAGTCCCAGGACCTGGCCATGGAGCTGGCAAAAAGCGGGTTGATCTGCTCTCCCGGAACCGCTTTCGGACCCGGTGGGGAGCACTATCTCCGTTTCTCCTTCGTAAACTCGAGGGAGAATATCATGAAGGGGATGGATATACTTGAGAGCACGACAGGCAAGTACCAGCATTGATACCTACCGTATGTAAGCCTTCCCGAAGTTCGTGGCGGAGAGATCATCGGACATTGATAAAAAGCCGATCTCCAACCTTAAGTTCACAACAGGTCCGCTTCGGCATTGAGGTCCGGGGTGAGACCCGTTATTGCAGTATCAGGGGCCATCGGGAGGTGGTTTTTTTAGTACTCTCCCCGAATCCTTCTCCCTCAGGTATATCTTCCTGCCACCCCCTCTTTCCCTGACGAACTCGAGGTTCCTGTATGCCCATATCCCCGCCAGGACCAGTAAAAAGAGGATGCCTGCCGGAAAGAGTATCCAGATGGGGAATCCCCTTTCGGGGTTCGGCACGTTCACGGTACTGTTACCGCCATCACCGCCCTCGTCCACCTCGGTCATGACAACGAACTGGTCCGATGTCTGCACGGAACCTAAATTGTCCTCAAAGACCGCAGTAACAAGGTAGCTCTGACTTTGTCCTCCTACGTGGGAGGGGGGTATCCTGATGGCGATCCTGATGTTGTAGTGGATGCCAACCTCCATGTCCGGGATAGAACCTGGCTCCACTGAGGCGGTCCACTCCCCTCCCCCCTCGAGGTCCAGCCGTACGTTCACATCCCCCTGGGACAGAGGTGTCCTTTTCTCGTCAAGCCTAACGAACCCGGTGACAATGAGATTCGTCTCGTTGGAGGAGGATACCCTCACGGGGCCGGATAGACCGTCCACGGCAACGGTACCCTGGAGCACCTCCGGGGCCCCCCCAACCACCGGCGAGAGGAGCAGACATATCAATGATATCGAGACCGATGCAGAGCTTATCCGTGCAGCCTTTTTCAAGATCATGCTCATATTCCGAACCGTTGTTCAGGGATTTCTACTTTGGGCCCTCCCACGCCTGCCTGCGATATGCCTGATGAGCGCAGCTATGAGCATCACCGCAAGAACCGCAGCCGCACCACCGGTCAGGAACGGGACCCAGACAGGCATATCCCACCCTCCTGTCTCGAAGAGAACGGAGTTTTCATCCTCCTCCAGTTCCTGGGGCACATCCCTGTAGGTCTGTACCTGGAAAGAGTAATACCTGTGTCCGGTATTTCCAAGGTTGTCCTCCGAAATGATGCTCAGGTTGAAATGAGCGACCTCAACGCTGGTGTTGAAAGGAGGGACCACGGCATGTATTTTGAAAAACACGGTGTAACCCGGTTTTAACTCGTCGAAGGTCCCCGGACTTACAAATGCCTCCCAGGCATCACAGTTCATCTCTATTGTTATCTTCCCCTCGATCGGGTCACCGCTCCAGGGAAGGTCAACGGGATATGAATAGCTGCAATCCCCCCTGATCTCGTGGCTGACCGATCTATCGTCGTACTGTCGGACCGGTTGGGTGTTGTACACCTTGACATCCACCTGATGTATCTAGCTTCCGTCCGCAAAGGTGCCGTATTGGTTGATTGCAGGTGTCAAACACATCATGGCTGCGGTAACCATGGGTCCTAAACGCATCGGGTCTAACATTGACCGGGCACTTATTAAATCATTTCACTCCACCGTGACGGATTTTGCCAGGTTCCTTGGTTTATCTATCTCGCATCCCCTCTCGTCCGCCGTGTAGTATGCTAGAAGCTGCAGGATCACGGATATCGGGATCGGAGAGAATATGGGATCGATCTTGGGATAGGTCAGGACCCTGTCAGTGTACTTTCGAACCTCCGTATCGTCCTCGGGTGCGAGAGCAAGCACAGGGGATGACCTCGCCGAGCACTCCCCCATGTTCCCGAGCATCTTGTCGTAAGTGTGGTCGTTCGTCACGAGGGATATTATGGGGGTCCTTTCGGTCAGAAGTGCAAGGGGGCCGTGTTTGAGTTCTCCCGCGGGGTAGCCTTCCGAATGGATATAGGAGATCTCCTTCATCTTCAGGGCCCCCTCGAGTGCTACCGGATAGTTGATATACCTTCCCAGAAAGAAGGCATCATCAGCCCCGCTCATCCATCTCGCCATGTCCTTGATGGGCTCAACATCGTTCAGTATTCCCTCCACCGCCCTTATGGCATGTCGCAGCCCGTTGATCACACCTTCATGTTCATCCCTGGTTATCCTTCCCATGTTGTAACCCATGTGCGAGGCCAGAAGGTACATGGTGAAAACCTGGGAGGTGAAAGTCTTGGATGCCGCAACACCTATCTCTGGACCCGATCTCAGGTGAAGAGTGATGTTCGATTCCCTCGTGATCGTGGATCCCACGACGTTGGTCACCGCAATCGTTCTCATTCCCCTTCTCTTTGCCTCCCTTGCGGCCGCTATCGTATCCGCGGTCTCCCCGCTCTGGGACATCAGAATGACAAGGGAATCGTCCATGGTCGAGGAAGCATAACGGTATTCTGATGCCATGTCCACCTGCGTGGGCAGGGCCGTGTACCTCTCGAACAGGTATTTTCCGACCATTGCTGCATTGTACGAGGTCCCGCATGCAATAATCCTGAGCATGCGGGTCGTGACTAGGTCCCTTGGTATGTCATCCACCTCCGACCTCCAGCCGGTCAGGGTCTGGTGGAGCGAGCGCGGCTGCTCGAAGATCTCCTTGATCATGTAGTGTTTGAACCCCCCCTTTTCGGCGTCTTCCAGGGACCAGTCCACCTCCGTCCACCCCCTTTCCACCTCTCCGCCTTCGATCCTTTCCACTCTGATTCCGTCGGTAGTCAATTTTGCTATGTCCCCGTCCTCCATGTACATGAACCTGTTGGTATACTCGAGCAGGGCTGTCACATCGGACGCGACGAAGCTCTCGTTGACCCCCGCCCCCAGCACCATGGGGCTCTGCATCCTGGCACATACAAGCATCTCCGGATGGTCCTTATGGACCACAACTATCGCGTAGGAGCCGTGCAGTTTTCCGGCAGCGCCCCTCACGGCCTCGAACAGGTCGCCCCCGTTCTCGCCGTAAAAGTCCTGTATCAGGTGGGGGATGACCTCCGAATCCGTCTGGGACCTGAACTCATGCCCCCTCTCCTTCAACCATTTTCGCAGTTGATTGTGATTGTCAATAATGCCGTTATGGACGACTGCAAGTGAATTTTCGGTGTCGATATGTGGGTGTGCGTTCACCTCATTGGGCACACCGTGGGTCGCCCATCTTGTGTGTGATATCCCGATATGCTCTCCCCCCCTCGTCAGCTTACCCTCCAGCTCCGAGATGTGCCCGACGGATTTCACTGTCCTCAGCTCGCCTCCGTTGGCAAGGGTGGTCACACCGGCGGAGTCGTACCCCCGGTACTCCAGCCTCTTCAATGAGTCTACGAGGACCGCCATTGCCTCTCTGTTTCCCGTATATCCAACGATCCCGCACAATTGCCGCACCTCACACTACATTGGTCCCGTCAGGAAGGTTCCTGGAGATCTTGCTCATGGGGCCGATCTGGCAATCCTCGCCCAGGATGACACCCTGGTCCAGGTTCACATGGTGTCCGATCCTGCAGTCCGGCCCCACCACCGCACCCAGTGTCTTCTTTGCGGTGAACCTCTCCAGCCTGACAGTGTACTCGCCTGCCCCGACCCCGAAGAAATCACCGATGGTCGATCCCTGGGCTATCACCGAATGAGAAACGGACCCGTGGGAACCAAGTGTGACATCGTCCATTATCACACATTCGGAGATCACGGTATAGGGATCTATGCGGCAGTTGCACCCGATGGACACATTCGGCCCTATGCAGGCCCCCGGTCCTATCTCCGTATTGTCCCCTATCGTCACAGGGCCCCTGATCACCGAGTTCGCCCTGACATTCACCTGTTCGCCCAGGGAGACCTCCCCCCTGATAACAACGCCTTCCTCGACGGTACCGCCGGTCGTCCTTCCTATTCTGGACAGGCAGTGCTCGTTGAGGGGTAGTAGGTCCCAGGGATAAACCGCGTCCAGCCACCTGTCAGTGTATTTGACCTTGACGCGGTCCGCCTTTTTGACAAGGCATCTGGTCAGGTTGGTCGGCTCCCCGGCCCCCTCCTCCTCTATGACATCGAATATCGAATCGTCCATCCTGTAGGTCCCGGTGTTTATGAGGCCCGAACTATCTGGGTCTGTGTAATCCCACAGGGCCAGGGCCATTACCGACGGGGCACCGCTCGAGATCAGATCCTCGGTAAGCTTCTGCTTCTCCTTGATGTTTATCAGGGTGTCCCCGGACACCTCGACAAGGCCGTATTTCGAGTTGGTGGAGGTGGATGTGACAAGCATTCCCCAATCATCCCCCTCTACCTCAACAAGTGACCGAATTCCCTCGGGACGTACTATGCTGTCCCCAGGCACCACCAGGAACTTTCCCTCTACCCTGTCCTTCGCCTGCTGGAGAGCATGTGCTGTTCCCAGCTGGAACTTCTGCTCCACGTAATTTATTGAAACACCCAGGTCCCCGCCGTCTCCGAAATGGTTCATTACCTTCTCCTTTCTGTGACCCACGACCATCTCGATATCCGTCACACTGCTCTGGACCAGTGCGTCGATAACAAAGCTCAGTATCGGCCTGTTGGCCACCGGCAGCATACCCTTGCTGACCGTCCCGGTGAGTGGTCTCAACCTCCTTCCCTCGCCAGCTGCGAGCACGACCGCCTTCATATCGATCACCTGTTTTCGGTAGCATAACCCGGACTCTAGATAGTTTTTTTCCCTCGGACCGGTCAAGGGGCATGGACGGCAGATCACAGAGTATCGTCGATTATCTTTGCTATCTCCTTTTCGATCTCCTGCTGAACCTCCTTCTGCAGTTCCTCGGGCGTCAGCTTGAGGGCCAGCCTGGCGCTCGCCTTTGCTATGCGCGCGGCAGCCAGGGTCTGTCTGATCTTCGATTCGTAATACATCTCAACGGCATCCTTGAACTCCCTTTTGAGCTCCGGATTCTCCTCCAGGGAGGCCCTCACGCGATCCTTGATCTCCTCCTTGATGAGCTCCCTTGCCACCTCCAGTAGGAGGTCCTCACCCCCGAATATCTCCTCGAGGGATGATGATAGCATCCGTCCTACCCCGTCCTTCTCTGCCACTTTCACACCTCGGGTGTGAATAAGTGGAAGGTTTATTATAAGGTATCCTTTACTCCGGGTATCTTTTAGAATTACAAAGTTCCGGGGTTTTAGGAGTTACGTGACAGGTTACATCAACCTCCACCCCACCTCGGGTAAACATTTAATAAATTCCCAACTTTCAAAGTCAGGGGGAAAGCCTTTGAGCGGAATATTCGGGGTTATGACCAGCGGAAACTGCAGGGAAGATCTCTTCTACGGTATCGACTACCACTCCCACCTGGGCACCCAGTTCGGAGGTATGGCGGTTTGGGGCGACGACGGGTCCCCCCAGGAGAAGATACGCGACATCGAGGATTCCCAGTTCAAGTCCAAGTTCGCCTCAGACCTGCCCATGTTCAGGGGAAGCTACGGGATCGGTGTCATATCCGGCGAGTACCCACAGCCCCTCAGCTTCACATCCCAGTTCGGACCCTTCTGCCTCTGCTACGACGGCAGGATAACGAACAAGGACGCCCTGGTGGAGGAGTTCATAAAGAGACATGTCTCTTTCAGCCAGGTCACGGGGGATACAATAAACGACACCGAACTCCTTGCGAAGCTCGTCTCCTGCGGTGACACGGTGGTCGAGGGGATAGAGTACCTCTTCGATAAGATCGAGGGGTCCGTGTCCCTCCTTGTGATGAACAGGGACGGGATATATGCCGCAAGGGACAGGGAGGGAAGGAGCCCACTTGCCATCGGAAGAGGCGAGAAAGGTTGGGCGGTGGCCACCGAGACCTCATCCTTCCCGAATCTGGGTTACCGGACCGAAAAGGTCCTTGGTCCCGCGGAGATCGTGCTTATAGGCAAGGAGGGACTGGAGGTGAGATCGGGACCTAGGGAGACCAACCGGATCTGCGCTTTCCTCTGGGTATACACCGGGTTCCCCGCATCCGATTACGAGGGGATCAACGCCGAACTTGTCAGGGAGAGGTGCGGGATGTATCTGGCAAAGAGGGACGAAATAAAACCCGACATAGTCACGGGGGTGCCCGATTCCGGTATCGCCCATGCCATCGGTTACGCCATAGGCTCGGGATGCCCCTACCGTCGACCCCTTCTAAAATATACACCAGGATACGGGAGAAGCTACACTCCCCCCTCCCAGAGGAAGAGGGACCACGTGGCGACCCTGAAACTGATCCCGAACAGGACCGTCATCGAGGGAAATTCGATCGTTCTTTGCGAGGATTCGATCGTAAGGGGCACACAGCTGAAGAACTTCACGATTAAGAAACTGTGGGATAACGGTGCCCGGGAGGTCCACATCAGGGTGGCGAGTCCTCCCCTTATGTACCCATGTATTTACAACGTTTCGACCAGGACGACGAGCGAGCTTGCCGCGAGAAAGGCCATAAGGGCACTGGAGGGGGAGGATATCAGGGACATATCGAAATACCTGGACCCCGACACCGATGAATATGCCAAAATGGTCGAATGGTTGAAAAAGGACCACAACGTAACCACCCTCAACTATCAGAGGCTATCTGACCTGATAGCCGCGATAGGCCTGCCAAAGGAACGCCTATGTCTACACTGCTGGATAGGGGACCGTCAACCACCTGATTGAGAGCTGCCGGACTCCCTGTTCAGTACCGACTCGAATGCGGCGATGGTGGCCGCCTCGTGGATCTCCATTATCCTGCTCTTTCCGATCCAGCCAAGGCCCTGCTTGTGGTATTCCGCCTGCAGCATGCCCCTCAGGTCCTCCAGGTCCACGATGCCATCCCTCAACCTCCCCGAGGCGAAATCCACCATGGAATCGAAGACCTCCTGGTACAGATTGTCCTCCCAATCCTCCAGTCTGAAACCCCCTCTCAGATAGGTCCTGTCCTCTCCCGCAGCCATTCCGAGTGTTTTTCATCCAGGTGCTCGGACAGGATCTCGTAGACCCTCCTGTGATAACGGTTCAGCCAATCCTTCTCCCGCCCATCGAGGATCCCGGGGTCAACCAGGTTCAGGTCGATGGGGCAGAGGGTGATCTCCCTGAACCTGAGCCATTCGAGCTCATCCGTGGAGAACTCCTCGTCCTTTTCCGCCACGATGACGTTCTCGGTCCTTATCCCGTACTCACCCGCCTTGTAGTATCCCGGCTCGTTGGAGAGTACGTTTCCAGCACTTATCGGCACCCCAGGATCCCTCGGTGTTATCCCCATGGGTCCCTCGTGCACGTTAAGGTAGTGCCCTATGCCGTGCCCGGTTCCGTGGTTGTAGTTCTTCCCCGCTTCCCAGATAGGCCTCCTTGCCGCCAGCTCTATCTGCTTACCGGAGAAGCCCTTGGGGAACCTGAGGGTGGACAGACCGATGTGCCCCTTCAATACCCTGGTGAACATCTCCTTCTGCTCGTCGGTAGGATCCCCCAGGGCGACGGTCCTTGTGATGTCAGTGGTGCCAAATATGTACTGACCGCCCGAATCGACAAGGTAGATACCCTCCTCCCGCAGCGTCGCATTGGAGTCTTTGTCCACATCGTAATGCACTATAGCGCCGTGCTCTCCGTACCCCGATATTGTGGTGAAGCTCAAGCCGACCAGGTCCCCGCTCTCCCTTCTGAAACCCTCGAGCCTGTCGGCGGCGGATATCTCGGTGACCCCGCCATTGGGCACCTCCTCTTCGAGCCATCTGAGGAACTTCACCATGGCCACACCGTCCTGTACGTGTGCCTTCCTGAAACCCTCCAGTTCAACATCGTTCTTGACCGATTTGAACCGGGTTATCGGTGACTGCTCCCTCTTCAGGGGGGTGTTCCTCAGGAGCAGCCGGATCCAGTTGTTGGTCGTCTTCGGGTCAATCCATACCCTGTGTTCTCCCCCGTCAATGCCCCTGAGGTGCCCCTCGATCTCACCGTAGGGATGGAACTCGACCAGTTCCGACAGGGCACTTCTTACCTCCTCCGTCACCTTCCCGGTGTCCACGAAGAGGTGTGCATTGTCATGGCCTATCACGGAATAGGAGATGAAGACAGGGTTGTAATCCACATCTGAGCCACGCAGGTTGAAGGTCCATGCGATCGTGTCCAGTGCACAGAGAACGTGAACGTCCGTCCCCTCTTCTTTCATCTTCTCCCTGATCCTCTTCAGCTTGGAACCAACGCTCTCCCCGGTCAGCTCCTCGCCGAGGACCGTGAGTGCCCCGTCCGGAGGCGGGGGTGCATCCTTCCAAATGCGGTCCACAAGGTTTTCCTCTATGTATTTGACCCCGATCCCCTTCTCCCCCAACCTCTTTTCCAGCTTCTTGGCACCCTCGATTGATATCAGCCGGGGATCAACACCCAGTCTCATCCCCTTATCGAGGTTCTCGAAGGTCCAGTCGTCCAGCGATATGGAATCCGGGATCCCCATCTTGTGGAGCTCTATGCCGGTCCCATCGAGCTGCTCCTCCGCCTGGAGGAAATACCTGCCGTCCGTCCAGAGGCCCGCGTGGTCCGTTGTGATGAGCACCTCGCCTGCGGAACCCGAGAAACCGCTTATCCATCTCCTCCTCTTCCAGTGGTTCGGGATGTATTCGCTCTGATGCGGGTCCGTAGAGGGGACCAGATATGCATTCACTCCCTCCTCTTCCATGAGTTCCCTCAGGGAATGGACCCGTTGTCTAATCTGTTCGGCTGTGGCCTCGTATGGCATATTGATCACCGGTCAAAACACCGTTTAAGGGCCGTAATCACGGACGTATGCTTTTAGGTTATCCCTTGAACAGGGGGGCCGCTCAGCCGATCCGTCCTTCAAGTTCCATATGTCCATCAAGGAGAAATGACGGCCCAACAACGACCTCGCCGTTATGGGGATCGATCTGACCGATTTGGGACCCGGGGGAACATAGGTCCAGGCTCTCCGGTGGCTCACTGGTAATCGATACTGATGTTCTGGGGCTCGAAGACCGCCACAAGCGTCTTGAAATCGGACCTGTTGGAGTGGACCTCTCCGGCTTTGATCAGTATGCCCATGCCAGGATATAGTTCGAATTTCTTCCCTTCGACATCGATATTGAGGTACCCCTCGATCACCAGTAGGAATTCGTCCCTGTTGTGCCTGTGGGGTTTGTACTGCCCCTCGAACCATGAGAGCGCGATGTACTGATCGTTGATCAGGCTGATTACGTTCTTCCTGTAGTTCTCATCAATATCCCGTTTCTTCCTGTGTATGTCAACTATCTCGGGCATTTGCCATCACCAAGGTTTTACATCTAGCAGGGGAGCTAATAAACCTTACTGAGGTCAAACCTTGGTGTTGCATTTCGATCTGCTGTCGCCTTGCAAGTGCCGTCCGCAGAACCGCCCCTGTAACGGCCATGGAGACGCTAAAGGGGCTACTTTTACTCCACAAAATTTATCAACGGGTCGTAATGTAGGCCGGGACATGAAAGGGTCGTCCCTATCGCTCCCGATCCTCATAGTATCCCTCATCACTGTCTCATTTCTTCCGGGATCGAACGGTCATATTGTTGAGGAGAGGGGTGAAACGGTCGATATTGAAAGGCCCGTTGAGATACCGATAGAATACGACGATGACGGTGTGATGACCCTCCGTGTGAACGTCACGGCGGAGGACTACCCCGTATCCGTGTTCCTGATCAAGGGCGAGGAGGGGTACCACGACTGGAAAAAGAGCGACGATGTGGATGTTGAAGCCATCCTGAACGGTGACGAGGTCCCCGACCAGAACATAACATTCCGGGTCGTTGCCGGTTTCTCCAGAAGGAACGTGACAACGTTCGAGGAGGAACTGAGGACGGATGAAAGGGACACATATTACGTCGTGATATCCCTGTACAGGGACTCCAACATGTCGGTGGAGGAGGTACGTACGAAGAGGGTGACGCTGGTCAACTACAGTGTCGAGTGGTCCTTCGAGGGTAAGGACATACCTCTGTACCTGATACCCGTGGCCGGCCTGCTCTTTACCGTGGGAGCCGCCCTGCTTATAATCTATTTCTGGCCAACCCGCAGGGACGAGGAGCCGGAAGAGGCGGCCTTTTCCGGGGGGGAATCACGAGGTTGGGGCCCGAAACCCGACCTCCGGAGGGCAGGGCAGGCCAGGTCACGGGGAGGACCAGGGCCCGGGATAAGGCCGATCGGGGATCGTACGGAGAGGATCCCTGGCATGGGCCGTCCGCCCGTTGGGAAAGCACCACCAGGACGCAAGAGGTGAGCTGTCAATTCTTCCCGTCCCTCTTGTTCACGAAGTTCATCTGAAGGTCCATGAGGACCCTTCTGAGCTGTTTTACCTGTTCTTCCTCAAGGCTTCCCTCCAGCGCTTTGAGGTTCGCATCGTAGAGGTCTATCGCCAATCTGGCGGACTCCAGGTCCATCACCGCATCCCTCATCCCGCCCATGGGCACCAGACCGAGGTGGTGCCAGGCCTGTGAGGAGAGAAGATACAGGTTCGAGAGGGCGAGGTCCTTCACGGATGTCATCATCTTCTGCATCTCCTCCCTCGCGGCAGCCATGTCCTCTTCGGACGCCTCTTCCTCTACCTTCTCGGCGTCCCCGTTGTTCTCTTTTCCGTTCTCATCAGCCATGTAATTACCTCCATCCACCACCAGTAATCAAAAAAACTGCATGAAATAACTTTCTGATATCGACGCTCAGCCCTTCCCGGACCTCAGACATCATCAAGGTCGATCTCGAAATCGTCCTCCCATTCGACCAGGGCAGCGGTTTCCCGGATCTCCCACTCCTCCTCGTCCTCTTCCTCCCATTCCAACACCCAGTTGTCATCATCCCACCAGCCGGACTCACCCTCTCTCTCCTCATCCCACCACTCATCGTCGTCCTCCTCCCACCATACCACGTCCCTGCCGCTGCCCTTTCTGAGGGTGCCTCCATTCGCTGTCGCTCCCTGGTTCGAGAATCCTTTTTTTTCATCAAGGTCGATGTCGAGGTCCTTCCCCCCTTGCTCCTCATATCCCCCTTCATCAAGGTCGATCTCGAAATCGTCCTCCTCTTGCTCCTCTTCTGATACCTCGGCATCCAGGGATATTTCCTCGTCATCGTCCCAGGTGAGGTCCCTTATACGCCTCCTCCCTGACACCCCCAAATCGGAACCCGGGCGGGTGGAAGCCACTCCGGCATCCCCCATCCTGAATGTCATGGTGGCATTGGCGGTCCTTTTCCTACCCGGATCATTTCCACTCTCCCGTCCTTCGAAGAGGGATTCACCGAAAAGTGGGCCTTTTCCCTCGTACCGAACACCGCTGGAATGGTCAACATAAGAGCCCTGTCCTTTCGGGTCAGCCCGGCTGGGGGAGACCATGAAATCGGTTATCACGTTCCCGTACTCGTCCCTGACCAGGTCGGATTTTGATTCGTAGGGGTCATGTCTGTATCCTCCCTGGCCCGCCTGGGGCATCTTCATACTCTGAAGGTCCCTGATCTGCGACCTTATGAACCTCTTTAGCTCCTCCGCCTTGTCCACATCGGTCACGTAACCCAGCTTGTTTAGCCCTTTCCTGTACTGCTCCATGGTTATCTTCTTGGCCTTGAAAAGCTCGGTCAGCTCCCGCTTCTTTTTCTCCTTTTTCATCCTCAGCTTCTGGTCCCTGGTCAACCTCCTCCTGTCGAGCCCCGCCCCGGTGCCCTTTTTTCTCACGAATCGGTGCCCGCAGACGGAACAGTAGCTGAGTTTGGACCCGTTCTCCTCGCCGCATTCGGGGCATTTGGCCGGTGGATATGCCATCAAGGTGCAATTCTACCTTATTCGATTAATAATTATCCACCTGATGATGCCCGGTTGGAAGCCACGGCCTGGAAGGCATCGGTGTACCCAGGAGCACCCCTCTACCCTGATGATCCGACACAGGGGCGGCCATTCAATTCACAGCCTTGAACCCTCAGACCCTCAGCTATTCAGATGTCCAGGCCGAGAAGGACCCTGATCACCTGGTTCGCCTGATGTCCCGCCGTAACCATGACCCGGGGCGCCATCAGTCCCACACCCTCCCTCGCATCGGATACCATGTCGCCGCAAATGAAGAGGCGGCCCACCCTCCTGGTTCGGATGTCGTCGGCCGGACCGAAACCCGCAAGACCGGAGCCCGAGACGACCAACCTATTCTCATCGGACGAGAGCAGACTCTCTATGAGCTCGACCTTGCTTGCGGCGTCATCAAGCGCCTCCACGACCACCCTGCACATCACGAACACCTCCGGTGCGTTACAGGAGTCGAGCCTGACCCGTATCCCCTTCACTTCCACGGACGGATTCGCCCTCTTAAGGACCTTCTCCAAGGCTTCCACTTTGGGCTCTCCTATCTGGGTTATATCGTACAGCTGTCTGTTCAGGTTTGAGGGCTCCACCACATCCATGTCAGCGATGACAAGGGAACCCACCCCCGAGCGGGCGAGGGCGACAGCAACGTGGGACCCGAGGCCCCCGACCCCGGCTATGCCCACCCGCTCCCCTGCCAATCTCTCGTGAACACCCGGGGTGTGCCTTGCCATCATCAACGACCCGAGCTCCTCCCGGGAGGGTATCTCGCCCTTTCTTATCAGTGAGATCCTGTCCCCCTTCCGAAGAACCCTGTCGGGTTCGGCGGGAAAACCGTTGACGATCAGCACATCCGCTTCGGGTTTGAACCTACGCCTTACCGCTTCCAGGGTCGATCCATCATCCACATGGACCTTCCTCTCGTTCACGGTCATCTCCATGAGGGGTGATCGGTGAGGCCGGTTATCATGCTTTTCCCTTGATCAATTCCCTGAGCACAGAGAGGTCCCTCCTGTATCCCTCCTCACCGCCGGGTGTTTCGAGTATCATCGGTACCTCCTCGAACCTGCTGTCGTTGACAAGGAAGGAGAACGGCTCGATGCCAAGCATCCCCTCCCCTATGCCTGTGTGTCTATCCACGTTGGACCCCAACCCTTTTATCGAATCGTTCAGGTGAAAGGCCTTAAGATTGTCAAGACCCAGTGTTTCATCGAATCGGTCCATGACCGAACCATAACCTTCCTCGGAGGTGATATCATAACCTGCCGCATGTGCGTGGCAGGTATCGTAGCATATGCCCAGAGGGCCCCCTATCGCGGTACCTTCAATGACCTCCAGGAGCTCCTCGAAGCTCCTGCCTATCCCCGTTCCCTGGCCCGCCATCGTTTCCAGCAGAATAAGAGGCCTGTTGATCTCTCCCAGCTCTTTCAACGCTTTGGAGAAGGAGAGGTCCAGCCCCTTCGATATCCTCCGTATTCCCTCCTTAACACCCGAGCCGGTATGGGACCCCGGGTGCATCACAAGAAAATCTATCTCCAAGAGGGAAGCTCTGACGATCTCATCGGTAAAAGCAGAAACGGACCTCTTGAAGCCGCCCTCCTTGGGGCTTGCCAGATTTATGAGGTATGAATCGTGAGATATCACGGGGCCGATATCGGCCCTCTTCACACCCTCCAGAAAAAGCACCCTCTCCTCCTCGCTTATCGGAGGGGCTTCCCACTGCCTCTGGTTCTTTGTAAATATCTGAAAGGACTCCAGATCCAGGTCAAGTGCTCTCCCAATGCTGTGGTGCAGACCACCAGCTATGCTTACGTGAGCACCCAGACGGCCCATGTATAACGCTTCCCGAGCGGATCAGGCTTCCTCGAACATATCCTTGCCCACGCCGCATACGGGACAAACCCAATCATCGGGAAGGTCCTCGAACTCGGTGCCGGGGGGAATGCCCCCCTCATCGTCACCCTTCGCGGGATCGTACACATAGCCGCAGGCGATGCATCTCCAGAGTCCCATAACATACCTCCGTTCAGGCAGGGAATGGTCCATCGATTTAATAGTCTTTACCCTAAACCCGGCCCCGGAGATGTGCCCGCTCATGACCTATTTCCCCTTATAATGTCGAGGGAGTGTTCTAGGTTCCTTCCGTTGTCGAAATTGGACAATATCGACCGAAGCCCCTCTTCCTTTATGCCCTCAAGCTTCAGCGATCTAAGCTGGGTCGATAGTGCCGGTACCGCCCTGACGATGTTATCCACAATTGTAATATCCGCGGTCCTGGCGGTCCTGGACAGCGGGTTCAGATCCACCGTTATCACCCTTTTCCCCCCCTTCTTCAGCAGTTCGCATCGGTCCCCGTCCTCCAGCGGGACCAGAACGGTGTCTGAGATGAATATGCCCTCCGACGAGCAGAGGGCGCGGGGATGGTCAAGTCCGGGAAGCTTCCTGTCGGGTGCCTCCCCCAGCACCTTTCGGCATCCCACCTCCCTCAGTCTGTCCGCTATCCTTTTCACCCTCTCCTCGGTCCTGTGGAACAGGTTCACCTCGACCGGGCAGTCGAGGATGTCCGAAAGGACCATCAGGTCCCCCAGGACAAGTGCGGCCACGTTCCCGTTAACCGATATGACCGGCCTTTCGGATAAAAGCAGCATCGATGCTGCTGCCTCTATCGCCCTCCCGGCCGGTTCCGTGGTCCTCTCCCCCAGAAGATAATCGAACGCCTCCCCCCTGCCGTGAGCGATCAATCCCTGCTCAGTTACGAGCCCCTCCCTCAGCCCCTTGACCAGCAGCTCTCTCGTCATGAGCGATCGGTACCTTGGATGGTTCTTGGGTGGTTCCATCGGAGTGTCCATGTCCGAAAGGTTACTATAATTTATCCCTCTAGGCGGACCGATGCCGAGGAGGTACCACGAGCTGCAGCTGGAGGCCTTCGTGCAGGCGACGGAGGACCCGCAGAAGGTCAGGGTCTCCCTCTCCAATCTGCTGGGTGAGGACCTGCCGGAAGAGTTCGAGGAGGCCCGTAACGAGGGGGTTCACGGAAACCTTATCACGGTCATAAGGATCGTCTACAGGAGGGAACGGGATATCGTAAGGATAGTCGGGAGATGGTGGGAAATGGGGTTCTGGTCGGAGGCTCTCGAACAGGTCGAGGAGAGGATGGACGATGGTATGGTCTATCACCTGAGGGTGGACAAGGAGAAGGCCTTTCTGGGGGATCTGGCGCTCTGGAACGGGGGTCCCTCGATAGATATCGCCCTGAAGGTGGCATCCTATCCCGCATCGAGGGAGGCTGCCCTGGCCAAGCTGCTCGATGGCCACTGACACCCCTTGCCGCATACTAGAAACCCCCTGTATAAGGTCATACGACCGACAAAATGTATTATAGATATGGGTTCCTTCCACCCAGAGAGCACCGATCGTTTCAGTACAGCGGAGAAGGTGACACAAATGGACAAGGATGAAGCTACACCCTCGAAGGGGACGGCCGAAGGTCCGGTATCAAGGGAGACCATGGTGGAGTATCTCACCGGGGAGGGCAGATTGAGAACTCCCCTGGCGGAGAGGTTGTACGCGGAGGGTCTGGACACCTGGGAAAAGCTGATGGAAGGTGACAAAGAGTATTTCACCTCGTTCAAGGGGGTGGGACCCAAGACCTCCGGGGTATTGATCGAACTGGGCGAGAGGAAAAGAGATGAGTTCACCGAAAGAGAGGCCGTATCGGGCGATGTCAGAGAGTTCCTTGGAGGCATCCAGCGTGTTACGGGAACGGTAATAGAGGCGATGGTGGAGGCCGGCTACGATTCCGTGGGAAGGATCGCGGATTCCGAACCTTCGGCCCTGAGGAATGTGAAGGGTGTGGGGCCCAAGCTCTCCGAGACCATCCATGCGGAAGCGGTGAAGTACTCGAGCGAGTATCCCGATCTGAAATACGGACCTCTGGGGGAACCGGAGGAAGCCGTACCCCTTCTGGCGGAGAGTGAGGAGACCAGGGAAGGTGAGATCGTCGAGGGCGAGAAGGAGGGCATCCTAGGTAGGTTGGTCAGAGCTATCAAGGGTTTCTTCTCTACCAAAAAGGAGGAAAAGACAGAGGTGAGTGATGAGCCCTCCAAGGAGGAATCACATGTGCCTCCAACCGGAGGGGATATGGACAGCAAGCATGTATCACCAGAGCGTGAAGAGACCCCCTCGACCGGGGAGGACAGAGCGGAGACATCCCTTGAGGCAGGCGGCTCCGGACCCGAGAAAGCAAAAGAGCCTGCAGAGGAAGAGCCCGCCGGACCTGTTGAGGTCGATCCCAGGGCTGAGGAAGAAGAGGAAGGTGACGGGGCAGCTCCCGCCGGGGAAAAAGAGCCCGAGGACGGGAAGGCACCGGAAGAGGAGCCCTCGGGGACAGCTGCCGGAATAGGGGTTCCCGGGGAACCTGAGGAGCCCGAAGAAGCCACCGGTGAAAAGAGGGGGCCCGGGGTCTTCCGGAGGGTGAGATCGTTCTTCTCCGGGAGGA
>Ga0272443_10000903_pt1 | contig 48747 bp, 46 predicted proteins | sample SSMAcet12_FD_193581 | JGI IMG/M metagenome (GOLD analysis project Ga0272443, IMG submission 193581) | Marine sediment archaeal communities from Little Sippewissett salt marsh, Falmouth, MA, United States - SSM-Acet-12 | ecosystem: Environmental > Aquatic > Marine > Wetlands > Sediment ...
ACCAAAGAAGGGTTTTCGATGGGGTCTGAATTTATTTTTTATGATACACACACCTGCGCTTTATGAGGGAGCCGGCATCAAAATTTGGCATTTTAGGACCTTTGGACAGCGGTGAAGCGGTAAATAATTTTTTCAATAAATGGTCAGGATATACCTGTTTGCGTAATATCACTTTGATTTCATTGCCAAAAAGTCAATTTCTCGCTGCCGGCCGGAATCGATTTGGGGTTAGTGCGGTTCATGGCACGCGAATTGCTGCCACCTGCAGTGGTCACAAAGGCCAAGGCTATCAGGGCCAAGTCATGGAGGCCCCGATCCAGAAGTGCGGCGGTAAAGAACTAACTATTGAGCGAGTTTACCTTCGATGAAAACGCTCCTGTCATCCAATGCCCCGCCGGCAATTGTCCTGAAAAAACGACTCCAAAGTCAGCGCGTTCCAATTATCCAAGATCTAAAAAAGGGAGATCGCTATGTTTTCCAAATGCAAAATAAGACTGGTGATTTCAATGTTAATGCTTTTTTCGGTGTTCTTTTTACCCGCAAGTCCTTTGTGGGCGTTTTCCGTGGATGTCAAAAATTTTTATTATTACGACCAGTTCGACGAGATGTCGGACCCGCGAAGCATCAATAATTATGATTTTTCCGCAGGGACCCTGTCGGAAAATACCATTGTAATTCCCGACAGCTTTGTAACCAAAAAGTCCGCGGATGCGGGGCTCACCTTTGTCTTTACCCCCTATCCGGCCGATGTCGGAGAGACAAACGATATCACGGTTGTCCTGGATACAACCGGCCAAAAGTCCACTCTTTCGACAAGTACCGGAGGCGGGTGTATTATCTCTACAACTCCCGATCTCCCCCTTACAGAATCGGCAGCACCAGGATGGACCTGGACCGTGCAGCTTACAAACTTTACCGGTATTACCGATTCGACGAAGGAATACGGTACGCAGATCGGTTTTGGCAGCATGGACCCGGGGCCCCACCCGGAATTGACGGCCAACTGGCGCACCGGCGGGGTGCTGGAGATTGACGCCGTCATTTACGACGATACGGGGGATGGAACCGAAGTCTGGTACTCCGACGAGATCGTTTTGACCGGGCAGGATCCCACTTCCACCACTCTGGATCTGCGGATGATCCGGCCGCTGCCGCCATTGGCCGATCATATCGACTTCGAATACAGGCTAAACGGCGGCGCCTGGACGCCGATTGGCACCTATCTGATTCCCGAGGCGGATCGTCCGCTCCAGTTCAGTTTTCCGGCCAGATTTCCTTATGTCAGCCTGGAAGAAGACGCCATGGATAGCCCCTTCCAGGTCCATTCGCATCACTGGTTTAACAATGGCACGCCGGGCGATCCGAACGACACGGTTTACAATGCCTGGTTGTTCGTGGATGACCCGGGGCAGGCAACCTACAGCGCCGTTTCCGTCAACAGCGCCGGATATCTTGTCGAAACCGATCTTATCTTTAACGCTGCCGGCGGCTACTGGGAACTGCCGGCAGCGGTCTTTAGCGATGATTTTAACGACAACAGTATGAATACCACCGATTGGTCGGCATCCGGCAGCTCTGTGACCGAAAGCGAGGGCATGCTAAAGGTGTCGCAGGACGCAACCGATAACGGCGGAAGGGTGCTTAGCCGGGCGTTTCAGATCAATCCCTATGCGCCCATTGTGGTCCAGCGAAAGGCGACGCTGCATTACGTCGATAACAATTTTGACGGTGTTTTTGCACTCCTTTTCGGTGATAACACGGATTTTACTACCTGGGAAAACGATACGCTTTCCGTGGTTGTTTCCCATGCGAACCATGACACGGCATCGGCCCACGGGTTCTATCTGGGGTCGCAGCCGGCCCGTTTCGACAACACCTTCCCGGCGACTTCCGCAATCTGGGATGCCCCGTTTGAAGAAAAGATCGTTTACGATCCGGTTACCGGTCTTGCGGAGCTGTATATCGACGGCGTGCAGAAAGCGACCAAGAACCTTGGCGCCCTGCCTTCAAGCGCGACCTATCTGAAAGTGTATCTCGACGCCTGGGGCGCCACCACCGGCCATACCAACTACTCGGATGACCTGTCGATTTCTCAAAAATACACGGGAAGCCCGGTCCATCTAAGCGACGATACGCCGCCGGCAGGCACCGTGACGTTCAACTTTACGGCAACGAAACAGTCAGACAGCACTACAGAGACGGTTTCGCAGCCGATCACCGGCTATGTCCAGGACTTTGCCGCAAACCTGCTGCCGACAGGGGATGTAACCAACCCCACGCCGACTTTTTCCTGGACCGGCATCACCAACGCCACCAGTTATGGGGTTGAACTTTCAGATACGAACATGAACCGTATCTGGAATAAGTACAATATACCGCCTGCGACCAGCAGCGTCGTCTATGACGGTCCGCCCCTGGAAAACGGCAAAACCTACTCCTATGATGTTGTTTCCAACATCGAAACCGACGGGATGAATAATGCTTCTTTTGCGCAGGGAAGCTTTATCTACACCGGGGCTACCCCGACAACAATCGATTTCAACGGCTGGGTCAAGACCGGACCCAACTGGCCCTCCATCGACGGGATGCAGCCCGTGGTCGGGGCCACCGTCAATGCCGTTGACATGATGGGTACGTTTCTATCTGCGGGCACGTCCGCTTCGGACGGGAGCTTTACGGTTGCAGGAATACCGTCCATGACGACCTTCCGGCTGGCCATTCCGACGCCCGCAGCGACCACGTATGTACCGGTGTTGAGCAAAGTCATGCAGTGGAATGCCGATATCCAGGCGCTGCTGCCCTTTACCCTGTTTACACCGACGCAGTATGACGCCTTTGCCAATACGGCCGGAAACGGCCTGATCGTTGGGCGCGTCGCATTAGAGAGCAGCCCCACGACATTTTTGCCCGGGGCGACCATAGAGGCACGGGAATATATCCCTGGAGATCCGCCCACGTTGGGGGCGACCTATCCGGTGACCTACACCAGCGGATCGGCCACTCAGGATGACGGGATCTACATCGTCAAAAACGTCCCTTCCGGAACCATGGTTCAGCTGACGGCCACGCTTTCCGGTTACACCTTTGCGCATAACCAAGCAATTATCCCTGCCCAGGCGGGCTTTGTCTCCGAAGAATCGTTTTTTGCCGCACCGGTTTCCACCACGCATCCCGAAGCGGCGGCGATCCAGTCCCAATTCGAGGCGTCCATGGCCCGATTCAATACCGGCGATTTCAGCCAGGAAACCGGATTCGCCATGTACATTTCAAGCAGTTATCTTGACAGCGGCGAGACCAAGGCTCAGTTTGTCGCCGAAGCGCAGTCCGAATACAACGACGGCATCAGGCTCTCCTGGACGGTTCAAAGCATTACGGGCGCGGGAGACGATGCCGCAATGGAACTGACCTGGGGCAATGGCGAGATCGATACGCTTTATTTCCATAAAGAGAGCGGCGTGTGGCTGCTTTACGGCAACCAGAAACGATTCGACGTTTGGGCCAATAGCGGCCATGAGATGTATTCAGCGAACGCCAACCCCTACTGGGTCAGCCTTTTGGTTGAAGATCCGGATCCGGCTTCAGGGATTACGGCGAGCGGTGTCATAGTGAAAGGTCCGGGGCTGCCCGCCGAAGGGGTCGCCCTTTATCATGACACTTCGGCCGGACAGTGGCATTCCTGGAGCCAGAACATGTACGATCCGAACCTTAGCCCCCAGTGGGCCGCAAAGCCTGCGGTGCCGCTGGAGTATGAATTTACCATCAGCTATAACGGGGGGGCGTCGACGGAGATCCAACTCTTTCAGGTAAAGTCCTTCGTTGATGCCGCGCCGCTTCAGGCCAGCCTGACGCCGGTTGCCGGCAGCACCGCGACGCGGCCGCTTGCTTTTGCCTGGGGAAGCGCCGGAGACGGCTACCGTTATGGGATCGAGTTAAACGACGCCGACGGCAACCGGATCTGGTCGGTCGAAGACTTAACCGGCACGTCGGTGACCTACGACGGCCCCACCCTCGGCGGCGGTCAGTACACTTACAATGTCGTGACCGAGGACGGGTATGAAAACCGATCCATGATCTTCACCTCGTTTGACATGCCGCTCCTTTATCCGCGAACCGCCGTTACCAGCGAGACAGGGGTTATCGACAATCATCCGGCCTGGAGCCCGAACGGCCAAAAAATTGCCTTTACCTCCGATGGAAGCGGCGTCAACAACATCTGGACGGTGAATCGCGACGGATCGGGCGTGGCTCAACTGACCACGGCCACAGGCGGCTTTGACGCCAAATATCCTTCCTGGAGCCCGGATGGAACCAAAATCGCCTATATCTGGCATGATCCGGATCCCAATCCCGTGGAAGGGGCCTTCGACGGTTATTTCCTCTACACGATGAATTCCGACGGCTCTAACCAGACGCTTCATCCCCTGCCGCCCAGCGCGACTCAGGACCAGGCGGACCAGTTCTGGGAGTTTGAAGTAAAATTTACCGAGTGGCTGGATAGCGACCGGATTGCCTTCGTATCCTATGGCCCGGAGGGCGGCAGCTTCAAACTATACAGCTACCGGCTCTCCAACGGGGCGGTCACGCAGATCGTGCCGAGTCCCGAAGAAGCCAATCCGATGGGAGATATCTATAAAATTTCCTGGAATGCCGCTTCCGCCAAGCTGGCCTATGACCGCTGGCCGATCGGTATCCAGACCATCACGGATACGGGTGCCGGCTATGAGATTCTGGATATCCCGCGGGCAAGTGAGATGGACACACCCTCCATGGCGGGCTGGCGTCCGGACGGCGCCAAACTGGCCTTTGTGAAAGATTTGTATGAAACGTCGGATATTGGGATCTTCGATATGACAACGCAATCGTCCCTGACCGAAGGAACGACAACCGATGACGAGTGGCCGGTTTGGAGTCCGGACGGCGGTTCGATCGCGTTTGTTTCCGACGGAAAGATCTGGACGATGACGATCGCGCCCCTGATTCTCATAAAGGGGGATGTGAATGACGACGGGTTCGTGACCCTGGACGACGCCATCCTGGCATTGAAGGTGATGACCAACCTTGATTCCACCGGCGTTTCCCTGAAAGGAGATGTAAACGGCGACGGCAAGATCGGCATGGCCGAGGTTTTGTATATCCTTCAGCATGCAAGCACCTTGCGCGAATAATAGCGGTACTGACAATGCCATATCGTGGGTGATCGTTTACGGAACCGGCTCACTGCTTCCTCCTTGCTTTGACGTTGCGGCAACAACTCATTGCAAGGATAGCAGTGACCGGCCTTTCAGACCATGCCCATCCGGGACCGGCATAGCCAATCCCACTTGACCACGCCCGGAGGGCATGGATTTCTACTTCGCATTAAATGTTTAAATGTTGAGAATGTCCCTATTATTCCCGCTTCATTCTTTCCTGTACCCATTTGAAACCGATGCGTTCCTGTTCGAGTCTCAGGCATTTTCCCAGCCGGTCGAACCGAAGGTCGTCATACAACTCGCTTTCTTCGGGAGTCAGCCTGGGCAGTTCTCTCGACTCCGGCCGCGGTTCGACGCCCCAGAAGGGTCGATGGCGCATCAGCGTATCTTTGTCCATGAGAAATGAAGATACCGTCGGAACGTGTGCCCGAAGCTGGTCGAGGATGGCAAATCCGTGGGTGTCGATATCGCCCCAGTAGTAAAGCCGCCGATCGTTCAGCCAGCGCGCCCGGGACAGCATGTCGAAGCCGTACCCGGCCCCGAACACCGCCATCGCGTTGGATGCCGCAGGGAAGGCCAAAAAGTTGATCTCGTTTTCGGTGATGAAAACCCGCTTTGCCGGAAGATCGAGCTTGGCGAAGGTTTCGGCGGTGACGGTGATGTCCTGGTCGGTGCCCGTGCAAAAGAGGGCCATCTTCGGATCCAGCATTCGAAACCGGAGGCGCAACGGCTTGTCTAAAAAACCATAGCGTCGGCAAAATCCGGATGCACCGCTGAAAGCAGGATCGACCGCTTCTGGCCGAAGCGCCAGGTCCAGCAGCTCCGCCAATGTCCCCCGGTGGGTTTCGATAAATTTGCTGTGCACACCGGCGATGTCCACCTGGCGAAGATAAATGCCCGGCCGGGGGTTGCGGCAAACCCAGTCGACGATGTCCAGCAGCCGGGGCCAGTCGTCTGCCAGCGCCAGGGCGCGCAAGGGCCTTTTTCCGAGCCAGACCGTCAGCTCGGGTCGACGCTCGCCGGTAAGGGTCAACAACGCGGAAAACCGTCTGGCTTCTCTTCGGCGGCCGATCATCGCAAGAGCGTCTTCCAGGGTATCGATCCAGATTTCCGCCGGCAGGTCGTTTTGTCCCAGGATCCGGTGATTGACGCTGCGCCATACGATTCGGTAATACCCGGCGGATGCGGCAAGCTTTGCGATCCAGTCGCGCACCTCGTCGAAATGCTGCCCGATTTGCGCCGAAGTCGGTCCCTTGAAGGCCAGACGCCGGGGGAAAAAAGGCGCCGCGCCGGCCAGGCAGGAAAGCAGCACCCCCTTGTCCCACCATTTCTGGACCCGGTCGCGCAGGTCCGACGGGCGGGTCCAGTTCACGAGCGCTGCCTCTGTTTTTCTTCGCGGTATTCTTTGATGGTCAGGTTGCGCAGGGAGGCGGTTTTTCCGTCTTCGCTGTGCACGAATCCGACAGCAGCCACAAACGGCTCGATGATGTGGATTTTTTGCAGGGGGGTGACGATCAGAAGCTGGAGGTTCAACTGGGCGAACAACCGCAGCCCGTAATGGGCCGATTCGTCCGAACCCCGGCCGAAGGCCTCGTCGATCACCACGAACCGAAAAGACCGGGATCGCACCTCGCCCCATTCCAAGCCGAACTGGTAGGCCAGGCTCGCCGCAAGCACCGTGTAGGCGAGCTTTTCCTTCTGCCCCCCGGATTTTCCACCCGAATCGGCGTAGTGTTCGTATTCGCTGCCGTCCTCGCGCCACCGTTCGCTTGCGGCAAAGACGAACCAGTTGCGTACGTCGGTCACCTTGGCCGTCCATCGCCGGTCCAGGTCGGACTGGCCTTCCCGGCCCCGGAAGCGCTCGATGATCCGGCGCACCTGCAAAAACTTGGCCTCCGAATACTGGACCTCGTCCGATCCGGTAAGGGCCCCTTCCGTGCAGGTGCGAAGCTCGCTTTGAAAGTCCCGGATGTCGGCGTCGGTGCCGGTCTGCGCCTCAAGTAAGATGTACCGGCCGGGATTGTAGTCGATCTGGGCAAGCGACTCGTTGATGCGCTCGATGCGCTCTTTGATGGTCTCGCGCTCCCGGGCAAGCTGCGACTGGAAGTTGGCCACTTCACGGATGGTGTTTTCGTTTAAAAGCTCCTTGAAGCGCGCCTCGAATCGCGGCAGATCGTCGGCAAGAAGCGCATCGAGCATGGTGCGGTATTCACCGGCCGCTTCCATCGACACATCCACCTCCTGGGTTTCCAGCGGATACTGGGTGCTGTAAGATCGCATGGCATCGATGATCCGGTCGCGCAAGCGGGCGAGTCTTTTGTCTTCCGCGTCGATTCTGGCCTGGAGCCAGTCGCGCATTTCCCGTTCGCGGTTGTCGCAGGACTCGACAGAGAGCCGGTGCTCTCCCAGCGCCTCATCACGAAGGGCCGCCAGGCGCCTAAATTGCGCGCCATGGCCGGGATCGGCGTCTTTTACCAATGCCCGGGTCTGCTCCTGCAACGCTTCGGCATCGTTTTTCCGCTGGACGGTCCTGGAGCGAAGATCCCTTTTTTTTTCGAGTTCCTCTTCTTTTTTTTCGAGGTCCTCTTCCACCCCGGCGAGCTGTTCTGCAAGCGTCTTTAAAATGTCGGAGGCCGCCTCCAGCCGCTTTTTCTCGTCGGCAAGGCCGGCGATTTCCACGGTGAGCGGACGCCAGTCGAACTCACGAAACTCCCGGTATTCGCCGATTCGGGTAAGCGTCGTCAGGCGGCTTTTGACCGCCTGTTGCTCCTTTTGAAGCGAAGCGATCCGTTGGCCGATCCCGCCGAGCCGTTCCTCCATCAGGCGGGCCTGGTTTTCCAGGGCGGCGATCTTTTCGGCATTGCTCCAGCCCAGAACATATCGGCTGCGGTCGTCGATTCGGTGCCGGTCGTCTTTTTCGTGGCGCTCTCCGGGGGCTTTGATCTGGCCGGCCCGGGTGATCGCCCGGGTTTCACGCCGGAACTGGGCCTGATTTTCGCAGCAGGCCACATCGAAGCGATGGGCGACTTCTTTTTCCAGCCAGTCGAAAAAGGGAGAATCCGGCTTGACGGCGATTTTGCGCACCAGCGAATCCGGGTGGAGTTCGGGCAGGTCGGTCCGGGCCGGGGGCTTCACGCGGAAGTAGACCAGGCGCCCTTTCAGGTGGGTTCGGTCCACATATTCTGCCACCGCCGCATAGCATTTGTCCGGCACCAGCATGGAGAGGCCAAATCCGTGAAGCATGCGTTCGATGGCCCCCTGCCAGTCCCGTTCTTCTTCTTGCACCTGGATCAGTTCGCCGGCAAAGGGCATCTCTTCTTCGGACAGGTCGAGCGCCGCGCAGATCATCCTGCGCATGGCCACCTGCCGCTCGTCGATGTTGCTTTGCCGGGTCTTTAGCCCGGTGATTTCGGCGACAAGCTGCCCGCGCTCGTCCCGGCCCCGGGCAAAGGCGACACCGGCTTCGTTCAGCTCGTTTTGGATCCGTGTCTCGCGCTGTTCGGCTTCTCCCCGCAGGGCGGCGCCCCGTCGTTTCAGGGCAAAAAAGGCCTCCTCGTCTTCGGCCGGCGAAAGCCCAATTTCCTGCACCAGCTTTCCGAACCGATCGGCCTTGATCCGCCGGCGCTGCTGCTCTTCCTGCTTCTGGAGGATCTGATCGCCGATGCGCTCGATGCGGTCGCCGCCTTTTTCGGAAATGGTGCGGCGAAGGTCGCGCTCTTTGGACTGAAGTGATCGCCGCTGCCCCTCCAGGTACTCGACACCGGCGTTGAGACGATTCAGCTCTTCATTTAGAATTGCCAGGCGTTTTTCCAGCAGCTCCAGTTTCAGGCCGCCAAACCAGGGCCGAAGGGCTTCGCGGCAGGCGCGAAGTTGGTCTGCTGCCGCCGTCAGTTCCGCGTGCCTTTCGCAGTCGGCCACCAAGGGGGTGAGCAGCTCGATCTGGCGCTTGGCCTTGAGCACGGCCTCGTGGGCCCGGCTAAGGTCGTCGAAATGGCCGATCAACGCATCGATGCGGGGTTTCACTTCGAAGGGTTCGAGCATGTGGGTGCGAACGAAATCGGTCAGGTTGCCCACCGATTTGAGCGACACGGTCTGGTTGAACAGTTCCAGGGCCTGCTCGTTGTCGATGCCGAAGCGCCGCCTGAACCAGGCCCCGTAAGGAGGAAAGGATTCGAAAAGCTGCACACCGGCGCTGCGCAGCCGCTTGCGCAGATTGGCAACGTCGGCTCCGAAGCGGGAAAAATCGTTTCCGATGGAAAGCTCGTCCTCGCAGGCCGCATAAAAGCGGGCCGGCTGCCCTTGAGTGTCGCGAATATAGAACACCTGGGCCAGCGTGACCGTTTTGAGATAGCCGGCATTGTGAAACACGGCCAGAACCACCGTGTAGCTGTTATGGTCGCGCAGCGCCACCGGCTTGGCGCTGCCGCCGACCTCGTTTCGCTCGGATTTGTAATGTCCCATCACGTAGGAGCGCAGGGTCCGCTCCCGGGCCTCGGCCCCGGCCGCCTTATTGTAGGTGATCCGCTGGGGAGGCACCAGCAACGTGGTCAGCGCATCCACCAGGGTGGATTTTCCCGACCCGATATCTCCGGTCAACAGCGCGTTTTTGCCGTCGCAGTGGAGGGTCCAGATCCGCCTGTCGAAGGTGCCCCAGTTGAACACCTCCAGGCGCTGCAGCCGGAAGCCGGCCAGCCGGTCGTCCTCGACGAAGGCAAGTTCCAATAGCTCAGCCATCTTCTGCATCCCCCTGCCCGGCCGCCGCCTGCCGGTACTCGGCCAGGCGCCGGTCGAATTCGGCCAGCCACTGCGCATCGACAAATGCTTTTATGATGCGGCGCACCTCGAACACCTGGTCCTGCCCGCGCAGCTTTCGAACAAAGCCCATGTCGACGATTTTATTCAGATGCGCGTTCACTTGGTCGATCAGCCGGGTTTCATTGCTTCCGGCGGGCAAAAAGACCCGGATCAGCTCCACCACGTCGTCGCGGTGCAAAATGAGCCGGGTTTCGCCGCCGCCGGCGTCGAATTCGGCCAATTTTTTTCGAAGCAGCGCGAGCAGCAGGCTGACCGGAAACGAAAGTTGGCGGCGGGCCACCAGTCGCGGTATGCTGTCATTTTCCGGATCGTCGCTATCCGGCCGCGACCGCAAAAAAGCATACCCTTCTGCTTCGTCGAGCACCAGATCGAGGCCGAGCACCGAGACGTAGTCGCGCACCCTGGCTTGCAGGGAGAGAAGCCCGCTCCACAGGGCCGGCTTTTCCTCGCTGTAGAGCACGCCCTTGAGCAGCGGGACCACCACCGCTGAAAGATCGGCATCGGTATCCGAAAAAGCGATATTGGTTGGATTTTCCGGTTCCATGTTCAGTTTCTCACGAATATGATCCGCGGCAGGCGGGCGCGCCGGACCACGGCTTCTTCGCTCTTCCACTCGATGACTTCCGTGGTTTCTTCGTCGACCACGGTTTTCGGCCAGCCGACCGCAATCTGCAGATAGGAAATCAACTCCACCAGACCCTGGCGAAGCGGCCTTGCCGCCACCAGCTCTTCCAGGCTGATTTGCGAGCGGGTTTGAAGCGTCTTTCGAATATGCCGGACGAGGGCTTCCCTGTCCACCACGACCTGCGCAAAAAGGGCTGCGGCATCCAGGTCGGCTTGGCCGGTTTCCAGTTCGACGTCCGCAATCAGGGGCTTTATCGGCGGCCTGTATAGGGGCCGCTCCATCGGCAGGTCGACCGAGGCGGCCCTGTCGTCCATCTCCATGAAGGCCCCGACCGGGGGCGTTTCGCGCACAGCCAGGGTTTTTGCCTCGATTTCGTGCAGGATGTCCATGATGCGGCGGTTCTCCAGCCAGGCCCGATCGTCCAGGAACCGACGAAGCTGCTGTGAAAGCTGCGCGACGGTGCGCTGGGTGTGCTCACCGGCTTTCAGCCAGTCGTAGTGGATCCGGCGAAGCCGCGGCTCCGGCTGCATCTGCATGACAGGGGCAAGGGACAGCACTTTTTCCAGCAACTGGGACAACTCCTGCTGACGGCGCCGGCTCATGAGAAAGTCCCAAAAGGCTTGAAAGCTCTTCCCCTGGTCCGAATCGGTGATGGCGTCTCGCTCGCCCATGATCTGTTCGAGCAGCTCTCCTTTGCCCCCTTCCCACAAGGTGATGCGCTCGCGCACCCTGCGGTCGAGGGAGCGAAAATTGTGCTCCACCTCCCGAAAGTCGGCCAAAAGTTCCCGGGCCAGTTGCAGAAACTGCTGAAACCGGTCCCGCAGGGCCGTGTCGTCCAGCAGCGGAATGTCGCCCGCCTCGATTCGTTCGATCTCTGCATCGATTTCGTCGCGGCGACGGACAAGCTCGGTGATCCGCGCCGCCGGATCGGACTGGCTCCCCTCGCTCATCTGGCGCAGCAGCTCAAACAGGGTCAACAGCCGAGATTCGGTTCCGACAAAGGCGCGCTCGGTCAGGCTCACCAACCAGCCGATCGCCTTCTCGGTGGCCGGGGTCAGGTCGAAATGAGGCTCGTCGGATCCGGTCGGGTAGAACTTGCGCAGCCAGCCCTTGTCATCGCCGGCCCAATCGTTGAGATAATCGGCCGCGGATCTTGGAAATGCCTCGTCACCCAGCCTTTCGCGCAGGGAGAAGAGTTCGTCTTCGAGCGCCTCGACAAGATCGGCCTGCGCCATGAACCGGACGTTTGCGGCGATAAATACCCGGTGCAGAAATGCGGCCACCAGCGGTGCATGATCCGAGCGCAGCAGGCGCCAGGCCGGATGGTTGCGGCGAAGCAGTTCGAGGGTGGTGTAATTGAGCGTCATCGAGTCGCTACCGGCAGTCGGCTAAATGCAAATAACAGTTATTTTAACACATTTTAGCAAATTTTCACCTGGCACGACAGTCATCTTATTTTTTGCAAATGCCTGAAAAGGTTAGCTGACATTTTCTGTCACGAACCGTCAAAATTTGTCAGAACGAATCAGAGGTTTTGAAGAAGTCGATATTTTAACTATTTTTTCAAATAGTTAGAAAAAGATTTGTCTGGCATTGATCTTGCTGCAAGCTTTTTACCCAGGATGGGTAATGGTCCTTTTTTCTTTGAGGCAAATTATTCAAATTTGGAGCGAGCCATGAACTATTCTTGGTTGCGGAAATTCAGTCAAAAAGAAAAAGTCGCCTTTCTGAAGCTCATGATACAGATCGCATATTCAGACGGGGAATGGTCCCAAGAAGAAAAATCCGCCATGAAAGATTATTCGATGCAAAACGATCTGAAGTGTAACGGAAAATTTATCCAAACGGCCAGGGAGGAACATCTGGACGGCATTTTGGCCGAATTCGACCCCTGCAAGAACCTGGAAAAGGTAAAGAGACTGTCGTTGGTCTTTGCAAAGAAGCACGGCATTGCCCCGGACTTTGAACGTTCCCTTATCCGCGCAATCGAAGAGGCGGGCAGAAACAAAAAAAAGAAAATCACTCTCAACATTCGGATATGCATTCGAACGTCACTGGCGGCGTTTGGCAGGCAGTTGGGCAGGGAAGCGGTTCGTCCCGATGCAAAACCGCTTTACTGCTTTAGTGGAAAACTGCTTCCAACCGATCCACTTTTTGTGGGGCTTCAGCAAATTTTCCAGTTCGCCGATGAAAAGGTCGCACCCCAGCAAATCGCCGTTCAAAGGTGACCCTACCATGTCGGCTGCAAAATGACATCGCGAAACGCAGCATTTTTCAGTGGGTTGTCTCGCTCGCCGGTTCGGCGATCCCGCCTATCCCGCCCATTAAACCATCGATTCGCCTGATGCGGCCGCCGTCGAGGCCGCCGCCGGCGACTTGGACCTGATCATCTCCACGGTCAACGTCAAGCTCGATTGGAACGTCTATGTGGGCGCCCTGCGGCCCCGCGGCCGTCTGCACCTGGTCTGCGCCACCCTGTAGCCGCTGGACCTGTCGCTCTTTCCGCTTCTCATGGGCCAGCGGTCGGTGTCGTCCTCGCCGCTGGGAAGCCCGGCCACCATCGATTACCACGTAAACCGGTTCACCTCCGTCTTTACCGGCGTTGACGTCTTCGGGGAGGGGTCGGGCAGCGGAGAGGTTCGGGGGGGTCCTGGGGCCGCGCTACCTGCTGCCGCTCAACGTCGAATCATCGGCGTGGCTGGATACCGACGGCGGCGGCAGGATCATGCTTCACAAGGAGGATGCACGCCTTCATTTTTTTAAACCGGCCGCCGCAGTCATCTTCGACCTCCAGTGAATTACGGGTGTTTTTCTCACGGGCAGGCGCCAATACGTATACTTGGGATACCCGATCATCATCGGATAAAACCAGGTGTGCCCATCGGGCAGCCCCATGGATTCCACCAGCTCGGGTTTGGCCAGCATTGCCCCTCTGAGCAATCCGGCCCAGCAGGTGCCAAGTCCCAGCGGCAGAGCCGCCAGTTCCAGATAAGCCAAGGCGATGCTCAAATCCACCAAACCGTTGGCGTTCTCCCTCGGAGCGGAGGCGACAACAAGGGTCCGGGCGGTACGCAGGATGCCGTCGCTGCCGTTTTGCCAGCCGGCCACCACCGGACGGAAGTAGCCGGCGGCCGGAGAGTCCGGCTGGGTCTCGATGACCCGTTCCATCCATTTAATCGTCTCCCGGGAAAGCGGTTCCAAACGTTCCCGCCCCTCGATGACCGTCCAATGAAGCGTCTGGGCATTGCTGGCCGTGGGCGCATACCGGGCGCAACGGATCAGTTTTTCAAGGGTTTTCCGATCCACCGCCTTTTCCTTGAACCATCGGATGGATCGCCGGGAGCGCAGGAATTGCTCGGCCTGCTCCCAGGACAGCATCAGGTCTTTATCGATCCGGGGGCAGTCTTCGGAAGCGATGCCGGTCACACTCAGGGCGCCGTGAGGGCAGACGGCCACGCAATGTCCGCAGGCCATGCATTTTTTTTCATCAGCCTTGGAAACCTGAGGAAAACTGTTTTCATCTTTCTGAACAATGATCCGCCTGGGGCACTCGGCCGCACAGATTCCATCCTTTTTGCACTTTGTTTCGTCGATTGTCAGAAGCGCCATAATTTCCTCCACATGCAGTGAATGCCCCTGAACCTGACATCCGCTTGCATTTTCGAGCAAAGTTTCAGACAAGCCCCTCCGTCTGGTTCTCTGAACGGGATTTGATCAAACACGAGACATCTCCACCTGCCATCCCAGCCGGAGCGAAGTCCCGCATCAAGTGCGGGATAAACTTCGAGCCGGTATCCAGAAAAATCCTGGATTCCGGGTCAAGCCCGGAATGACCGCCTGGATATAGCGAAGTTTCATAAAAGAGGAAAGCAGTCTGTTGCTTTCGCGCCCGTTTATCCGTCCTCTTTTCGCTGTCGTCTGTCATCATTCCCACAGCAAGCTCTCTGACTGTCTCAACAAAAAAAGCACAGAATACACGCCGGAATTTTTTGAAACGTCGTGCCCATGTTCTTCAATCGGTCAACGGCCAAATCCGCATCCCGATGGGTCAGCAAATAGCCCTGTTTTGGGTTTTCAGAGGCGCAATAAATCCTATCGAGCGTTGACCGGACTGAATCCCCGTCCAATACCCAAGTTGAGAAGTCGGCACACTATTTTTCCAATATCGAAAAGAGAGTTGCCAGGCATGGCAACTCCCTGTTTTTGGGTATCCCTGTTGCGAGCAACAAAGAATCATCAAGTGACATCGGAGTTGACAGGAAAGAAAACCAATCTTATTAGATAATAATTCCTATTTAGAACATCGGGGCTTCAGATGACGGATCATAATCAACGATTTGAAACCATCATTCAAAAATTACGGGACCATGGTCACAAGATCACGCCTCAACGGTTGGCGATCGTTGAGATTCTTGCCAAAAGTGAAGGGCATCCCAGTGTCGAAAATATCCACAGCCAGATCAAAAAAGACTTTCCGACAATGAGTCTCGCCACGGTATACAGAAATATTGTATTGATTAAATCTCTTGGTGAAGTTTTGGAGTTGGGGTTCCCGGACGGAAGCAACCGATACGACGGGCACAAGCCCTATCCCCATCCGCACGTCATCTGTATCAAGTGTAAAAAAATCGTCGACCCGCACCTGGACAGTCTGGACGACATGAAAAAAGAAGTCGCGGTAGAGACGAATTTTACGATTCTGAACCATCGGTTGGACTTTTTCGGCATCTGTAGCAATTGTATGGCAGAAAAGGAGTAATCTATTTTTTGCCATTAATTGATAGCCGTTATCATATGATACCAATTCCATTACCAAATGAACGAAAGGAGGAAATCTCATGAGTGAAGAGAGCAAGTGCCCGGTGACGGGCAGGACAAGCAAACCCATTGCCGGCGGCGGCACATCGAACCAGGACTGGTGGCCGAACCAGTTGAACCTGAAAATTCTTCATCAGCACTCTTCTCTGAGCAATCCGATGGGCGGAAAGTTCAACTACGCCGAGGAGTTCAAGAAACTCGACCTGGAGGCCGTAAAAAAAGACCTCTATGCGCTGATGACCGACTCCCAGGACTGGTGGCCGGCCGACTACGGTCACTACGGGGGGCTTTTCATCCGGATGGCGTGGCACAGCGCCGGCACCTACCGAATGGGCGACGGCCGCGGCGGCGGGGGCACCGGCAATCAGCGTTTTGCGCCCCTGAACAGCTGGCCGGACAACGTAAACCTCGACAAAGCACGGCGCCTGCTGTGGCCGATCAAACAAAAATACGGCAAAAAGCTCTCCTGGGCGGATCTCATGATCCTCGCCGGAAACTGCGCGCTGGAGTCGATGGGATTTAAGACCTTCGGCTTCGCCGGTGGACGCGAGGACATCTGGGAGCCGGAAGAGGACGTGTATTGGGGGGCCGAAGAGGAATGGCTGGCGACGAGCGACAAGCCCAAAAGCCGGTACTCCGGCGACCGTGACCTTGAAAACCCGCTGGCCGCCGTGCAGATGGGCCTGATCTACGTAAACCCGGAGGGCCCGGACGGCAACCCGGATCCGGTCGCCTCCGGCCGCGACGTTCGCGAGACCTTTGCCCGCATGGCCATGAACGACGAAGAGACCGTGGCACTGGTCGCCGGCGGACACACCTTCGGCAAATGCCATGGCGCGGGCGATGCCGCGAAGGTGGGCCCCGAACCGGAAGCCGCCCCCATCGAAGAGCAGGGCCTGGGCTGGAAGAGCAGCTTCGGCAGCGGCAAAGGCGGCGATACGATCAGCAGCGGCATCGAAGGCGCCTGGAAGCCAAACCCGACCAAATGGGACCTGGGCTATCTGAGGGTGCTGTTCAAATACGAATGGGAACTGGTCAAGAGCCCGGCCGGCGCCCATCAGTGGCTGGCCAAGGACGTGGACGAAAGCGACATGATCGTCGACGCCCACGACCCGTCCAAAAAGCACCGGCCGATGATGACCACGGCGGACCTCTCCCTTCGCTACGATCCGATCTACGAACCGATCGCGCGGCGCTACCTGAAAAACCCCAAGGAATTCCAAGACGCTTTTGCCCGGGCGTGGTTCAAGCTGACCCACCGGGACATGGGCCCCCGCTCCCGCTATCTCGGCCCGGAGGTCCCGGCAGAGGAACTGATCTGGCAAGACCCGGTGCCCGCCGTCGATCATGAACTGATCGACCCAAAGGACATCGCCGACCTCAAGGGCAGGATTTTGGCCTCGGGCCTGTCGATCCCGGAGCTGGTCTCCACCGCATGGTCGTCGGCCTCCACCTTCCGCGGCTCTGACATGCGCGGCGGGGCCAACGGGGCGCGCATCCGCCTTTCCCCGCAAAAGGGTTGGAACGTCAGCGAGCCGGCCCAACTGGAAAAAGTGCTCAAAGCCCTAAAGGGCATACAAAACGAGTTCAACGGCGCGCAGTCCGGCAAAAAGAAGGTGTCGCTTGCCGATCTGATCGTGCTGGGGGGATGTGCGGCGGTCGAACAGGCGGCCAAGAACGCCGGCTTTGAGGTGACCGTCCCCTTTGCGCCGGGACGCACGGATGCGTCCCAGCAGCAAACCGACGTAGAGGCATTTGCCGTGCTCGAACCGAAGGCAGACGGGTTCCGCAACTACCAGAAAGCCAAATACGCCGTATCGGCAGAAGAGCTGCTGGTGGATCGGGCCCAGCTGCTGACGCTGACCGCGCCGGAGATGACGGTTCTCGTCGGCGGCATGCGCGTCTTGAACGCCAACTTCGGCCAGTCCCCCCACGGCGTCTTCACCCAGCGGCCCGAGGCCCTCACCAACGACTTCTTCGTGAACCTGCTTGACATGAACACGGTGTGGAAGCCGGCCGCCGAAGACGATGACGTGTTCGAAGGCCGTGACCGCTCAAGCGGCGAACTCAAGTGGACCGGCACCCGTGTCGACCTGATCTTCGGTTCGAACTCCCAACTCCGGGCCGTGGCCGAGGTCTACGGCTGCAACGACTCCCAGGAGAAATTCGTCAACGACTTTGTGGCGGCGTGGAACAAGGTCATGAACCTTGACCGCTTCGACCTGGCTTGATCGGTGAGGGCTTTTGAAGGGCATGGTAAACTGAAGGATGATCCGAAAGCGATAACCGCCACAAACTGACGGATCTTTGGACCAGACGCAGAGCCGATTCGCAACAAATGAGGGCGGCGTTTCAAACCAGTCTGAAACGCCGCCCTTTCTTTCGTCCCATACAGTCTGCCGGCCACATCATCGGGACCCAAGCCACAAATTCATCCGGCATGCCGGCGGTCCTTGTCCAGAAGCTTGCATTCGGCACCCCGCATCCAGTGCAGAGGGGCCGGAAAATCAGCACCAGCGGTATCGCCGCCACCATCACAAAGAGGCTCAATGGTAGTCCCAGCCGCCAACAGTCTTCGAAGCGGCAGCCGCCCGGGCCCATGACATGGAAGACATCCTTACGCCGCGATTGGACCGCCATGGGGCTCTGAATTGTACAAGCGGCCGTTGTTTGTCTCGAAAAACGCCTGCAAGGAAATGGTTTCCTGTTTGACAAATCCTTTGTTCTTGATCGAGCCGTTGTGCACCATCTCAATTACGGCGCATGCCGAGGCAGCGGTTGTCCAGGAAATGGCGCTCCAGGTTATGTCCCCGATGGTAAGCGGGTAATACGCCTTTACGAATTCATCGCGAATCAGCTGCCGCTTTTGCCGACCCTCTGCCGAGGCATGAATATATACGATATCCTGCTTTACGGGCGGCTTTGCATTGGTTAGAATCTCACCGGCCGTTTTCCGGTTTTCTCTCATCAACAATTCGTGAAAGAAAAAATTCATCAATCTCACGTGGCCGGGGTAACGGATGCTTTTATAATCCAGATTTTCGATGCGGCCCAGGTAGGTTTCGCACATGGTGCCCAGCCCTCCGGAGGTCGTAAACGCCTCTAACTGGATCCCGTGAATAACCAGTTTTTCAATCCATTCCATGGGCGACACCCATTTGTGAACCCCATCTTCGATGACTTCGCAGTCATTTAGATATTCGTTGACGACACCTTCCGGCGACCAGTTGAAGGCATATCCCAACAGCCCGGTCGGATGCTGGGGAAGTGCGCCGACCCTGAGTTTGAGACTTCTGATTTTTTCAAATTTTTCCACTAAAGCGGCACCGACGATACCGATGAATCCGGGGGCCAGGCCACATTGAGGTGCCAATACCGACTTTGCCGATTCACTCAATTTGATGATTTGCTTCGTGGTATGAACGTCTTCGGTCAGATCAAAATAATGAACCCCGTGCCGGCACGCCCGGACCGCGATTTGCAGATTGAAATGATAGGGAAGACAGGAAACAACCGCATCATGTTCTTTCATCATCGCTGTGACTTGCTCGATATTTGAGACATCGAGTTTTTGGGTCTCAAAAGGAAGGCCGGTTTTTTTGTAAAGATCTGCACCCATAACGGAAAACCCAGTTTTTTCGAGCAAAATTCCTACCAGTGTCCCCACTTTTCCCAGCCCCAGCACGAGAATGGACTCCAGCTTTTTTTTCAAAACGGCCTCCTTGTTCAATGCCTGCTGTATTTGGTTTCCTACCGCGAATCTTTGCTGAACACGGTCTTTTATGCATCACCGGCTTTCGCCTCGGCGGCGTCACCAAATCCGCGGCCGGCACCGGCTTTTTGTTCCACCAGTACCCTATCCCCGCCGGCGGCCATTGCTTTCACATCCGCAGCGGTCATGTATACTCGCTTTTCTTCTGTCTGTGAACAACGTCGCTTATTTCCCGCCCCTGGCAGATGGAGCGTTTCGCGCTGCAGCGCTTGAAAAGGCCATACGAATTCATATATGGTTATCCAGCCCCAAGCGGCCGATGATTGGGTAAGCTTCTTGAACCATAACATAAAAAACACTGACGCACGTTCTATGCTGAACATCACCCCTTTCAGACAGAAACCTGGACATTGCGGCCCGGCATCCTTGAAAATGGTGTTGGATTTCTTTGGCGTCAAAATCACGGAAAAAAAACTGGCTGAACTGTCCGGCTGCACCCAGTCGGTCGGTGTCGGCACAGAAGGGTTGGTCCGGGCGGCCCTGGAGCTCGGATTCCGCGCAAAAATAAAGGATTTTTCGGATCTGAAAGACATCGACCACTGGGTCAACCAAATGAAAATCCCGGTCATCGTGGACTGGTTTGCCTTCGAGGGCGGACACTATTCGGTGGTGAGCGGCATCGACAAGGAAAACATCTACCTCGAGGACCCGAGCCTGGGGCATCGGCGGGCCATGAAGCAGGCGACCTTCAAACGCCTGTGGTTCGATTTTCCCACCGACTACCTGAAATCCAAAGAGGATCTGATCATCCGGCGGATGATCGTCATCGACAAGCCCGGCAGATACGACCGTTTTTTGGAAACCGGCGCCTTTCATGCGGAACTGAAAAAGCTGGCCGCCGCCCGCAGCGATATTCGCCTCAGCCGCCGCCGGCTGAAGCACCGCATCGCCGGGTATGATTTTTTCAGAATCGCCTCCCGGGGCATCCGGCGAAACGACAGGGTGATGCTCATCCGGGCCGGGATCCACGGCGACGAAACGGCCGGCCCGCTGACCATCATCCTGTATTTCAACCGGATATTCGACTACGCCCACAAACGGGGCATCAAACTGATCGTTTATCCCCTCGGCAATCCGGCCGGGTTCGACGCCCGGCAGAGGTACAACGCCGATTCGGACGGGAAGCCTGCCGCCAACAACGATTTTGTCCTCTATCAACTGGAAAACGGAGAGTTTTCCGACGATATCGGCCGGGGCGCCAAATTCAAGAGATGGTACTGGTCGTCGGACTGTCGCCTGAACCGTGAACTGCCGGCGGAAACCGCGCTGATGCACCAACTGTTGAAGCGCGATCCGCTGGAAAGCATCGTGGCCGCCCTCGATCTTCATCAGGATGCGATTTCTCCCGTGGATCGGGCGGCGGCCTACCACTATGCCTTCGGCGACTTTACGGTGTACGACAGGATCGTGGAGGCCATCGTCAAGATTGTTCCGGTCCTATCAAACAGGGTGATCAGCGCCGGCCAGAAAAGCGGCATGCGCACCAACCGCCAGGGATTCATCCTCCGGCACGACGGCACCCTCGGCGACCTGCTCCACCGCCTGGGTGTGAAATATTCGGTCGCTGCCGAGACCACGACAAAGACGCCGCTGGATCAGGCTTGTCGGGTCAACTGGCTGTGGATCAAGGGGCTGGTCGATCTGGCCGCGAAAAAGACCGGAGCCGTCAATAGGCCTTACAGCAGAGAGGTCACCGGGCCCCTGAAAAAAAACGCGGCCGGCTTTCGGATCATCAAGGCCGGCCGGATCGCAACCGACATCGGGATTCATCCGATCTACGCCGCCCTTTCCGCCAACTACCGCAAAGACCTTCCGCGGATCATCCTGTCGGCCGGCATCCACGGAGAAGAACCGGCCGGGGTGTATGCTCTTTTGGAATTCATGGACCGGGGGATTGGCAAGTACCTGGGCTGTTTTTCATTTCTGATCCTGCCCTGTCTCAATCCCCACGGGTTCACCCGAGGGGTGCGCTTTTCAAGCGGCGTTGCCGACCTGAACCGGTCGTTTGCAAACGGGGCCGGCGCTCCCGAGGTTGCGGCCGTCAAAGAGTTGCTCCGGCAATTTCCCGGCCCCTATCGGCTGGCGATCGATCTTCATGAGACCGACACCCATATGCCCAGGGGAGAGAAGCCGTCGGTGGAAGATATTCCGGCCGGCTTTTACATGTACGAAACCACCCCCACCGGAAAGCCCGACCTTGGCCCGGAGATCCTGTGGAAAATCCGCAAGGCTGGCCATCCCGTCTGCCGGCGGCGGAGTGTCTACGGGGCCGAGTGCCGCAAGGGTCTCATCTCTTCCATTCCGCCCGAAACCCCCGACTACCCTGCTTTGCCCGAATTCAACGGCACACTGGACTGGTATCTGCTCAAACACGGACATACCGGTCACTTCATCGCCACCGAAACGCCGACCGCCTGGCCCCTGAAACGAAGAATTGCGGTCCAGAAAAAAGCGATCATTCACGCCCTGGACCAGATCAAAAAAAAGGGGTAGGTCCCCGGCAAATCTCCCCTCGACGGCATACCGGCATGAATTTGACGGCCTGGAAGCCAGCGCTGTCGAATCCGCTTTGGACCTGCAGAGAAAATGCCTGCCCGCCGCTGCCGTAGCGGCGGCCCAAAACGCGCCGCGGCAATGCTCTCCTTCGGTCGACGACCGAGAATACCCTTCGACGACCTCCAGTCGATGCAAAATGCCGGACCCCGCCAGGTTAATAATGGTTCCCAAAGATTCATCAAAATCCTCATTTTGAGGAATGCCGAGTTGTTCGATTCGAGCCTCCTGAACCCTTCCGACCGAATTTTTATACCAATTTCGATGCATTACGACAGTCAAACCGTCTTTCACCGGGCTGGCACAGAAGTTGCTGTTACGAATAGAAAACTTTCAATCCCCGCTCCGGCCGGCTTGTTTCCAACCGTATCGTCGAGCGGTCTTTTAGCGATGTTACCCGGGGCGGAGCACCCCGAGGCATCGGCGGTTCACCCCTACCCTGACAGATGGCGGCATGGAACCACTTTTTCGGCTAAAGTCCCTAAGGGTGCGACAGCCCCTTACGATCTTCGATTTATCGGAGCAAAACCCGCACTACCGTGTTCGGCGGCAAAACAACACCGATAACGAAAGGAGGTGATCGGATCCAATCACCCTTACCCGAATGGTGAAGTGAAAATGAATCATCGGCAAAGGAGGAGACAATGCCCAGTTATGTCATCGATGAAAAATGCGACGGGTGCAAAGGGGGGGATAAAACTGCCTGCATGTACATTTGCCCCAACGATTTGATGGTGCTCGATGTGGATCGTATGAAGGCCTACAACTCTGAACCGGACATGTGCTGGGAGTGCTACAACTGTGTAAAGATTTGCCCGACCCAGGCGATCGAAGTGCGGGGATATGCAGATTTTACCCCCCTCGGCGCCAGTGTTCAGCCCATGCGGGGAACCGAAGACATCATGTGGACCGTCAAGTTCAGGGGCGGGACCCTCAAGCGCTTCAAGTTTCCCATACGGACCACACCGGAGGGAGAGGCCAAGCCGGACGGCGGTTTCGGCGTCGGTCCCGGTACTCTGGATGATCAGCTCCTTTTTACCGAACCGGCTTCTTTGATGGCCGACAAACTCTGGACGCTTGGAGATTAAAGGAGGTGGGCAATCATGCAAGAATTCAAAACGATTGAAGTCGACACCGACCTTCTGATCATCGGGCCGGGCATGGCCGGATCGGGCGCGTGCGTGGAAGGGGCCCACTGGGCCAAGGAAAACGACGTCAAGATCACAGTGGTGGACAAGGCCGCCATGGAGCGAAGCGGCGCGGTGGGCATGGGCCTTTCCGCGATCAACCAATACCAGGGGGAAAACACCCCGGTCGACTACTTGAGCTACGTACGCCAGGACCTCATGGGCCTGTGCAGAGACGACCTGGTGATGGACATCTCCCGGCACGTGAACGGCTCCGTTCACATGTTCGAAAAGTTCGGGCTGCCGATCTGGAAGGATCCGGACGGAAACTATGTCCATGAAGGCCGCTGGCAGCTGATGATCAACGGCGAATCGTACAAGGCGATCGTGGCCGAAGCGGCCAAGAACGCCGTCGGCATGGACAACATCATCGAGCGGGTGTTCGTCGTCCGGCTCCTTTTGGACAAAAACGACAAGAACAGGGTGGCCGGGGCCATCGGATTCAGCGTAAGAGATCCGGAGATATACGTGTTTCGGTTCAAAGCGTGCATCGTCTGCGCCGGCGGCGCCGTGCACGTTTTCCGACCGCGGTCCACCGGAGAAGGACTCGGCAGGGCCTGGTATCCGCCCTGGAACGCCGGATCCAGCTCGTATCTGACCACCACGGCCGGCGCCGAGATGACCTCCCAGGAGGTGGTTTTCATCCCGGCGCGCTTCAAAGACGGCTACGGCCCCGTGGGCGCCTGGTTTCTCCTGTTCAAAGCCATGGCGACATCGGCCACCGGCTTCAACTACATGGCCGAAGGACTGGCCGAAGGCGGCGAGCTTCACAACTGGCCACCATATGGCGAGGTCAAGCCGATTCCCACCTGCCTCAGAAACCACCTGATGATGATCGAAATGTATAAAAAGGGCGACGGCCCGATCCTGATGCACACCGACAAGGCGATTGCCAAGATCGCCGAGCAGGCGCCGGATGAAAAGGCCTACAAAAAGGAGATGAAAAAGCTCGAGGCCGAAGCCTGGGAGGATTTTCTCGACATGACCATCAGCCAGGCGGTGCTTTGGGCCTCCAAAGACGTCTTCCCCGAGGAAGGGCCATCGGAGATCATGCCGTCGGAGCCGTATTTCATCGGCTCACATTCTGGCGCCTCCGGTGCCTGGACCAGCGGACCGGAAGATATTCAGACCGATGAGTCAAAAAAGGAATACTTCTGGGGCTACAATCGCATGACGACCGTCAAGGGCTTGTTTGCCGCCGGCGACGGCGTCGGTGTTTCGAGCCACAAATTTTCCTCCGGCTCTTTTACCGAAGGGCGAATTGCGGCAAAAGCGGCCGTCAAATACTGTGTTGACAACCCCGACAAGCCGGAAGTCGACGAGGCCGAGTTGGACAAGCTCAAAGAACTGGTGCTGAAACCGCTCAAGCACTATGAGGAGCACAAAGCGCTGACCACGCTTGGCACCACCGATAAAAAGTACGCGCTTCCGGTCGAAGAGGTCAATCCGAACTACATTACACCCAAAATGGCCATCTTCCGGCTGAACAAAATCATGGACGAGTATGTGGCCGGCTGGGGATCGATGTACAACTGCAGCAAAACCACCTTGGACATTGCACTGCATCTGATCAAGCTTCTCAAAGAGGATCTGTCGAAGCTGGCCGCGCGAAACCTTCACGAGCTGATGCGCTGCTGGGAAAACGTCCATCGGGTCCAGATCGCCGAGGCCCATACCCGCCACAAACTGCACCGCGAAGAAACCCGCTGGCCGGGCTACTACTACCGGACCGATTTTCCGAAGCTGGAGGAGGACAGTTGGGGAAAGGTATTCGTAAACTCCGTCTACGATGCCGAAAAAAACGAGTTTACCATGCGTACCCGACCGATCATCCATTTGGTGGACATCAAAGAGGTCGTCGGCATGTAGGCACTGGGGTGCTGCGCCCGGGCGCTGAATTCGGCGCCCGGGGCAGCACCTTTTGACGGGAAAGCGACAACGGCTACCCCAACCCGAAGGAGCAAACCATGATCACCCGGCACATGCACGAAAAGGCAATTGAGCGGGTGAGAGAAATCTATGTCGCAGTTTTTCCTGTACCCATTAACGAATACCAGAGCGTGGAGGTCATACTGGCAGGTTATCAAAAGCATCCCGATATGCAGCACATGGCCCAGATCCGGGCCACCGTCGAAACCCAGTTTTCGGCGGTGGAAGATCTTGTGGCCCTGTGCGACAGAATCGTAGATGAGCAAGAGGAGATCGGATCGTATCGCCTGCTGAAGTTCGATCAAAACGGCATGCATGTCCTGCAGCCGAAAGACTTCCGCCGCTTCGATCAGGAATACTCAAACGCCGGCTGGGGGTGCTGCTGATGTAAACATATCGTGCTCCATGATGTCTGTGTAATGCCATGCAGACATCCTCCCGGGGCAGCCGGACAAGTCGGATCCCCTTGTTCGGCTGCCCCCTTCACACCTCCGGTGTTCTGGGCGGACAACAGGGACGCTGCCTGGCAATGGAGAAAAAGGGAGCCGAATATACGTCAAAACAAAGGAGAACAGAGCTGTTGACGAAAAGTCCGAATTGGTTCGATACGGGCTACCGCGAAGGGGCTGCGTTCGCCAGATCCGAGGCGGATTATGACGAGTTGGCCGCCGTGCATCGTGCAGGAGAACTCCCGGCGAACTGGGATCTTTATCGCGCCGAAATCCTGAATCGACATCTGGGGGATAAAGGCTTCGATTTTCAGGCCTATTCAGCAGGCTTTGCCCGGGCCTGCAGCGATCTTTTCGAAACGATATAAGAGGACTCACATGATGGCCGGTAAAGTGCTGACGATCGACACCCTTTCCGAAGCAGAGCTGGAACCGGTCCTGTCACTTCTTCAGGGCGGGGATCCCGATGTGATCGCCGAGACATCCGGCATTGCCAAGAAACGTCTGCTCCGCATCCGGGACGATCTGCTGGCGCAGGTCGATAAGGAACGCATTGGGACCGCCGTTTCTTCTCGCAAAAAAATCGGCCGCAACGATCCCTGCCCATGCGGATCCGGGAAAAAATACAAGCATTGCTGCCAGAATCGCGACAAACCGGATCTGCATCCGGGGCCGGCGGCAGACGGACCCACCGTACCGGCCGATGCCGAGGAACAGGCCCGGCTGATCCATGACATCGAACAGGCATTTTCCCTGCTCCACTCCGGTCGATATGCCGGCGCGGGCCGGCGCGCAGCCGAGTTGCTTACGCGATATCCAAACGAAGACCGGCTCCATGACATCCGGGCAACGGCGTATCTGTATGCCGGACAATACGCGTCGGCCATCCGGATTTGCAGATCCCGCCTGGCCGAGGCGGAGCGGGAGAAATCCTATTTCACCAAGCACGGCCGGTATCGAGATGCGAAAATCGACCAACCGGCATTGGCCTATATCTATCCCCCCATGACTTGGCTGCAAAAGACCTGGATCGCCGTGAAGGCCGAAAGCTACCATGACCAGGTTCCGGCGGATCGAGATGAGGCGATCTGCAGTCTGGTCAGAGAGCTTTGCACCGCCGACGATGAAAGCCGGTTTCCGGCAAAGGAAATGCAGGGCCTGGAACTGCGCCGCAAGGAACTTGAAGACACCCTGCAATCGCTCAAGCGCATCGGTCCGGACGTCATCGGATATGTGCTTCCGGTATCGGTCAAATACGGATGGGCCGGCCTTTTTGTCCCGGAAATTTTGTCGGCCTATCGGACCGGTTCTGCCGCCAGGGGGTTGATCGATATTTCGATGTTCGGGTTTGCCTATGCGTCGGGGGCCAGCTTGCATTATCTGGAACGATGGGGGGCGGCTGTCGTTGGACATATCGAAGAGGCGTTGTCTCGGGACAAAGAATTTGATGCGATCAAAACGGGTATCGTCTCGGTGCTCGGAAACATTCCAAGCCCTGCCGCCTGCGAAATGCTGATCGGGCTTCTCGATCACGAAGATCCGCACATCGTCAATTGGGCCGGAGATGCCCTGGGCAGGCAGGGCAACGTGGAAGCCTTGGCGGCCATGAGGGCCGCCAGAGAACGAATCGGCGGAGAGCGGATGATCGATCAGGCGATCTTTCGGCTCCAGGACCTTTTATCGGGGGTGTCATACTGACCCCCCCCCGATAATAGGAAAAATAAAAAGTCTCGCTGCCGGCAGCCGGCTTTTTACCGCTCGCCGGCGAGTTTGACCCGGAAGCCGGAAAATCGGGAGGATTTTTGAACATAGCGCTTGGCCATTGCAAGCGCTTCGGCATCTTCGCAGACGATCAGACGGCAGCGGCATGTTTTCCGGCACTTTTCGCAGAAATAGTCATCATCGAGGCTGTTTCCGCAGGCGCAAAACGGCTGCATCGTCAGCAAGCCGTTTTCCAGGCCGGCGAAATAGTAGTCGCCCGGCGTGTTTGTCGATTCGGTAAATTTCGTCATGACGCGTCCTTTTTGCTGGTTTCGCTGGCAAACCAAAACCGACAGACAAAGGAGATGAAAAATGGCGGAAGGTCGACAGCAATTTGTATGGGTAAAGGACAAGGCCGGCAACGAATATGCCTGCCCCGTGGATGTATTGAAAAAACCCGAAGAAATGACCGAAGACGAAAAAAAGGGCTGTATCGACGATGCCACGGTGCCCCAGCCGCATGCCGGCGGATAGGAGAGTAGAGCGATTGCCATAAATATGCCTCGCCTTGAAAAGATTATTTTTCGGTTCTTTTCTTTCTGGGCCGGTGCGGTGCCCGGCCCTGCGAAAATATGGCACGCTGCTGAGGCTAAAGCCGGGCACCGCACCGGCCCTTGATAAAGGAACGTTGATGGCAACAGAAGAGAACCCGCCCCGCTGTCCGCACTGCGGGGCGGTCATGAAAAAATGGCGGATCCCGGCGGAATCGACTTGGCCGTTTGATTTTTTCTTCGTCTGCTTCAACGACGACTGTCCGTATTTTGTCCGGGGATGGGAGCATATGTGGAATCAGCAGGCCGTTCACGCCTCCTACCGCTGCCGGCTCGATCCGCATACCGAGAAATTCGTCCCTCTGCCGGTCTGGTCCGTCGATGCCTTAAAAAACGACATCATTGGCGACTACGGCACGTAGGCAGGCTTGATCTGCATCGTCATTTCGCCGAACAGGGCAAATTTGAGCCATTGTCCGGCAAAGATCAGCAATTGCTCGTCGACTGTCTGAAGCTGGGCCGCCAGTTCCTCTTCCAGTTGAAACCGCTCAAAGAAGGTGCTTTCCAGCAGAAACGACCGGAAGCCGTCCAGATCGTAAAAGGCCATGGTATACATCTGCCGCTGCCGGTCGCCGAGCCGCCGCATGGCGCTCGGCGGCCGGGCGGTGGAGACCTCCATGAAACCGTCGTTCATGGCATTGTATTGGATCAGCCCCTGGTCCGCCAGCCACTCTTTCACGGTCCACTCTTTTTGCTCCTTCAGACCGAGACAATGGGCTTCTTCGACGATGAAGTACTTCTCGTGTGCCTTTTTTTCCCCTCGAAATCTGGCGGCCGCCCGGGCCAGCGGATACAAACGACAGGCACCGGGGCGGTCTTCGTACACCGTGCATCCTTCCGGACGCACAAAAGGGCAGCGTCTCGAATCCTCTTCGCCCATCTTGAGCCGGACCAGGGGAAGACCGGTGGCTTCATCGACATGATCGTCGGTATACCGATCCAAGAAGTCTTTCGAAGACAGACGGAGTCTGTTTTTCAGGCGGAGGATGTCATAGGGGGTCAGGACCAGATTGAGATGGGCGCAGCATCGGGTAAAGCAGGGCATCTTGCGGTGGCAGTCGAAGCAAAAACCTCCGTCCCGAATCGGGCGCATGGTCGGACCGGGCGTCATTCGATGCCCAGTTCTTTTTTTCCGGCCGCCAGGACCTCGGGTTTGACCTTGAGCACATGCTGGGCCAGCATGCCGTATTCGATCCATCGGAGTGCCAACTGGTACAGGGCCAGATCGTCGTCTCGGATGGCTTCGATCTCGTCTTTTTGGATGTCGAAGCGGCCCAGAAAGGTGCTCTCAAACACAAACCGCCGAAAACGATCCACATCGTAGCATGCCAGATAAAACATTTGCTGGATCTTTTCGTTCGTAATTTTCGTTTGTCCCAGCCGGTTGTCGGCCAAAATTTTTTTAAACGGAGCTTCCATCTCCAGATAGGGCCCAACCCCCTGCTCTTGAATCCATTCCTTGACAGCTATTTCCCGGTCGGTGTCAAATCCGTGACAAAAGGGGACCTCCATCACCGAATAATAGGATTTTCCGGCCTTCTCGGTGATTTTGGTGCTCTCGGGCTTCAGCGGATAGATGCGGCACGCCCAGGGACGATCCGGATAAATGCGGCAGCCGTCGCCGCAGACAAAGGGGCATGTTTTTTCTTCGTCTTCCTGCATCTTGAGAACCACGACCGGGAGACCGGCATCTCCGATCATGGTCACTGTGTAGTGGGACAAAAATTCACTTGAGGTCATCTCCGCCGCGTTTTTCATCCGGATGATGTCGTAGGGGGTGAGAAAAATGGTGATGTTCCGGCAGCATCGATTGAAGCAGTCACGGCCCGGGTGGCAATGAAACCGAAAACCGTCTTCCGGGGTCAGTACGGTCAGGCCTTTTTTTTCTTCTGCATAACTGAACGATTTCATGATGTCTTCCTTTTTTCGCCGGTTTCGATGCCGTAGCGCGTCATCTTCCGGCGCAGGGTGTTTTTGTTGATTCCGAGTTCCTTGGCCGTGACCATTTTTTTCCAGCGATTTCTTCGCAGGGTCTGAATGATCGCATTTTTTTCGATATCTTTCAGCGTTGCACCGGTTCCGGTAAACGCGGCGTTGATTTCCGACAAGATCTTTTCCGGCAACAGGGAAAGACCGATCATTTTTTCGTTGCAGAGGATAAAGGAGTGGTCAATGGCGTTTTCCAGTTCGCGGATATTGCCGGGCCAGTCATAGAGCATCATCGCCGCCATCGCTTCCTCGGTCACGCCGAGCACCTTTTTGCCGGTTTCCCGGTTGAACCGTTTGATAAAATGCTCGACCAACAAGGGGATATCTTCTTTCCGCTCCGCCAGCCGGGGCAGCTCCAGCCGCATCACATTGATGCGGAAGAACAGGTCCTCTCTGAATTTCCGTGTTTCTACCAGCTCGTCCAGTTTCCTGTGGCTTGCAGCAACCACCCGGGCGTTGGTCCGACTGGGCCGGGTCGAACCTAGCGGTTCGTAAGCCTTGTCTTCCAGCACCCGAAGCAGCCTGCTTTGAAAGGCCGGCGAGATGTCACCGATCTCATCTAAAAAAAGCGTCCCGTTCTGCGCACGGGCAAAACGGCCCGGCTTGTCTTTTTTGGCATCGGTAAACGCCCCAGCCTTGTAACCGAACAGCTCTGATTCGATCAGGGTGTCGGGCAGCGCACCGCAGTTGACCGGCACAAAGGGACCCATCTTGTGGGTGCTGTTGTTGTGAATCGCCCGGGCCAGCAACTCTTTTCCGGTCCCGGTTTCTCCTTCGATCAACACATTGCAGTCGCTGTCGGAAATTTGAACCAGCGTCGAAAAAATCTGATGCATCCGTTCATTTCGGCTCACCATCTTTTCGAATTGAAACTCTCTTTGAAATTTTCGGAACCGCCGGAGAACCGAGAGATCTCTGAAGGTTTCCACGCCGCCGATGATGCGCCCCTGGCTATTTCTCAAAATGGACGCATTGACGCTGATCGGTATGCGGACGGCATCGGAACGGATCATGTATACGGGAATATTGGCCAGGGGCCGATTTGATTTGAACACTTTGCGAAGGACGCAGTCCGTTTTACACACATTGGTGTTGAAGACTTGCGCACAAGGCTGACCGATGGCGTCCTTTTTCGATTTGCCCGTGATTTTCTCCGCCGCCTTGTTAAAAGAGGTAATGCACCAATCCAGATCGACCGTAAAGACGCCCTCCTCGATGCTTTCCAGAATCGTTCGATAGCTTTCGGCTCTTAATCCGTGGGGCATTTTTCTGAATGCAGTGTCCATGGGGGAACCCCGGAAATGCACGCAAAGCGGTTCGTCAAAGTGCTTGTCATCAAGGGGAAAAAGACCGACGTCGGAGCAATCGATTCACAGAAGCAGGCGGTAGAGGAAAAAATTTCTGGCGCAACAATCAGAAAGTGTGCAGAGAAGCAAGTCGAAGCCGATGGCGCCGATTTATGAGCAAATGCTCTTTATTTGTTTTTAGCGAACCTGTTTGGGATTGTCAATGGGACTTTACCGATTCAAATCACGGCATCCTGGCCGGAGGCATTGGCATTTTGGAAGATCGGCCTTAAATATACTTCAGATGCGAGATCGGAATGTTTTATCTGTCATACCCGTGAAGAAAGGAAAAACGGCATGGAAAACGCACAGATCCTCATCGTGGGTCAGGGACCGGCTGGACTGTCTGCGGCCATCTATGCGGGCCGGGCAGGGATGAACACGCAGCTTTTCGGCTGCGATCCGAAAGTGGCCGGAGACTACACCATCGACAACTATTTCGGCTTTCCCGAACCCATCACCGGAAAAGAACTCATCGAGCGGGGCGCGGCCCAGGCTGAACGGTTTGGGGTGACGATGCGCTGCGAACGGGTGTTGGCCATTCACGCCGAAGAAGGTGGATACCAGGTCAAAACCGAGGCCGGTGAGACCGACACCTGCACCGTGATCCTGGCAACCGGGGTGTCCAGGATGCAGCCGGGGATCAAAAACCTCTCCGACTACGAGGGCCGCGGCGTATCCTACTGCGTGAGCTGCGACGGGTTCTTCAACCGGGGAAAAAAGGTTTTTGTCGTCGGCGAGGGTGTTTTTGCCGCAAACCAGGCCCTGGAGCTGCTCACCTACACCCCTCACGTGACCGTCTGCACTCAGGAAAAACAGATGGACATCACGCCGGTGTTTATGGAACAGCTGGAGGCCGCCGATATTCCCGTGATCAAGAAAAAAATCGTCGGTCTGGAGGGCGACGGCGGCTTGAAAGAGGTGGTATTCTCAGATGACAGCCGCCAAGATGCGGAAGGACTCTTCGTGGCCATGGGCCAGGCCGGCGCCGCCGATTTTGCCGCCAGCCTCGGCCTGGTTCAGAACGGCAATTTCATCGAGGCCGATCATCGACAACAAACCAACCTGCCCGGCGTCTTTGCCGCAGGCGACTGCGTCGGACGGTTCATGCAGATCAGCGTGGCGGTCGGCGAAGGGGCCCTGGCGGCCCGCTCGGCCATCGGATATGTGAAAAAGCAGCGCGGATAGGCGGATGTCAGCCCTGCCGCTGGAAGGCTGGAAAGCTTGGAGGCTGGGAGGCTAAAGGCCTAAAAGCGGAAGGCCCGTTATTAAACCGTTTCCAGGGAATTGAAAGACTGTAAGAGAGCCTATTTTCAGCTTTCCGGCATCCCGGCTTCCAAGCTTTTCAGCGCGCCGGAGGCGCCTACGCCAGCATAATGCGGGCATCGGCGATCACGCAGGCGTCGGCGGTGCACATCACCGGATTGAGGTCGATCGATTCGATCCAGTCGGCGGCGGCCATGGTCAGTTCGGAAAAAACCACCAGGGTCTTGGCCAGGGCCGCGCGATCGACCGGGGCAGCCCCCCTATACCCATCTAAAAGCCTACGGCCGACAAGCGTATTCATCATGGAAGCCGCGTCCTGGTCCGTTAGCGGCGCCATGCGGATCGCCACGTCCTGGTAAATCTCCACGCCGGTTCCGCCGATGCCGAGCAGTACCACCGGGCCGAACTGGTGGTCGATCTTGGCGCCGATGATCATCTCCACGCCGGCGACCATTTCTTCCACCAGCATGGCGGCAAAGCCGTCCATGGCCGAAAACCGGCCGAAGGCCTCCCGCAGGGCGGATTCATCCGCCAGGTTCACTGCGACGCCGCCCACATCGGACTTGTGGACGATCCTGGCCGAAACCACCTTGGCGGCCACCGGATAACCGATTTTATCGGCTGCGGCGACCGCGGCATCGGCGGTATCCGCGCAGGCAAAGTCGGGAACGGCCAGGCCGGCGTCCCGCAGCAGCTCCTTGGCCTGCGGCTCCATCACCCAGCCGTCTGCTCCGGCCTGCTCGAAGAGATCTTTCATCTTTTGCTTCAGCACGGATGGCATTTTTTCATGGCCTCCACCATGAGCACCGCTCCCTCGATGGAGGAGGAAACCGGCACCCGGTTGAGCTCGAATCCTTCGATGAGCATTCTGTATTTTTCCACGTGGGGGACGTAAGCCACCACCGGCTTTCCCATCTGCTGGTGCACATGACTGAGCCTGGCCCCCAGGTCGGAGGATATGCCCGGCGAATAGGGCAGAAGCAGGATGATGATCGAATCGACGTCCGGGGACTGGCCCAGACCGGAGACGGCGGCGGCAAAATCGTCGTCCACCGCAGAGCCGGTAAGATCGATCGGATTGTTCAAGGAAGCGATCGGGCGGACGCTGGGTGAAAGCCGCTCCCGGATCCGGCTTCGGATATCTTCTGAAATCTCCGGAACGGAAAGCCCCCGGCGGATGCAGGCATCCGTCGATAGGACGCCGTGGCCGCCGCTGACCGTGACGATGCCGACGCGGCCCTCGACCGGATAAAGCGGGCAGCGGCTGAGCGCTTCGCAAAAAGAGACCATCTCGTATTCATTGGCGGCCTCGGCAACGCCGTGCTGGGCCAATACCGCCGAAAACACCCGGTAGTCTCCGGCCATGGAGGCGGTGTGGCTCGAGACCGCCCGGCTGCCCTGGCTGCTTTTGCCGGCCTTCAACACGACCACGGGCTTGGCGCACGCCTTGGCCGCCTGAACGAACCTGCGCCCCTCCCCTTTTTCAAACCCTTCGATGTAAAAGGCGATCACCGTGGTGCTCGGGTCCTGCTCGAGGTAATTCAGCAGGTCCAGCTCGCGGACCAGGGCTTTGTTGCCGATGCTCACGCCCACAGACAGGCCCACCCCCTGACCGGCAAATTTGACCAGCTGATCTACCAGCACCCCCCCACTCTGGCTGACCAGGGCCACGTTGCCCGACTCGGGCCGGACCAGGCGCTCTCCGGGAAGAAAAAACGTATCGATCAGCCGGGGGACGTAGATCCCCAGGCAGTTGGGTCCGATAAAGGGAAACTTTGCCTTGCGGGCGGCGGCGACCATCCGCTCCTGGAGGTCTGAGCGGCCCCGTTCGGCGAAGCCGCCGGAGATGACCGTGGCACCGCCCACGCGGTGGGCGATGCACGATTCGAGAATGTCGGGGACGTAATCGGCGCGGGCGGCGATCACCGCCAGATCCACCGGCCCGGGAACCTCTGAAATGTCCTTGTATACTGTCTGGCTGCGCAGCTTTCCCCCCTTCGGGTTCACCGGAAAGACCTGAACCGGGTAGCGCAAATCGAGCTTATCGTAGATGACGTTGGCCGGATGCATGGCATTGCTGTGGGAGACCCCGATCACCGCCACGGTCCTGGGCTTCAACAGGGCATTGAAGTCGAACATGGATTTGTTTCCTTCTAAAAGAGCATGGAGCATAGGGGATGGCGCATGGCGGGAAAACCGCCAGCACCCCCTGCATGCACTGAACCGTTGAACCTCTGAGCCCCTGGGCTCCTGTGCGTTGGACCTCTGAAACTTTTTCCGACTGTAAGCCGATTTGCGGGCAAGGTCAAACGGTCTGTTTCCCCGTTGACACCACCTCTGGCATCGGCTATTTCGGTCCACAGCCCGGATTCGGCGATCGGGCGGCTCCCGCCAGAACTCCGAGGCGCGGCCACTCTTCTGCTGCTTTTCCATCATTTTTTCAAGAGGACAAGACGATGATCCGGTTCAACGTCACGGCGCTTGTTTTGCTGATCCTTGCTGCGGCTGCGGGACTGGGGGGATGCTACCCGAAGGCGGTGGGCCCCCTGGGCGAAGGCGGCAAACGCCTGACCTGGGCGGAGATGAACCTGGAGCAACGCAAGGCGCACATGAAAAACGAGGTCCTGCCCCGGGCCTCTGCCGTGTTTCGCACCTGGCGTCCGGAGAGGTTCGACCAGGTGAAATGCTCCCTTTGCCACGGCAAAAACGCAAAGACCGAAAACTTTACCATGCCCACCGCTCACCTTCCGAGACTCAGCGGAGACGTGCTGCTGGGGCCGGAGTTCGAAAAGCACCCGGATACCACCCGACTCAAGCTCGACCGGCTGGTACCGGAGGTCGGCGACGCTCTCGGCCTGAAGACGTTCAGCATTATCACCCGCAGGGGCTTTGGCTGCTATTCCTGCCACCTGGGCCCGACCGGGCCGATGTTCGGAAAATAAAAACCCGCCCCCTGTGGAGGCGGATTCTTTTCTCTTTCGGAAAATGCCGGAGTTGAATCTTTGCAAGAATCGGTAGTGAATCCGAACTTGTGACGTAAAATGGTAACCAGCTGCCGCACTTTGTCACTTTTTGACCCATTCCACCCGAGCCACTTTTCTCTGACATCCCAACCTGTTGGGGTAATCATCGGGCTGGCCCCAAGGAAGGCACAGGCATCGATTTTGCATTCTTTTTCGTAAAAGTTTCGAAATACTTGCGAAGAATGCGTTTTCGTTGTAACCGAATTGCAGATGTTGGCGACGAAATTTCGGATGATGGCCTTGGCCCATCAATGCGGTCCTGGCTTCCGGGCGTCTCCAACCACAGGAGGGTGTCATGGTCCAACGAAGCGTGCTGGTCGTTGTGCTCCTGTTTTTTTCTTTTCTCATAGGCACCGGAACCGGCCTGGCAGAAACCGAGGAAATCGGGCAGATCAAGACCCTGAAGGGTGATGTCATCATCCTGCGCAGCGGAGCCGAGCAGGCTGCCCAGCCCGGAGATGTACTTCACAAGGCGGATGTGGTGCAAACCGGGGCCGACAGCAGTGTCGGCATCACCTTCATCGACGGTTCCCGCTTTGCCGCGGGGCCGCAAACCCGTCTTGCGCTCAAGCGGTTCCGCTTCAACCCGACCACCCAAGACGGTGAATTTTCCGCGGAAATGAAGCAAGGCACCCTCACGGTGGTTTCCGGCCACATCGCCAAACAATCCCCGGACGCCATGAAGATCGTCACGCCGACGACCATCCTCGGCTTTCGAGGAACCACGGTGGCCATAGAGGTAAGCGAATAAGGCCGCTATGGAAAGGTTGACCCGCCTGCCCAGCGGGTGTCAAAGAAAAGGTTTCTTATGTCAGCTCCGCCGCCGGCCGCCGGGGCGTCCGGTTTGATCAAGAATGAAACTATGCCATTTTGGCCTAGTTTCAGACAATGTGAAGAAGAACCTTGAGGCAGCGTACCGCCAGGGGAGACGCAAGGATGATTTGCAAACGGCGCCGGTCGATTCTTCTTGCCGCGGTGCTTCTGGGGTTGCTGCTGACCGTTTCCTGCAGCACGGCAACGACCCGGGTGGTCCTCCTTCCCGACAAAGACGGAACCACGGGGGCGATCGCCGTTTTTAAGGGAAAAAAGGCGACGGTGCTCGATTCGCCAATGGCCACGGCCGAGGTAGGCGCTTGGGGCGGCGTCGATACCGGGATGACCTCGCCGGCGCAGGTCCGCAGCGAATTCGGTCCGGCCATGGCCGCACAGCCGCCAGAGCCGATTTCTTTTGTTCTTTACTTCGAGGAGGGCACCACGGTGGTGATGCCCGAATCCAGAGGAACCCTTAGAGCGCTGTTTGCCGAAGTGGCCGCCCGGCAGGCCGTGGAAGTGCAGGTCACCGGGCACACCGACACGGTGGGGCAAAGAGAAGACAACGACCTTCTGTCCACCCAGCGCGCCGAAACCATCAAACAGATGCTCATCAAAAAAGGGCTTCGGGCAAACTTCATTCGGGCCGTGGGTCGCGGGGAACGGCAGCTGCTGATCCCTACCGCCGATAATGTCGCAGAGCTGAAAAACCGCCGGGTGGAGGTGATTGTCCGATAGGCCGGAGGTCAAGAAACCAGATGACAGACGACGGATGACAGAGGACAGGCCAAAACAGCAACAGCCCAGCCGCCGACCGGACCCATTCAAGGTTCAAATACCAAGCCCCAAACCCGCTGCGATCCGGATCAAAAGTATAGAACATCCCCTCTTTTCTTTGCCAGCGCTGGGTAAAGCAGCAAAGACGGATTCTCCGTCATCTGTCAACTTGTCTTCTGTCATCTTGTTTTCTGACATCGGACATCGGACCTCCGATGTCTGTTCTCTGTCCATTCCGCAGCCCGACTGCCATGACGGTGATGTCGTCGGACTGGCCGGCGCCCTCGGAAAATCGCTTCACGTCGTCGTAGAGCCTCCGGCAGATCTCTTCCGCCCCCCGCTCTGCTTCCCGCAGGACCCCGATCCGGTCTAGAATCCGTTGACGTCCATACAATTCCTGTGCTGTATTCTGGGCCTCGGTGATGCCGTCTGAAATCAGCACCAGCAGGTCCCCGGGATCAAACCGCAGTTCACTTTCCGAATATCGAAAGCCGTCTATCACACACAGCGGCGGACCCGCCTCCACTTCGACCATGAAAGGCGCTTGTCCCCGACGGACCAATACCGGCATCTCATGGCCGGCGCAGCAAAGCCGAAGCATTCCTTCGGCTGCATCGAAGATTCCAGCCATGGCCGTAACGAAGAGCATCGCCGGATTTTCCCGGGAAATTTCCTCGTTGAGTTTACCAAGCAGTTCCGCGAGAGACAGATCGGCCCGCAGCGCCGTGCTCTTGCAAAGCGTCTTGCTCAGGGCCATGAAAAGCGAGGCGGCCACACCTTTTCCGGCCACGTCGCCCACCATGAAGAAAAACCGCCGTTCATCGATCATAAATGCGTCATAAAGGTCACCGCCGATCTCTTCGGCCGGTTCGAGAAGGGCAAAAAAATCGATATCCGGAGAAAGACGATCGATGGTATCGGGATCGGGCAACATGCCCATCTGGATCGTTCGGGCCGCTTGGAGTTCTCCTGCCATTCTGACCCGCTCCAGCTTTTCGGCCTCCAGGGCGGCATCCAGTTCGAGCTGGCGCCGCCTGGCTGCGGCAAACCCCGCCGAAAGAAGCACGACGAAAACGAATAGATTTCCAACCACCGGAAAAGTAGGGTCAACCAGCAGGCGCCCATGAAGGAAGAAAGTCATGCTGACCGCCGTGCAAATTGCGGCAACACCCAAAAAGCCGAACGCGCCGGCAGTCGGGTGAAACCGGGGAAGCACCCCGATGAGAAATGACCCCACCATCAAAAATAGCGCAAATTCCATCCAGAAAATCCCCGCCGGTCGGGTCAGCCGCTGGTTGTCGATGATATTTTCCACCACCTGGGCCTGAATTTCGACGCCGTCCATCCGAGCCGCCACCGGCGTGGAAACCACGTCGACGACACCGACCGCCGTCACCCCGATGACGACCAGCCGACCGTTAAAGGAACCCGCATCGACCTTGTCCTGGAGCACCGAAAGGGCCGAAACCCTCCGCGCCTGGTAGGCCGGTGAGAAGTACAGCCTGATTTGGCCGGTGGGATCCGTGGGAATGATCCGATTTCCCACCTGCAAGGCTTCGACACCGTCTGCTCCGCCGATGACAGAGTACCAGTTGGCGCCTGCGGCCACCCGCAACAGCTCCACCGAAAGAGAGGGGGCAAGATTGCCGTCCACTGAGATCACCAGTGGCATGGTGCGCACCACCCCATCGTCATCCCGAGTGTCGTTGAGATATCCGCATCCGAAGGCGGCGTTTTCAATGGATGAAATATTGGCAAGGTGTCCGCTGTAGGCGGTTACGCGATGGACCGGCGTGTCTCCTAGGATCATCACCGGCGTCTGATCCGAGGTGCTGTCTTTGTCGGGCTTTCCGCCGATCAGTGCGGCGCGTGCGGCGACCGATGGAATCTCTCGAAGTGTCTGGGCCAGGATCTCATCGTTGGAGGGAAGACGGGATAAAATGCTGTGAAGTACTTCGGCGGCATCGGGCCGGTCGGCGAGCAGCAGTGCCGGCGAAAGGCGGTCCGGCTCGGGCATGATGATGTCGAAACCGACCGCTTGGGCCCCGAGCCGGCGGGCGGCCTCGGCAAGCTTCGCCAGACGCGTCCGGGGCCAAGGCCAGCGGCCCAGCGCGGCCAGGCTTTCTTCATCGATGTCCACGATGACCACCGGAAACCGGGTCACCTGGCGCGGGAAGATGCGCTGCCAGCCGTCGAAGACCTCCCGCCGCGCCGGCTCCCAGCCGTCCGCTCCGAAAACGGCAAATGCCGCTGCGATCAAAAACATCAGCGCAGCTGCCGCCGGTCTTCCGCGGCCGCCGGCCAGGGTCCAGAAAAAACGGGATGCGCCCCGATCAGGATCGCTTTTACCGGATTCAGCTTCCACAGGTGTTCACCCCCAGCCGAGTACCGTTTCAGGGACTCTAAACAGGTCATCAAATCGCGTGACCCTAATTTGATTTTCTCCCCGGGGAAAAAACAAATTAGATGCGTTCGCAAAAAGTCGTCAAATTTCGATGACCATGTCGTCGTACGCCGTGGAAATCGTCATGTTACGGCCCTCGCCGACGATCTCGGCATATCGCCGGGTCTCTTCCAAATTGGTGTCTATCATCTCGTCGTCATAGGCCGGCTCGTGATGAAACATGCAGTAGTGTTTCACGCCGGCACGATGGCACAGATCCACGCCTACGACGTTGGAGGAGTGGCCCCAGTCCTCTTTGACGGTAACCATTTCCGCCAACGAATACATGGCATCGTAGATCACCAGGTCCGCCCCCTGGAAAAAGGATACGGCCGCATCGGTCTGAGCCTCATCTTCCAGTTTGTGCTCCGTATCGGTGGAATAGACCAACACCTTGCCGCCCTGTTCGAAGCGAAACCCGAAGGAGCCGCCGTGATGGGACTGCTCCGTGAGCCGGATGGAAAACCCGTTGATCTCGTGGGTGCGATCGGTCTCCAGGTGAGTGAACACGATCCGGGCGCCCAGTTGGCCCCAGTAGACCGGAAAGAAGGGGCTTGACTGCTGCCGCCGGAATGCTTCCTGCATCATCGAGACGGCGTGGCCCCCGTAAACATGGATCGTGTTGCCGGGAATGTAGATGGGCGGGAAAAAAGGAAGCCCCATGATGTGGTCCCAGTGCATATGGGACATAAAAAAATGATATTCCTGCGGCCGGTCCGGGCCGTGTTCGGCCATCACCTGCTGTCCGAACCGGCGAAGTCCTGAGCCCATGTCGAAAAGGATGTATCTGTCCCCGGCCTCGATCTGGATGCAGGAAGTGTCTCCGCCGTACCCGTGCCGGACAGGAAAAGGAATCGAGGCATCGATGAACCGTTCGAGATCTTCTTCCGTGCCGAAGCGCCGTCCCTCGGCCAGACGCAGGGCCTGGGCGACCTTTTCCCGGATCGTCCTGCCGGAAGCGGCCACCGGTATCGACCCTCGCGTACCCCAGAAGCGAACACGCATAATCCCTCCTCGACGGCGATGCCGCCTTGGAAAAAATACAGAAATTCGTTTCAGCCCGCTTCCCAGAGGGTAGCCGCCTCCAAGGACAGGCTCGACAGCCCTTCTTCCACCGTCGGATGAATTTTCAAGACCAGGTCGAACCGGCTGATCTTGAAAATCTCGGCAATGGCGGGCTGCAAGGCGGCTACGGCCAGATCCCGCCCCTGCGAAGCGCAAGTCTTGGCCGCGATCATCAGGACCCGAAGACCGGCGCTGGTCATAAACGACAGTCCCCCCATGTCCAGCAGGATCTTGGGCAATGGGTTGACGCCGGTGTCATCCAGATGAGGCCTTATGACTTCTTCAAACGCCTTGGCCGTCGCATGATCGACTCTCCCATCGATTCCTATCAGGGTGACATCGGCAATCTGCCGGACGGAAGATTCCATAAGATCAGGTTCCTTCGGTATGGGTTGAATTTTCCCAATTTCGGGGTGCTCTTTTGGTAAACGTCAGGGTGAGCACGTTGGCGTCTTCTTTGCGCTGGTACTCGACTCTGTCGGCCATCTGTCGGACAAAAAAGACCCCCAAACCGCCGACTCTTCGGATCGCAAGTTCGACGAGCAGATCCGGCACCGGGAAAGACAGCGGGTTGAAGGCTGCGCCATAATCCGTGATTTCAAAGGTCAGCCGACTGCCGCCTTCCCCCTTGCAGGCAATTTCGATGTCTCCGGCACCTTTCGGATATGCGTATGTCAGAATGTTGACCAGGGCCTCTTCAGCGGCCAACTCCACCTCCATAATCCGTTTCGGCCCAAAGCCCCGCTCTCTGGCCAAATCGGAAACGAAATCAATCATCACGCGCAAATTCTCCTGCCTTGCCGGCAGTCGGATCGTTTTCATCGGCTTTCGATCAGCGACTAAGATTGGTCTATTCCCGGCCGTCCCCGGACCCCGGACTATTTTCGCCTCAAAGCGGTATAGCAAAATCGGGGTCGATTTTGAAGACAGATGGCATCGCTCGTTTTGAAAAGCGCTTTCAAGTAAAACCGCTTCGAAAATTTTCCCGGAAGCCAGGCCGCAGTCCTGCCGGTTTCTTTCAGTGACGCCGATAATGGTTGATCCGGCCGCCGGTTCCGAGTATAGCCCTGACTTTGCCGAAAAATGGAGAGGCGCAGCAGGGATGCGAATCGCTGAATCGACAAACTTGCGGGTCATTTTTGCACTGACTCTGGTTCATTTTACCGGGGATCTTTACAGCTCGTTTATCAGCCCCCTGTTTCCACTCTTCGTGGAAAAGCTGGGGCTTTCGCTGGCCCAGGTGGGGGTTATCGCCGGCACGGCGCGCCTGCTCGCATTTATCGTCCAACCGGCGGTCGGATACCTGGCCGACCGGCATCAGACCCGGGTCTTCATCCTCGGCGGTCTGCTGATGGCAGTGGTGTTCATCCCCCTGTCGGGGGTCGCTTCAGCGTTCTGGATCTTGCTGTTGCTGGTCGCCCTCGGTTCGGTAGGCTCTTCCATGTTTCATCCCTCGGTCACCGGGATGATCCCCCTTCACGCAGGAAAGAACGCCGCCATGTCCATGTCCGTGTTCAACACCGGCGGCACCTTGGCCTTTGCCGCAGGTCCGGTGTTTATTACCTGGTACGCTGCCGCATTCGGTCTGGAAGCGGTGCCGGCCACCATGGCATTCGGCCTGGCCGTTCTCGTCTATTTGTATTTTGCCGTACCGCAGCCGGAAAGCGAGGGCCTCAAAGAAATGGGATTTTGGGGCTCCCTGAAACGGTCACTGGGGCACGCCTGGCGACCGATCCTTTTGATCTGGGCGGTGATGATGCTCCGGGCCGTGGTGGGCCAGTCTTTTTTGACCTTCATTCCCGTCCTCTACGTGAACCGGGGATATTCCCTGGTCTCGGCCGGGGCGCTGTTCTCCCTATTCACCCTGGCGGGGACCGTCAGCGGGCTGTTGGCCGGCTTTTTATCGGACCGGATCGGATACAAGCCGGTGTTTGTCTTTTCTCACGCACTGATGACCCCGGCGCTGCTTCTCCTTCTTGCCCTTCCGGGCGGTTGGGTATACCCCGGTGCCGCTCTGGCGGGCTTTTTCACGCTGGCGAGTCTTCCCATTGGTGTGGTCATGGCCCAGTCGTTGGCGCCGCGGGGCCGGTCAATGGTGGCCAGTTTGATGATGGGATTCGCCTATGGGCTCGGCGGCGCCTTTACACCGCTGGTTGGAAAGCTGGCGGACATGTTTTCCATCCAACCGGTGCTGTTCGCAGTGGCCTTCATCCCCCTGGTTACCCTGCTGCCGATCCGGTTTTTCCCGGATTTGGGGGGCAAAAGAGCCGACAGCCGACCCGCGTAGCGCTCGATGTCATAAGTTCGGCGACGTATTTCAGATCAAAGGACGTTCACCGCCGAGACACAGAGGGCGCAGAGAAAAGCTCTAATATACCCGCTCGCGCATCCTCTGCGACCTCGGCGCCGCTGCGGTGAAACCATCGTCGCCATCATTACGCCCACATGTACTTAGTGCCCGGGCGGGCCCGGCCGCCCTCGACAAAAAATGAGTGGTTTTCCCCCCTCATCCTTCCTCCGATCTCCCCCATTGTAACTTTTCAATCGATGGCTACTCTATAAATGTCAATGGCGCAATGACGAACCCGGCATGAGCACCGGCGCGGCTCCGGTCCCGGATCGCGTCGGTATTGCAAGGTTGCCAATTGGTAGTAAACAACAGATGCAAGTTCAGTAGACATCGAAAAAGCGCTGCCAGCACACGGTACCGGCAAGCGCTTTTCAAAAGAATGGAGGGATATCGATATGAACAAATCAGATTGCCAGTCTGAAAAAATCTCCAGCAGGACCGTTGGGCTTTTGATTCTCCCTTTGGCCCTGCTCCTCGGAGCTGTCGGCTTTGTGATCGTTCCTGTGCTCGGCGTATTTTTCGCCCTGCCCCTGTTCGTGCTGTCCGGGATGTTTCTGGTCGCCCCTGAAAGCAAGGTCTGCAAGCTGATCCTGCGTAAAAGCGATGCCTGATCCCGTCGCTCAACGATGCCGGACACCTATGCGGGCGGCCAGGCAGTCCTCCAAGGCCGCCTGCAGGGTGGCGGCGGCCAAAAACGCACAGTGATGGTCCTCTTCGGGAATATCCCCGAGCCTGGCGAGCACCTTTTCACCGGTCAGCGCCATCAACTCCTCGATGGTGCAGCCGACGGCCATTTCAGCGGCATACGAGCCGCACACGGCGCTTGCTCCGCACCCGTCGGTGGTAAATGACGCCTTGGCAACGCGAGCTTGATCGAACTTGAGGAACATCTCCATGGTGTCGCCGCAGCTTCCGGTAACCCGGCCGTGCCCGTCGGCGTTTTTCATCACCCCCATGTACAGCGGGTTTTGCCACCGCTGAAAAGCAGCTTCACCGTATTCGGCCCGGGTCTGTTCGTCAATTTCCGACTGCAGTCGTTTGGCCCAATCGTCCAGTGTATCGCTCAACTTTCCCCCCCCAAGTCCGTTTGACGTACTGGAGCAATCCCTTATGCACCGCCCCGGTTTCAGCAGATGACAGGCTAAATCTTGCCGCTTCTGCCGTCGTCGCAGGCATCTTCTGTGTCGCCCGGCCGCTGGTGCTCGGCCCACTCCGGGGCATAGGTGCACACATCGAGTTCAGCGTCCACGAATTTTGCCCCGGCCTTGATCATTTCGGTCAGGGCGTTTCGGCCGCCTTCGACAGAGACCGGCTTGGTCGCCTCCTCTAATAGAAGGACATCGAAGCCGTGGCTGCGGGCGTCGAGCACCGTCGCCAGAACACAAACGTCTTGTGCCAAGCCACCGACCACCAGGCGCTGGACACCGTCTTTCTTCAACCGCTCGGCAAGACCGGTCTGGTCGAATGCCGAATTCTGGTCCTTGTCGAATCGCACCCCTTTGGTCACCACCAGGGCATCTTCCGGAAGGTCCAGGGCGGAAGAAAAGGCGGCCCCTTCGGTATCCTGAAGGCAGTGGGGCGGCCACTCGCCTCCCTGTTCCCGGAAACTGACGTGGCCCGCAGGGTGCCAGTCCCTGGACGCGTAGACCGGGATTCGGGTCTCTGCCGCCTGTTTAAGAACCCGGTTGAGCTCCGGTATGATCTCATCGCCTTTTTCGATAGCCAGCGCGCCGCCGGGCAGAAAATCGTTCTGAACGTCGACGATCAGCAGCCCGTCTCCCTTTTGAAAGGAAAAGCGATCCGTCGTCATGGGGCTCACCTCCTTGAAAAGTAAAGATCCGGATTTAGGGAGAAGATAGCCCGCATCAGGAGGCTTTTCAACCGAGAATTGTCAAAATACAGGGCAGGACCCATTTGCAACGTCGTGCCAACGAATTACAGTTTCAAAGGAACACGGATTCGGGACCGCATTGCAGGCGGATTTGATTCCGATCCTAAAACGATCCTCGTGTGAAGCTTCGACATAACCGGTCCGTCATTCTGGGCTTGACAAGCCTGCCCCGGATCGGGGTCCGGGGGAATCCGGATTTTTCGATGATAAAAATGCAAAAGGAGGCGCCCATGAGCAAAATTGCCGTGATCATCACCGACATGTTTGAAGATTCCGAATACACCGAACCGGCTGAAAAGTTTACAGCAGCCGGCCACGAACTGGTGCACGTGGGCCTGACGGCTGGAGAGACGGTGATCGGCAAAAAACAGCAGACACCGGTCACCGTCGACAGGAGCGTGGGGGAAGTCTCCGTGGACGACTTCGACGCTTTGCTCATCCCCGGAGGATACTCCCCGGACAAGCTCCGGGTCGACGGCGATGCCGTCCGCTTTGCCGGAGAATTCTTCAAAAGCGGCAAGCCGGTCTTTTCCATCTGCCACGCCCCGCAGCTGCTGATCACCGCTGATGTTCTCAGGGGGCGGAAAATCACCGGCTACACCTCCATCATCCAGGATATCAAAAATGCCGGGGCCCAATTTGTCGACCAAGAGGTGGTGGTGGACGGAAACCTGGTCTCCAGCCGCAATCCGGGGGACCTGCCGGCCTTTATTCAAGCCTCCCTGGAAAAACTGCGGAATTGACCCGGACGTTTCCGGAAAAGATCTGGCGCTGGATCGTGCCGACCTACAGCCTGATCCTGGCGGCCTACGTGACCTACAAGATCGTTCCGGAGATCATCCAGAAACTGAGCGGCTGATCGTAACGCCCGCGGCGCCGGCCGCGGGCGCCGAGGCCCGGACACCGGTTTCCTCCTTGTCTCCGGGTCCGGGCCCGGCTGGATCCCGTGCGCCGTTCATGAATAAAGAGCGGGGCCGCCCCTGAACCCGGGGGGGCGGCCTTTTGATTTCCGGCGGGGGAATAACAATACCCTTGCGGCAGCGGGCTTATCCGTTCGTTCGGGAGATCCATGATGCCAGGGTTCGGGGCGAGGCCAGGCAGCTTGCCGGGGGCTTCCAGGCGCACTGGGCGCTGACATCCACCCCCTCCTGGATGATGGAAACCGGCCGGTCCGAGGAGACCACCACCACCAGAATATTGCGGTGCTCGGCGGTAAAGCGGATGGCAGAATTGAACCGCGCGCCCCGTGCCCGGTCCTCGCCCGGGTGCCAGCGGCCGTCAAGAAGGCAGGCAAAGCCGTGCAGGCTCAAATCCCTGCCCAGATGCAGCGCGCCGTCCACCCTGGCCAGGGCCTGGGCCAGCTCCAGATTGTCGGAACGCTTCAAGTCGAGGGGCTCGGTCAGGGTCTGGCCGGAAATTCGGATCGGTTCCTCGTTGAGGTCGATCACGATGGTGCAACCGAAGAGGTTGACCTCGGCGTGATGGACCAGAGAAGAGATGATCTTGAACAGGATGTTTCCGTCGTTGGGATCAAGGTCGGACTCTAAAAGAGCCTCTTCTACCTGAACGAGTTTGGCCCGATAGGTGGTGGATCGAAAATTGCCGTCGGCAAAACTGCAGATCCGCTCTCCGTTGATCTGGAAAAAACCGTAGCGGTCGAAAAAATCGGCCGACAGGTAAAACTCGGGAGGGGAACCAAAACAGATTCCAAGAATTCCCCGGCCGTCGGAAACCAGCTTTCTTTCGGAATCTTCCACCGCCTGAAGAAGCTTTCGGACGTGCTTGTGATTTTCCAGCAGCGGTTGTTCGGCAACCGGAAACCGGGCGATCCATTCGAGCCGATCCAGGGCTTTGGGCTCCGCGAAGACGATCTCACCCCAGGGATGGCGGCCCTCCTCCGGGGTGCGAGAGATGCCCAGCACCGCTTCCAGCACCGGAAAAACCCGGATCTGGCTGTCCCAGCCGAGTTTGACGTTCATCTCGTCGATCACATAGTCTCTGACCGCATGTCCTGCATATTCCCTCAGAAAGCTTCCGGAGATCCCGGTGTAGAGTTCTTCGCCATTGGCCACGTCGTGGGAAAACCGCCAGGCTGCATGCTCCAGCCAGCGTTCGGTGACGCCGATGCAGCACATGTCCGGATGATGCTCGGTGAACCACATTTGATAAAAGACCGGCCCGCTTCGACCACCGAAGGAAATCAGCCCGGCCAGCCCCAGGTTTTTGAGCGTTCTCATGTGCCCGTACTTGCGCTTTTCCCCCGAGCCGACGGCAAAATTTCGCCACTGCTCGGAATCGAGGAACAATTCCTTGAATTTGGGCTCGTGGCCCTGGAGCAGGTTCTGGGGATCGTAGATTTTCATCGGGTCTTCAGGCTCCACGGCGTAGATGACCGCAGCCCGGCTGGGACCGGAAAAGCGGCAAAGCCCGTCGCGCAGACCGTCCATCGTCTCTCCGAGGCACTTGCAGATGAAGTAGCATTCGATCGAAGATTCACAGGCATCCATGGTCAAAGAGGGGCTCCAGGGTTCAAGGGTTCCAGGGTTCTGTTGAGCCTCGCTGCTCTCAGCCCAACCTACAGGCTTAAAAACATCCGTGAAATCCGTGCCGGTAGGGTGTAGGTTGGGCTGAACCGTACCACAGCGGTGCGGTGCGGACAAGCACGGGGCCGGGGAAGACGGGCCCCCCGTCTTTGACGTTTCTTTCCGGTTGCGTGTTTCGCGGAACGGGAATCATGGTAGAAAAATATTGCGGCAGTAAATTTGTTGGGAGGATGGCATGGCAAAGGGGTTCTTCGGTTATCTGGCCGTCTCAATGATGCTGGCGGTCCTCGGCCCGAGCGCCGGCGCTGAAGCGGCGGATTTGTCTTCGGAGAAATGGTACACGGAGCGCTGGTGCGCCCTGTCCGGCGGCGAAATGTGGGTAACAATGGCAGACGGGGGCAGGTGCGACTGCCTCACGCCCAGCCACGCCGTGGAAGTGGCCAATGCTGCCAAATGGGCAGATGCGATCGGCTGGAGCCTGCGTTCCTCGCTTCAGACCGGCAGGCGGGCCGGCATCGTCCTGATCCAGCTAAGCGCCGCCGATGCAGTCCACCGGGGGCGGCTCGAGGCCGTCATCGAACGATTCGGCCTTCCCATTACGGTGTGGAGCACCTCGCGGGGCGCTGCGCGGCCGTGAGATGATGCCGTCGTTTTGCCGGTGGGTTTTTTGGGTTGAACAGGTTGTAGACAAGGTGATGCTGGGGCATGGAAAGGCCGCCGATGGAGTGGATGCAGTAAGCCCGAGGGGCCGTGCCCGTGGCCGCCGCTCTCGGCTTGGGCGACGGCGTTTGGCAGGGCAGACGATACCCGATGCACCCGCTCAGCTCAAATCTTCTGCTCGATCTCCTCAAAACAAGGAATGCACAGCGTCTGACCGGCAAAGCGCCGGGTGCGGGACTCCATAACCATCTCGCCGCAGCGCTCGCAGGTCAGGCTGTCCAGGATTCGGGCCGGGCGCGGTGCCGGAGCAGCGGCAGGGGCGACGTCGAACAGCTCGGACAGGGGCGCGGCCATGGTATACTGCTGAGCCTGCTCGCGCATCTGCTCGCACCGCTGTTTTTCTCCGACGGTCAGGGTGCCGGCCGCCCATTTTTTCATCAGTCCGCCGAGCTCGGCGCCCATTTTATTCTGCACTTCGGAGCGAAGGCGCGCCCGGAACCCCTTGCCCGTGTTCCGGTCGAAGAAGGAAAACGCCATCTTGCCGTGGTCCTTGTGGATGAGGGTTCCCTTTCCAAAAGTGCAGCCGGTCAAAAACTGGACCGCGTCGACCCCGCACATGTCGGTTTCCACCACCGCCACCAGGTCGGTGGACTCCGGTGGGCCAAGCTGCTCGCCGGCCAACTCCGAGACGCGGATGCCGATGGCCAGCCCCGGACATACGTGGCCGTGAAAGTCGATGACACGATCGATGGTTTCTGCAGAATATCTCATCTTGCCTCCAGTAAAATAGCGGAAGGTTCAGGGATTCAGCTTGCTATATTTCAGTTAGCCTTGTGGCAATATAAAAAAAGGCTATACTCGTTTTGATTTCAGTTACATGCAAGTTGGTTGGTAATCTGAAGCCAAAAGAGGAGTATAGCCATGAAAAGTAA
>Ga0272443_10000905_pt1 | contig 48681 bp, 37 predicted proteins | sample SSMAcet12_FD_193581 | JGI IMG/M metagenome (GOLD analysis project Ga0272443, IMG submission 193581) | Marine sediment archaeal communities from Little Sippewissett salt marsh, Falmouth, MA, United States - SSM-Acet-12 | ecosystem: Environmental > Aquatic > Marine > Wetlands > Sediment ...
CGGGTACAATACAGTCGCTCTCTTTTAGGAGTACTCTCCGAAAGATTGAGCAGTATGGAGAGAATATCTCTTATGCAAGTTCATGGCTTTCTCAGGTCGACACAGTTCTCGATGAGGTGAACACCGCCCTCTCTAATGCTAATGCGCTTGCGGTTCAGCTTGGAAGTGACAACCAGTCCGATGAGTCGATGACAAGCGGTGCCGAAGAAGTGAAGTCGATGCTCGATCAGCTGGTCCGCTCGGTCAATACGCAGTTTAAGGGACAATATGTATTTAGCGGATTTCGAACAACAACCACATCTGTAACAGCTTACGGTACGGGTGTGGTCTATAACGGTGATGACGGGAATATTCAGCTCGAGGTTGAAGAAGGCGCACGCATGTCGATCAACATTACGGCCTCGGATATACTTACAGAATCATATATGACACTCGGCGAGGATGCCGATATCAATCCCGGTATTTCAGCAACAACACTAATCTCGGATCTGAATGCCGGAACGGGGGTCGATCAGGTTCCAGGCACTTTCGATATTGTTGATAAAAATCTTGGAATAACCGCTACAATCGATCTCTCAGGACTCGCACCTACGGCTACTGTCCAGGATGCGATTGACGAGATCAATAACCAGCTCGCAGCCAATGTTCCACCAATCACAAACCTGACAGCCGAAATTGGACCGGAAGGGAATAACATCCGGCTGGTTGCAACAGACAGGAATGAAATTAACGGTGCTACACCACTCACCAATGTCAAACAGGGCGGTGGAGTGGATATGGAACCGGGCAAGCTGCTCATCCATAACGATGATTCGTCAATCTCATTCGACGTCGACCTTACATCCGCAAGCACGATTCAGGATGTCGTGGACACAATGAATGCGACTTTCGCGGCTAATCCAGATCCGCAGGTAAACAACTTGGTTGCATCAATCAATCCGGCCGGTACCGGACTCAGGATTGAAGATACAAACGGGACACCGCTTGGATTATATGTGTCGGAGTTCAACGATGATGGCACGACAGCGAGTGATCTTGGAATATACGGATTCATCGGAGCGGATATGATAGGTGATGATCTTGAACCGATTCCGGAGTTCGATGTGAATGAGTCCGGTGCAGGTGAGACTACCGCAGAGAACCTTGGAATACTCGGTACAATGAACTACTATCTTGTCGGTTCGGATCTCAATCCAACACTGACTGCCGATACGGTTCTGTCTCAGCTTGATAATGGAAACGGAATTGCATTCGATGAAATACAGATCCTTCACGGTGACCTGAGTCAGATCATTGACCTTGGCGCAAGTGGTATCACGACGATTCAGGATGTGCTGGATGCCATTAACAGCTCAGGGCTGGATGTCACAGCGTCAATAAATCCCAGTGGTATCGGTATACAGATTGTCAATGATGATCAGACCAGAAGTCTGATTGTGAAGGATGTCAGTACTTCAGGAACTGCCCGTGCACTCGGAATCGAGGGTTCCCCTGACATTGCCGGTACGATGATAGCCCTGCAGGATTTCATGGAGGATGGAGACAGAGAGGGTATTCGGCTCTCCGTTGAGCCTCTGACAGAAGGCTTGAATGACATTCTGACACTCAGGGCTTCCACCGGGGCAAAGCTTGTCCGGCTTGAAGCTACCGAGACGAAAATGGCGGATATTAAGCTCAATTACACTGAGCTTCTATCGAATACTGAGGATGCTGATTTGACTCAATTGGTAACAGACCTTGCGCAACAAGAGACAATATACACGGCAGCACTACAGGCTGCGGCTAAGATAATGCAACCGACACTACTCGACTTCCTGGGTTAGGATTTGATAATGAAGATCGTGACACTGAGATTTGGTGAACTGGAAATACCGGACGACAAGATAATAGATTTCCCAAAGGGAATACTCGGGTTTGAACAGTTCCACAAGTACGTTATTCTTCACAGGGAGGACTCGGAACCATTCAGGTGGCTGCAGTCAATTGAGGATCCGAATCTCGCGTTCGTAATATCCAATCCGGCTTTTTTCTTCCCCGGATACAAGATAGAAATGAGCATCCGTGAACTCGAAGACATAGAAGTCGATGAGTCAACGAATCTTGAAACGTATGTCGTTGTGACAATTCCGAAAGATATTTCGCAGATGTCCGCTAATCTGCAGGGTCCTCTGCTGATTAATGTGGACAAGAGCATAGCAAAACAGATAGTGCTGGTGAACAGCCCCTATACGATACAGCATTTTATTATGGATGAGTTGGAGAAGAAGCGAGAGAAGAAAAAGAAAAAGGATTCTCTTGCTGTGAAGATCTAATGGGAAATGGTGAAAACATGCTCGGCGCGGCGAAATCATTAGATGATTCAGCCGCCTCAATTATTGAGGCTGTGTTAGGGCTAAAGGGGGCAGCCGCTGCCGAGAACATGAATTGTTTTCAATCGGAGTATGGCATAGTCGATGCGGGTTATGGATTGGACCTGCACGCACAGGCTGTTGGATAAGCCACAACTGTCAACGCCCGAGGATGAGGGGCGAATCATGCATGGAATAATGGAATTCGTGACTTATAGGAAGAAGGTTGTACATGGATGTGCAGAAAGCCAGAGAGCTGGAGGCGAGGGTATCGTCATCTCCGGATGACCACAAGAGCCGTCTCGAGCTTGCGGACATTTACATAAAGGCCGGTGAACTCGAAAAGGCCTACGAACTTGTAAGCGAACTCTCGCAGAAATTCCCTCAATCTGTCGACATTCAAACCACTGCAGGCGGTCTGGCTACTCGGCTCGGGAAGTATAACCTCGCTCTCGAACACCTTAAGGTCGCAGTAAATTCAGCTCCGGATGATAGAGATATTCATCATAATCTGGGGCTTCTGTATGCTGCTCAGGAGAATTCCGAGAATGCGGTAATCTCTTTCAGGCGCGTGACGGAAATCGATCCCGACAACGCGGAGGGGTTCAACGATCTTGCCGTTGTTCTCGCTCATTCGGGTAAAGCGGATGAGGCTGTGGAGTATCTCAAGACAGCGACAAGACTTAACCCATTCTATGAAAAAGCTTATGAAAACCTCGCCGAATGCTGCATAGACCAGCATCGTTTTGACGAAGCTATAGAGGCAATCGACGGATTTCTCGAACTCGTGCCGGATGACCATAAAATGACCGAGCTTAGAAATCGTGTCGCCCGGGTATCACAACCGGTTCAGACTCCGGAACCACGCAAACCGATAACTGTAACGAAACCCTCAGAGACAGTAAAAAAGGGATACAAGATAGCATTCTTCTCGACGCAGAATTCATTTGCGGATGGCATCCTGCGCCGGTTGTCAACAGATAATGAAATCAGACGGTTCGCCGGACAGAATGTCGAGCAGTTCACCGAGCTTCTTCGCTGGGCGGATATCGCATGGTTCGAATGGTGTGATCACCTCCTGATCGAGGCGACCAAACTCCCAAAGACGTGCAAGATCATCTGTCGCCTGCACTCGTATGAGGCATTCACCGAAATGCCGGATAAAGTCGACTGGAGCAAGGTCGACAAGCTGATACTGGTTAATCAGAATGTCGAGCATGTCCTCAGAACGTTCCACAATCTTCCGGTCAAGCCGGAGATAATCCACAATGGGGTGGATGTCAGCAGATTTGTGGTTCCTGAAGACAAGAAGTACGGCAAGAATATATGCTCTCTCGGATATATAAATTACAAGAAGAATCCCGCGCTTCTTCTCTATTGCTTCAAGGCGATTCATGACTGGGATCCCGAATTTAAGTTCCACATCGCGGGTGCTCATCAGGATCCGAGGATAAAGATATATTTTGATCACATGCTTACGAAACTCAATCTTCCGATAACTCTCGAAGATTGGGTGAATGATGTCCCGGAATACCTGAAGGACAAGGATTTCGTAATATCGACTTCACTATTCGAGTCGTTCCACTACTCGATTGCAGAGGGGATGGCCTCCGGTGTTCTGCCGCTGGTTCATCACTGGCCGGGAGCGGAGAATATCTATCCCGGCAAGTATTTCTTCTATACACCGGATGATTGTGTGCGGCTCGTGAAGCAATTGATGGAATCAGACAGGAAGAAACTTGCGGAAGAGAACCGCAAGTATTTGGAAGATAATTTCTCACTCGAAAAGACGGTCAAGGGTTTCACCCGGGTGATTGATTCACTCGGCGCCACTCCGTCAGGAAGATCGGTAAAAGAGGAACGTAACAAGCTCGTTCCGGACGAAGTACGCAAGAGTGATGTTGATCTGGGCAGAGTATCGATTGTAATCCCGACATATAACCGCGCGGAGTACCTCGAAGAAGCTATCGAGTCCGCGCTGAAACAGACATACAAGAACTGCGAGATTATCGTTTGCGATGATTGCTCGACCGACAACACGCAGTATGTACTCGAAAAATACAAGGACAGGATAAAAATCCTCAGTCACCACCGCAATCGTGGCGTCTCGGCTGCGCTCAATACGTGCATTCGTGCTGCCGAGGGGGATCTTATTAGCTGGCTTTCATCGGATGATGTTTATATGCCGGAGAAGGTCGAGAAGCAGATACGGTTCCTGCACGAGAATCCCGATGCTGCGATGGTCTATTCCGGTTTCAATTACATCGATGAAAACTCCAACATTACCGGCAGGGCGGATGTCAAACCTCTGGAGAATCCTATAAAGGAACTATGGAATCGGAATCCGATCAATGGTTGTTCCGTGATGTTCCGTAAATCCTGCATCGAGAAGACCGGATGGTTCGATGAGGGGCTGGGAGGTCGGCGAGGATATACGGCTGACGGTGCAATGTGGCACAAGATGTCATACTTCTTTGATATCGCTTACATGGATGAACCGCTTCTCTACTACCGTGTACACGGCGATAATGTCGCAAACAATATCGATACCCGGAAACACTGGGAAACATATCGCGGATATATGAAGAACTGGTTCGACGCATACGAGCAGAACAGGAAACTCGTAATGCCGAAGAAGCCGTTCGAAGGCAAATCGAACACGAAAAAGGGATTGAACATCGCATGGATCGGTGTTATCGATCCCGGCGGAATATCCGTCATGTTCAAGAAAGCGGTCGAGCGATACACACCGCACGAGATACGGATTATCACACAGACAGAATCACGCGGATTTGATTCGGACATAGTGCTGAAACGGACAGCATGGGGTGGTGAGGAAATGATGACCGATTTCTCGGAGGTTCGAAAGGTCGCCGAGGAAGCTGATGTTCTTCTGTTCTCCGCCGCAGTCGCACCGGGTGTGTCACAGTTTAACTCGCAGTATCGTGATACCGATGATGTTCCGTTCGGTCCGATAGACTGGCGTACATACACGAAAGACAAACGGTGCGCGGTATTCTTCTACGGTTCGACTTCGATCCGGCGCAACTACCAGTTCTATCTCGATCTGTATCGGGAGAAGGGATGGCCGATAATTACGTGCCAACCCGACATCCACAGAAATATGCCCGGCTCGACATATACTCCAATATTAGTCGATCTCGAAAATCCGAGATATCATCGAGAAATTAAGGTCGGGGATCAGATAACCGTGATCCACTCTCCGACGGATAGACCTATCAAGAACACGGATATATATGAATCCGTTGGCAGAAAGATCAGTGCTGTATATCCGAATGTCAGTTTCCGTATGTGCGAAAACATGGGTTTTGAGGAAGCTATCAACCTGAAGCGTCGGGGGAATATCGCTTTCGATCAGCTTCAGATTGGGGACGGCTACTACTGCCTGTCATCGGTTGAGAATTCGGCTCTCGGAATGGTGAATATTGTCCATCTCGATGATTTCGGTCGAAGAGTAATTGCAAATTCAATCGGTACAAATGAACTGCCATGGTATACGCCATCAACGGAGCAGGAGGTCTATCATTTCATACGTGACCTCATTTCCAATCCGAAGGATCTGGAATATCTGCAGAAGAAAACATACAACTGGTTCAGAAAATGGTGGCATGAGAAAGACCTGATCCGTCACTTGACAGACTTCCTCGAAAAGGTGTAATGCTATGTTGAAAATTGATCTCGGTTGTGGAGAAATTGTTAAAGAAGGATATAGTGGGCTCGACATTCGCGCTCTACCGGGAACGAAGTATGTTGCAGATGCACGCAGACTTCCATTGTCCGGTGAGTCGGTGGATGAGTTGAACGCATCATACTTCATTGAATATCTGCCTGCACGTGAGTTAAAGGATTATCTACAAGAATGGCTGCGTGTGCTGACACCCGGTGGCAGACTCCATATTGAAACACCGAACCTTGAAGCTGTTGCACGGAAGCTTTCGGATGCTCTTGCAAAAGATGATGATTCGATGCGGGTTCGAGAGTTAACCGAATTGATGTACGGCAGACAAGAGCACAGCTACGACTATGTAAAGCGAATATATGGTAAGAATACACTCACACGCATATTGAAGGAGTCAGGATTTGCGAATGTGGAGATTTCCTCCACCACTGATCCACTGATACTGAGAGTTGATGCTTCCAGGGATGCGGTGTCCTCTCCGAAGAACTCCAAACTGACGCTTGCAAACTCACATCGGGAGGTTCATGAGGAGGAAAAGGGACCTCGTATTCTCATAGAGTCGATCGCGCGTGTTTTTGGCGATTCACTATTGTCATACCCGTTGACTGCGATATTCAAGGCGAAGTACCCCGGCTCTCATGTTGCGTATGCTGCGGGCAAGATAGAGAAACCGCTCTTTGAGATATCCGAAACGGTGGATGAGGTCACAGAAAAGACTGTGGACAATCCATCGGTTCCGCTAAATGACCACAAGTATGACATAGTCCTGCGTGGTGCATTCGATGTCGATGAGAAGTGGCAGCCAAAGAAATACATTGAGGGCTTCGATGGTCCCGAGGGGTGGGAGCGTGTACTCAGTAAAGGTATCCGTCCCCGTTTTAACTACCCGCAGAAAGACATCGACAGGATTGCGAATCTTCTAAGTAAATCAGATGGCAAGAAGAAGGTGATGTTGTTCATCCCGACATGGCGCCCCAATATGTCGATTCCGTGGGAGATTTCCGGCTGGGATGCCGGCAACTACCGCAAGCTGGTTGAGTTGATAAACAGAGAGAGAAATGACGTGGATTTCTATACATTCTACAGCGCTCAGGAGGAGTCGAGTAATCTGTCCGATATCCCAAATGTGACAGATTTGGGCAGACTTGCAGCCTATGATGAAGTGTTGCTGTTCAAAAACATGGATCTGCTCGTATCAACTTCCACAGCGGTGTCTGCCATGATCGCACCATTAGTCGAGACTCCACAGGTGGTGATACATACCTGCGAAGATGATGAATCCCCCGTTTGGGGTGGAATCCCCGATAAATGCGTGCTTCCGCAGTTGAGACTAACATACCTCTGCTCGGAGAAGACGACGGGTGAGGTGATAAGTTTTGTGAAGCCTGATCCGGGTGGACGGATTTTCGAATGGGATTTCAGTCACTACTGGTCGAAGAGAGTAATTCGTCGAAGAATGCGACAGTCGCATGACGTTTCACCTGAGCGAGTTGCTGTCGAAGTAATGAGACGGCTGGATAATCCCGATGCTCCCGGGCGGGAGTGGTTTGTTCCACAGGGCGAGTCGATCTGCAACCATTGCAGGCTTAAGAATGATTACGGTATCTGTATATATGATTTCGAGCCGAAACTGAGAAATGGTCTCTGGATGGGCGAGAATACAGGATCGGTTCTAATTGACAGCAAACCAAACAAAACTTCGGGAAGCCTGCTTGACAAGCTGTCAAGCGGCGGAATGGAACTCCGGACCGGGAAAGTCGGAGTAAGCTAAAGAGATTTGATGAGAGGATAATAAAGGAGATCGGTATGGCGGAGACATTAGGCAGTCTGATTGACAAGTTAACTATCAAAAACATTCGGCTGTGGCATCTCGAGGATACCAGGAGAGATATGACTCTGCCCGACAGCGAGCGTCTCGATGCCGCCGATAAGGTCTCCGTAGTTAATCAGCAGCGCAATGACCTGATTGACGAGATCGATCAATTCCTTGCTGATGCTCTGAGAGGAGATGTGAAGATAACCGATCCGAAGATGAAGGTTTATCATCAGCCTGAGAAAGTGGGAGCCTGATATGAAAATCGTAGGTATGGCTCAGATATACAATGAGCGCAAGCTGGGACATCTGAAGACCGCTCTGGATCACTACAGTAAACTCTGTGATGAAATGGTTGTGCTCGATGATGCATCAACGGATAACTCAGTCGAGATAGTCCGCGAGTATACAGACCATATCATCATAAACAGCGAAAACAACTGGGAGAAGAATGCGGAGACGACGAATAAAGCGCGACTTCTCGAAAAGACTCTCACACTCAATCCGGACTGGGTTGTCTCGTTCGATGCCGATGAACTTTTCGAAAAGAGAGTCCTCGAGAAGGACTTCTTCCGAAACATGCTGCGATGGGCTGGCTTAAGAAATATTAACTCTCTCTGTTTCAACTGGACGCAGTTGTGGATCGAGGAAAACTGGTACAGGGTCGATGACGGACTCGGCAAGATCAGTCCTCCCCGGATCTGGCGGAATTTGGGTAATATGAAAATCGAAGAGGTCTCCGGTCTGCACAAGAGACTCTGGCCTCAGCAAATGGACAATCCGACACACATCAATCTGCATCTGCTCCACTACAGTTCTGCGTCTGAAGAAAAGCTGTATGGCAAGATTGCTAATTATCTCAAGCTGCATCCGACAGGGAATTACCTGTCTGTTCTCGATGGTGCGGTCCTCGATGAAGCCGATTACAACTGGTTCGGGGAAGACTATATGCCGGAGCGTAAACAAAAACCGGATCTGGGGGCTGTGAAACAGCGGATAATGGAGAGATTGTCCGCGGAGTTTGATTTGAAGAATGTTGGTCCCGCTGTTGCATCGAGGTGAAGCGGGTTCAGATAAGAGGGTTGAAATAACATATCGACTGGATATTGAAGGAGCTAAAGATGGCTAAGATTCTTGTAACAGGAAGCAAGGGCACTCTCGGACAGCCGCTCGTAGCGGAACTCCAGGCACGAGGGCATGAGGTCTGGGCGTGCGATCTGCAGCATCAGGCGGATGACAATTATTTCCGCGCGGATGTTGCCAATTACAGACAGCTCGAACGGGTTTTCGAGCAGAACTACGATTACGTGTATCATCTTGCTGCCGAGTTCGGCAGAATCAACGGAGAGGAATATTACGACACCCTCTGGCAGAGCAACGTGATCGGAACACGGAATATCCTTGAATTGCAGAAGAAGAAGGGATTCAAGCTCATTTTTGCATCGTCATCCGAAATCTACGGTGACAAGCATGAAGAGGTACTCCGGGAGGAGATACCCTTGAACCAGTCAATCATTCAGCACAATGACTATGCTACCACGAAGTGGGTGAATGAAATTCAGATTATGAATTTCGAGCGTCGGTATGAGGTCCCGGTTGTCCGTCTGCGTTTCTTCAATGCCTACGGTCCCGGTGAGTACTATCATCACTATCGTTCTGTAGTCTGTCTTTTCTGTTACCGGGCGCTTCACAACATACCGTGGGATGTGTTCCTCGGGTATCACAGAGTGTTCATGTACATTGATGATTTTGTTCCGACACTTTCTGAAGTCTGTGAGAATTTCAAGTCGGGGAATGTCTACAATATCGGTGGAAGTGAGTTCAGAAGCGTTAAGGAACTCTCTGATCTCGTGCTGAAATACACGGGCGCATCCGAAAATCTGGTGACCTACCTGCCGGAAGACAAGCACAATGTGATGAATAAAAAGCCCGACATCTCAAAAGCCAAGATGGATTTCGGTCACGATCCCAGCATACCGCTGGAGGTTGGTGTACCGAGAACAATCGAGTGGATGAAACAGGTGTATGGAATTGGTGCAAACAGACCGGCCTATATGAATCCTTACAGGGTTCCGCAGAAGCCTGCGGGAGTCAGATAAGAAGGCGATAGTATAATGGCAAGAGCTAAGAAGAAAAAGCAGCAAAAGAAGAAGACTCGAAGTTCAACTAAGTCTCGTGCGAAAAAAGTCAATCCGGTTGCGGCTAATGAGCGGGTTAAATTCGATCCTCTGTATGCAAAGACGATTGACATGGCACAGCGACATCTCGATGACGGTGAATTCGAGGAGGCACTTACAACTGCAATGCCGCTCGTCAATGATGAAACGGCTGAAAAGGATCGTCGAGCTTTCCTTTTTGCATCCCGCATAGCAGGTTTTGCTGCGGCGCAGAGGGGAGATTTCGATCTCGCCAAAGAGTGTGCACTCAAAGCTCTTGCAATCGATGAAGATCAGCTCGATGCATACTATCTGCTTGTCTATATCTATACCCGGCTCGAAGATTTCACGCTCGTTAATATCTACGGGCAGAAATACCTCGAACTCCACTCGCGCATAAAGAAGACTGATAAGGACAAGCAGGCTTTTACCGGAACATACGCCAAAGCCCATGAAGTACTAAATAACATGGGTGCCGCTCTCCGTGAGGAGGGGCGCATGCAGGAAGCGGTGAATTATTTCGAGAATGCTATTAAAATGGAGCCTCGATACCCGATTGCCTATATCAATCTTGCCCGTCTACTGAATTCGAATTCTCAGCATGAGGAGGCTATGTCGTTACTCAGCACGGGTATCCGAAAATGCCCGGATGTGGAAGAACTCAGGATGCTAAGGGATTCGATGAAATCCAGGAGCGGCTCTGTCTCCTTCTGCATGATCGTCAAAGATGAAGAGGAGCGTCTTTCAACAGCACTCGAGAGTATCAAGTCATTCGCCGATGAAATCATCGTTGTCGATACCGGTTCCACCGATCGCACGGTAGAGATTGCTGAGTCATACGGAGCAAAGGTCTATTATCACGAGTGGGAGAAAGATTTCTCGAAAGCGCGAAATCAATCCATTTCGTACGCTACCAAAGAATGGGTTGGTATCCTTGATGCGGACGAGGAAATCGTGCAGAATGATCTGCCGATTTTACGTCAGCTGCTGGATCAGAAAGACCATAATCTGGTATCGTGTTCGGTAATCAATGTCTCCGAAGATGGATCGTATCAGTCGTTCCTGCCGTCGATACGTTTCTTCCGCAGATCCATTAGCGCGCGCTATGATGGTATTGTCCACAATCAGTTGAAATTCGATACCGAACGGGAAACCGTTCTGCGTGGTCCTGTCCGATTCATGCACTATGGGTATGGCCTTACTCCGGAGCAAATGAAGCGCAAAATTCAGAGATCGAGAGAACTGCTTCTACAGCAGTTGAAGGAAAACCCCAATAACGCATTTGCGAACATGAATCTGGCGCAGATCTATCGGGGTGAAACTCCAAACCCGAGTCCTGAACAAGCGAAGAAGATCGAATTCCATGCTCAGAGAGCGGTGGATAACTCCAATCCGAACGACAAGGACACCCGGCACATTCATCTAATGGCTCTGCATCAGCTTGCAAGCGGTTACTATTTCCAGAATCGTCTCGATGACGCGCAGCGCGTATGTAAGAAAGCTATTGAGTACAAGCCGGATTATCTCGATCCGATCATTACGCTCGGTCATATATCATCCGTGCAAAAGCGATGGCATGAAGCGGTCGAGTGGTATGAGAGGTATCTCGATGCACGCGAGAAATTCAAAGATTCCGAAGAGACAGAGGCTATAATTCTACTCTCCTTTAAGTCTCAGCAGAACGCTTATTACAATCTCGCAATGGCTCTCGAAAATCTGAATAGGTTTGATGATGCGCTGGAGAACTATCGAAAAGTTGCGGAGTGCGGGGAGGGATTCCTCGAGACCCATCTTCGTATAGCACAGATCTGTTTCAACAAGAATGAATATGAGGCAGCCATCCGAGAAGCCGAGATTGAAATCGACTACCATCCGAAGGCATGGCCGGCGCATTATATACTGGGCGAGGCTTATCGTATGACCGGTAATGCCACTCGCTCGGAGGATCATCTTCTCCAGGCGGACAGGGCACAGCCGGGCAATCAGGATATTATGAAAGCACTCGCAACTCTTTATTTCCAGATTGAGAGAATTGAGGATGCCAAAAATATCGCTGATCGACTCATTCGAGAATATCCTGATTTTGATGTTGCTGCCCGTTTGATCGGTGATATATGCTTTGCTGCAAACGACTTTCAGAATGCCGCCTCACAGTATGAGAAACTGATGGTAAAGGGTATGGCTGACGAGGATGTATTCAATAACCTCGGCAATTCCTACTTCAAACTCGGACGTTATGAAGAAGCGGAGTCAGCGTATAGAAATGCCCTGTCATATTTCCCGGATTCGGCACTTGTGCATCGAAATCTGGGTCTGACATTAGCGAAAGCCGGGAAGGTGAATGAAGCCGCTGATATGCTGTCATCATATCTTGAGTTTGCACCGGATGATTTCCAGGTCGCACATCTTCTCGGTGACATTATGTTCGAGAAAGGGCAACTCGATGCCGCTCTCAAGATGTACGAGCTATGCATGTCACTGAAACCGAACTCGCATGTTATTCTGACCAAGGTTGCCGATGTCTATTACCGGCTTGGTCATTATGAATCTGCAAAAGTCGGCTACCGGAAAGCTCTCGAAATAGAGCCGGGATACACACCTGCAAAAGAGAATCTCGAAATGCTCGAGGAGGCAATGGCCGGCGGGGGGAATACGTGAGGTTGAACACTCACATAGTCGCCGCTGTCGTGATATTCACGGCATTGACAGCATCCGCGCAGAATCGCATGGCGGTTATCACGGATTCTGTTTCCGGTATAATGCCGATGAGTACCGAACTCGAAGAGGCGCTTGCCAGGACAACGTTTGAGTATGAATTCATCGATTACATACCGCTTGATCTGCATAAGGATGACTACTCCTGTGTCGTTCTGATGTCACGAGGAGCTGCGGTATCATGCCGTACGGAAGTACTCGACCGGTATATCCGGGATGGCGGAGCATTGATCTGCGGTGGGGGAATACCGTACTACCTTTTCCCGGTAGATACGATAGCTCCATTAATAGACTGGTTTGCCTGTGAGGACTACACGAATGCCTCCGGGATGATAATTGCTACGGATTCTGCAACTCAGTATGGATTCGAATCAATGCAGATGCTTGACAGCGTGTCATGCTCCTATTCATTCGGAGCACTGGACAAACCACTGCCGGAGTGCAAAGTAATAGCTATGTGGTTCTGTAATGGCACGGAGCGTGGTATCGCAATATCGCAGAGCAATTGCGGAGAGGGAAAAGTCTTCTACCTGTCGCGTCCGATACAGGCGGATTACATGAGACAGATGTTCGAGACATTTTTAGATACTGCTCCGGAATATATATGGGGAGATGCAAACTCATCCGGGTACGTGGATGTGGATGATGTCGTATTTCTTATCGCATATTTATTCAGTCAGGGATCACCTCCAAAGTTGATGTCGGCAGCAGATCCTACCGGAGACGGGTTTGTGGATATCGATGATATCACTCGAATAGTAGACTACCTGTTCCGGGGGCAGGGGGAGATGAACGCTGGTGGTTATGAGGATTGAACAGAGGGTGTTGTATTATAGAAAGGCAGCATATGAAGCGGATAATCTATGTAGCGGGATCAGAGGGGACCGGAACGCGATTTATAGCGTCTATAATTGGTTCTCTCGATAGCGTTGACGGTCACAATGCGGAGAAGCACGAACAGGACTTCGACACAGTCTGGGACAATCTTCAGAATAACAGGATTGATGAGGCTGTCGAGCAGTTCAATCAGATATCTGATCCGGACAAGCATGTCTTGATGAGGAGGTCATATCCTCACGGTGCACGACCTGTATGGTACAATATAACGAATTTGAAAAAGCTTGCCGAAAAGACCGGGCGTGAATTACAGGTTATCGTGACAACACGCGATATCAATGTTCTGACTCTCTCTCTTTGCAGGGTAGATCCCAACAAGAATATCAAAATAGCATCCGATCGAATTAAGAAAGCGTATGATGTGATATTCACACATCTGGAGCGCAATAATATCGACTATTTCATTTTCAGCTATGAGACGCTTATGCTTCTCGGTTACACATATTTCAAATTTGTTATGGATACGATCGGACTCGATGTTACCCTCGATCCCGGTCAGATCAAGTTGAGAGACGGTAATCGGAAATATCTGAATAACGAGGGATTGCCTGTGGAGAATACCTTTGAGAAAGTTACAGTACAGCCGGAGGAGGAGTTCGAGTACGTGTAGAGATGCATCGATGGGCGGATTATAACCTAACGAAAAATCTAATAGATCGGAATAGTGTATGAAGGGCCACACATTTTGGTTTACAGGACTCTCCGGAGTCGGGAAGACCACTCTCACCCAGCGACTCGGTGACTATCTGTCCGGGTTGGGTTACGAGGTCAGCATCCTTGATGGTGATGCGGTTCGGGATAAAACCGGGCACACTGACTTCTCCCGCGAGGGACGTGCGAAGCAGGTCAGGCGAGTGGGAGGAATGGCTCGGGATTTAGCAGAACCGGGCGCAATTGTAATCTGTGCCCTGATTTCTCCGTATGAGCAGGATCGCGAGGAAGTAAGGCGGGCGATAATCGGCAAGGACAATTTCTCACTTATCTTTCTCGACTCTGATCTGGATACGCTTATAGAGCGTGATACGAAGGGTTTGTACAAGAAAGCTCTTGCGGGTGAAATAAGTAATTTCACGGGAATAAATGATCCGTATGAACCGCCGAATACACCGGACCTTGTGCTGAATACCGCAATGCAGAGTATTGAGGATTCAATATCGGTACTTAGGACATTTGCTCTCGCACAGCTTGGTAGCATGGAGCCTCAGAGCGCTCCGCAGCGAGTTGGCAGTACAGGTATGTCTTAAGATCGTGTGTTCAGGTTCGTTTGATTGAGTCATGAGAATGTAATTTGTTACTCCACGTAAAAAGCCCCGTCTCTATATGAGACGGGGCTTGCACTATCGCTCATGCTGTATTATCTGAACTACTATCCGTTCTTCTGCTGGAAATCTTTCATGAACTCCACGAGCTTTTCGATCCCAGCGAGAGGCATCGCATTGTACATCGAAACGCGAATGCCGCCGACTGAACGGTGACCCTTGAGGCCGTGAAGTCCCTGCTTTTTGGCTTCCGCTATGAATGTTTGTTCGAGTTCTTCGCTTCCCATTCTCATGGTCGCATTCATCCATGAGCGGTCTTCCTTCTCGACTGTACCGCGATAGAAACCACCGGATGAATCTATAGTGCCGTACAGAAGGCTCTGTTTCTTGTCATTTACTTTCTCGATTGCATCCAGACCGCCCTGGTCCTTGAGCCATTCGAGAACGAGTTTGACGGTGTAAATGGCGAAACAGGGCGGAGTGTTGAACATCGAGTCTTTCTCGATATAGGTGCCATACTTAAGCATGGTGTTCAGCTCACCGCCCGCTTTATCAGCAAGGTCCTTGTGAAGAAGAATAACCGTTACGCCCGCCGGACCGAGATTTTTCTGAGCACCGGCATAAACCATTCCGAATTTGGTGAAGTCGAGCTTGCGGCAGAATATGTCAGAGGACATGTCGGCGATCAGGGGAACATTGCCCGTATCCGGAAAATTCATCCACTGAGTTCCGAAGATAGTGTTGTTCGATGTGATGTGTACATAAGCGGCATTCGAATCGAAGCTGTACTTCTTCGGAATGTAGGTGAAATTCTTGTCATCGCTCGTTGCGGCGACATTCACATTACCTACAAGCTGGGCTTCCTTGATAGCTTTTTTCGACCATGCACCGGTATTGATATAGTCAGCGGATTTACCACCGGAGAGGAAATTGAGTGCGATCATAGCGAACTGCATGCTCGCGCCCGCTCCAGTGAAGAGGACGTGGTAGTCATCCGAGACGCCTGCGGTTTCCCGGATTATGGCTTTTGTGTCCTCATGGACTTTTTTGAACTCGGGCGAGCGGTGACTTGTCTCAAGGATCGACATTCCGGTACCCTGGAAATCGAGAAGTTCACCTTTCATTTTCTCGAGAACGGGTAACGGCAGTGTTGCCGGACCCGGATTGAAATTATATACTCGGTCAGCCATTGTAGTTCTCCTTTCGGCTAACTCTATTTGCTCACGAACATACCGATCAGGCGGTCAATCACCTCACCGATTCTGAGGAGATTTTCCTTTGTGGATGCTCCAATGTGTGGTGTTGCAATTACATTCGGAGCATTGAGCAGCGGGCTGCTCTCCGGAGGATCGCTGTACCACACGTCGGTTGAGAATCCCGCGATTTTGCCGGACTTCAGAGCCTCGGCAACATCATCCTCATTCACACATTTCCCACGACCGGTGTTGATGATACGAACGCCGTCTTTCATCTTTGCGATAAGGTCCTTATTGACCATCCCCCTGGTTTCATCTGTAAGTGGCATGTGAAGCGAGATGTAGTCGCAGCGGCTGATAAAGTCATCAAGACCGGCAACCATATCCGCATAGTCATGAGCTTTGATGTATGGATCGTATGCGATGACATCCATACCGAGCGCCTTGGCTCTTTTGGCAACTTCAGTGCCGATATTGCCGACACCCATAAGACCGAGAATCTTGCCGTTGACCTCAGTGCGCTTCAGCTCCTTCTTGAGCCACTTGCCTTCCTTCATGGAACTGTCGCCGGGGATAATATTGCACGGCATCGCCATCATGAGGGCTGTTGCGAGTTCGGCGACTGCAATAGCTGAGGCTTCAGCGGTATTGTGTACGGTTATGCCCTTCTCTTTGGCGTAAACGCGGTCGATATTGTCAAGCCCTACTCCGCCTCGGATGATGAGCTTGAGATTTGGAGCACTGTCGATGTACTCTTTCGTACACTTCGTTTTGCTTCTAACGAGAACTACATCAGCATCTTTAAGCTCGTTCTTGTCATCGGTGACATCACCGTACTTCGCGAGCTTGCCGGGAAGAGATGCATCGAACGCATCGGATATCAGGATCTTCATTTAAGTAACTCCTTCTTGAACTCCGGTAAGGATCTATTCTTCAAGCAAATGTACTACCATTCCGCTTCGCAGTTTTGGTTCGAACCATGTTGACTTGGGAGGCATCACTTTCCCTGCATCAGCAACGCTTAACAATTGTTCAATCGATGTCGGGTAGAGAGCGAATGCCACTTTCCACTCACCGCTGTTAACCAGTTTTTCGAGTTCTTTCAGTCCCCGTATTCCGCCTACGAAATCGATACGTGGATCGGTTCTCGGATCCTCGATTTTGAGTAGCGGTTTCAGGACATTCTGTGCCAGTACCTGCACATCGAGAGATTCAACGGGATCCGTGCGGTCGATTATGCTGTCTTGAGCTTTAAGCCGGTACCATTGACCATCGAGAAACATACCATATTCGTAGTTGTTCTTCGGCTCGGCTTCATCCTTTGAGGCTGCATTGGTGATATCAAATTTACTTCGGAGCTTCTCCATGAACCCCTGTTCACTCATTCCGCTTAAATCCTTGACGACCCGGTTGTATGGCAGAATTTTCATTTCATCATCGGGGAATATAACAGTCAGGAAATAGTTGAATTCTTCATTGCCATTGTAATTCGGGTTTAGTTCACGATACTTTCCGGCGGCTCTTGTTCCCGCAGCAGAGCGATGATGCCCGTCCGCTATATAGATAGCATCAAAACCCTCGAATGCCCTGGTAATTGAATTTGTATGTTCCGGGTTCTTGATGACCCACAGTGTATGCCGAATACCGTCATCAGCCGTGAAATTGAACTCCGGCGGGTCATTGGTGAGTTCATCGAATATCTTTCTGAGTTCAGGATCGGCTCGAAATACGCAGAATACAGGTCCTGCCTGCGCTTTGGAGGTAAGAATGTGTTTTGTCCTGTCATCTTCCTTGGCGGGTCTGGTGAATTCGTGCTTTTTTATTCTTCCCTCGGTATAGTCATCTACGGATGCAACGGTGACGAGTCCTGTTTGGATATGGTCGCCCATCTGTATCTGATAAAGATAGTAGCTGTCTTTATCTTCCTGTTTCATCACGTGGTCGTTGATAAGTTTTTCGAGATTTTCCTTTGCCTTTGCATATACAACGTCAGAATACGGGTCGGTATCGCCCGGCAGATCAATCTCCGGTTTTACAACGTGCAAAAATGAATGGGGATTGGTGCTGGCCATCTCACGAGCTTCTACTGAACTGAGTACATCATACGGTGGGGATGCCACTTTCTGCGCGTGTTCCGGAAGAGGTCTTAGTCCCTTAAAAGGCTTTATCTTTACCATTGTGTTCTCCTGACCGATTAAACCCGTCCACGGGTGACTAATCAAGAATCCTCAAAATGCTTCCCGCTAATTTACAAAAGAAAGGTTGTGCGTCAACCGAATTCGATGAGCAAAACGGAGAGCATTCTGATTGATGTGGATCTTTAGGAGGTGAGCAGTCCATCCACTTGTTTTTAGTGCATTTTGCAAGTGGGAAAAATCCCATAAGTTGCAGGGGCGCAAAATGTTCAAAAGATGGAATTCGTTGTGTTTTCGCCGCTTGTCCCCTGAGTGTCTCGATTTGGCGAAATATGGACAGAAATAACAGGATCAGACGCGTTAAGTACCTCATCCGGTTTGTCGAAAATAGTGATGTAAGACACAGATGACATTCGGGACGAAATAAAGAAATCGTCTGTAAAGCCGATTAAGATAATGAGAAACTTGAAGTTATGAAAAGCGCAATAAGGCAGACTATCAAGGATGAAAACGCAATAGGATGGAGGTGATTTAGTCTTGGAGCCGACAAATCGCGGCTCAAATATAACATACGATTTGAAGGTCACAAATAGCTCGGACCTTGGCAGACATTGGATGTGGCTGAACTGGCGAGCAAAAACCAGTTATTACAGTCAATCAGGGTCGACAGGGATAGTCGACAAGGAAGTTCAAGGAGGATTAAATGTCCTTACGTATTAACCACAACATTGCTGCTATGAACGCGCATCGTAACCTGACAAGCACGACAAGTGCTCTGTCGAAGTCGATGGAGAAACTGTCATCGGGTTACAGAATTAACCGCGCGTCCGACGACCCGGCGGGTCTTGTGATTTCCGAGCAGTTCAGAGCGCAGATTGCCGGTCTTGAAAAGGCGATCTCGAACTCTGAAGGTTCTGTGAACATGATCCAGACCGCTGAGGGTGCTCTCAATGAGATCAACAGTCTTCTGGTCTCCATGAGAGAGCTGGCTATTCACGCTGCTAACGAAGGTTTCAACGATGACAACCAGTTGGCAGCCGACCAGGCGGAAATTGAAAACGCCTTGTCAACCATCGACCGTATTGCGACAAACACGCAGTTCGGTACGAAGAAGCTTCTTGACGGCACCAAGGAGAACCTCGCCACGATTACAACGGCGAACTCCTCCAAGCTGACAATCGTGAACAGCACGCTGTCATCCGGCACTCATTCCATCAGCGCTACCAAGGTTAGTGATGCCTCCGCATCGCTGAACACAACCTCGTACGGTATTTCACTCGACAGCACCGGCGATCCTACGGAGCTTACTGACGGTATCCACAATCTGGACGTCGTACAGGCTTCCGACGGCGCCAAGAAGCTTTCCAGTGATATCCGTATCACCGACGCATTTAACAACAACCTGACTCTGGCCACTGCCGGACAGTACGCGACAGTCATGTCGACCGGTGCATTCGGTACGGTTACCTCGGCCAATGCAGGTACATACCAGGTCCAGCTCAACTACCAGGGCGAGGATGGTGTTGTAACCGGTAACCAGACCATCTCTGTTGATCTTGCGGATGGTGATGATATCGGTGATCAGGTGCAGAAGTGGAATGCCTCGATTGCAGGCAATGAGTATCTCGCCGGTAAGATTGAAGCTGCTACCACAGGCGGTTCTGCCGATGGTAACGGCAGACTCGTTTTCCGTTCCGTTGACAAGGGTGCCCAGTACAGCTTGAAGCTGTCCTCATTCTCCACTGTAGGAACCGGTGGCAACCTGTTTTCTATGGGTTCCGCACGTTCCACTCGTGGTGTTAGTGAAGACGAGTTGAAGCTGCAGATCAACACCGCTCGCTATGGTCTGAAGACCGAGACACTCGATATTTCGACTGTTTCCGGTGGTGGTGGTGCAAAGACCTTCGTGTCAATGGAGGCACTCAGAGATGAGGTCGCCCGTGCTCTGAAGATCGCTTCCGGCTCGGGTGGTTTCGGTACTGTTGAGGCTACCGGGTCCAACAGCACGATTGCCAACGTTGATGTTGAAGTGGTTGGAAACAAGCTGCGTATCTACACACGCGATGAGGGTTCTGACTACACGATCAAGAACATGCAGCTTTCAGAGGATGACGAGGAAGCAACCAATGTATTGGGATTCTCGATTGATACAATCGCCAAGACCGGTACGGATGCTCTCGTATCGTTCGACAATTACACAAACACAATTACATCCGTGAAGTATTCGGAGACGACCGATGTAACCCTGTATAACAAGGATGCAGGCGTATCCGGTCGTGGTTCGGTTGATCTTACTGTGGATACGGCGCTTAACGGTGTCAACCTCGGCAGTATGCTTCTCGATGTAAGTGCCGCTGAATTCGATGTCAGACTCGATGGCGGTCCTGCATATTCAGTTGTGGCCGGTGAAGAGGCGAATATCTACAACTCTGACAGATCAGAGTCACTCAATGTAAGTTATGCTCTGTCGTCAGAGGGCGGATCGGAAACGATCCAGGATACTGATCGGTCACTCGTCTTCCAGATTGGTGGTAACGTCGGTCAGACCGCGAGAATTTCGATGTCGAACATGTCGGCATCATCTCTTGCGAAGAACGTTGCCGGCAATATGTTCACTGATCTCTCCGAGATCGATGTGACAACAGCGGCTGGAGCGCAGGATGCACAGACGTTGATTGATGCGGCTATTGATGAGGTGACAAACCTTAGAGGTACACTCGGTTCGTTCCAGAAGAACACTCTTGAATCGAACTTGACGAACCTCAGAATTGCGGCTCAGAACCTAACGGCTGCAGAATCTGATCTCCGTGATACTGACATGGCAGAAGAAATGTCAGAGTTCACGAAGCAGCAGATCCTTCTGCAGGCAGGTACCGCTATGCTCGCACAGGGTAATCAGGTACCGCAGGTTGTGCTGTCGCTCTTCGGCTAAGCGAAGTTCACCAGATAAACACCCGGGAGAGGCTGTAGTCAGCCTCTCCTGATCTGAGGCGAGGTGATTTTAGATGTATCCGATAAATGAGTTAAATCAGGCTTCGGCGTCGCACACGAAAAGGCCCGAGCTGAGAACAGTATCGGATGCTGTTGATTCGCCACGAATGGGAACTGAGGTGAATTTCGGCTCAGTTGAACGGGAAGTAATCGCTGATGCTATCAAGAAAATATCGGAGGTATCGGCTGCCAATTCTGATGAGAAGGATGGCGGGCTTCTCGAGTCGACGTTAAAACAAGTCAACAACGAGATGAAACAGCGTAGAATTGCGCTCAATTTCTCGGTTGATGAAGCTTCAGACAGCTTGGTCGTGCAGGTCGTTGATTCGGAATCGGGCAAGGTCGTTCGGCAAATACCACCGGATGAAGTGCTCACTCTGAAGCAGCGAATAGATGACATGACAGGAATGCTGTTCGACACTGAAGGATAAACTGGATGACCGGGTGAATTCGACAGAATTCGCCCGGTAATAAATCAAAAAGAGAGTAAGGATAATGCCCGGAACACAGTCCATTGACGGAATTGCCTCCGGTCTCGATACAACGAGTATTGTTGAGGCTTTAGTCGAAGCCGAAAGCGGCAAGCTCACCATGATGGAAGAGCAGGTCGCGGAAAAAACCAGTAAAATAACATCATATAATGCGGTCTCGGCATTGCTCATCGGGTTGCAGACAAAGGTTTCAGCTCTTGCAAATGAATCTTCTTACGATACGTATGCTGTGTCAAACACTAATGAAGATTATCTAACAGCGGCTGTGTCCGGTACGGACGTTGCCACCGGCTCATATACAATCTCAGTAAATCAACTTGCACAGAATCACCAGGTTGCAAGTCAGGGATTCGCGGACACGGATACCTCTACAATCGGAACAGGTGCGTACACGGTTCAGCTTGGTATGTCATCCGCAAGGACAATAACAATTGATTCAAGCAATAATACGCTCGAGGGATTAAAAGACGCCATAAATGACGCCGATATGGGTATCAAAGCCTCGATAATAAATGACGGTTCAGAAAACAATCCATACCGGCTGCTGCTCACATCCAGCAGTACCGGTCTTGAAAATGAGATAAGTATTACTAATTCTCTCTCCGGTGGCGATGTGGATATCGATTTTGAAAACTCATCCTTTGATGCCCCGGAAATGTTGAATTGGTCGTCAACCGCGACCTCGACAATCTCGCTCGGACCAACCGCTTCGTATACGGGAAGCGAGAACAAGACATATACGTTTACAGTACAGGGATCCGATTCTCTCACGGTGGGAACGGATGAGATAACAATTAACTGGTCCGACGGCACAAATTCCGGCTCTATTACAGTATCAGAGGCTGATGCGGAGGTTACTCTCGGATCGGTGGATGGTGCGGATGGACTGACTCTCTCATTCGGAGATGGAGCCCTCATTGGGGGCGATACATTTCAGGTTCAGACATTCAGTCCGACAATTCAGGCGGCTCAGGATGCGGAGGTTTCTCTCGGTTCCTCGACCGGGGGCGGCTCGCCGATCAAAATAACCTCTTCAACAAATTCGATTGATGATCTCATAGAGGGTGTCGCGATCGATTTGAAGCAGGTCAGCACTTCGGAGACTCCTTCCGTTACACTGAATGTCGAACGCGACACGGATGGAATAGAAGAAGCGATAAAGAGTTTTGTCTCTCAGTACAACGAGGTCATGAGTCGAATCGAGGAATACACCGAGTATGATGTTGATACTGAGGAAGCCGGGATTCTTCAGGGTGATACGACCATAATTAACATCCAGAGCAGACTTAGAATGATTATGTCCACGACGGTTGAAGGACTCGAATCGGGGATTCGGACTCTTGCTGATATCGGTATCCGGACGGATTCATCGACGGGTGAGTTGTCGGTAGTGGATAGTTCAGCACTGACTGAGGCTATCGAAGAGAATCTTGAGGATGTTATCAAGCTCTTCACCAGTTGGGGAGATACCTCCGATGAGAAGATCAGCGTGCTGACAGTAGGTTCGGATACCCAGGAATCGGGTGACGACGGTTATTCGGTGGAGATTACCCAGGCTGCTGAAAAGGGATATCTTCTGGGAACCTCGATCACGGATCCTGCATCAACACCACTCGTCATAGACTCAACAAACAACACATTGAAATTGAAGGTGGACAGCATAGTATCCGAAGAGATCGTGCTGGATTCCGGTACATACACGAGTCTGTCACAACTGGCGGAAGAGCTTCAGGATAAAATAGATGCTGATGATAAACTGGCCGGCAGGGGTATTGAGGTCACCTACGTGGATAATGGTGATACCGGATACCTGACGGTCACCTCCGGTTCGTACGGCAGCAGCTCCAAGGTCGAGATTCAGGCGGGTGTTGAAAACAGCGCAACTGTGATTCTCGGTTTGGCGCAGGGGTCTACCGTCGAAGGGCAGGATGTCGAGGGTACGATTAACGGTGAAGCCGCGACCGGTACAGGGCAAATCCTGAGTGCAAGCAGCGACAGTGATACAATTGCCGGATTAAAGCTGAAAATCGAATTTACCGCAGAGGATATAGATGCGGGTACTTCATCGGGTACTGTGGATATCGTCAAAGGGTTCGCGGCAGAGTTTGATGAACTGCTCGAATCGTTGACCGAGGATGATAGTGGAGTTATCTCTCTGAGAACGAATGCTCTACAGAGTCAGATAGACTATACGGAAGAGAGGATCGAGGACGAGGAAGAGAGGCTTGAGCTGAGGTTGGAGGCTCTATATGAACAGTTCTGGGAGATGGAGGAGCTTCTTGAAGAAATGGGCGCCACACAGACATATCTGGATACTCAGCTCTCCTTGTTAAGCAGTAATTGGAAAAATGTTTCTACAGGATCAAGCAACGGATAGGATGTGAAATGAACAACGCTCTCGCAAACTACAGGAAAAATCAGGTTTCAGGTATGAGTCAGAAAGAACTTATAGTTCTTCTGTACGATGGAGCCTTGAAATTTCTTGATCAGGCAAATGGTCATCTGGAGGAAAAGGAGACAAATGAGTTCGCTGATAAGCTTGAGAGAGTTCACAGGATAGTATATCATCTATATTCCACATTGGATTTCGAAAATGGTGGAGAGATTGCAGAGAAGCTTGGTTCTTTATATGCGTTTATAATAAGTCAGCTCTATGTTCTGAATTCAACCAAGAACTCGAAACTTGTGGAAAGCATTAAAAGCATTCTGACCAATCTGAGAGATGGCTGGCAGAATGTAGGGAAGGGGCTGGATTCCGAAAATAGTCAATATCCCGATGGTAAACAGGGGAATGATTCCTCATCAAACGACATGGAAAACACCTCGGGTAACAACGCTCTTTCAGTACAGGTGTAATATGGAATATCGCGATGTAATCGACTTGGAAAACATGCTCATATCCCTGCTCAAGGAGGAGTACGGATTTTACCAGTCGCTCTATGTTCTGATTGACAAGCAGCGGGACTTGTTGAAATATGATCGCGACAGAAAGATATTAACGGTTTACGATGAAATAAGGCAGATGGAAAAACGAATCCACGAGAGTGAGGAGAAGATTTCGGAGTTGAAAAACCGGAATCGCAAACTCTTCAATCTCGCCGCGACATCGCCGGAAGTCCGCAAACTCGTCAACTCGATATCAACGCTGATTCGTAAGAACCTGACGATGATTAAGGAGAATGAGGAGTTTGCCAGCGACAGGTACCAGCGAATTAAGGAGGAACTCGAAGCACTCAAAAATAACCAGAAGCTCGTCCAGTATGCCGGAAATCAGGATCAGAAGGCCCGAATCCTGGATGGAAGAGGCTAAACGGAGGGAGCTGGATCATGAAAGTAGGGAATGTCGGCGGAGCTTTACCGATTGATCGGGGAAGCGAGCATGACAAGAAGACAAACCGCAGATCAGAGGTGAACGAGAAAAAGCAGCAGCAGGACAAGGTCGATCTCTCCTCTGAGGCGAAACAGAAGGCAAGGGAGTCTTCCGGAGCGGATAGTACCGCCCGAACAGAACAAGTGTACAAACGACCTACCTCTGCAGAGGCAAAGCAAATGAATGAGGACGAACAAAAACTCGTCGAGTCGCTGATGTCTCGGACGGGTGGCGAAGATGAATCGCCCGAGATCCGGAGGGAAAAGGTTGAGGAAGCCCGGGAAAAGGTTAAAGCCGGGGATTACAGTGACAAGAAGGTGATAGACAAGGTTGCAAGACGTATCATGGAGCAGTTCGGTTTAGGCAACGAATAACGATTCTTACGAAATAGGGTAACGGGTAGGATGATAGATACACAAGAGGCTATCAGCAAGTTACAGCAGACTGTTGAGCAGATTTCAAATCTTCCGACACCTCCGGTTGTATTCAATCAGATCAACAAGGTGATCAATGATCCGAATACATCGGCTTATGATATCGCTGCAATTCTTTCTGAAGACCCTGCGATGAGTGTTAAGGTGTTGAAGCTCTCGAATTCGGCATTCTACGGCTTAAAACGAGAGATTACGTCGATCAAGCAGGCGATTGTCATCATGGGTATAGAGGCCGTCCGGTCTCTGGTGCTGTCGACTGCTGTGTTCGATATGTTCAAGGGCAATGACTCCGATCCGGAATTCCAGGATGATTTCTGGAGGCATTCTCTTGCAACCGGAACCTGCGCACGTCTTCTTATTCGCCAGATGTCCGGTAAGTGGATTACCGAGGCGGAGCTTGCGTTTTCTGCGGGACTGCTGCACGATATAGGCAAGCTTGTTCAATTTTCTTACCTGCCGGATGATTTCAAAGCTGCAAAGGAAGTCATGGATGCGGATGACATCCCGTGGTACAAAGCCGAAGAGGCAGCTCTCGGTTATACACACAGTCATCTCGGTGCTCTTCTGGGACACAAATGGAAACTGCCGTCCGCACTCAAGGATGCAATAGAGAATCACCATACACCAAAACTGGCCAATACCGAGGGGATACATGCAAGTCTGGTACACATTGCGAATTACATAAGTCACATGACCTTTGATGATGAACTCCTGATAACTCGCAATGAGCAAATCCTCGATAGAGAGGTTCTCGTCAAAGTCGGGCTTGATTCGATTGATCTTCCGCAATTCCGTGATAAACTGATGGATGAATATGCAAAGGCTGAAACCTTTATGAAAATGGCTCGTGGAGCCTGATCGTTACCAATCATTAGCCCCTGAAATGAGCATCCTCGGGTGCTCAAACTCGATAAAATTCTTCCGATACACAGAAAGAAGCCGTTAAGTGGTCGATTATTCGACTTTTTTGGCGTTTTGATTTTGTTAAGCAGGTTTTTCAACCTTGTTTTCGCTTGACAGGATGGACTGTGTCGTATAATATAACATTCTGCGATATGGGCGATTAGCTCAGTTGGTTAGAGTGCTTGCTTGACATGCAAGAGGTCACTGGTTCGATTCCAGTATCGCCCACCATTGTTGCCCCGTGAGGGGTTTTATTATGTATGCCTGACGGAGTCAGAAGATGGAGAAGGCTGAAGCTAAAAATATACAGATTACGTTTCCGGACGGATCGAAGAAAGAGTATGAGGCGGGGGTAACCGGTCTCGATATCGCAAAGAGTATATCGAACAGCCTTGCAAAGAAAGCTCTCGCTGTAAAGGTAAACGGACAGACACGCGATCTGAAACGTCCGATTACCGAAGATTCCGAGTTCCAGATTCTGACATTTGATGATCCCGACGGAAAAGATGTCTTCTGGCATTCGTCTTCGCACGTTATGGCGCAGGCGGTACTTGAGCTTTTCCCGGGTACCAAGCTTGCGATTGGTCCGCCAATTGATGAGGGCTTCTATTATGACTTCGATTCTCCGGAACCATTCTCCGAGGATGATCTTGCGAAGATCGAGAAGCGGATGAAAGAAATCGTGAAGTCGAATTTTGAGTTCAGCCGGAGGGAGTGTTCCAAGGAAGAGGCGGTCAGCCTGTTCGGAGATAAAGATGAGAATTACAAACTCGAGCTGATTTCAGAGCTTGAGGGCGAGCAGATTTCTCTCTATTCGCATGATACATTTGTTGACCTGTGCCGAGGACCGCATCTCCCGTCGACCGGGAAAATCAAGGCATTCAAGTTGGTTTCCGTTGCGGGAGCCTATTGGCGTGGCTCGGAAGATAACAAGATGCTTCAGAGAATATATGGCGTTGCTTATCCGAATAGGGAGATGCTCGATGATTTCCTTAAACGGATGGAGGAGGCAAAGAAGCGGGACCACAGGAAGCTCGGCAAGGTACTAAATCTCTTCTCGATCAAGGAAGAGGTGGGGGGCGGTCTGGCTCTCTGGCATCCCAAAGGCGCGATAGTCAGAGATTTGATTGAAACCTACTGGAAGAAACGTCACCGGGAATCCGGATATGAACTGGTATTCACTCCGCATATTGCGCGTCTCGACCTCTGGCGCACCTCCGGTCACACCGATTTCTATAGTGAAGATATGTTCAGCCCAATGATGGTCGAGGATGTTGAATACCAGATCAAACCGATGAACTGCCCGTTCCATATAGAGATATACAAGAATGATCTGCACTCATACAGGGAGCTGCCGATAAGGTGGGCTGAACTCGGCACGGTTTACCGGTATGAAAGATCCGGCGTGCTTCACGGATTGTTCCGCGTGAGGTCATTCACGCAGGATGATGCCCATATATTCTGTACACCGGATCAGGTGGAAGATGAAATTGTGGGAGTGGTCAAATTGACCCTATCGTTCCTGAAAGATTTCGGATTCGAGAATTACGATATATTTCTCTCGACCAAACCGGAGACCGAATTTGTCGGCGATCCTGAGAGATGGGAAACCGCCGAGAAAGCTCTGGCGCGAGCGCTGGATCGAGTGGGACTTGAGTATGAGGTCGATGAGGGAGCCGGCGCGTTTTACGGACCGAAGATCGACGTGAAAATTCGTGATGCCCTGAACCGTTCATGGCAGTGCTCGACTATTCAGTTTGATTTCAATCTCCCGGAGAGATTCCAGCTGACCTATACCGATTCTGATAACACGCAGAAACAGCCGTACATGGTTCACCGGGCGATTTTTGGCTCACTCGAGAGATTTTTCGGAGTGCTTCTTGAACATTATGCCGGAGATTTCCCGCTGTGGCTGGCCCCGGTGCAGGCACGTGTGCTGCCTATTTCGGATGATCTGAACGATTACGGTCAGGATGTTGTTAAACAGCTTGAAGGGGCTGGAATACGGGCGGAACTCGATTCCCGCTCAGAGAAAATTGGCTATAAGATCCGTGAATGTGAGACCCAAAAAGTGCCCGCCATGCTGATTGTAGGCAAAAAAGAGGCGGAAGCCGGGACGGTTTCATACAGGAGACGCAAGGAAGGAGATCTCGGTGGAAAGACCGTAGATGAAATAATTTCCTTGCTAAAAGTCGAAATAGAAAATAAATAGTACACCTACCAACTCTAAAAAAGGAGTGAGGAGGAATAGCAAAAAGTAAGTCTCCCGAAACTCGGGTCAACGAGAGAATCAGAGCTCCACAGGTTCGACTGATCGGACCGGACGGACAGCAGATCGGGATAGTGCCCGTCAAGGAAGCTCAGAGAATGGCGGTAGAGAGAGGCCTTGATTTGGTTGAGGTCTCGCCGAATGCGAAACCGCCGGTTTGCAGAATACTCGATTACGGCAAGTACAAGTATGAGCTGGCCAAGAAGCAGAAGGCTGCCAAGAAGAAGCAGCATACGGTTCAACTCAAGGAAATGCGATACAGGCCCAAGATCGAGGAACATGATTATCAGTTTAAGACCAAACACGTTCGTCAGTTTCTGGCCGACGGGTATAAGGTGAAGGTTTATGTTGAGTTTCGGGGCCGTGAAATGGCCCACACAGAATTCGGAAAGAGACTCATAGAGAGGCTTCAGGAGGAACTCTCGGACATCGCCACTGTTGAACAGAAGCCCAAAATGGAAGGCCGGAAGCTGGGGATGATTATGATGCCCAAGTAAGAAAGACGGGTGAGAATATGCCGAAGATCAAAACAAACAGAGCCGCTGCCAAGCGTTTCAAGAAAACCGGCACCGGCAAGATCAAGAGGATGAAGGCTTACACCAACCACATCCTTACGAAGAAGACGCGCAAGAGAAAACGGAATCTCCGCACGGGTACTATAATGACTGCGGCAGATGCACAGCGCGTACGCCTGTTGATTCCCTACCTGTAGGTCGAATCACAAGGGTCGTATAAATAAGAAATATCTGGGGAGGATATAATGCCACGCGCAACGAACAACGTCGCATCGAGACGCAGACGCAAAAAAGTGCTCTCGAAAGCGAGAGGTAATTATGGTGGACGCAGAAAACTCTGGCGTACCGTTGTTGAGACCGTAAACAAAGGTCAGACCTATGCATACCGTGATCGCCGCAACAAAAAGCGGGAATTCCGCAGATTGTGGATCACGCGTATCTCCGCAGCATGCCGCATGTTCGACATGCGTTACAGCGAATTTATAGCCGGATTAAACAAGGCGGGTATCGACCTGAACCGTAAAGCGCTCGCCGATATTGCAGCGCGTGATACCATAGCCTTCGAGCAGTTGGTGAACAAAGTACGTGAAGCCGCCTAAACTGTAATCACCCGGCGATTATGTCTGCAAAAGAAAGAATTACGGAATTAAAGCAGCAATTTGAACGCGACTCCGAGCAGATCAGCAATCCCGCTGAACTTGAGGAGTTGCGTGTCAAATATCTCGGCAGAAAATGCGAGTTGACTGCAATTCTCCGAGGTCTGAAAGACCTTCCGGTTGAAGAACGGAAGGAAGTGGGTAAGTATGCCAATCAGATTCGGAGCGAAATAGAAGCATGGGTCAAAGATAGAAAAGGTAGTCTCGAATCCGGTGAAGCTGTTTCGACCGCAAAGACTGACGCGGTTTTTGATTACACCCTCCCCGGTAAAAAACGCAAACTCGGTCGCAGGCACCCGGTCAACATAGCAATTGAAGAGATGTGCCGGATTTTCTTCGGCATGGGATTCGAGATCGCCGTAGGCCCGGATGTCGAAACAGACTACTACAACTTCGAGGCGTTGAATATACCGAAAGATCATCCTGCGCGCGATATGCAGGATACATTCTATATAGATGATGAAACAGTGCTGCGGACGCATACCTCCCCGGTTCAGATTCATGTCATGGAATCGCAAAAACCACCTGTGCGTGTCATTGCTCCCGGTAAATGTTATCGAAACGAAGCAATCTCAGCCCGGTCGAATGTACTCTTCCACCAGATTGAGGGATTGTATGTCGACGAGGGCGTTACATTCGCGGATCTGAAGGGTACACTCGAGGGATTCGTACGCGAATTTTTCGGTTCGGATATAAAAGCCCGACTCAGAGCCAATTATTTCCCGTTCACTGAACCATCCGCCGAGCTGGATATTTCCTGCTTTCTCTGCAATGCCAAGGGGTGTCCGATTTGCAAGCACACAGGATGGCTTGAAGTTCTCGGATGCGGGATGGTTGATCCTGCTGTCTTCTCATTTGTAGGATATGATCCCGAAAAGTATTCCGGTTTTGCTTTCGGGATGGGTATTGAACGAATTGCCATGCTGAAACACGGCATTGATGATATAAGGCGTTTCTTCGAAAACGATCTCAGGGTTCTGGAGCAACTTCTATGAAGATTTGTTACGGATGGCTTAGAGAACTCGTTGATTTTGAATGGGATGCCGATGAACTCGCTCACCGCCTAACGATGTCCGGTACTGAATGTAATGTAACCGGACCGCTTTTCCCCGATTTCTCAGGTGTGACAGTGGGCAAAATTGTATCGAGTGAACCGATTGAGTCTTCGGATAAGCTCTCGATTTGCGAGGTGGATACCGGTTCGAGTGCAATGACCTCAATCTGTGGGGCATCCAATGTCCGCCCCGGCCTGAAAGTGGCATTTGCCGGACCCGGCACTGTGCTGCCGGATGGTACGAAGATATCCGTATCAGAAAAAATGGGACACAAGTCCGAGGGAATGATCTGTTCGGAGGCGGAACTTGGTCTCTCCGATGATCACTCCGGTGTGCTCGAACTCGATCACACGCTTAAGGTTGGATCGAATGTCAGAGATGCGCTCAATCTCGATGACTGGCTGATAGAATTCGATCTTACCCCTAACCGTCCGGATTGCCTCTCCGCGATAGGATTGGCTCGCGAAGTTGCGGTGCTTGCCGGAACCAAAGTATGCCACCCGGATGTTGAGATAAAGGAAATTTCTGATTCGGCTGCCGATGCAGTTGAGATAGATATTGAGGATCCCGATCTGTGCCCGCGATATATGGGGCGCGTTATCAGGAATGTTAAAATTGGTCCCACCCCATGGTGGATGAAGAAATACCTTTATTCAACCGGTGTAAGATCAATCAACAATATAGTGGATATAACAAATTTTGTATTGATGGAGTACGGTCATCCTCTGCATGCATTCGATTTCGACCTGTTTGGAGTGCCCAGGGTACTCGTGAGGAGTGCGAAAGCGGGTGAGAAGTTTTCGACACTCGATGATATTGAGCGAACTCTCGAGGATGGCATGATAATGATTACCGACTCGAAAAAAAATGTGGCGCTCGGTGGTGTGATGGGTGGTCTCGAATCGGAGGTTACCGATAAGACCACGAATGTCCTTCTCGAGAGCGCATATTTCAATCCGACATCTATTCGGAGAACGAGCCGGAAACTCGGTATTCAGTCGGAATCTCAGACTCGATTCGAAAAAGGTGTGGACCCGGAGTGCGTACCGAAAGCGTGCGACAGAGCGGCGAGCCTTATCCAGGAATATGCCGAGGGAAAAGTTCTCGAGGGCCGGGTTGACTGCTACCCGAAAGAAATTCACCCGGTCAGGATCACGCTCCGCCCCACGCGGGTTAATGAAATTCTCGATACGGACCTGTCCGCGCCGGAGATGATAGATATATTAAGCGCTCTCGAATTCAGTGTGCAGCCGGGTAAGGAGCTGTCAGTGACGGTTCCGACATTTCGCCCGGATGTCACCCGTGAGATAGATTTGGTGGAAGAGGTGGCGCGAATCAACGGACTTGACAAGATCAAGGCTTCCGTTTGTGCTGCCGGCTCGCTGGTAACCTCGGAGAGAATCGAAGAGAAATTCCATCGAGTATTAAGGGACCTTCTCGTTTCTCAGGGAATGGTGGAGGCACTCACAAACACGATGATCGATCCCGCGAAGGATAAGATTGTATCGGGGCTTGAGAATCATACCGGGGTTATCAATCCGGTTTCTGTGGAGCTGTCGGTAATGCGGCAGAATTTCGTCCACAGCCTTCTGCACATAATTGCATACAATCTTAATCGAAAGAAAAAGGATATCACGTTCTTTGAGATAGGCAGTGTTTTCATTCCGAAGAGTAATGAGTCTCAACCGGATGAAAAAACCAAACTCGCCCTCGCATTCTGCGGTGAGGAGGGAGGTCTGCGCTGGGATCGCGCTCCCGAAAAGTACGATTTCTTCAATCTGAAGGGAGTTCTTGAGATTCTGGCTGATGATCTTGGTCTGGGCAGTCTCGGATTAACACCGAAGGATAATCGGATTTTCGAGAATGGAAAATCGTTTGATGTCCGTTTTGGAGAAACCGATTGCGGATTCTGTGGCGAGATATCCAGGAATGCACTGAATGTGTACGATATCGAACACCCTGTCTATTTCGCAGAGCTTGACCTCGATATTTTATTGGATAACTTCATGGAAGAGCGCGTTGTGCAGGCCGTGCCGAAATATCCGTCATCAATAAGAGATATTGCTGTCGTGGTGAATGATTCTGTTTTCGCCAGTCAGCTTAAGGATGTGATGTTGGAGCATGGCGAAGAGATAATCGAGAGCATTGAGCTGTTCGATGTTTATGTCGGCAAACAGGTGCCTGCCGGCAAAAAGAGCCTCGCGTTTTCGATAGAGTACCGCTCGAAGAATAAGACATTGACTGACGAAGAGATTGATCAGGTTCATAATACTATTGTCAAGGCACTCAGGGAGAAGTTCGGAGCTGAGCTTCGTACCTGAGTAAATACCGGAATAAAGGCAGGATGACATGGAAGAGTTAAATCGTCTTGAAGAGCGAGTGGAAGCAGTGGTCGCTCGTATACAGGAGTTGGAGGAGGAAAACCGCAAACTCCTCGCGGAGATGAAAGATATCTCTGAAACAAATGAAATCCTCAAAATGGAAAATGAGAAACTCCTTTCTGAAAAAGACAACATTGCTACAGATTATGGTAAAAGGGAAAAAGAAGTTAAGAACCGTCTCGAATCGCTTTTAAGCCAGGTCGAGAAGGTAGAGCTTGAGATCAAATAAAACCTTGACATAAATCTATCAAACTGGTAGGTTTGTTTGTCGCAGAATATGCGGATATGAGAGGTTTAAACAGATAGATACTATGTCTGAAAATAACCGGATAATAAAGGTTCATATTTTTGGGGAAGACTATCCCATAAAGGGTGACTTTGAGGATGATGCTCAAGCGGAACAATACCGCGCTCTTGTCCTTGATATCGCCAAGTATGTTGACCAGCGAATGCATGACGTGGCAGAGAAATCATCAAACAGGTCTCCCAAGAACATTGCAGTTCTGACAGCTTTGAATATCACGGATGAGCTTCTCAGGTTGAGAAAAGAGAATGAGGAGTTAAAATCCAGGGTTAGTCAGAAAGCTGTAACTCTTGCGAGCAGGCTTGAAGAAAGGTTGTCTCCGTCCCCATCCGGTTGATTTCCATAAACTTCCTCCATAAGCCTCATTTTCTGCTTTAACATTTATATATAAACCGGGGGTTACGACCCGCGGGGGTGGAGGTTTGCATGCAGGGATTCAGCCTGACTGTACTGATTATATGCGCAGCCGCCGCCGCCTTTATCGCAGCGTTTATCACCTGGCTCCTCATCCGCAAAGCTGGGTTGTCCAAGCTCGGAAATGCCGAGCAGCAGGCACGTGAGATTCTCGACAAAGCCGAGCACGATGCCGCGTTGCGTAAGAAGGAGGCGCTACTTGAAGCAAAAGATGAACTCTACAAATCCAAGGTCAACTTAGAACGTGAAATACAGAGTAAGCGCGTTGACCTCCAGAAATTCGAAAAACGTCTCGCCGACAAAGAAACCGCTTTAGACCGCAAGGTCGATCTTCTCAACAAGAAAGAAAGAGATTTCCAGAGCCAGGAGGGTTCTCTCAAAGCTCGTGAGAAGGCTATTCAGGTTCGGGAAGAAGAACTTAACAATCTTATCACACAGCAGAACGCACAACTCGAGAAAATTGCCGGAATGACATCCGACGAAGCCCGTCAACAATTAATGGATAATTTGATCGGGCAGGCGAAAATGGAAGCGGCTTCCACGATCAAGGAAATCAAGGAGGAAGCCGAGCGAACCGCCGAGAAGGAAGCCCGCGAGATCATCACGCAGGCGATATACCGCTGTGCTGCTGACCATACGGTAGAAACTACCGTTTCGGTTGTATCGCTGCCAAATGATGAAATGAAGGGGCGAATCATAGGTCGTGAGGGACGCAATATCCGGTCATTCGAGACCTGTACCGGGATCGACGTAATCGTTGATGATACTCCGGAAGCTGTTATTCTGTCCGGTTATGACCCGATTCGCCGCGAGGTTGCCAGAATGGCGCTCGAGAGGCTTGTTTCGGACGGGCGAATTCATCCGGCTCGTATTGAAGAGGTTGTCGAGAAGTGTGAAAAAGAAATGGACATGATGATCCGGGAAGCCGGTGAACAGGCGAGTTTCGAGCTTGGTATTCATGATATTCACTCTGATGTTGTCTTTCTACTCGGTAAACTCAATTATAGAACCTCTTATGGACAGAATGTGCTTCAGCACGCCAAAGAGGTCTCGATTCTGTGTGGTCTGATGGCTGCTGAACTTGGACTCGACGCGCATCTTGCCAAGCGGTGTGGTCTTCTGCACGATATCGGCAAGGCTATCGACCGCGAAACTGAGGGAACTCACACCGAAATCGGTGCCGCATTCCTGGGGCGTTATAATGAGCATCCGGCTGTTATCAATGGTGTGGCATCGCATCATGGTGATGTTCCGATGGAGACACCGTACGCTGTTCTGGTTCAGGCTTCGGATGCTGTCTCCGGTTCAAGACCGGGAGCGCGCAGAGAGCCGCTCGAAGGATATATCAAGCGCCTTGAGAAGCTTGAGGATCTTGCTGATTCATTCAAGGGTGTTGCGAAAGCTTTCGCAATTCAAGCCGGAAGAGAGATACGTGTAATTGTCGAGCACGATGAAATCGACGATGCAAAGTCCCAGATACTCGCGTCGGATATTGCTATGAAGATTCAGGCGGAGATGGAGTATCCGGGCCAGATTAAGGTCACTGTGATACGGGAAACGAGAGCTGTGGATTATGCGAAATAGGTCGGTGACGGTTTGAGAATACTCTTCATTGGCGATATAATGGGTAAACCGGGCCGCTGGGTCTTGTCTCAACTGCTCAAGAATGTTAGAAGAAAGCATGAGATTGACTTCACGATAGCGAATATCGAGAATGCCGCCGGCGGATTCGGTCTTACAGAACCGATTTCAAGGAAGATTAAATCGTACGGTGTCGATTTTCAGACATCCGGCAACCATATATGGGACCGTCAGGATATCTTCCCATTCATGGATGACCCGGAAAACCGTGTCATCCGACCCGCAAACTACCCCTCAGGAACGCCCGGTTACGGTTCTATGATTCACACTCTGCCGGATGGCAGGCGAATTGGAATTGTCAATCTCGAAGGTCGCGTTTACGGCAGGAATATCGACTGCCCGTTTCGTACGATGGATGGTGAACTGTCGCTTGTACAAGAGCGGACCAATATAATAGTGGTAGATATGCACGCGGAGACCACATCCGAGAAAATGGCAATGGGGCACTATCTGGATGGTAGAATCTCATTGCTTGTGGGAACACATACTCACGTTCAGACTGCTGATGAAAAGATATTCCCCAAAGGTACCGCGTACATAACGGATGTCGGCATGACCGGTCCGCATGACGGCGTGATTGGTATGCGGTTTCGATCAGTGATTCCACGTTTCCTGCAGGGGATTCCGCATCGCTTTGCTGTCGCGGAGGGGGATGTTAGGTTGTGTGCGGTTATTGCTGATATCGATGATGATTCAGGGAAAGCCACATCTATAGAGCGCCTCCAGATTGCATTCGACGGCAAGATGCCGGAAGAGTATCAGCTTCCACAGGAGGGAATGGAGGACGACGAGGGATTCAGCATGGAGGACGACAATGGCGACGATACTTGACGGTAAGCAGGTATCGAAACAGATCCTTTCGGAGTTGACCGAAGAGACCACCAAGCTTGCCGATTCCGGTATTGTCCCCGGTCTGGCAGCGGTTCTTATCGGAGATAACCCTGCATCAAAGATATATGTGTCGAGCAAGGCGAAAGCATGCAGTAAGGTTGGGTTTTATTCAGAAGTGATCGAGAAGCCAAAGGATTTCACCCAGCAGGAACTCCTCGCTCTGATTGAAGATTTGAACAATAGAAGAGATATTCACGGTATCCTCGTACAGGAACCGCTTCCCCCGCAGCTTGACAGTCTTTCGATGATCCTCTTGATGGATCCCGCAAAGGATGTGGACGGCTTTCATCCCGTAAGTGTTGGGAAGATGCTCCTCGGGCATGATGCATTTATTGCGTGCACCCCGAAAGGGATAGTCGAATTGCTGAAGAGATATGATATCGAACTTTCGGGTAAGGATGTTGTCGTGCTCGGTAGAGGGAACATAGTCGGGAAACCCCTCTCTGCGCTGCTATCTCTCAAGAATGGGGCGAATGCAACCGTAACGCTCTGCCATACGGGTACACGAAATGTGGAAGAGCATACGAAACGTGCAGATGTTGTTGTTGCCGCGATGGGAATAGCTGAATACCTGAAAGGCGATATGATTAAGGACGGGGCTGTCATCGTTGATGTCGGTATCAACCGGATTGATGATCCGTCGAAAAAGAAGGGATACCGTATTGTTGGTGATGTCAACTTCGAGTCATGCGAGAGTAAGGCTTCATATATTACACCGGTTCCCGGTGGTGTCGGTCCCATGACGATTGCCATGCTTCTGTCCAATACTCTTCATGCCTGCAAGAAGCTAAGCGGTTTTGCATAGACATGAGAATCACGCTTGGCTGAAGCAATTGAGAAGCGCATAATACAGACTTGTTAATCCACAAACACCGCTTCTATCCCTATACATAAAAAACTCCCGTAATCATGAAATAATGCACCGGAATCGCTTGACATTTGTGACTATAAGTGTAAATTCGTGATTTATTTCACGTGAGTGAATTTACGGTAACGTATAAGGATGGAGAAACGGTGCCGCGAAAGAAAAAGAGTTCGTCTGCAAAAAAAGGATCATCACAGTCAGGAAGGCATCTGACTGACAAGCCATCGGCTTACGCAAATGCGATGAAACAGTTCGATAGAGCTGCCAAACTACTTAATCTCACCGATAGCCAGACCGCTGTAATAAAAGAACCGAGAAAGATTACCGAATGCAAGCTGCCGATCCGAATGGATGACGGTTCTGTCGAGGTCTTTCAGGGTATTCGTGTTCAGCATAATGTTGGTCGTGGTCCGGCGAAGGGCGGTGTTCGTTTCCATCCCGGCGTATCTGTGGATGAGGTAAAAGCGCTCGCTTTCTGGATGACCTATAAATGTGCTGTTGTCGGTATCCCGATGGGTGGCGGCAAGGGTGGAATTGTGGTCGATCCCAAGAAGCTATCGCTTGGAGAGCTTGAGCGTCTTGCGAGGCGGTATTTCGCGGAGATGATCGACTTGTTCGGTCCTGACAGCGATGTTCCCGCACCGGATGTCAATACGAATCCCCAAATAATGGCATGGTTCATGGATACATATTCCATGCACCGTAGAAGGCATATACCGGCTGTTGTAACGGGTAAGCCTCTTGAAATTGGCGGATCGCAGGGACGCATGTCAGCGACTGCACAGGGTATGGTTTACTGCGTACGGAAGGCTTTCGAGCATCTGGGTACACCACTGAAAGATGCTACAGTTGCTGTTCAGGGTTATGGTAATGCCGGTTCGTTTGCCGCTCGCCTTCTGAAGCGGGATGGCTGTCTTATTAAAGCGATATCCGATGTTGATGGCGCATTCGTCTCAGAGAAGGGTATCGATGCTCAAATGGCTGCCAATTATGTGCTTGAACATGGATCGTTAAAGAACTTTGACAAGCATGCTCCGGTCGAAAAAATGGATGATCCGATGGAACTTCTCGAGTTGTCGGTTGATTTGTTAATTCCAGCGGCACTCGAGAATCAGATTACGAAGACTAATGCCAAACGGGTTAAGGCGAAGATCATTGCGGAGTGCGCGAATGGTCCGTGTACCCCGGAGGCTGATGATATACTTGAAAAGAAAGGCACTTTCATAATACCGGATATTCTCTGCAATGCAGGTGGAGTAACTGTATCCTATCTGGAGTGGGTACAGAACCGAATGGGTTACTACTGGACCGAACAGAGAGTCCAGGAGGACCTTCAGCGTATTATGGAGGATGCTTTCGCGAAGGTGCTTCAGACTTCATTGCAATTTGAGGTTCCGATGCGTACGGCGGCGTTTATTGTCGGGATCAAACGAGTTACCGAAGCTGCAGAACTTCGCGGACTGTATGCATAAGGCTGGTTGAGAAGAAAATTAAAGAGTGCATAACTTAAATATGTTTGTGTTAATCTGTCCTTTGAAGTAAGGAGTGAGTGATGTCTGAGTACATCAAAGGAATTTTTGAGCAATGCAAGCAGAAGAACCCGGCACAGCCGGAATTTATCCAGGCTGTTGACGAAGTTCTCACTTCGCTGGCTCCCGCCATTGAGAAGCATCCCCAGTACAGGGAAGCTGCAATCGTCGAGAGAATCATAGAACCCGAACGTGTTCTTATGTTCAGAGTCCCGTGGTTGGATGATGAGGGTAAGGTACAGGTCAATCGCGGTTTCAGAATCGAGATGAACAGCGCCATTGGACCCTACAAGGGCGGTCTGCGTTTCCATCCGAGTGTTAATCTCGGTATCCTCAAGTTCCTCGCCTTTGAGCAGGTCTTCAAGAACAGCCTCACCACACTCCCGATGGGTGGCGGTAAGGGTGGTTCTGATTTCGATCCCAAGGGTAAGTCGGATAATGAGGTCATGCGTTTTTGCCAGAGCTTCATGACAGAACTTTGCCGTCACATTGGTCCGAACACAGATGTCCCGGCCGGTGATATTGGTGTTGGTGGAAGAGAGATCGGATTCCTCTATGGCCAGTACAAGAGAATCAGAAACGAGTTCACAGGTGTTCTGACCGGTAAGGGTATCAACTGGGGCGGTTCGCTGATTCGTCCCGAAGCCACAGGTTACGGCACTGTTTACTTCGCCGAAGAAATGCTGAAGACCAAGGGCGATTCGGTTGCCGGCAAGAAGGTCTCTGTTTCCGGTTCCGGTAATGTTGCTCAGTTTGCGACCGAGAAAGTCAACGACCTTGGTGGTAAGGTTATCACTCTCTCCGATTCGAGTGGATACATTGTCGATGAGGATGGTATCTCATCTGAGAAACTCGCATGGGTAATGGACCTCAAGAACAATCGTCGTGGCAGAATCAAAGAGTATGTCGAAGAGTTCAAGAACGCTAAGTATTACGAGGGTACGGGTGTCTGGAATGTTCCGGTTGATATCGCTCTGCCTTGCGCTACTCAGAATGAACTCAACAATGAAGATGCCAAAACTCTGCTCAACAACAATTGTAAGTGTGTTGCCGAGGGTGCCAACATGCCTTCGACTCCTGAAGCTGTTGATATCTTCGTCGAAGCCAGGATACACTATGGCCCGGGTAAAGCCGCCAATGCCGGTGGTGTTGCGGTTTCCGGTCTCGAGATGTCACAGAACAGCCTCCGCCTCTCCTGGACGAGAGAGGAAGTTGACAACAGACTTCTCGGTATCATGCAGTCGATCCATACCGCCTGTCACCAGACAGCCATCGAGTATGGTCAGGAAATGAACAACGTTCTGGGTGCGAACATTGCAGGTTTCATCAAAGTTGCCAATTCAATGCTCGATCAGGGTGTTGTATAATACGGCAAGACATTAGTCTTGTGATATATGCGGGACAGCCTTTGGCTGTCCCGCTTTTTTATGGAGAGATAACCCTGGATTTAATAAAAGAGTGTGATAGCCCCATCTTATGGGGCTTATTGTTATATTGACTTGAATATACTTGAATAGAGAAACGCCGGAGCGTTAAAACTCCGGCGTTTTATTGGTCAATACGATCGAGATCGATATTACAATATAATCACAAACTTCCCAACGTGATTGCCCCATTCCGATTCAACAGCATAGAGATAAATACCGGAAGCTACGAGCTCGTTGTTACGAGACCTCATGTTCCAGGAGACTCTCGAGTCCGTATCGGAATTCGAACCGGGATGCTCGATCTGCTCAACAAGGTCGCCACTCAGAGTGTAAATCTTGATTGTGCATTCATAGGGTAGGTTGATGAACCGCAGTCGTCTCTCATGATCGATACGCTGGTTTCTCTCCGGATCCTCATAGGCAGCTTCCCAATAGCTGCCGTCTGCGACGTAGGGATTCGGGTAGACTGTCGGTTCCAGACGCTCTTCGATCACTACGGAAGCGTCATTCTGAGCATAAACCTCGACAACGTTCGCAAGCGGTGATGACTCCATTGATTCGAGGTCGTTGGTGAAGTCACCAAAGTCGAATGCGGTTACACCAAAGAACCATGGTACCGATGACAGAACATTGTCGATTTCAAATTCATACTCCCAGAATTTATGGTAGAGAACAGAGTCACCGGTTCTCGGATCGACATCCTTCACCCAGTTGGATGTGATGGTCGAATCGGGATTATTTGTAACCTCACCGGCAAGTATCTCTGCGGCGTATGACTTTTTGATTTTGGTGTTTACTCCAGCAAAAGCGCCGTCCATCCAACCTTCAATAGACTGGTTCCAGTCAACCGACTCGAAGCAGTATATCTCTTCTCCGACTTCAAGACCATATCCGGACTCAACACACGGATAATCTTCCGGATTGAAATCATCACCATAGAGAGCTCGAAGAGAATCGAGCTGAAGCGGTATCTCTCTGAATGCTGTCCAGTCCGCAGTTGTGATCGAAGGATTATCCGGATCCTGAGTGAAACCGTCGAAGTAGAATCTCTTGAAGTTCATGTAGTCGCGGGATTCAATCATCGCCATGGCGTTGGCTGTCTCCAGCCTGCCCATGTAGACCCTATAACCCTCGAAATCCGCAACCTTGGTGAACGGATCGACTGCAGTCTCTGTTGCAAGACCGTTCCATCTAAGCTGGACGCCTCCGACCTGTGTTGTATAACGGATCAATGGTGGAGGAGGTGCGCTTGCAGCTCTGAAATCGGGAACGCCGTCACCGGCATACCAGAACGTATCTGAAACCTCGCTTCCATCCGGCTGGGTGACTGTGGTTACCCAGAATTCGCCAAAGTAGCCATCACCATCTGTATCAACTCCGGGATTGTCATATACCCAGGAAGCCCACACTGCATTCTCGCCAACATCATCGAAGCTAAGCTGCTGGAGAAAAGCATCCGGGTCATCCGGCATGGATCCGATGGCGGATGGATTTCTGTGTAGACGTTCACCGGCAACATAGGCTGCGGTCAGATTCAGTGAGTCACCCACAGGGATGTTAAACGGTCCATACGACAGGAGGAATCTCGTGTCGCCTCCCGTAGCAATGTTAGCCGCTGTGGTTGTCGGTGGAAGCCAGCCTACATCTGACCGATCCTGAGCCGAGTAGATCTGGTTATAATCCTGTTCACCGTTTGACAACACATAATACTTATTACGATCACCTTCTGGCGTTCCCAGACCGCCTGTCTCAAACCTTCTTGCTGTGGCTTCAAGCATCGGTCCCCAGTCAAACGCTGTGTTGCCATTACCCTGCCACCAGTTAAATGACACCTTTGTGAGTTGGTCACCCGGTGCGCGCATAACTCGTGTTCCGAGAAGACCTGTTGCGCTTGAATAATCATAGATATTGCCTGCATCCGCGTTAGGATCGCCGTCATTATCCATGATATAGGTGAGGTTGATTTCATAGTCACAGGTGTCGCAAACACCTGACGGTACAGTTTCGACAAAGCCGCAGACGTCATCAGTGTATCTGTCAATCTCGTGAGTTATATGACCGACATCACCATCCGAGTATATACCCAAATAGAGATTTTCAAGCTTCTTATCTCCATCATTCCTGATGGAAAAATCAAGCATGATGAAATCCTGAGCATAGTCTACGGACCATGAGTATGACCGCTGTTGTATTTCGATGTTGAGAGGTTTATGCGGTCTTAGGTCGGTAGCATCCGTTCCCGTCCATGCAGTCGCAACAAGCGTATCTGTGTATGTAGCGATATAATCGAGATCAGATATGGCATCTTCGTGATACCATGCGTCATTCGGTCTGTTTGATCTTCTCTCGATACCGCACTCGGCAGCTACACCGCAAGGGTACATCTCATTTACTATTTGCCATCCATCAGCACCTACAGATACGAGAGTGTCCTCACCAACAACCGCACCAATCCAGAGCGCACCCTGGAACAGATATTCAACTTCCGAGCCTGCGGGGAATTCTCCCGAAGCTGCAGAAGTGTTTGTTTCACAATCGCGGACATCTCCGAGTTCGCTACCAAAGAAACCCCAGTTTGATATGCAGAGATGGAGGTTGTTGTATTTGTGAACGCAATTCTCCGTATAGGGTGTTGTGACTGTGGAACTTTTGTAGAATCCTGACGGTGAACCACCAGATCCCGGTGCAGTCATATCTCTTGCTAACACCGGATCAAACACGACAAGACACACGATTGAGAAAAGCAAAACTGGCACAAATTTTCTCATAATCTATTCTCCCTTAGAGATCATGGTAATGCTTTTTATCAACACTTGTTCTTAATGGATATAACATAAGTGTAATCCATTCTACTCCGTTGTTATAGACGGGCTTGGCCCTAAAGCGTCAAATCTAAACGGTGTGGATTAGAATGTCAACCGGAAAAACAAATCTACAGTTCAGTTTACGTACTCTCTCGTTGCAAATCTGAATGAATATGGATGATTATGGAGACTATGGATAGGTTTCAATATTGTAGCCGGATTATGCCGGATCAAAAAACGCCGGAGTAGAATCTCCGGCGTTTTGATTACTTTGTGTTATACTACATATTCTACAGTATGATAATGAACTTGCCGACATAATTACCCCACTCCGATTCAACAGAATAGAGATAAATACCGGAGGAAACGAGTTCATTGTTGCGGGATCTCATATTCCATGAAACTCGGGCATCCGTATCGGAATTCGATCCGGGATGCTCGATTTGCTCAACAAGATCACCGCTCAGGGTGTATATCTTTATTGTGCATTTGTAGGGAAGATTGATGAATCGAATTCGTCTCTCATGATCGATGCGCTGAGTCCTGCTCGGATCCTCGTAAGCTGCATTCCAGTAGCTTCCATCTGCAATATAGGGATTTGGGTAGACTATCGGCTCCAGATGCTGTTCGATAACAACGGAAGCATCATTTTGAGCATATACCTCTACAACATTTGCAAGAGGTGATGACTCCATTGATTCGAGATCATTCGTGAAATCACCAAAGTCAAACGCTGTTACGCTAAAGTACCATGGTACCGAGGATAGGACATTGTCAATTTCATATTCATATTCCCAGAACTTGTGATATAGAATGGAGTCTCCCGTTCTGGGATCGATATCAAGGACCCAGTTGGTTGTAATGCTTGAATCGAGATCAGAGGTTACATCACCAGCGAGAATATCTGCGGCATATGTCTTCTTGATCCCTGTGTTGGAGCCGGTGAAAGCACCATCCATCCAGCCCTCGATTGATTGGTTCCAGTCAACCGCCTCAAAGCAATATATAGTTTCACCTACTTCGTAACCGTATCCAGACTCAACACACGGATAATCTTTCGGATTAAACTCCTGCCCGTACAGAGCCTGGAGTGAATCAAGCTTTAACGGAACCTCTCTTAATGCTGTCCAGTCTGCTACCGTTCTTGATTCATCATCCGGATCCTGTGAGAATCCTGTAAGGTGAAATCTCTTGAAATTCATATAATCGCGTGATTCCAGAAGCGCCATTGCATTGACCGTAGCTGTTCTGCCCATATAGACCTTGTATCCCTCAAAGTCGGCGACTTTTGTGAAGGGATCAACTGCGGTTTCCGTTGCAAGCCCGTTCCATCTTAGTTGAACGCCCCTGACGGTTGCCGTGTTGCGAAGCAGGGGAGAGGGAGGGGCTGTTGCCGCTCTGAAATCCGGAACACCATCACCGGCATACCAGAACGTATCAGCGAGTACGCTGCCATCGGGCTGATCTACCAGAGTCTCCCAGAATTCGCCATAATAACCGTCACCATCTGTATCAACCCCCGGATTATCATATACCCACGATGCCCATACAGCATTTTCACTGACATCATCAAAGTTTAGCATCCGATGGAAAACATCGGGATCTGTGGGCATATAATCATCGAATGCGGTTGGTGTCCTGTGAAGGCGCTCGCCTGCTATATAAGCCGCTGTAAGATTTAGAGAATCACCGACATCGATATTGAACGGACCGAATGACAGTAAAAACCTCGTATCACCACCACTCGAAATACCGCTTGCAGTGGATGGGGGAGGCAGCCAGCCCGTTGGGGATCTGTCTTCGGCAGAATAAATCTGGTCATAATCCTGCTCACCATTTGACAGTATGTAGTATTTATTCCGATCACCTTCAGGTGTTCCCTGACCTCCTGTACCGTAATTACGTGCTGTAGCTTCGAGCATCGGTCCCCAGTCAAATGCAACATTAGTGCCGTTACTCTGCCACCAGTTGAATGACACCTTGGTCAACTCGTTGCTCGGAGCACGCATTACACGAGTCCCGAGAAGTCCGGTTGCGCTTGTATAATCATAGGCATAGCCCGCGTCCGGATTCGGATCACCATCGTTGTCCATGATATAGGTGAGATTGATTTCATAGTTACATGTGTCGCAGACTCCCGAAGGGGCTGTTTCAAGAAAACCACAAATGTCATCCTGTGCCCGATCCAACTCGTATTTATCATGACCGACATCTCCATCCGAATAAATACCCAGATAGAAATTCTCAATAGTCTTGAGACCGATATTCCTGATGTTATAATCGAGAAGAATGAAATCCTGTGCGTAATCAACACTCCATGAATATGACTTTTGGGTTATTGCGACATTTAACGGGATGTGTGATCGAAGGTCACGATCATCCTGATTCACCCAGTTTCTGTCTGTAAGAGTATCAGTGTAATGAGCTATGTAATCAAGGTCGGAGACAGCATCCTCACTATACCATATGTCAGCGGGGCGAGTGGATAGTCTTTCAATTCCACATTCCTCATCCGCACATGGCCACATCTCATAGACGTCAAACCATCCATCAAAACCAACCGAGACGAGAGTGTCCTCACCCACAACCGCGCCGAGCCAGAGTGAACCCTGATACAGGTATTCGATATTGGAACCGGTAGGAAATTCTCCGGAGGATGCATCTTCTCCAGTTTCACAGTCTTTATAGCGCCCCATACCACTGCCAAAGAAACCGAAATTTGATATTGCAATGTGGAGGTTGTTATACTTGTGAACGCAGGTCTCACTATTGGGTGTTCTCGTAGTTGTTGTCTTGAGAAATCTGTTTGGGCTATTTTCGCCATTACGGTTCCAGTCGCGTGCTCCGGCAGTTGTGAACACAACGATTAACAAAAAGACAGATAGAGACAGCGTTCCGGTTTTTAGTAGGTACTTCATAATCTTCCCGCTTCCGTTCTAAATCAATTTCTATCCCGGTTGTATGAACCCGGTGTTAGACTACTCCGCATGGAGAATTATCCCCGCATCTCGGCATGCAGACAAGTTTCGAACTATAGACGTATATCTTGAAGCATATGTCAAAGGGAATTTGTGTGTGGGAGTGGTTTCGGAACGGAACTATTTCGATAAAATTGATGTAGAACAGTGTGGAATATCCGAACTTTTGCCGATACTATTTCGTTGGAATCCATAGTAATCCGCATCCGGCTTATGCGTTGAAATTTTGTCAAAAAACTTGCACAAAGGTCTTGACAATTCGAACGCCCGGTGTATATTCGGATTCTGCGTGTCGCGAGGCACAAGTAGCTCTTTGACAACTAAATATCGAGGTTCGATCATTGTATTTAACGGGTAACAGAATTTCTGTCTTTAAGACAGAAAACCGAGCTCTTAAGCGACTTTAGGATTTTCGATCAAGTTACTAAGGGCATATGGTGGATGCCTTGGCACGGGCAGTCGATGAAGGACGTGGTAAGCTGCGATAAGCCTCGGTTAGCTGCAAACAAGCTTTGAGCCGGGGATTTCCGAATGGGATAACCTGGGCTGGTAATACAGACCCATTCCGTACTGAATACATAGGTGCGGAAGGACAACCGGGAGAACTGAAACATCTTAGTAACCCGAGGAAGAGAAAACAACAGTGATTCCCCAAGTAGCGGCGAGCGAACGGGGAAGAGCCTAAACCGGTTTGCACGTTAAAGGTTGCGTCCGTTGTGCTACCGGTGTAGCGGGATTCGGTCGGGGTGAAGCGCAAATAGCCCGGGAAGTTACAAAACATCTGTTTAGCCGAACATTCCTGGAACGGAAGGCCATAGGAGGTGACAGCCCTGTAGGCGAAAAACACGATGTCTTCCTGGACCGATCTCCCAAGTAACACGGGACACGAGGAATCCTGTGCGAATCTGCCGGGACCACCCGGTAAGGCTAAATACTTGCCTGTGACCGATAGTGGACAAAGTACCGTGAGGGAAAGGTGAAAAGTACCCCTGGAGGGGAGTGAAATAGTACCTGAAACCGTATGCCTACAAGCTGTGGGAGGAGGCGTCGTCTCTTCGGAGATGGCTTATCTGACCGCGTGCCTATTGAATAATGATCCGGCGAGTTGTTCTCTGTAGCAAGGTTAAGGTAAACACTACCGGAGCCGTAGCGAAAGCGAGTCTGAAACGGGCGATCAGTTGCAGGGAGCAGACCCGAAGCCAGGTGATCTACGGTTGGCCAGGATGAAATCTCGGTAAAACGAGATGGAGGTCCGAACCCACCAGCGTTGAAAAGCTGGGGGATGAGCTGACCGTAGGGGTGAAAGGCTAATCAAACCTGGCGATAGCTGGTTCTCCCCGAAATGTGTTTAGGCGCAGCCTCATGTTAGTGTTGCGGAGGTAGAGCACTGACTGGGCTAGGGGCCGAAAAGGCTACCGACCCCATTCAAACTCCGAATGCCGTATACATGATGCATGGGAGTGAGCCCACGGGGGATAAGCTTCGTGGACAAGAGGGAAACAACCCAGACCGTCGGCTAAGGTCCCAGAGCTGTGCTGAGTGGTAAAGGATGTGAGATTACTAAAACAGCTAGGATGTTGGCTTAGAAGCAGCCATTCATTTAAAGAGTGCGTAATAGCTCACTAGTCTAGTGATTTTGCGCCGATAATTTACGGGACTATGCACAGCACCGAAGCTGCGGGATCCGCAAGGATCGGTAGGGGAGCATTCTGCTGTAGGTTGAAGGTGTGTCGCAAGGCATGCTGGACGAAGCAGAAGAGATTATGCCGGAACGAGTAGCGATAAAACAGGCGAGAAACCTGTTCACCGAAAACCTAAGGTTTCCTGAGGAAGGTTAATCCGCTCAGGGTTAGTCGGAACCTAAGCCGAGGTCGAAAGGCGTAGGCGATGGCAAACAGGTTAATATTCCTGTACCGGCTTAAGCGCGTTATACCTATGGGGTGACGCAGGAGTGAAGGCCAGCCGGGTGTTGGATATCCCGGTCCAAGCGAGTAGGGGGACAGAGCAGGCAAATCCGCTCTGTCAACTCCGAGACGCGATAGGGAGAGTTTAAACTCATAAACTGGTCGTAAGCAGACTGCCAAGAAAAGCCTCTATGGAAGTTCTTAAGCTGTCCGTACCGTAAACCGCCACAGGTAGGTGAGGAGAGAATCCTAAGGTGCTCGAGATAACCCTCGTTAAGGAACTAGGCAAAATGGCCCCGTAACTTCGGGAGAAGGGGTGCTCCTATTAGGTGAAAATCTTCGCGAATGTAGCCGAACGGAGTCTCAGTAAAGTGGCCTGGATGACTGTTTACTAAAAACATATCTCTCTGCAAAGCCTCATAAGGCGACGTATAGGGAGTGACACCTGCCCGGTGCCGGAAGGTTAAGAGGAGGGGTTAGTTTCTTCGGAAGCGAAGCTCTGAATCGAAGCCCCGGTAAACGGCGGCCGTAACTATAACGGTCCTAAGGTAGCGAAATTCCTTGTCGGGTAAGTTCCGACCTGCACGAATGGTGTAACAATTTGGGCGCTGTCTCAACGAGGGACTCGGCGAAACTGTAG